>Ga0209204_1001800_pt1 | contig 18939 bp, 16 predicted proteins | sample AD_JPNMR2_MetaG_FD_184425 | JGI IMG/M metagenome (GOLD analysis project Ga0209204, IMG submission 184425) | Active sludge microbial communities of municipal wastewater-treating anaerobic digesters from Japan - AD_JPNMR2_MetaG (SPAdes) (version 2) | ecosystem: Engineered > Bioreactor > Anaerobic...
TTTTTTATTCCTATCTTTAATCGCTCTTCGCCTGTTCCTAAATGATTTATTATTGGCTTATCATATTCATCTACTAATATTACTACCCCTTTTTTATGCTTTTTATTTAGTTTTAAAATTAGTTCCCCAAATTGTGCACTTACTTTTTTTTCTTCTAAATATATTTCATTTTCTTTTGCATAATTCTTTATTATATTCTCTATTCGTTCTTTCATTTCATCAGTTGTATTACTTTGTATCCCATTAAAATCAAATTGTATTATTGGATATTTCTCCCATTGCCAATCTGTTTTTGAAATATACAATCCATTAAATAATTCTCGCTTCCCTTCAAATATTGCTTTTAATGTGCTTACTGTTAGTGATTTCCCGAAACGCCTCGGTCTTGATAAAAAATAATATTTACTTATTGAAGAAATAATTTTATAGATAAAATAAGTTTTATCTACATAAACTCCGCCACCTTTTATTATTTCTTCAAAATTACTTAAATCAATTGCTATTGGTTTCATATTATATTTAAAAATTCCAGAGTGTTTGAAAATTTCTTACATATTTTAATGAATTTATTTTTAATTGACATTCTTCTGCTATTCTAATATTTCTATCAATTTGCCCATTCTCGCGTAATTTAAATAATTTTGTTACAATCTGATCTCTTAACTTAAATGGTGAAATTGGATTTATATAAATTTTTGTTCCGCCTTCAAAACCAGCAGGATTATTCATTCTTAATTTTATTAGTATATGCCAGGGCATTGGATAAACAGCATCAAGCGGAGTATAAAACCATTCTTCATTTGTTGGTATATAATGTTCAAAAGCAGAATGAATAGAATGAACAAGATTACTAAATAATCGTATTTCATCATCAGTATGTTGAAAAGGTCTTATATTTTGTGATTTTGAATAAATAGCAATTGTTGGATAAATATGTCCAATATCAGCAAAAGCAATAGCACAATCATTTTCAGCAATAACAAGATTATTATATATTGCCATATTTAATGCTGCTTCATTATATATATTTGGATTTTCTTTTACTAATCTTATTTCATTTTCAATTGATGTTCCCCATTCATCTATTCCAACTAATTGTTTATGTAAATGTTCTATTGACGCGCCAGCATCAGGTAGCCAATTTTGAAATACTGATACATAACGAACATATTGATTTGATTTATATATTTGTTCCATTGAATAAATTGTTAATTTAAAATATTGATAATGTTCTTCAGTTGATAAATACTTTGTCGAAAATAATTCATCTTCATATTTTGCATTATCAATATAATGTTTTTTAACAATAATTATTTTATGAGTTCCACCAAAAAAACTTTCTGCATCTTTTAATTTCTGTCGCTTTGACATTGACATTATTTCTTCATCTGAATAGCCCATTTTGGTTAATTTATAATTAATAATATTTATAATATGTTCAAATCCTTCTGATATTGATATGTAACTTTCCATTGCCATTTGCTGCTCTTTTGTCAATTTTAAATTATAATTTTTTACCCAATAATTATATGTTATAATTTCAAATAAATTTGGTATTAATCTAAATTCTGCAATAGTTTTATTTATTTCATTTACATTAACATTAAAGATATATTTGTAATTCTCATTTTCTTTTATAACACGCAAATGTTCAGGTGGTGTCATTAAATAATTATGCGGACAAAATGGACAATTCTTTAAACTATTAGAATTTATCAAATTTTTTGTAATCTTTTTATTATTATCAAAAGGTCTTTTCCCACGCTCGGGAACTGTCCATACTTCTGTCTTATTAAAAGGATTTATTTGTTTAATTGTGCCATCTGATTTTATTATTAATAAATTTGTTAAATCAATCATAATTATTTTACTGGTGATTTATTGATTATTATTTGATTTTTCTTTTATTAATTTTTTTAATTTATCTACATTAAAATTAAACTTATGAAATAAATCAATATATATTTTCCAAACTTCTAATTTTTGATCATCAAATTCATTTTGATGTAATTTATTATATATCTCATCAATCTTCTCGGCAATTGTATCATTTATCTCAATAAAATTTAAGCCTATTTTTAAAATATTTGTTATATCTAATAATATTTGTAAAATTTTATTTAAAACTTCATTATTTATATCATCTTTAATATACTCGATTAAATTTTGATGAATTGTTGATTGAAATATTATTTTTAAACTTTCACTCTCTATGTTTAAATTACTATATAAAATATTTGAAACAAGATTATATATTTCTGTTAACAATTTATAATCATTTGTTTTTTGAAATTCTAATAATAATGATTTTATCTGATTTTTTAAAACACTTTCTGTTATTATCTTTAATTCTTGTGGTAATTGTAAATTTAAACTTCTTGAAAAATTGATAAAATCTTGATTTTCATCATATATTTGTTTATATATTTTTTCTAATTCTTTATTTCTTTCTGCAAATATTATCTTTGCTAATTTTAATCTTGTATCAAATAATATATCTGATATGCTAAATTTTTTCTTTGGAAATATATGAATTAAATCCTGATTATTTTCTGGATTATTTAGCCATTTCATTATTTGTGGGCATTTTTCAAATTTGAATTCTTTCATTACTTCCATTATATAGCATTCGCTTTTATTTATTGTTTCATAAATTAAATAGACTAAAAAATATTTTTCTTCTTCTATTGATTTTTTTATTAATCTTATTTTACATAGCAAATGTTTATTTGAATTAAATGTTTGTAGTTTTGATTCCAATATTTCTAATTTGTATTTATATAAATCATCTTCTTTTACAAATTTTAAAAATAAACATTTATGTGCAAATTCATTAATTATATTATATTCATTATATAAAGATGATTTAAATATTTCCTGATATAATTTTCTGCCTGTTATTTCTGGATTTACATTGCTTTTTGCTTTTTCAAGTAATTCATAAAAATCAATAGATAAAATAAATTCGTCAAAATGTGATGCTAATGTTATTACTTTTGCAGCATATTTTAAATTCTGTAATACTTCTATGCCACTTAATTCAGAAAAAAACCAACCACAACTTGTGAACATAAATTGAGCATATTTCTGAATTTCAAGTAATCTTAAAGCATTTGATTTTTCTTTTAATAGATGTTGACTATGTAAATGTTCATCTAAAAATTTTTGTTTATTTTCAGGGCTTGAATCAAGTATTAATTTTATATAATCATCTCTTGCCTGCCATATATTTTTAAAATATTTTTTCCCTTCAAATTCAAATAATTCTGCTACACTTTCATTTAATTTATCAAATGCTTCGCGTATTGGTGTGCGCCATTTTTGATTCCAGCCTGGTTGTCCACCAGTATTACAACCACAATCTCTATACCATCTTGCAACACCATGAGCACAACTCCAACTTGTGCCAAGACCTTCCGGACCAGGTGATAATTCTACTTCCCATTCTGGTGGATACATATATAAATAATTTGAAAAATTTACCATCTTTAAACCTTTTTCAGGGGCATAATGTTTTATTAATGAAGCTAAACACATATCTGCAAATTTACGATGATGACCATATACTTCGCCATCTGTCGCTATACTTATGATTTGTGTTGGTCCTGCTTCTTTATTTATATTATTTATTATTTCATTTGCTAACCATTCTGCATTAGATAATATATTTCCAAAACTTATCTCACTTGCTATCTTACCATTATAGAAAAATACATCTATATATTTTTCTTTTATTTTCTCACCTGTCTCATCTTTTTTAAAAATTCTATATGCTCTATGTGTTGGTATTGGTTTTTCGTTTGCTGATTGCCATTCTTTTGTTCCTATCTTTCGATAGCGAGCAGCCTGTGTTGGTGATAAAATTATGTATTTTAAGCCAAAATTTATTAGTAAATCAACAGTTTCATTATCTATTGCTGTTTCTGATAACCATATACTTTCTGCTTTTCTTCGAAAGCGATATTCAAATTCTTCCAGACCCCATTTTATTTGTGTTATTTTATCTCTTTTTTTAGCAAGCGGCAAAATTATATGATTATATACCTGTGCTATTGCATTGCCAAAACCATTATTATTATCTCTACTTCTTTTATCTGCTTCTATTATCTTTTTATAAACTTCTGGAAAATTTTTTTCAAAATAAGCAAATAATGTAGGTCCTATGTTAAAATTTATAAATTCAAAATTATTAACTATATGAAATATTTTTCCTTCATTATCTACTACTTTTGAATAACAATTTGGTAAATAACATTCATAAGTAATTCGTTCATTCCAATTATGAAATGGATATGCTGATATTTGATTTTCTATTACATCAATCCAAGGATTCTCACGCGGTGGTTGATAAAAATGTCCATGAATACATAAATATGAGATTAATGGTTTCTTTAATTTTATTTTCATATTTTTTATTTTTATTTATTTTTTTCCTTTTGTCAATTAATTTTAATTTATTTATTTTTTATTGCTTTCTTAATTAAAATCTTAAATAATTACCTTAATAAGACCTCAACTAAACCACGAACAGAATTACATAAATATATTTTTTCTGCATTTTTTAAATCATTATATTTTATTATTTCTTCTTTTATTCTTTTTTTCTTAATTAAATATTCTCTATAAATTCCATTTAATAAACCACATTCGATTGGTGGTGTTATTATTTTATTATTTTTCTCAATTATTACATTATTAAATGTTCCTTCTGTTATTTCATCTTTTTCATTCATAAATAAAACATCATAAAAACCTTTCTTTCTGTATTTATTAAATTCCTTATTATAAAGTTCTCGGTTCGTTGTTTTGTGATATAAAAAAATATTTTTTGTATTTGTTCGTTTTTTGGATATTGTTATAAATTTTTCTCTTTTATCAATTATTAATTCTTCAAAATAAATATCAAAATTATCTTCACTTAATAAAATTCTTACTTTATATCTTTTTCTCTTTTGAAATAATCTGGATATTTGTATTAATCTTTCTTTTATTTTATTTTGGGAATAATGATAATCAAAATATTTTGCTGATTTTTTTAAGCGGATTAAATGCTCTTCTAAAAAATAATATTTTTTATACCATAAAATTGTCTCAATTATTTTAAATTTTACATTTTTATTTTTTAAAAATTCTGCTTTTAAAATACATTCATCAAACTCATCTTCAATTATTGAATCATAAGTAATTCCGCTACCAATTCCTATTTCACCTTTATTTTTATTTAATAATAATGTTCTTATCGCTACATTAAAAATTGCTTGATTATCTGGAAAAATTATTCCAATTGAACCACAATATATATTTCTATTTTCTTTTTCAAGTTCTTTGATTATTTCCATTGTTCTTATTTTTGGTGCACCAGTAACTGAACCTGATGGAAATAATGCTTTAAAAATATCATAATAATTTATTTCATCTTTTAATAATGCTGATATACTTGATGTCATTTGAAATATTGTTTTATATTTTTCAATTGAAAACAATTTATCTACTTTTACACTACCTATTAATGAGAGTTGTCCAACATCATTTCTTAATAAATCTACAATCATTAAATTTTCTGCTTTTTCTTTTTCTGAACTTTTTAACTTTATTCTCATATATCTATCTTCTTCTAAATTTCTACCTCGCTTTATTGTTCCTTTCATTGGTTTTAAATAAATTTTATTCTCTGTCTTTTTAAAAAATAATTCTGGAGAAAATGATAATATTTTAAATGAATCAAAATCAAGATATGCTGAATAATTTACCTGTTGATTTAATTTTAATTCTTCATAAAATTTAAATGCATTACCAAAAAAATTAAAATAATATTTAATGCTATAATTTACTTGATATGTTTCACCTTTATAAATATATTCTTTAATTTTTTTTAATTTCTTAAAATAATCATTCTTGCCTTCAGTTAATTTTATTTTTGTTATTTTATAATTTTTTTCTTTTTCATTTGCAAATAAATATTCATAGATTTTTTCTTTTTCCTTTTTTGTTTTCAAAATATTAATTTTATCAAATACAAAAAAACAAATTAATGGAAATTCAAAATTTGTTTCATTTAATTGTTCTTCTAAAAAATAATAACCTGTTTCATAAGATATAAAACCAGCAAGATAATATTTCTTACTTAATAAATTAATTTTATCGAAAGCAATAAGAATTTCCCTGGAATTTTTTACTATTATAGAATCAATTGGATTTGTAAAAAAATAAGAATTTTTATTTTCTCCTTTTTGAAGTGTTGATTCAAATAATAAGTTTATTTCTTTCATTAAAACATTTTTATGTGTCTTCTTTTTTCTTACCTTCTAAAAGATTATTATAAAATCTTTAAGTTGGATATGCAAAATCAATATCATTATGTTTCTTAAATTCTTCTAATATTTCTTCCCAGATTTGTTGAGCACTATTTCTTTTATTTCGTGGACTACATAAATATCTAATAGTTAATAAAACACCTGAATCTTTGACGCTTGTATATACTGTTGGAGTTAAATTTTTGTAAAATATAAAAAATTTTTTATTTGCTTCATTTAATTTTTTTTCTATTTCTGCTTTTTTATGTTCTGCATAATTTTCAGCAATTTTTTGTAATATTTCTTTTGCTTTTTTCCAATTACTTTCAAATGTTATTAATACAGGTATCTCATTCCAGATATAATGAAATCCCTGTGTATAATTAACAATTAGTGAATTTAATATTTTACTATTTGGAATATAAATTATTCTTCCTGTGCTTTGTTCATCACCACACCAACCGCCAACTTCAAGAATTAAAAATTTAAACATTTTAATGTCAATTACATCACCAATAAAATTATCAATCTGAATTCTATCACCAACTTTAAATGGTTTTTTCCAGATTAAAAAAAACCAGCCTGCAATATCAGAAATTGGATCTTTCAAAACAATTGCAAATGCTGCTGATAATATACCTAAATATATTGAATATGATTTAATTTCTTTTAGCCAGATTTTTAAACCAACTAATATGCACAAAAAAATAATTAAATAATTTACTAATTTTTTTAATACATATCTTGTTTTTAAATTTGAGATTGTTAAATATAAAATGTATGAACAACTTTTTATAAATAACCAGCAAACAACAATAATAATAATAAAAAGAATAAATTTATTATTAGATAATAAATTTTCCCAATGATAAAAATCTAAAAATTTTTTTATTTCCATAATTAAAAAATTTTATTATAAAAGATTTTGACAAATTTTATAATACATTTTATTTTATTGCAAGTTTTATATTATTATTTATAGGTGATTTTATGATAAGTAAAATTCATAATTATTTTTTTAATAATTTAAAATTATTATATCCAGACTTAAATCTTGAACAAATTATTTTTAAAACAGAAAAAACTAAATTCGAAAAATTTGGTGATTACGCAATAAATGTTGCAATGATTTTAGCAAAACATTTAAAAAAATCGCCAATGCTTATTGCTGATGAAATAATTAAAAAAATTGAATTACCTGATTATATTGAAAAATTTGAAATTGCAAATCCTGGCTTTATAAATATTTTTATTAAAAAAAATTTTTTATATAAACAATTATTTGAAATTTATAAACAAAAAGAAAGATATGGTTATAAAGAAAAAAAAGATAAAGAACGAGTATTAATTGAATATGTTTCAGCCAATCCAACCGGACCATTAAATGTTGTATCTGCAAGAGCAGCAGCAACAGGCAGCACTTTTGTTAATATTTTTAATTATTGTGGCTATGATTGTAAAAGTGAATTTTATGTTAATGATGCTGGTAATCAGGTTGAAATTTTAGCCAGGTCTTTATTTTTACGATATTTACAATTATATCAATCAGATATTGAATTTCCACCTGAATGTTATCAAGGAGAATATATAAAAGAATTTGCTATAAAATTTAATAATGAATATGGTTCAAAATATATAAATAATTTTGATGTTGAATTATTTAAAAATTATGCTGTAAGTAAAATGCTTGCGTGGCAGCAAAATACATTAAAAAATTATCGTGTTAATTTTGATAATTTTTTTAGTGAAAAAAAATTAAGAGAAAGTGGTGAAGTTGAAAAAATATATAAATTTCTTCAAGAACAAAATCTTGTTTATGAAAAAGATAATGCATTCTGGTTTCGTTCTACAAACTTCTTTGATGATAAAGACCGCGTTCTAATTAAAAGTGATGGTGAATGGACTTATTTATTACCTGATATTGCTTATCATAAAAATAAATATGATCGTGGTTTTGATTTACTTATAAATATTTTAGGACCAGACCATCACGGCTATATTAATCGTATTTTATCTGCTGTTAAAGCATTTGGCAAATCTGAAAAATCATTAAAAATAATTATTTTACAACAGGTAAATCTCTTTCGTGAAGGGAAAAAAGTTAAAATGAGTAAACGAGCAGGTGAACTAATAAATTTAGATGATTTAATTGAAGAAGTTGGTGTGGATGCTGCAAGATATTTCTTTTTAAGACGAAGTCCATCAAGTCATTTAGATTTTGATTTAACACTTGCAAAAGAACAATCTCAAAATAATCCTGTTTATTATGTTCAATATAGTTGTGCAAGAATTTCAAGTATTCTTGAAAAAATAAATTTATCAAATTTTAATCCAGATAATATTGACTTATCAATTCTGAATCATCATCTGGAAATTGATTTAATTAAACATTTGCTTGATTTTGAAGATGTTTTATCTTCTATTACTATCTCATTAGAACCACATCATATAATAATGTATGTTGAAGAACTTGCTGCAAAATTCCACGCTTTTTATACTGAATGTCGTGTAATTGATGCACCTGATGATTTAAAATTTGCAAGATATATTTTAATTAAAGCAGTTCATTATATAATTAAAATTATATTAAATTTAATTGGTGTATCTGCTCCTGAAAAAATGTAAAAAATAAAAAATATTTTTTAAAAATCAGATTTTAATTTGATGCCTTTATCTTTTGAATTATATAATACACTTACATTTTTTGCTTCAATATCATTTATATAAAATATTAAATAATATTCTCTTTCATCTGTGAGATATTTCTTGTATTGTAATTTAAGAGTGAAACAATGTAACCTTTTTTCCAGACTTATATAATTTTCTTTTAATTTTCTTGCTTTTAAATCTATGCGGTCATAATAACTTAATATATAGTCTTTATCTTTTTTTGGCGTAAAATATTTTCCTATTGCGATGTTAAACTTATTTATTATATTTAATTTTTTATATGTATTATCATAATAATTTATTATGCCTGAATAAGAGAATAAATCTTTCTCATTATATTCAAAACCTAAATAATTTTTATTTACACATTTCTCTTCAACTGAATAATTTATTTCTTCATATAATTTTATATTTTTATTTGAATATTCAACTTTACCTTCAATATTCATTTTTTTATTTTCATTTTTTGTTGTTTCATTTTCATATTCACGAAAATCATAGCCTGTTCCTATACGAATAAAAGAATTATTTGTTAAATAATTATATGATACTTTTATGTTATTATTTTCTATGCCTTTATAATCATACGGAAATTTATTTATATTATTCATTCTTTTCTGAAAATTATATTGAGTTATTATGAAATTATTCAAATTCAGATAGTATTTAAAATTTATACCTGAACTTATTTTATCTGTAATTCTTTTAAAACTATCTGTTTCGCTCTCTGAGTTATAATAAACATTGTTTGATAAAATAAATAACAGATTAAAATTTTTATTTATTATTTGTTTGAACATAAAATTATTTGCTAAATTAATTTTTGAATTATACTTATCTTTTAAATAATCGTATTCATTTCTATAATCAAAAGAATAATTATAGATAAAATTTTTTATTGCTTGATAATTTCTAAAATAATAAAATGCTGGTTTATTTTCTTCTTTCAATTTATATTTATTTCTTGTAATATCTCGTTCTGAATGACGAGTATAATAAAATTGCATTAAATCTTTTTCACTATATTTAACTAATGTTGCTTTTATATCACTATATCTTGTTAGATAATTGTAATCAGAAGAATAACTCTGATTTATATTAGCGTCCGAATAATAATTAAATAAAGAAGTAAAAATTATTTGCTGATTTATTTTTCTTGAATAATTTCCTTCTATTTTATATCGTTCATTTTTTTCTTTATTTATTTTTTCATTTATATGATAACCTAAAATATTTGATAATGTTGTATCATCATTTTGTTCATATTTTAATCCTGTTCCTATTCCTGCTTTTGTATATAAATCTAATAATACTTGAAAATTAATTTTATCTTTATGATAAATATCATATCTATTTTTCATAAATAAACCACGAGTATTACTATATCCAATTGTATAACTCCACGGTGAATATTTTAAATTTTTTCTGAAATAAGGTAGATAAAAAATAGGAATTTTTCCTATATAAAAAAACATATTATATCCTAATAATTTATCATTTTTTATAAATCTGATTTTTTTAAAAACAAATCTAAAGTGTGGATTTACTTCATTACAAGATGTAAAATATCCTTTTTCTAAAATATATTCCTCTCTCTTTTTAACTTCAACTTTTTCTGCTTTATAATACCAGGGCAAATATTCGCCAGAACTATTTGTTAAATACAAATCTTCTGTAATTAAATTTATTTTAAATCTTTCTGCTTTCATTTGATATTCTTCACTTGTTATATAAACTTCTTCTTCTGAATGAATTGTATTTTCATTTTTATTATATACTAAATATTCACTTTTTAATAATTGATTTAAATACCTTAATTCATTATTACCAATAAAATTTATTTTCTCTTCCTTGCCTTCTTTAAAAATTACTTCTACTGTATCAGAATGAATAATTTCTAATTTCTCTTTTTTATTTTCTGAAAATAAAAAAATCCTTAATAGAATAATCAAAATAAATGAAATAATAATTCTTTTATTCATAAAATAATTTTCTTGCTATTGCTAAATTCTTCTTATCATCTTCATCAGATTCTTTTGGAGTTTCAAGAATACATAATTGATTGGAAAATTTATCATACTTTAAAAATCGTTTCAAGTTATTTAATCCTATTGTGCCTTCACCTAAATGTTGATGTCTATCTATATAAGAACCTTCTTTTACTTTTGCATCATTTAAATGAATTAAAAACACTTTATCAAAACCAATATAATAATCTATTTCATTTGTTATTTTTTCTAATTCTTTTTGAGAAGCAAAAGTATAACCAGCAGCAAAAATATGTGCTGTATCAATACATATTCCTATTCTCTTTTTATTCTTTACTCTTTTTATTATTTCACCTATTTGCTTAAAAGTAAATCCAATTTCTGTGCCTTGACCTGATGTAGTTTCTATTAAAACTATTGAATTACTTACACTATGTGATAAACCAACATTTATTGCATTACTTACACGATTAATTGCTTGTTCTTCTGAACTATCCAGACTATTTCCAGGATGTATCACTAAAAATTTTGCATTTAATAATTTTGTATAATGCAAATTTTTTATAAATATGTTAATTGATTTTTTATATGAGATTGCATCAGGCGAAGCTAAATTTGGTAAATAAGGCATATGTATTACAAATTCATTTATTCCAGAATTTTTTAATGTTATTTGAAATTTTTCTATTTCTTCATTTTCTAAATATTTTTCTGCCCATGCTCGTGGATTGCTAACAAATATTTGAAATGTATCACAATTTAATTCTTTTGCTTTTATTATGCTATTTTCTATTCCCCCGCTTATTGATAAATGAAGACCAAATTTCATTTTATATATAACTTATTTTTATATCAAGATAATTCAATAAACGAACAAGTAATGACTGCTTTTCTTCCTGTGGTTGAACTGGTTCTATTAACTTTTCTATATTTTCATACTGTTTCATTATTTCATATTCTTTTTGTTTAAATTCTGTTGATATTCTCTCAATATATTGATCGCGCTCAATTATTTGTTTATTTAATTTACCTATTAACTTATTCTTCTCTTCTAATTCTTTTTCTTTTTCTTCTAATTGTTTTTTTAAATACATATTTTCTAATTTATATCGACTAACTAATTCTTCTTCTATATTTTGATTTGGTGCTGCCTTTTTTGTTGGATCATAATTTACATTTATTTTATTCATATCATCACCTTTTTTAATTTTTTTTTTATTGTTTTATTTTATTAAATTAATATTTAATTTGTCAATTATTAAATTATTTTTTTGAAAAGAAGTTATGAAGTAAAATATTAAAGATTTATTTCATATCTATTTCTACCATTTGCTTTTGCTTGATATAATGCATCGTCCGCACGTTTTATTAATGTTTCATCATTATCATCTTCTTTAAATTCAGTTAAACCAAGACTTGTTGTTACTTTTAATGGTTCTGCATAACCACTAAATTCATAATTCGCAACATTTTGTCTAATTCGTTCTGCAACTATTTTTGCACCTTCTATATTCGTATCAGGCAAAGCAATTATAAATTCTTCGCCTCCATATCTACCAACAATATCAATATCACGTGTCGAATTTTTTAAAATTATTGCAAATTGTTTTAAAACTAAATCGCCAATTTGATGACCATAAGTATCATTAAATTTTTTAAAATGGTCAATATCAAGCATTATTAATGAAAGTGATAATTTATATCTTAAAGTTCTGGACATTTCTTCTTTTAATCTATTAATAAAATGTCTACGAATATATAACCTTGTTAAACCATCAGTTGTTGCAAGTTCATACAATAATGCATTTTTAAGTGCTGTTGATGCTTGTGTTATTAGTGTATTTAAAAATATTATCTCATTTTCATTTAGTTTTAAACCATTACTTTTTTCTGTGATTACTATTATTGCTTTATTTTCTTCTTCTACTTTTAAAGGTAAAAGTATTAATTGTTCTATTCTTAATAACCTGAAAATATCAATACTGTTATCTCGTTCAATTATTTTTATTTTATTTAATGTTTTTATTTCTTCTTTAATAAAATCAAATAATAATTTCTTATCATTCTCTTTTAAATACATTGAATAAAATATATTTAATTGATTATCATCAAAAATCAAAATCATTCCATATTTTGAATCAATTATACTAACAATAATCTCAATAATTTTTTTTAATAAAATTTCTTTTTCTAAATACTTTGTAAATTCTTGAATTGCATTATTTAATAAATATAAATTTTCAACTGCTTTTTCTTTTTCATAAATTATTCTTTCCAATTTAACTTTGCTATCTAATTCTACATTTCCAGATACATTTGTTTCTTGAATTTCATCTGATATTAAAGGATTCATTACTGGACATATTTCTGCGAATTCACAATAATAACATAAATTATTCTTATTTGGAGCAAATTTTTTATCACTCTCAATTTGGTCAAAAATATTTTTTATGTATTCTTCCATTGAAATTAAATCCTCTTCACTAAATGAAACACTTAATTTTTCACAGTGTTGTAAAAAGATTAAAGAAAATTTTGCAGGTATAATATTGAATTCTTTTTTAATTGCAACACCATATAATAATAATTGCATATCATTTTTTACTTCTTCTATCGATGGTAAATAATTACTCGTTTTATAATCAATTATTTCTAATTCTTTTTCATTGCCATTTATTTTATCTATTCTATCAATTTTTCCCCATAATTTAAATTTCCCAAAATCTATACTAAAATTTTTCTCTAAAAATAATGGTTCTGCCATTATATCAAAAGTATTATAAAAATTTGTAAGTATATTCAAACCTTTATGTGCATAATCTCGTTCTTCAATTGAATCTTTATATCCTGCTCTTATCCAATTTTTTTTCAATAGATTTTTTAAATTTTCAAATGTTCTTTTCTCTTTTGGTAATTTAAAAAAATCATATAATGTTGTATGAATACTTTCACCTAAACTAAAGTAAGGTTGTTCTTTTTTAAATTTACTTGCAAACGCATCTATATATTGATATTTGTATTTTAGTGGACAAAGACTATAAATTTCAATTTTTGAATAACTTAATACTGGTTTATCTTTTCTTTGATACATAACTATTCTATAAAAATATTTTTCTTTGTTTCTAATTTTATAAGTTTTTTCTTTTTTATATAATTTATATATATATCACGAATTAAATTGCCTGTATCATATTTTTCTTTACATTCTTTAAATACAAAATGACCATCACCACCAAGCGCAATAAAACTTGGTGCTGCTATTTTATATATTTTATCAAATTTTATTTCTTCACCATTTATTAATATTTTTTTTATTAACTCATTGCTTGAAGGTGAAAAATAAAATTCTATGCCTGATAATGCTAAATATGTATATGAATTTGAAAATGCGTATTTTAACATTTCATTTAATTCTTTTCCTGTTAATGAAACAATATAAACTGTATTACCAAATGGTTCTATGGAATATATATCTCTTACTTTTATTTCACCTTTTAATAAATTTGCACGAATACCAGTTCTATTATAAATTGCTATATCTACTTTACATTCCTCGCGTAATATATCTGTAAGAAATTGTCCAAGCAAACTAAATTCTGAACTTTTATCAATAATTAAATCTGTATCACACTCTCCAATTATTTCTTCCATTTTTTGATTTATTTCTTTTACATAAGGTTCTAATACTTTTTCTAATTTTTCATCTTTCTTTATTATTTCTGTATCATATTTTAACTGAATTAATTTATTTTCATAATAAATAATTCGTTTTTTTTCTTTATCAAAATAAACTGTTAATTTCCCTAAATTCTGTAATTTTGAACCACTTTCACATATTATTGTTCTTGTATTTGATACAAGAATTGGTGTATCAATTGATATATGATTATGCCCACAAAAAGCAATGTCAATTCCCCAAACATTATTTAATATATTATTTAATTGTTCTGGTTCTATATGTCCTAATATAATATTTAAGTCTGCTTTTAAATCTTTATTTTTTTCTATGGTTTCTTTTATATCTTTTAATTCAAAATAATTTTCTAATTCACCACCTGTAACTTTAAATAATTCATTTGTTATTATTCCTATTATATTTATTTTTATGCCTTTTTTTATTAAAGTCTTTTTTGGCTTTGTTTTTAAATTTATTTTTTTGTCTTTATTTATTAAATTGGCACAAAGAAAATCAAACTTTGCATAATTAATTAACTCATTTAAATTATCAATTCCTAAATCAAATTCGTGATTGCCAATTGACAATAAATCATATTTAAGATAATTCATTAAATCGACCATTATTTTTCCATTTGATAAAATTCCTTCTGGCGTGCCTTGAAAAAAATCACCGCAATCAAAAATAAAATAAGGAATATCTTTCTTTTTTAATTCATCTATTTCTTTTGATAAATAAAAATTTAGTGCTTGTGCTCCACCTATATAAATTATGTTTTTATTTTCATCATAATATTTTATTGGTTGAATTGTGCCGTGAATATCATTAGTATAAAAGAAAACAAGCGGTTGAATTTGAAGTGAAAATAAAAAAGTAGAAAATACAAATAAAAAACAAAATAAAAAAAGAATAAATCGATTTTTCATTAATTAAGCATCTTTATAATAATAAATATTATCTACAATAGCGACACACGCTTTATCAATTGGTGGTGGGTTGTCACCAAGGGCAAGCATTGCTTCGCCGCCTTTTGCTAAAATCACTATTTCACCAGCACCAGCGCCAATAGCATCAACAGCAATTGTTGGTTCACCTTCCTCTTTTAATTCAAAATCAACTGGCTGGACTAATAAATATTTATAACCTGTCATTCTTTCATATTTTTTTGTGGCAACTGTTCTACCAATTACTCTGCCTAATTTCATAATTCTTTTCTTTACTATTTCAAATATAATTTTTCTATCTCTTTTATTTTATCTATTCGCTTTTGATGACGGCCACCTGCATAAGGTGTTTTTAACCAAATATCAACAATCTGTTTTGCAAGTGGTGGTGCTAATAAACTACCGCCTAAACATAACATATTTGAATCATTATGTTCTCTTGCGCTATTTGCTGTAAAAGCATCGTGACATGCTGTTGCACGAACATTTTTTAATTTATTTGCAACAATACTTGATGCTATACCAGTGCCATCTATCATTATTCCTCTATCACACGAACCATTTGATACTGCCTGAGCTACAAGTAATGCTATATCAGGATAATCAACAGGGTCAGTTGAATATGTACCATAATCTTTTACTATATGGCCACTTTCAACTAAATGCTTTTTTAATTCTTCTTTTAATTTAAAGCCACCGTGGTCTGCACCAATTACTATAAACATACTTTTTCACACGCTTTATTCTATTGTTATTTTTATTCTTCGATTTGTTAAATAATCTTTTGCTGCTGGTGTTATTATTGAACCTTTTTTTATTTTTACTTCTTTTGTGTTTTCATCAACTATATCTTTTAATAATTTTTCTGAAACTATTTTATTTGGTATTTCTATTGTATTTTTTGGAATATTTATTTTTGGGGGTGATTGAATACTCTCTTTTTTTTCACTCATTACATTATGTTGTGGTTGTATTACTGGAAAACTATATTTTCGTAATTCTTTTAATACCTCTTCACTTATTAATTTTATTAATGCTTCTCTATCCATTATTTTCACCTTTTTAAATAATTCTAAAATAATCAGCAAGAACACAACGACGCATTCTTGTAAATGACCTCGCACTTGTTAAACCTTCGCCTGTTGGTGAAGCAATTGTTAATGTTGTATAACCTTCACCTAAAAAACCAAGACCAGCATAACTTGGTGCATTTTTTACAAATATTGATACATTCATTTTTTTCGCCATTTTTGATAAATTTGCTACATTTAATGAATGCATATGTGCTGTATGATAATTATGTAATTCAGCTTCATACGCTAATTCAATTGCTTTGTCAACATCAGGAACTCGTGTGACAGGCAGAACTGGCATAAGTTGTTCTGTGAAAATAAGTGGATGGTCATTTGGCACTTCACCATATAATAATCTAATTGAATCAGGTAAATCAAGACCAATTTGTCTTGCTATAACATTTGCATTTCTGCCAATTAATTCACGATTTACTACTGGTTCTTTTCCTGTTTTATGGTCGCCTGGTTCAACTATTATTTTTTCTGTTAATTTATCTATTTGTGCTGTTGTTAATTTATATGCATTATATTTTTGCATTTCTGATAATAATGCATCAGCAACACTGCGAACTACAATTACTTCTTTTTCTGCTATGCATAATACATTATTATCAAATGAAGCACCATCAACAATAGCTTTAGCAGCATGTGGTATTATTGCTGTTTCATCTACTACAACTGGTGGATTACCAGGACCTGCTGCTATGACTTTCTTTGTAGATTTCATTGCTTCTGCAACAACTGCTGGTCCGCCTGTTACTGTTAATACACGAATTTTTGGATGAGTAAATAATATTTTTCCTGTTTCAAGTGTTGGCTTTAAAACTGTTGTCATTAAATTTTCTGGTCCACCTGCTGCTATTACTGCTTTATTTAATATTTCTACTGCTAATAAACTAACTCTACGCGCAGCAGGATGTGGATTAAAAACTACTGAATTTCCTGCTGATAACATACTTATACTATTATTTATTACTGTTGAACTTGGATTTGTCGATGGAGTAACAGAACCAATTACACCATACGGAGCATATTCTACTAATGTTAATCCATGGTCTCCTGTATATGCTTTTGATTCTATATCTTCTACACCTGGAGTTTTTAAAATTGATAATTGATTTTTTGCTATCTTATCTGCGACGCGTCCCATTTTTGTTTCTGCAACTGCTAATTCTGAAAATACTTTCACATTTGCTAATGCATATTGTCGCATTGTTTCTATTATTTTTTTTCTTACTTCTAATGACAATTTTACAAACTCTTGTTGTGCATTATATGCTGCTTCTATTGCTTTATTCATATCTTCAAAAATTCCATATCTACCTGCTTGTGGTTCATAATTTACATTGTATTCACCAAAACTCATTTTTAATTCTGCTGAAACTCTTTTTACTACTTCTTCGATTATATTTTTTATATCAATAGAACCTAATTCCATCGCCGTAACCCCTTATAAAAAATTTTTTTATACTAATTATTTATCAATTTTTTCTGGATTTTTTCTAAATATTATCTGGCCATCTTTTTCTATTGTATCAATAATTGCTATAATGGCAGTATCAACCGGCACTTTATTTTCCGGCTGAACTGCCATTCTTGCTGACGAACCTTCAACTACAAATACAATTTCACCTGTTCCTGCACCAACAGAATCAACTGCTACTTTTGGTGAACCTGATGGTTTACCATCCAATGTTATTGGTTGAACTAATAATAATTTTTTTCCATCTAGTAGGTGAAATTTTTGAGTGGCAACTACATTGCCAACCACTTCTGCTATTATCATTTTTTCACCTTAATTATTAAATAATTTGCTTTACTTTTTTAATGCTATTGGAAATACCTTTTCTAAATCACCATGTGGTCGTGGAATTACATGAACTGCTATTAATTCTCCTACTTTTTCTGCTGCTGCTGCTCCTGCATCAGTTGCTGCTTTACAAGCTGCAACATCGCCTCGTACTAATGATGTAACATAACCACCGCCGATTTTTTCATAAGCAACTAATTCAACTTTTGCTGCTTTTACCATTGCATCTGATGCTTCAATTAAAGCAACTAATCCTTTTGTTTCAATCATTCCTAATGCTTCCATTGACATTTATATTCCTCCTTTTTGTTTAATTTTTTCTCTTTATATTTTTTTCATTTTTACAATAAATTTTCTTTTATGTCAATAAATTTTTTTCTTAAATACAGAAAATATCCCAGACATGGTATACCCCTTTGCAGCATTACGAATAATAAGTAAAAAGAAATTAAAACAAATAAAAGAAATAATGAAAAGAAAAGCGA
>Ga0209204_1001803_pt1 | contig 18926 bp, 24 predicted proteins | sample AD_JPNMR2_MetaG_FD_184425 | JGI IMG/M metagenome (GOLD analysis project Ga0209204, IMG submission 184425) | Active sludge microbial communities of municipal wastewater-treating anaerobic digesters from Japan - AD_JPNMR2_MetaG (SPAdes) (version 2) | ecosystem: Engineered > Bioreactor > Anaerobic...
GGGCGACCTCGGTAGGGAAAGCAAGGGCAAGGATATATGAGGCTGGAAACGATACACCGCTTGACGAGGCATTAAATACCACGACAGAGCAATGGGAAAAGCTGACATTGACATTCACGGCCGATGATACGAAAAACTATTTCTTACGGCTCGAGAACCTGCCACTTGAACAGGGCTGGACAAAAAGAGAGAAGGCGTATGTCGATAATTTAGAGCTGAAATGAAAAAATATTTAAAAGGAATTTATAAGTCAGAAATAAATTTTAATAGTTATAGAAAAGGTGTAGGTTTTTTTATTTTAATTTGGAGACAAGTTGTTACTTATGTTAAAGTTTTGGGTGAATGGTTAATAACACAGAACTATGCTAAAATAGGTAATGACTGGAAACCAGTAGTAACTTATGTTAAAAAGGAGATTTAAATGAGTATTCCATTTATGTATCATGTATTTCAGAACGGTCAAGTAGATGCTGGTAAGATTACAGCCGAAAGACTTAATCTTAACTGGTCGAGATTGTATGATATGTTTGACCCGACTAAAGTTGGTATCTCGGAAGACAATCTCGCTGCTAACTCCAAAATATTAGTTTCAAATAAAAATTATCTTTCTACCAACAAAATAATGGGTAGTTGGGAATTTAATGTTTGTCCAATAATTCCTGATGCTTCTCTATCTGAAGCAAAAATAAATATTGTTAATTTAGTAAAAAAGGTTAGTGGTAAAATTCCTGATACAGATATTGATACAAACATACCAAGAAAAAATATTGATGAAACTATTTCTGGAAGCTGGACATTTAATCAACCAATAAAAAATTTTCTTGTTGAACATAAAGAAGCTTTACCAGACACTGTTGTTAATGGACAAATTATAGAGTTTTCTGGAGATTTATATGTAGGAAAAAATGATATTTGGGAAAAGATTGGGTATGTAAGTTCACCAGTAAGTGAGTTAGGTTCAATAGTAAGTAATAATGCAAGAATAACTGGTGGTGGTATTTTAGTTACCAATACAGGGAATTATATAAAATTAAAGCAATATACAGCAAACGAGGCAACTGGCCCTATTAGAGTTATTTATGGTGGAGAATCAGGGACAGATGAAAAAGCAGTTCTTAATTTACAACTAAAGAAAAATGGGGTAGGGGTAAGCACGTTAATTATAGCACCTGATTCAACCGATTCAAAAAGCTATGATTTCACAAGTTTAGCTCAGAATGACACCATAGAACTCTGGGGTTTCGTAAGTAAGGAAACTACTGCCCAGGTTAATGAATTCGATATATGCTATGACCAGGTGATTAAAAAGATTGACGGCCATACTTTAATAACGCCAATCACGATAGCGTTTGAATCTGGTCTGGCTTATAGCTTTACAATAAGCTAATAAATAAATGAAATATATAAAAAAGGAGATTTAAAATGGCAATAAATCCTCTCGTTCTTGCTTCTTTAATTAATGCTGGTAGTCGTTTGCTTGGGGGTTTACTTGGTGGGGCTGGTCAAGCAAAAGCCAGAAAGCAAATGCTTGCTGGAACAAAACCAACCACACCATATTATGAAACTTTTAGAACCTTACCTGTTTTACAGACTCTTTTAAATAAATCAATTTTAGGTGCTATGAATACACAACTTGGTAGTGATACTCTTCGTTCGTGGGGAATTGATTTAAATAGTATATTGAATCAAAAGTCAAGAGCTACTCAAGCAAACACACTTTATAGTCCTTTATTAACTAAATATTGGAGAGATATAGATGTCGCCAAATAACAATTTTTATTCACCTGAATTGGAAAATTTAAAAAAGAGTTTGCTGGCTCGAAATTGGTTTGAGAGTCCTTACCAGAGTTTATATATGGAGCAGTATCAGAAACTCAATACACCAGAGAACATACAATCACTGATAAACACTGCTAAAGCAAATATTATGGGTCAGACTCAAGCAGATATTCAGGCAGCTCAAAGGGCTGCTGGAGCAAGGGGTTTTCGAGCTGGTGAAAGTGGCATAGCTGATAGAGCTATTCAAAATGCTATTAGAGTAGGTCAACAGAATTTAGGACAGACTATTGGAAATATAGCAGCTCAGGCACAGCAGAACGAATTAGCTAAAGCTCAATTAGCTACAAATCTACTAAATTCTTTGACTACACAGGGACAGGAAGGTGCTTTAAGGGCTTTGCAAACAGGTGGGGCATTAGAATCAACACAACAGCAGTTTGGTCAAAACCAGATTATGGATTTTCTCAATTTATTAATGCAATTATATAGTGGAGAACAGCAGCAACAATTAGCCAGATACTCCCCATACTGGGAAGCATTAAGAGCCATTTATGAGGGTTAAAAATGGATTTAGATGTTTTAAGGTCATTAGGGGCTGGGATTAAAAAAGCTGGTGAAGATGTTGGTGATATTATTTTAAAAAAATATATGCTGGACAGACAAGAAAAACTTGAAAGAGATTTAAGAGCTGCTCAAGACCAAGCTGCAATGGAACAATTGAAAGCTCATATAGAAGCTGAAAAAGACATAGCTAATGCTAATAGAGAAGTGGATAGATATAGAATTCTTTCAAACTTACAGCAGAGTTTGATTGGTAATCTTGGTGAAGCAGAAGGAAGATTCTTATATAATCTAACAACTACACAAGACCCACTGGAAAGACAGGCTGGACAAGCTATCTGGGATAAGTATAATATTCTAAAACAAAAAAGATTTTCTGGTCAAAAAATTACTCCTCAAGATGTTGAAGGCATTCCACCTAATCTGTTAGCTGAATTAGAAATACAGGCTGCAAAGATAGAAAATCTGAAAGCACAGACACAAGCTTATGGTAATGCTGCTGCAAGAGAGCGTGAAAGAGAAGAATTGGCTGAACAAAAAGAAATAGCTGCTATTAATAAATATTTTAGACAGCAAAAAATTGCTTCTCATGCTAACACAATAAAACAGATAAACGAGGCTAATAGAGAATATAAATCTCTCAATAAACAATTAGATAATTTAACACGCACATATACAACCTATTGTCAAAAGAAGGGTCTTGATACACCAGATAAAGTTTTACAAGATATTTATGCTTCTACTCTATTACAACAAATAAATGCTATTAAAGGTCAACAAGAACTTCTTTTAGAAACAGCCGATGCATTGACAAGGTCATTAGAAAAAGAAGCTGAAATAGAGCCTTTACAGGAAACCCCCGTAAAAAATATAACTGATGTTTTAGGACAATATTCAGAAGAAGAAATAGAAAAAATGAAAAAGAAGAATAAATATGAGATTGTTCCTAATAGGGGCTGGTCTTTACCTAAAACAGAAGAAACATCCACAACTCAAAAAAGCAATGTTGTTACTTATGAAGAGGCCATTAGAAAAATGAAGGAAGAACATCCAGAAATGTCTATTGAAGAGATTAAAAGAATAATAGACAACTATCTTAGTAAGAAGAAGTAAAACATGGCAACAAGTATATATCTTGATGAGCTTCGTGAAGAATTTGAAAAGGCTACTCAAAATAAGACTACTTTAAATCAGACTCCACCGACTGGTCTGATTGATTTAGAAGATTTAAAGAAAGAGTTTGCTAAACCAACAGAGCAACCTATTATAGATTTAGATGAATTGAGAGCTGAAATATCAGCACCAGAACAATCGCCAACTGAAACGACAACTCAAACGCCAACAGAAACTATTGACAAGGCTAAATTATTAAGAGAACACCCAGAATATACCCAGCTGCTGAATTGGGGTTGGACTTATGAAGACTTAGCCAAGATGGCAGCAGAGAAACCAGAAACAAAAAGATTTTTTGGTTTACCTGTTCTAACTGGAAAATACAAACAACCAAGTGGGGAAGTTACTTATAATCCAGTAGTTGGTGTTGCTACTGCCTTAGAAACAGGTTTAGTTAAAGGTTTTACTTTTGACATTCCTGGAAACATTATAAAAGTAATAGATTCTGATTGGTCAAACTACGAACCAGAAACCAAAGTTGAAAAGATTGCTCATGGGTTAGGTGAAACAGTTGGTTTTGTTGGTTCAACTATTACTAAGTTTTTAGGAAAAACAATTTATGATTTAACTGGAAAATTTTTTACTCCTAAAGTAGTAAAGTTGGCAAAAGCTAATAAACTTGGGAAAGCTACAGGGATGGAGTTGTTGCATAGTGCTGTATCACAAGCTACTACACTCGGAACTGCTTTTGCTATTAAAGCACCTGTTCAAGATTCTTTTGAAGAAGACATTAAAAACAGACTTATGGCTTTTGAATCTGGTGCGTTGGTTGGAACAATTTACAGTGGTATTGGTGTATTGAATCCTGATTTTATTTCTATGATAGCTCCAGAAGGAGCTAAATATTTGAGTCTAATAAGTCAGCCAAGCTCTCCAGCTTTATTCACAATATTAAGGTCTGGTTTAGCTGTTGGCAGTGATGCTCTTTTAACTGGTGGATATAAAGGATATGATTTAGCTGATGTAGCTTTTAATTTAGGCTTGTCTGTTTATTTTGGAGCATCTACTAAATTCATGCCAAGAGAAGCAATTGCTGCTGGTTTAGCTAAGGATATTCTCAAAGAATCCAATAAGCTAAAACAGGATAATCCTGAAAAGGCAAAAGTTATTGAAGAACAAACAAATAAACAATTAGATACTCTACAAGAAGTTATTAAAACAGATGAAATACCTACTGCTACTACTCCAGTAGAAGAAAAGAAAATATTTATTCCAGAACCAACACCACAGAATCCTACACCAGAACCACAAGTAATTACCAGAAAGAAGTTTGTTGAACATCAGACAAACTGGGAAAGAGAAAAGAAAAGAAGTATAGATAAAAAACAGTTTCTTGATACAAAGGAAGAAAAGAGAAATAATTGGGATAATCATAGAAAAGAAGTTGAAGTAGAAACTCCTGAACAAAAAGACATTGTTATTCTTAATGATTTAAAAATAAGAACAAAGCAGGCTGCTTCTAATGTTGCTAAACTTCACAATGAAATAAATAAAGGTGAAGGCTCTGTTTATAATCTATTCACAGGTAATCGAATAGGTAAAGATGAATATGCTGTTGGTTTATATCCTGAAAGAACTCTAATAATTGAGAATAGACCTGTTACTCCTGAAGATGTGCATGATTTTATAAGTAGAAACATTGACTTGCTATCTAATCCTCTTCTTTCTATTAGAACTTGGACAAATAAAAATAATAACACTGTTTTCTTTGACATTGTTAAAACTTTTAAAAACAAAGCACAAGCTGTTGAAGAAGGAAATAAATATCATCAATTAGTTATTCATGACTTAGGTCATGTTAATAAAAAAGGTGAACTTATACGCCAGCCATCTGCAATAACAGTTGACCCTAATGCTCCGAGTTATTCTTCAGACACACTGCCTTCAACTCCGATTGCAGAAAGAACTTTTAGAGAACAAATAAAAACAATAGAATTACTGCACTTATCACCTGTAGATAAACCAGTTGGTTGGTTTACTCCACAAGCAGTAGGAAGAGGTTATGGTGGTGAAGAAGCTAAAAGTTTGTTTATTAAAAAGAATCCAAAGAATCCTTTGCTTCCTGGCCAGCTTCCTTCTTTACATTTTTATACAAGAGATAGCTTAGACATCATGCCACAACGAAGTTTTGGCATGAATTTATACAGAACAGAAATAGATATAAATGATTTATATATTGCTGAAACAGGAAAACGCTTACCATCTCCACAAAGAGTTATCAGCATGGGGAAGATAGGTGTCTATCTCCCAACATCAAACGAAGTAAGGCTTTATGTTCCAGTTAATATGGTTAGAGTTGGGAAGTTTGAAGACCCAGCTGCTCTTACATCACAGCAATATTCTGCAAAAAGATTGGTTGAATATGCAAACAGTGTTTTAAGTTCGTCAGGGCAAAAGATAGAAGACTTTAATTTGACTAACTACTTTCAAGCTAAAAAGAGTGGACAAAACATTGTTGAAATAGCTGACAGAGCTAAAGCAATAACTGATTCTAAATTAGAACAAAAAACTCCAGATGAAGCAGTTGCTGAATATATCAAGAAAGCTTCTGACCCAGAAGACTTTAAACAACGAATTAGTAATATAATAAAATGTCCTCATTGTGGAAAATTAACTTCTACTGGTGATGTTTGTGATGCTTGTGGTGCAGATATTAAAGCTATAAGCACTGAATATAAACAAGTAATTGATTTTTTAAATAATCAAAATATAGCTAAAGTAAGAAAGCAAATAGAAGAGTTGAATAAAAATGGAACTGAAGAACAAATAGCAGACGTGCTAACTAATCTTGGTATTCTTGATGGAGATAAAAGTGTTTCGTTAATTTATCAATCAAAAATAGTTAATGTCTATGCTAAAAATAAAGGAAGACATGAGGTTGTTTTAAAAAGTGAAATTTTTAATAATCTTCCACCTGATGCAAACGTTTTTGATATATTGAGATTATTACCACCAGACACAGTTGTAGCTACGCTTGGAACTAATCCTGAAGCGATAAAAATAACCGCTAAAGAAGCTTTAGATTTATACAGCATGCCAGATAAAGGGGCTGGAATCACACAACCATTTTCTCATTATTACACTGAATTTGGAACAGAAACAGCAGCCCTTCCACTGCGTCTTTGGAGAGCGGGCAACGCTTTAATGACTGAATATAGAGCTGAAGCAGCTAATGATATTAAATTAATAAAGAAAACATTAACACCAAAAGAACAAGAAGACTTATTAGTTTATCTTTGGTGGAATCAAAAAGATATTAGACCAACCTTGGAAAAAAAGTATTTAATAACAGAAGCACCTAAACTTAATGAAAAACAATTACAGATACTTGATTTATTAAAACAGAGGTTTGCTACTTGGATAAACGAAAGAATAAATCCAGCCAGAGCTAAATTAGGTTTAGAACCAATTCAGCCAGTAGAAAACTATTTCCCTGCTATGAGAGAGATTGCTGCTAATAGAGAAACAGCAGCTGCTTTGTTTACTGAAGCAGACCCATTCAGAGTTTCAAAAAGATTTGAGAAAATAAATGACCCATTCTTAAAAGAAAGAGTTCCAAACCTTGACCCATTAGAGTTTGATTTACTTAAAATTTATGGTGCTTATGTCAATAAAACATCCCGTTATGTTGGTTTAGCTGATTTTATGGCTAAGACTAACCTAATGCTTAAACCAATAAATTTTTATGTTAATGATACTCTAAAAACTTTTAGTTTACAAGAATTGAAACCGAAGTATTATAATGAGTTGGTTAAGTATCAGCAGGGGGCTGGCTTTGGGATTGTTCCTAACATTGCTAATTATGTTTCGTCAGACCCTGTTGTTAAAACAATGCTAAGAGTATTAAGTAAAAACATTGCTATATCAACATTGGCTTTTAACTTACGTAGTGCTTTAATTCAGCCAACATCAATCATTGGTCTCACTCCTTATTTACCGTCGTCTGATATTATCTGGGGAATGAAGGCTGTCTTAAGTCCTAAATGGAGAGAATTTATCGTTAAAAACAGTGAACATTTACCAGCTCGAAACTTCGATGTTGCTAAAGAAGTTATGGCTATTGATTCCAGTATAAATATTTTTAGTAATGAAAAAGCTTTTGGCGAGTTTGCAAATAAATTTTTAACTAACATGGAAAAAGGATTAACCACTGTTGGTGAGTGGGGAATGTATCCTTTAAAAACAATGGATTTTATTTCTGCTCAAATAGCTGGTCTGGCTGCTTATCATAATGGAGTAAGAAAAGGTTTGACTGGGAAGGATTTGACTCACTACATAGACGATATTATTGTCAAGACCCAGGGTTCTGGAGCATTCGGGGATATATCTAAAGCACAAAGAGGTGATTTAGGCAGGCTTGTTTCTCTATTTCAAACTTTTAACATAAACCAATTCTATTTATTTTTACACGAATTTAAACCATCAGAACGAAACAAATTTCTTTCTCCTGAATATTTTAAAAAGGTAGGAAGAGTTTGTTTATGGGCAGTTATTTGCAACACATTCTACGAGGATGTATTAAAACTTCATTCAACCTATCCTACTCCAGAGAGGCAACTATGGAGTGCTATTACTGGAAAGCAACCATTTCTAAAAAGTTTGGGTATGATTTTTAAAGAATTTGGTGAACAAGTTCCTTATATTGGTGGTTCTTTAAGATGGTCAACTCCATACAAACAATTCTCTTTCTCACCTGTGCTTGACTTATTTAACAATACCATTAAAGCAACATCAAAAGTTATGGCTACTGGTGGTTTTAAGAATTGGAAAATAGAAGATTATACGGTTATTCCAAGGTGGTTAGGAGTTCCTGGTATTGGTGAAGCTGAAAAAGCAAGAAGAAGATGGCTACAAGGTGGAACTATCTTCCAATCCATCTGGGGTGTAAAACCAGAAAGCCTTGATTATCCAGAGGCTAAACAGAGAAAGGCTTATAGAGAATATAAGCAAAGACAGAGAGGTCTTAATTTATGAAAATATCAACAAGATTTATTGTAACTATCATTGGTTTTTTAGGAATTCTTCTTGTTGCTGTTTTATTTCCTGATGTAAATCAAGAATCTTTAGTGATTGCAGCGGGAATAGTTGTTGCCTATATCACAGGTAGAACAATAAGAAGTGGAACAGGAGAAAAATAATGACAAAAAGTGAAAAATTAATTGGTAAAATTTTATGCGACCAGCGGGAATCTATGCCAAAAACCATTGATGAAAGATTACTCATTGTAGAAGGTCTTTTAAAATACATGATTGATAATGAGTTGTCTCATATCTGGTTGTTTATAAAAATTATTTTAGGCAGTGTTCTAGCTATCTTTGGAACAATGTTAGTTACGATACTAAATGGTTTAGAATAAATGTAGGAGCATAATAAAAATGGCTAATAAAAAGAAATGGATTCAAGAGATTGACTTAAAGAAGGGAGCATTACACAGAGATTTAGGAATTCCTCAAGGAGAGAAAATTCCTTTAAGAGTTCTTAAAGCTGCTGCCAAAAAGCCAGGAAAGGTTGGACAAAGAGCCAGACTTGCCTTAAAACTTAGAAGCTTCAAGACTAAAGCCAAGAAATCGGTAAAATCCGCTGGTTTAGATTAATTATTTTTCCCATCTTTTAGAAGTGTTTATTGATACCGACATGATTTTTTCGAGTCTTGATGGAATATTCCATACCTTAAAATGAGTCATATTTTCTTCAACAAGTTTTTTTACTTCTGTTAGACATTTATTGTTTGTTTCAATAACCAGCTCATCATGAACCTGTAAAACAATCTTTGCATCAATATTATTTTTCTTAAAACAATCGTCTATCTGAACCATAGCAATCTTTATTATGTCAGCAGCACTGCCCTGGACGGGTGTATTAACTGCCTTTCTTTCAGCAGATTTTTGTAGCATAGGGTTTGATGAATCAATGTCTTGAATTAGTCTTCTTCTACCAGATATTGTTGTTACCCGTCCTTCTATTTTTGCTTCATTAGCCATCTCTTCAGCATAATCTTTTAATCTTGGATAAGCTTTATAATAATCATTTAAAATCTTTTTAGCTGTATTAGGATGACAGCCTAAAACTTTTGCTAATCCCCTATTACCCATTCCATAGAGAATGCCAAAGTTAACTTTCTTGGCTTTTAGTCTGGCTGCTTTTTCATCTTTTTCATTAGGAAAAAGTCTATCAGCAACTTCTTTATGAACATCTCCGTTATTTAAGAAGGTATCATAAAGCTTTTGCTCACCAGCCAAAAAAGCACCGACCTTTAATTCAATCTGTGAGTAATCAGCAATAACAAAAGAATAACCTTTTTTGGCTACAAACGCTTTTCTTATGTCTCTACCTTCTTCATCTTTTGCTGGAATATTTTGTAAGTTAGGTGAGTTAGAAGCAAGCCTACCGGTAGCTGTAACTAATTGTGAAAAGGTTGTGTGAAGCCTTCCATCTTTCTTGCTACACCGCTCAATTAGATTAATAGTATAGGTAGAGTCAAGCTTTTTAATTTTTCTATATTCTATTAAATGCTCTATGATTGGGTGATAAGAAACAAGCTGCTCCAGGGTTTCATTATCAGTAGATACATCACCTTTGTTGGTTCTTTTTACAATCGGTAAGCCAAGCTTGTGATAAAGAATTCTTCTTAATTGCTGTGGTGAATTAAGATTAAATTCTTCTCCAGCTTCTTCATAAATTAACTTTGTTAAATAAGAAAGTTTCTTATTAAAGGATAAGTGCTTTTTCTTTAATAACTCTTTATCTATTTCTATCCCAGTCCAGGTCATATCTGCCAAAATTTTAGCTAATGGTAGCTCTATGGTTTGATACCATTTGTAAAGCTGTGTTTTTCCAATCAATTCATTTAGCACTTGATATAATTCATGGGTAGCTTTAGCATCAGTTGAAGAATAATCGGCTGCTTTATCCACATCTACTTTATCAAAAGTCATTAATCTCCCTTTAACTTTAATCAAAGACTTTAGGTCTTTCTTTTGATTTTTTAATTTATATTTTTTACATTGGTGAGCCAGCGAGGTATTGTCTTCTGGGTCAAGTAGATAAGCCATCATCTTTGTGTCTTCATAATTATTGACTTCTAAACCAAGTTTTCTCAACTGAAGACAATCAAAATAAAAATTATGAAATACTTTTTTTGTTGTTGAGTCTTCTAATATATCTTTTAACAATGAAACAACATCTTTCACAGAATAATTGTTTTTTTCGTGAGCAATAGGTAAATAAATCCCATCATCAACCGACCATGCTATTGAAATACCTACAACCCCATCATCGAAACCAAGACCGGTGGTTTCGGTATCAAGACTTATTATAGATTGTTTTGATAAAATCTTTTTAAGTTGCTCAAGATTTTTTTGTTTCATTATTAATTCATTTCAACCTGTTTTATTAGTTTCACTTTTTTTGCCATAACAGTTCCTTTAGGAAAAGTGCAATCAATGTTTGGCATTGTAGAACCAACCAATAAATTCCATGTAGAAATATAATAAGGTAGTGTGTCAAATTTGTCTTCAATTTCGCACAACCAAAGACGTGTTGTTTTATTATAGCAAAGACGGGTTGTTTTATTAAAGCCGAATCCTTCAACAAATCTTTTTACATTTTTTAAATTATTAAAAACAAACAAATGATACCCCTTTTCTGCTAACCATTTAGGAGCTTTGACCCATTCATTAATTTTATATTCAATACCAGCGTTAGTGCCAGAAACAAAAAAACTATACTGCTTTCCATCTAATTCGGTTGTTAATTTATAGTATTTTTTATTCACTTTTATTCTCCTTTTTCTCAAAATCAAAGCACTCAAACTTAACAATTGTTTCTATAAAATCTTTCGGGACTTTAATTTTACATTCTTTCTTACACTGCTCGCATAATGGTAAACAGACTTCTCTTGGTTTTTGTATTTCACCAGCCCACAAACTTAGTGTCTGTGCAGCCTTTGCTACTTCACCAGCAGAAACATAGTTATCAGAAAATTTCTTCATACACTCATCATTACAGAAGAAGTAATGTGAGCTGTCCAGTTCTTTCCCACATTGCCTACAACGCCGGATTTTGTTCATTTTTTTTCTCCTTGAATTAATGTGTCTAAATCGTTATAAATAGTGATATGTTTTTTTCTTTTTAATGCATACTCAATTTCGTTTAAAGTTCCTTTACTTTTTTCATAACCAGGGATAATATACATTACATCACAAGCATCGAGAAAAGCTAAACTTGTCTCATAAAAATCATCATCATCTAAAAACCAATCGGTTGTTGTTAGCGGGAAATCTAAAGCTGGAACATACGGGGCAAAGCCGTGTGCCATTAAAATAGCTGCTGCATCAAGAAACTTTTTTACATTCATCCCATACTCGATAACAGGATTCATTTCTGGATTAGTTGGGGTTATTGCCCCTGCAATATAAACTCTTTTTCTTATTTTATCTTTCATAGGTATCTCTCCTTATTTCCAGAACTGATACCAAGGTTTCTTAGTGGTTAAAAATGGATACTCCTGCCCTGTGTTATCGTTCACATTTTGAATATTTTCCTCTGGTGCATGTGTTTGATAGGCTTGACCCAAATCTTTTAATAAGCCAGCCAGTAGTAAAATATAGTTGTGAGCATCATAAAGCCTGGTTTCAATACTTTCTGTATCACTAACATAGCTTTCATTCAAAAAAGAAAGAATAGCATCAAGCTGTTTCTGTAAATATACCCATAGGATTCGTGGAGCTGACTCTTCTAACATAGCAGCTATCTTTTTAAAATTAGCGAAAGCATCGGTATCACCGGAGTAGTTATGACCTTTAGCTTGTCTAATGTTTTTACAAGCCGGTTCAAACTCTTTCTCAATAAATTCTTCAAAATCTTTTCTATTCATTTTTATTCTCCTATCACTTTATTAAAAATATCTTTTATTTCTTCATAAGAAAATAATCTAAATTCTGGGTGATTGTCTATACCCACATCTAAAGCCAGTCTTTCTTTTGTTGGTGAAGCATCTATTTTACCATGTGTATGTCCATGCAAGTGCCAGCTACCATGATATTGTTCTTCCCAAGATAGTAAAGGAAAATGACACAAGAATACATGTGGGTTAAATATTTTTAAGAAAATTAAACCACCCCAAACATCTACTTTACTATTACTTAATAAACAAATATTATCAAGAAAATTCCAATCGTGTCCACCAGGGATAAGACGAATTAAACCATTTAGTCTTGGTAAATAATCTTTTATACTTTTCTTTGTCCAGAAGAAATCTCCAAGATGATAAACAGTATCATATTCTTTTACTTGATTGTTCCATTTTGTTATTATTGTTTCATTCATCTCTTCCACACAACTAAATGGTCTATCACAATATTTAATGATGTTCTTGTGTCCAAAATGGGTATCGGCTGTAAACCAAATATTACTCATTGTTTTGTTCCTTTTTTAGTTTATTTTCTAATCCTTTTAGTCTATTATACTCTCTACCTATTTCCCAAAACAATATCTAGAACCTTGGGGGGCAGTATATGATTATTTCATGAGACTGCTTGATGTGATTTGTATTTTTTATTTTTCTATTTAGCCCAATTCTGGTCTCCCCTTGTCCCATTGTATATTGCCATTTAGGAAAAAACTGCTGATATTCCTTATAATATTCCCTTATCATTGGACAATCATTATAAGAAAGGATAAAGCCTCCTTTATGTTTCCTTAATAAGTCTCTTAATTCTTCATGCGGAAAACCCACATGATGAACAGGAATATTCCTCATAGGGTAAATACCTTTGAACATTTTGGAATCTTTCCCAATATAATAAGGTGGGTCACAATATAAAAAATCATTTGGATACCTTGGAATCACTTCTCTAAAATCTGCACATTCGACTTTGAGATTACCTGGATTAAAGTCCCTTATATACTCAATCATCTTTTTGTATCTCTTCTCATTTAGGTAGATGTTAGAGGCCCATCCCATAAATCCGGGGCCATAAGATAGGTTAAAATTATAAACAAAATATGTTGCTAATGTTAGAGCGTCAAGCTCAATATTTTTATACCAAACATCTCTCAGGATAAGACGAATCTTCTCGAACGTTTGTTTGTCGGGTTTGAGTTCTTTTAATCTTTCATATAATTCCTTTTTATGATTAATCTGATAATTCCAATAATTCACCAGTATGTCGAATATCTCATAACCTATAACCTCCAGACCCAGTTTCTGAGTCATTGCAATTTCAATCGACCCGCCACCAAAGAATGGGGATACTACTCGCCTTATATTATCGGGCAACAACTCAATTACGTACCCGACTGCCAAACTTTTTCCTCCTGCATATCTTATGGGGGAAAGTGCTACTCGTTTATATTTATTTTGCGACTTTGAGTTCCTAGTTCGTATACTTTCTAAAAAAAGTCTCTTTTTATATGCTAAAGTCATATTTTGGCTTCGTTTATCTCCTTTATTCCCACCAACCATTGTTGAAGAAGAAAAAGTAGTCCCGTTAACAAATTCTTTTACTACTTTATAACCAATTTTCTTTTCCATATTGTTAGACCTCAAGTAATCTTTTTTCAGTCATTTTACAATAAGATGGGTTAAGCTCAATACCAACATATTTTCTACCCAGAGCTTTAGCACTAACTAATGTTGTTCCACTACCACAAAAAGGGTCAAGAACAACATCGTTCTTGTTAGTAAACATTTTAATAGCTAAATCTGAAAGCTGTCGAGGAAAAGGTGCTGGGTGTTCTCTGTTTTTCTCTGGAGATATTTTCCATATTCCACTACAAGCCATCATAAACTCATCTTTAGTAAGCTCTCCTTTTTCTCCTTGTCTTTTCCACTCACCTTTATATAAAATATCAATACCTTCAAATGGGCTATTAATATACGGTGCTGCTGAAGAAAGCCAGCTTCCCCAAGCTGTTCTTTTAGTTAAAGTTGTATCCCACCATATTGCTAAACCATGATGCTTAAAACCAATTTCCTCAGCTATACAATTAAGATTCATTAGTGGAGAAAACCTTTCATTAGCTTTTCCACAACTTAAATAATGAACTAAAGCAAACCTACCTCTATAAGTCAGCACTCTGAATATTTCTTTTATCCAACAACTGCACCATTCAAAATACTTTTTAATAGGTAAGTTATCATTATAAACACCATAATTTATTCCAACATTATATGGCGGACTTGTTAATACAAAATCAACACATTCATCAGGAAATTTTTTAAGTTCAGACAAACAGTCTCCACAAATAACACTGTTATACTTTATTTTATTATTCATTTTTAATACTTTCATTCCCAGAAACCGTTAATTTTTACAATATCATCTTTTAAGTCCCAAAAAATTTGAGAAGCTCTTTCTAAATCTTCTTCTTTTAACCATTTTCTATACAATTCATCATTCATAACTTCTTCAAAAGCAGATTCCTCAACTAATGCTTCTAATACTTTTGGGTCATCACTCCATTTCCAAAGAAAAGAAATTAGGAATATTAAATCGTCGTAGGTTGGTTTATTTTCTTGTTGTTCTATAGCTTCTTTTACTAAACCTCTCTTAATAGTTGCTGCTAACTCGTCAAGATATTTATCATATTCTTTTTCAAGCTCTGCCATTTGCTGGTCATAATTACAATTATCTTTGCATTCAGGATATTTATCAAGCAAAAGACAATCACTTGGACAATTACACTTTTCTTGAATGCTTTCTTCTAACTTATTTTGTTCTCTCTCTAAATCATCGAGCCATTCATTATATTCCTTTTGAAATTCTTTAAGCTCATCAATAGTCATTTTATTTCTCCTTTCTTTTTAATTTCATGTAAACATTATAGCACATATTTTATCTTTTGTCAAATGCTTCTCTTGCCATGTAAATAAAAATTATACAGTTTATCATATAAACCTTTAAGACTCCACACATCTTCTATATTATGTTCTAAAACATATTCCAAAGCTTCTTCGTTTCCAGCAGCTGCTCTCATCCAGATGTTTGGGTCTCCAGGTAAACTTTTTGCTGGTATCTCAAACAAGCCACAAACATTGCCTAATTTCTTTCTTGATAATCTCAACTTACTTTTAACAATGCAATAAATATCTTCCACAAAAAGGTCTTTATATCCTGGAAAATCTATACCCCATTTAACTGCTCGTGTCCTTGCAAATGGGATATCAAACCTATAATCCTGACCATTATAAACAATTATTCTATCATATTTGACCAATTCATTAGCCAAACTTTCACAAATTCTTTTATCAAAAGTATATGTTTTTTTAATCTCTTCTGGCTCAATCAGGTCTTTATAAACTATCCCAGAATCATTATCCAGAACACACCAGGATAGCATGAAATCATAATCGGCATAAAATCCTGTGGTCTCAATGTCCAGAAATCCTGTCTTTTCGTGATACTGAATACCTTCTGGACACTCCTTAAAAAAGCAATTCGGGTGCTGTGTATAAGGCATTCGATGTTTACACACATGCTCATTAAGCCATATCAAATCGTCTTTCTTCATCTTACGATAATTAAATCTCATGTTTTATTTTATCCTTTCTTGAAATTATCTACCGGTGGCTTGTAGTCATACCAATCACCTGCCGGCATAAACTCTGTTCCTTTGATTTTGTAATCTACACATTTAAAATTAGGATTATAGCTTGGGTCTGCCCAATTTTTTGCTTTCACAATTATAATCCTGTCTTTGTCCATGGAAATGTATGCTCTTGGTTTTTCTAATCCAAAGCTTGCTCCCCTACCAAGCAAGTTTCTACTATCTTTTTGAAGGCATAAAAGGCACACACCTTTCCCAAGTTTTTCATGCAGCTTACTAATCTCTGCTCCTATTTTCCAGAACTCATCTGAAATTTCAAGGTAGTCAATAATATTCACATCATCTGGTTGAATTACATCAGCAAAATTATTTGTTCGGCAGTAAAAATTTGTTTTCCATTTAGTTTTAAATTGGTTTAGCCTTATAGCTAATTCTTCTTCAGACATTTCTGAATTGAAGTAGTGTATTTTAAATTTATCCTGATTCATTTTAGCAAAATTCAAGGCAAACAAAGTCTTTCCTATATTCTGACTGCCAGCTATCACAATGATGTTCTTAGGATATGTCAAAAACTTTTTCTCTAATTCAAATGGAAACCTTAAACCTAACGGCTTGCTTGTTTTTAATTTTTCAACATCTATTGGCTGTATCCCTGTATCTTTTTTTCTATAAGTAGCATTCCACTTACCAGTCCTAACCAGGACACCTTCTTCTGCTAAATCATTTAGTATCTTTGAAACATTCTTTTTGTCTTGAACACTGTAAATATTTAAATCCTGACAGATGTTTCTAAATGAAAATATGCCTGAAACATTTTCAATATATTCTCTTACATCATCTACCAGTGAACTCGACTTCTCTCCAACTCTTTTTAAAGCTGAATTTATTTTTGTTCTCAATTCATCATCAGGAAATGGTGGCTTACACATATCAGCATAAGGCTTTAGTGCTTCATAAATTTCATCGTAACGCATTCCCCCCTTTGCCAGGGTCAAGGCCAAATGAAATAGACCCTCGTCTCTACCACCTTGCACTAAATTATCTTTTGAAAATTTTGTTTTTTTTTCTGGCGATAAAAAAGCTATAACATCCTTTGGAACGGGAACAAGTTTTTTAGAAAATTTTAACCATTTATACTTTCCCAGGTCAGTTTCCGACGGTGGTATGAGAACATAACCACCATCATTTCTAACATCTACACCAAGGTCTGGTTTGGTGGTAGTTTTAAGTTCTGGAGTATAAGCAAAATAATAATGATAACCACCCCGTGGAGTTGACACAATGTTTACTCCCTTTTTAGGGAGTTTCTCAAGCAGTTCTTTACAGTTTTCTTTTTTGTCTATATCAATAACAGTTATCCCAGACAATTTTCCAGTGATTACAGCCACATTATGTTCATATGAAAACCACTTTTCATACTCAGCGTCAGTTGGTTTCGTTGTTTGATACTGCTGCCAGGACACTAATGGTTTCTTTGACCTGGTTGCAATTGGAATTAAAACCCACCCATTTTCTAAATATTTATTAATTTTTTCAAGCATCGCTTTGCTGCCTAAAAGTTAATTTAGTAGCTTCTTTTACACCTAAATGTTTTTCTTCTGCCAGCATCACGCTGTAAAAAAATATTCTTAAAGGACACTCCTTATGCAAGCACTTTATATTACTTTTACACACAGAGCAAAACTTATTTAATTCTTGAACATTTAATTTTGTTTTTAGTTTATTCATTTTTAATTATTCCTTTTAAATTAAGCACACAATGCAAGCAAACACACTCAATCCCTTTTAAGAAACTATAAGCTTCTTTAAAGCTAACATCTGCTAATAACCAATGCTGTCTTATAAATGCTTCGCCTTCTTTTGATGGTAGTGTATATCCAACAATATACTTTTTATAAGCCTTTTTCCAAAAAATTCTGTATGGATAATTATTAAATTCAAACAGAGAATTTATTCTACCTGTTAAATAATCTAATGCTTCATTATTATAACTCATATTTTTTCTTCTTTCAATTTTAAAATTATTGACATTGCAGATAAAACACGAATCATTTCTTCTTGAGTTAACCCGTGTAAATATTGACAAGAACTATAAAAAATCTTAATAAAAGTAATTGTTCCTTGATTAATATCAACTGCTACACGATATCGGCTATCACTAAGACACTCATTAATTTCTTTTACTCTTTTTTCAATTAAACACTCATTAAAAGTCTTATCGTCTTTCATTTTTGTCAAGCCTTTTCTGAAATTATTTTTTCAGCCAGCTTCTGACTTACAAAGGCCTGGTCAAGAATGGTTGTGAATTTTTCTTGAAGCTCTTTTTGCTTCTGTTCGAAATAACTATATATCTCTGGCACAGTCGCGGTGGCCTCAAACGATTGCTGGCAAATTTGGAAAAACACATCTTCTTTTTCGGTGCCACCATACCACCAACGTTTTGCTTCCTTCTTATGTTTGAATTCACTGATTAGACCATTTTCCAAGAGCATAATTGCGAAGTCTAAAAGGGGCTTACCTGAAAGCTTAGATATCGGCTTAAACCTTAGTTCAGCCATCACGTAATAAACACCAGGCCCGATATCCAATTTGTCGATTTTTACCAAGAAAATAGTATCCATGATTTACTCCTTTTTTATATTCAAAATATTTTCCCAGGAAGCGGGGCAAGAGGGGTTGGAGTCCTTCCGCCCCGCACCAGGCGAGGAGATAAGAGATGAAAGGATTGTTTCCTGGCTCGGTTTCCTGGGATTGAGCTTCATTATTTCACCACTGCTTTTTCAATTTTCCGTTTCAGGAATACAACACTAGCTTCCAATTTTTCTTTTTCCTGAGTATCCAAGGCCTCGTCAATCTTGTCTATC
>Ga0209204_1001813_pt1 | contig 18853 bp, 12 predicted proteins | sample AD_JPNMR2_MetaG_FD_184425 | JGI IMG/M metagenome (GOLD analysis project Ga0209204, IMG submission 184425) | Active sludge microbial communities of municipal wastewater-treating anaerobic digesters from Japan - AD_JPNMR2_MetaG (SPAdes) (version 2) | ecosystem: Engineered > Bioreactor > Anaerobic...
GATTTGGATGTAACGGGTGGTCTTTATGTAACGGGTGGTCTTAATGTAAGTGGAAAACCTAAAAACGCGATCGAAGAAACAAGCTATGGAAAAGTTGCTTTAGCAGCCCGTGAATCACCTGATGTGCGATATATTGATGAAGGTAAAGCGCAACTAGTTAATGGTGAATGTAAAATCGAAATTGACCCCGTACTATTGGAATGTATCGTGCCCAATTCAGATAAAACACCCTGGCTGGTGCATTTAACCCCAACCGTAGCTGAAACGCTCTACGTAGCTGAGATGAGTGATACTTATCTCTTAGTCAAATCTACAGATATTACTAGTAATGCAACCTTTTATTGGTCTTTGTCTGCTATCAGAAGAGGATTTACTGATGCGCGGTTCCAAAAAGACCGTTTTATAGAGGAAGATGTATTAACCTCAAATTGGGAAGATGAATTAGGGGTGGTAATTGATGAGGAACCGGAAAGTAGTATGGGATAGAGAAAAGAAAGAGATCGTCATTACGCAAGAGAAGCGGATTAATACGGGCAATGCGGAAAGCGTCAAAGAAGTAAAACAAAGCCTAGAAAACGAACTGCAAAATATAATTCGTCAAGTTAAACAACTTAAAGCAAGAGCGGAAGAGATAAAAACCATGCTTGACGAAATAGAAGGAGCAGGGCTTATCAACCCTGCTCCTGAACCATCTCAATCTTTACCTGTTGAGTAGTTTCATCCCATGTGACCGTAGCTCCTAATGGTTCTGCTATCCATCGGGCGGGTAACATTTTTGCCTATATTTTACCACCTTGGAGACCGAAAAGTAAAAACTAATACTATATTGTCAGGAAGGGGTGAAGAGTATGCCTTACGGGATGTCTGATGCTGAATATGCAGCCGAAGTTAATAGAAAACGGCAGCTAGGACTCCCGCTTACTGGCACATTTGACCAAGCTGCTTATGAACGCGGCATGGCGCAACTAAGTTCAAAAAGCTCAAGTTCAAGCTCAAGTTCAAAAAGCTCAAGTTCAAGCTCAAGTTCAAAAAGCTCAAGTTCAAGCTCAAGTTCAAAAAGCTCAAGTTCAAGTTTAAAAAGTACATCCGGGGGGAGTTCATCTTCTGGAAGTGCCAGTAAGTCTACAAACTATTGGGACCAATACACTGGGGGGTTGCAAGGGTATATTGCTAGCCAACAGGAAAGGTACAGGCAAGCAGTTGCTAATAATGATTACGAACTGATAAAAAAGTTAGAAGCTGATGCTGCGAGAGTAGGATATGAGTTGCCTAAAATACAGCAAGTTCAGCCACAAGTTCAGCCACAGACTCAAAATCAGGCTCAGCCACAGACTCAAAATCAGGCTCAGCCACAGACTCAAAATCAGGCTCAGCCACAGGCTCAACAGCAAGGCACGCAAGCGGACAGGCAGCGAAACATACAGTATATACTTGACCAGCTTTCTCAGCGGTCGCAACAAGCCCTTTATCCTTATGAACAATTATTAAGAGACCTTATGGCGCAAATGCCATCATACAAGCAGCCATCCCAGGAGGAACTTCTTCAGCAGGCCCAATTATGGGCTAAACTTCAAGTAGACCCTGCTTTGCAGGCATTGAGTGAAACGCTTGCCAAAACCAAACAGGCTCTTGAGGCTCAAAAAGCTCAAACTGAAGCTCAGTATGCGGGGGTAGACCAATCGGTTAACAGGTATATGGAAGAAGCAGCGCAGAAAGCCTTGGAATCAGCCATATCTCGCGGCGGTGGTAGAAGCGGGCAAGTAGAGTGGTACACAAGCAAACTGCAACAACCGATAGCTGAACAGTATGCCAAGACTCAAGCAGAAAAAGCAGCCGCATTGTCCGACATAGCTGCCAAAATAGCTTTGGCAGAGCAACAGGCAGCAGAGCAACAAAAAACTCTTGAGCAGAGACGCGGGGAGCTTGAAGCAAATAGACTAGCTGAACTTCAAAATTTAGCTCATGCTACAGCAACTGGGGACTGGCAGCGAGCTTTCCAGGCAGCACAGAATTTAGCTTCTCTAGCTACTCAAGCGCAACAGTGGCAGATGAGTTATGCTGCTAATCTGTTACCGTACTTTACCATAACAGAATATGAGCGGCAGACTCAACCGCTACAATGGGCGCAAACAATGGGACAAGTCCCTGAGACTCTACAACAGCCCACTCCTACCAGTTACTATGTCCCGTTACGGCAGTATGCCAGCAATTATGGAGCATCTGTTGATTATGACCCTAGCACCGGAGAAGTAATTATTAATGGGCGAAGGTATTCGCCGAACTACTTGCGTAGTATTGGTGGGCAGATAGTTAATAACGCCTGGCAAATTCCGGCCAGTGCTGTTAATGCTCTGCTTGCGGGGTGAGATAATGGATATTAATACACTTATCAAGCAGGTAGCAGTTAAATATGGTGTACCAGAGAATATTCTTCGTTCTTTGGTCAAACAAGAGAGCGGATTCAATCCTAAAGCCGTATCGCCGGCTGGAGCCATGGGGCTTACGCAATTAATGCCAAGCACTGCCAAGGCTTTGGGTGTTAAAGACCCGTTTGACCCTGTTCAGAATCTCGAAGGCGGCGCAAAATATTTAAAACAGCAATATGACCGCTTTGGGAGATGGGACTTGGCTTTGGCAGCTTACAATGCAGGGCCGGGAGCGGTTAAAAAATATGGCGGAATTCCTCCGTACAAAGAGACGCAGAATTATGTTAAAAATGTTTTAGCTCAGGCAGAGAGTGTTCTCCCTGCCTTTTTACGTCAAACAGATATACAGCAGAATATAGCAAATAGGCTTGCTCAAGCTATGATAGAAAACATTATGACCCTAAAAGCAGAAGAAACTCCACAACAAACTAAAACAACGCCAAGATTAACTGTTCCAGAATACAAACTTACTGAAGGAGAAGGGCCGACATTAGAAGAAATTACGGCCTTGCGTAAATTGTTTGGTAAGGAGAGGAGTGACGAGAATTGGGCGACATCAGCAGCATCCTCAACCAACTTGCTGGGCTAAAACAGGAGTATGATAATTCACCTGTCTATGTGGTGCCTGACCAACCTGTAAAGTACGGCGAAGAAGTCCCACGGCAGAATTGGCAGCAGACTCTAGATTCGCTGGTAAAATCTATTCAAAGTTACCGTTCTCAAAATCCAATAAATTTGCCATTCAAGCCGGGCACCCCAACCTTGTCAAAGCAACAGTTTGATTGGATGAAGCAGTATCAAGAAGCGCAATTGACCGGAGCTTATAAAGGAAAACCGACGATAGAAACTTTGTCCAGCTGGGCCAAAGAGTCAGAAGACAACACTCCGCCTACGGCAACAGAAAGAAAACTTAAAGCCGAAGCAGACCTTTATAACACTGCCGTAGAATCATATAAAGATTTTGCCCAAAAAGGGTATGATTATCCTCTTTACGAAACTTTAAAGAAGATTTTGAGAGATAAGGAGCATATGACAGCATCACTAAAAGGGGATGTCGATTTAAGAAAAGTCATAGATGCAGTAATAAGAACAGTTAGCTGGAAAACACCTGAAGAATATTTCTCTACTGTAATGGGGTCAAAACTGAAGCCATTTTACGATGCCTTACCTAGCGAAGAAAACGGGGCGACGTTTTTCACTCAATCAATAATTCCTTCTCAAGCAACAAAGAAATAGCGGGGGATAAGATATGGGATGGTATGAAGAAGAAGTTACAAAGCCATTAAAAAAGAAGTTTTCTCCTGTGCAAAATCCTGCAAAACGCCTTCCACCTGCCCCGAAGCCGCCTTCGGCTCTTGAAGAACTGCAAAGAAGCTGGGCGCGCGGGCAGGGCATTAAGCTGATAAATGAAGGTTACAGAGTAAAGTGGGAAGAAAATAATCCGGCATTAGGAGAAGAATTAATCCGCCGAGGGCAAGCACTGGTCGAAGCCAACCAGCCAACAACAAAGCATGTAGAGATAGGCCCAGGAATTGGGGGGGTTCTAAAAACAGCAGTTACTCCCGAGTTTTATACTGTAAACTTAGCTGAACAGATTCCGCTAATGGCCGATATAACAAAGAAGAAATTTATAACTGGGGTAAGCGGAACTGCATTAGAAGCTCTCGGCGCAGCATTAACGGCTGCCACTCTCGGGGTTGGTGCTGAAGTAGGCATGCCAATGATGATAGCTGGAGCTTCATTGCGCGTGGCAGGTGGAGCAGAGGCAGCAAGAGAAGAAGCTGCTATGGAGGCTGCTGATACTTACCAGCAAGTATATATTGAAAAACTAAAGGCAGGCGAAACGGCTGAGAAAGCGCACGAATATGCAAAGAAAGCCGCTGACAAGACATACAAAGCAAACCTGGCAGGTTTGAGTGTAACCAATTTGATTGAACAATTCACTGCTTTCGGGGTCCCATTACATATAGCCAGTAAAGCTGCCGATATAGCTAAAAGGACAGGGAAGTTGTACGAAGTTGGGCAAAAGGTTACTCAAATTACGAGCAAGAGCAAGGCAATTAAGCCGCTTGCTGAAATAACTGCCACTGGTGCTACTGAAAGCGCAGAAGAGTTAGGACAGTATATTATTCAACAAAAATCACAAGGCAAGCCTATAGATTTAAGCTCACAAGAAGCAAAACAATCAATGCTGGGCGGAGCAATCATGGGTGGCGGTATGGCAACAGCCGGGCATATTGCTACTGCCCCGTTATCATTGCTCGGCAAGGGTGAAGTGGAAACAGAACAACCAACACAGCAAGTACAGGCAGTAGAAGAACCAGTGCAACCAATTAAAGTAGAAGAGCCTGAAGTCCCACTTGCCATTAAAGAATTTTTAAAAGAAGTAGGGCTAGATCCTGATAAAATAGAGGCCGAATTAAAAAATGAAAAGCAGCTGCAAAAGGCCCCCAAGAAATACACGATTAAGCCAAAGTCGCCTTCTACGGAAACAGTACCAGAGCCTACAACGCCAGAGCCTACAATATCGGAGCTTAAACTTGCAGCGCCGGAACCTGTAACCCTAGAACCCATCAAAGTTGAACCTCCCAAGCCCCAAAAACTTAAAACAGAAAAAGTAGAGTTTAAGCCCGGCGAAGTAGTAACCAACTCTATTGGGCAAGAATTAATTGTTGTCGGGCAAGATGAAAGCAAAGCAAATAACTTAAAAGTTATATCCCCTGATAAACCAGATTTTGAATTTAGCATTGCTAAGAAAAATGTGACTAAAACAGGCAAGGTTGCTGAAGTGCCAGTCGTAGAGACAGAAGCTCAAGTACCTGAGTCAGAAATTATTGGGCAAGAACCTCCTAAAGAACCAATAGTAACCCCTAAAGAAGGCGGATATTACAAAGTTGTCCGTAAGGGCAAAGAATATACTGGGACGGTAACTAAAATATACAAAACTAAAAGCGGGGCCGTCCTAGCTAATTTGATGCTCGATGATGGGAAAGAGTTAAAAGGTATCCCTGTGTCTAAATATGCCACATGGCATCCTCTTGAAAGAGAAGAGGTTCCCAAGGAAGTAATTGTTGAAGAAGAGGCTCCTAAAAAAGAACTCAAGGAAGAACCTCCTAAAGAAGAATTTAAAGAGGAAGTCGCTAAGGAAGAAGTTGCTGAAGCCTCCAAGGAAGAACCCAAGAAAGAAGTTATTAAAGAGGAAAAACCTGAGAAGGAAGCTAAAGAGGAAGAACCCAAGAAGGAAGCTAAGGAGGAACCCAAGGAAGAAGTTGCTAAAGAAAAAGAATCTAAGAAGGAAGCTGAAGAGGAAGTTAAGGAGAAGCCCAGAGAAGAGGTTGCCAAAGAAGAACCCAAGAAAGAAGTCGCTAAAGAGGAAGAACCTAAAAAGGAAGAAATTAAAGAAGAAATTACTAAAGGAGAAGAATTAAAGGAAAAACTCGGAGAGTTTTACCGCGACGATATAATTAGTGCTTTTAATGCGATTAAAAGTGAATGGGAGTTTGTGCATGAAACCAGGAAAAGAAGATACCGCCAAGAGGCTAAGATATGGGAGAAGTACGGAAGATTTAGAATTTATGTGCCAAGGGACGAATACGAGCAGGCTGGGTATATTACTTTTGACGAAGCAGACGCAAAAGGCAAAAGAATCGGTGAATATAAAGGCATTTACTACAGTGCTACTAGGCCAGGAAACGTAGACAAATTGATAAAGTTTATTGATGATTTACTTAACAATCTCCCTCAAAAAGAGGCTAAAATAAAAACAGAAGAACAAGAGGGGGCGAAAGCAAGTGGAAGGCCTGCTGAAGAAGTACTGGGACAGGCAAATGTGGAAAGACCTGCTAAAGTTGAGCCCGAAGAACGCGATACTGGAGTACGCGAGCATAGCACTGAGGGTCCTGGAAGACGAAGTGCCGGATTACCTGGAGAACATGGGGGAGAAACATCTAGCAACGCACATCTACAACAAGGTGAGACAGGCGTTAGTGGTAGAGAATCAGCTGTGGGATTTTTACAAGAAACAAATGAACGAGATGAAGGACGCGGCGGAGAGGAGGTCAATGATGCTCATGGCGGACTCAGAAGTGAGGTCAGAGGTGAAGAACATCCTGAGTTACATCCCGCCGCACATGGAGAAGTACCAGGAGGAGGTAGAGGAGAAGAAGTACTGGGGGAACCGGCTGTAGCTATAGGTGTTGCTGAAAATTATATTATCAACGAAGAAAACCCTGTATTCACAAAAGGAGGCAAAAAGACAAGGTATAAAGCAAATATTGAAGCCATAAAAGTTATGGACAGGTGCTTAACAGAAGGCAGGTTGCCTACTCAAGAAGAGAAAAGGCAGCTTGCCTTATTTTCTGGATGGGGCGACTTGTCTGAGGTTTTTGATTACGCAAAAGATGACTGGAAGAAAGAAAGGGCAGAACTAAGAGACCTGTTACGTTCAATAAAAGATAAACACTTCTCTAACGCTTATTTATGGGACGAAGCCAGGGCCAGCACTAAAAATGCCCACTATACCAGTCCTGAGATAATTTCTGTTATGTATGATATTCTCCTTCAATTAGGGATAAAAAGCGGGCATGTACTAGAGCCGTCCTGTGGCATCGGGAACTTCTTTGGGATGTTGCCAGAAAATTTGAGGGGGAATGTTAAACTACATGGCGTTGAAATTGACCCCATAACAGGTACTATAGCTCAGTTGCTTTATCCAAACGCTAATATTCAAATAAAGGGATTCCAAGACATTAAATATCCAGACAATTTCTTTGATGTAGTTATTGGCAACGTGCCTTTTGGCAATTACCCGGTTTATGACAATACTTATTCTAAAGTAGTTACTGATAAAATACACAATTATTTCATTGTAAAGAGCATTGACAAGGCTAAGCCCAAGGGGATAGTTGCTGTTATAACATCTACAGGATTCTTGGATTCTCCGTCAAATGAAGCGATAAGAAAAATAGTAGCTATGAAAGCTAAATTCCTAGGAGCAGTAAGACTACCTTCTGAAACATTTAAAGAGAATGCTGGAACCGAAGTAACTACAGATATCGTTTTCTTCCAAAAATATGCTCCAGGCGAATACCTTGGAATGGGAGACTGGATAGCCTCTACCCCGCAGGAATACGAAGGGCAAACTTTATACCTGAATGAGTACTATGTCAAGAACAAGGATATGGTAATAGGAGAACTGACAAAAGACAAGTTGACTGGTGACAGGTTCGGGGCTACCACAAGCGAAAAAGAAGAAATACCGGACAAGGCTAGGGAACTTTTGTCTTCAAAGTTGCCTAAAAATATAGTGAAGGATTCTGGGCTAACTGATGAAGATATAGCCGTACTAGAAATAGAAGGAGATAATCGCATTGAAGGAACACTAATCATTGACAACGATAAGGTTTTCAGGAAGATAGACGACGAGTATGTTGAAGTAAAGGGGAACGTCGAAGAAATTAAGCAACTTATCAATATCAAAGAACTACTTAAAACTGTATTGCGTATGCAAAGACAGTTGGATGTTTCAGAAGAAGAGTTAGAGAGAGCACGTGCTGATTTACGCAAGGCATACGAAGATTATGTCGCGAAGTATAAGAACTTACTGGTTAGAAAGACCAGGGTAGGAAAACTATACGGCAAGACTAGAGTAGAGGAAGTAATGGGGTTTGCCAAAGAAGTCCAAGGAAAGGGCAAGCCCAAAAAGGTGTTTATAACCGACCCTGATGTTTACCTGCTCAAGAGTCTTGAGCTTGAAGAAATAAAGATAGACAAAGACGGAAACGAGCATCAGACCATCACTCCTTCAGAGATATTGTTTAAGAGGACTTTTACCCCGCGCAAACCTATAACTAAAGTCAATTCGGCTGAAGAAGGATTAATTGCCAGCATCAACACATACGGAAGAATTGACCTTGATTATATTTCTAAGATTTATAGGAAAGACGAAAAAGAGGTCATAAAAGAACTGGGCGATAGAATTTACAAGAACCCAACTGGTGATTGGGAATTTGCAGAAAAATATTTAAGCGGCAATGTGCGGCAAAAACTCAAAGAAGCCCAACAAGCCATTGAGTTAGACCAGGAATATCAAAGAAATATAGAAGCCCTAGAAAAAGTTATTCCTAAAGACATACCACTGATTGACATATCGTTGCATCTAGGAGATGAATGGATACCTATTAAGATAACTAAAGAAGCGATTCTAAAATTACTTGGGCTTGCTAACCCCAAGTCAATAACATTGTCATACAATCCACATGATGCTTCATGGAAGATAAAGTCTGGCAAGTATTATTACGCAACACCAGAAGGCAAGAGCATAAAAGCTGGTTTACCTTATACTGAACTAGAAATAATCAATATGGCTCTCAACAACAAGCCAGAAACCGTTAAGTATAAAAATGAAGAAGGTAAACAAGTAATTGACATAAAGGCAACCAACATGCTGAGAGCCAAGGTGAAAGAAATAAGAAATTACATGAAAGAATTTCTGTACGAGCATCCAGAATACGCTGAAGAAGTAGAAAGACTGTATAACGAAAAATTTAATTGCTACGTCCCTGAAAATTATGAAAAGCTAGCAGAGTCTTATAAGATTTACGGGATAAATCCCAACATACAACTAAGACCACATCAAAAACGAGCAGTTATAAGAAGTATAACCAGCGGTAATACATTGCTTGCTCATGTTGTTGGGGCAGGCAAGACTTATGAACAAATTATCATAGCTATGGAATCAAAGCGGCTTGGTTTGGCGAGCAAACCGCTTCTTGTTGTTCCAAACCACAAACTATCGGACTTTGAATATGATGCGAAGACACTATACCCGGGTTGCAATATCTTGGTGCTGGACGAAAATGACTTCAAGTCAGAAAACATAAAAAGAACACTGGCCCTGGCTGCTCTGAATAGCTGGGACTTTGTTGTTATCAGGCACTCCAGCTTTACCAAGATACCAGTGACACCAGAGACAATGACTATGGAGATAAGGAGAGAAATAGAAGAATACCATATTGCTTTAGAAGAAGCCAGGGCAAGCGGAGACAGAATAAGTGTCAAGAACATAGAAACGGCTTTGGCAAAGCTAAGAGTGAAACTTGAAAGGTTAACCGCTGATGCAGAGAAATACAAGGGTATGCTCTGTTTTGAGGACTTGGGCTTTGACATGATACTTGTGGACGAGGCCCACAAGTTTAAAAACTTGCCTTTGGCCGGTAGAGTCGCTTCAGTAAAAGGTATGCACACCGGCTCTTCTGAAAGAGCTTTTGATATGATGGTCAAACTTAACTATATACGCAAGATAAATGGCGGCAACCGAGGAGTGGTGTTTGCCACTGGCACACCTATCACCAACAGCATGGCAGAAGTTTATATAATGACCAAGTATTTGAGGCCAGATTTACTTGAAGCGGCAGGTGTGAAGCACTTTGATGCTTGGGCAAAAGTGTTTACTAACTTGGACCATGTTACTGAAATTGCACCAAGTGGTGGGTTCAGGGTTGCGTACAAGTTTGAGTCTTTTGTCAATCTGCCAGAACTAATTATGATGTACCGCCAGTTTGCTGATATAGTCGGCAAGGATGATGTTAACTTGCCCATTCCCAAACACGACATTGTTAAAGTGGAGTGTGCTCCGCATCCTAAACTGGGCGAAGTAATGCAAATGGTTCAGAGCAAATGGGAGAGTGCTATTGCCAACGGTACGGTTTTGCGGCTGTTCAACATTGTGAGAAATGCCCCGCTGGATATGAAACTGGTTGACCCGGAAGCAGAGGACTTCGCAGGCTCTAAAATAAATAGGGTAGTAGATAACGTTGTAAAAATTTACAAAGAAAAGGACAAAGAAAAAGCAACGCAGTTGGTATTTCTATCTGTTGGGCAATCTAGTATAACCGGAGCAAACTTGTGGGAAGAAATAAAGAACAAATTGGTTACAGCAGGAATTCCTGAAAATGAGATAGCTTATGTTAAGACTGGGACAAAAGAAGAAGAATTGGATGAAATTTACCGCAAGACAAATGCTGGGCAAATAAGAGTGCTGATTGGAAGTTACAATAAACTGGGCGAAGGCGTAAACGTGCAAGAGCGTCTTTATGCCATTCATGAAGTAATGCCTCCTTACCGTCCAGCAGAAATAGAGCAAGCTGAAGGGCGGATTCTAAGGCAAGGTAATAGTTATTATAACAAAAAGGAACATGTCAAGATATTCCGCTACGTTACTGTTGGGGAAGAAGGAGCTTTCAGCGGGGACGCTTATAGTTGGCAGCTGATTGAAGATAAGTTGAAGGGCATTAATGCTATGCTCAAAGGTGATACCGCAATCAGAAAACTGGCTGCTTTTGACGCAGATGCTTACGATGCTGCAACTATGAAGGCTATAGCTATCGGGGACGAACGCTGGCTTACCAAGGTAAATCTTGAAAAAGAAATAGATGAAATAACTGGTGCATATAACTCGTTCTTAGCTAGAAAAATGCAAGCCGCGCGAGAAATCAATAGACTGAATAACGAACTGGCTAACGCAAGAGACCTTATAGGTCAGGCTAAATTCATTCTGCAAGAGCTGGAAGAAACAAAAGGAAAGTATATTTCTATAGATTCAAAGAAATACAACATAGACGAAAAAGAAGACTTGGCTAATACCGACAAAGTTATAAAAGCACAAATTAAAAAACTAGAAAAGAAATACAGACACAAAGATACCGACTCTCCAGTTGAATTAACAGATTTCAATTCAATTGTAAAACTGAGGTATATACAACATTACAGCCCCAACTTAGGAATTTTAGACCAATATATTTTTATATCGTCGCGAATTGCCAGCCTGTACTCCCAGTTTAGGATGCTGCTACAACATAGGGTTGATTTGAATGAAAGCAAACCTAGATACCTCTCTGGTTCAGAATTGTCAATATCCAGTTTACTGAGAAGAGACCTCAAGAACCTTCCTAAGCTCATAGAAAGAGAAGAAGAGCGGGTAAATGCAATTAAGCAACAAATAGAAAAGAACAAGGAGATTTCTAAGCAGGAATTTTCAAGAAAAGCCGAACTGGACGAGAAGAAGAAGCAGCTCATGGAATTAAATATTGCTCTCGGTATAGGCGAAATTGACGTATCCAACGAAGAAGAAGCGCAACCTCCTGAAAACAGTTTTAGGTTCGCTGATTCTACAGCTGAAAAAGCTACGTCGAGGGTAAATTCTGACTTCAACATACCTAGAAATGCTAAAGACCGCTTTGTTTATGCTCCTGATGCGTGGAACAAAGAAGAATTTATCTTAGCAGACAAAGTAGCGACAGAACTCACCGGCGGGGGGATAGTCCCCGTCAAAATACCTAAATTTTTAGGCAAAATACAGGGGTTCTTTAACTACGAAACCAAAAAAATTTTTATTAATACTGAAGCCGAAGATCCCATAACCTTTGTAGCCTTGCATGAAGCAGTGCATAAGATGTCATTGCAACACCCTGAGCATTTCGAAAAATTGAAAGAAATCGCTGTTAAACATTTAAAAGAAGAACATTCTGAATTAATAGCTAAGTATCGTAGGCGCGGATATACTTTTGAGGAAATGCCTGAAGAGTTTACCGCTGACCTGTTGGCTGAACTTCTTCACGATAGAAGTTTTATTCAAAGGATAAAAGAAAAGGCTCCAACTGCCGTAAGTAAACTGGTGCAAGTGCTGGAAGATTTGATAACCAGAATTAAGTTAATATTTTCTGATGAAGATGAATCAGTGTTGCAATATATTGAAAACATAGAAGCCCTAAAAGATGAACTTGCAGTTGAATATGCTAATTATCTCACCACTGTCCAGCAACAGAAACAATCCATTGAGGAGTACAGGAGAAGCATAGCAGCCAAAAAACCGGATAAGATTGTAGACCTTGCTCCGGTAAAAGGCATAAGCTATAAAACTAAAGGCCCAGCATATACTTTCTCTAATCCTGAAATAGAAGCTGAATATCAGGCTTCAGTAAGAGTAAACAAGTTTTCTTTGAAAGAGTATGTAAGGGAAGTCGTAAAAGAAATCGTCAAGTCTTTCACTACAGAGTTTAAACATCTTCCTAGAAAGCCTGAATTCGCTATACTAAGATATACTCTCTTGTACCTGCAAAAACAGAAGAGTGTACGAGCTCAAGAAGCGATAGAGATAATCGAGAAAATAGTTGGTGATATGACTCCAGAAGAATTTGACCTCTTTTGCCGCAAGGTGATTCTTGATGATTTAGCGCATGAAGCACAGCGCGGGCATGATTTACCTTACGGGTTTGATACAGAAACTTTATTCAAAGATAAACAGAGACTAGACCAGACATTGAAGAATTATCCTAAAATTTTACGGGCTGTTGCTGCACGTAAAATCGTTTGGGAGCAAATAAGGCACAAGTATATCGACGTATTTAAGCAGGTCGGAGTCGACATGTCGGACAGATTCACCAATAAGGACTATTACAGGCACGATGTCTTGAATTATGCTTCTCAAAAGAGGATTTGGGGAGCCGGGAGAAAGCTCAAGACTCCATTGAACAGAAGCTATCAAAAGAAGAGAGAAGGAAGCACTAGCAATATTAACAGAAACTATCTAGAAGCTGAATATGAAGTAATGGCTCAAATGTTGTTGGATATTGAGATAGCCAAGACAATCAAAGTGGTCAAAGATAATTATGATATTTCTGACACCTTGAAGAAAATGGCGTTGGAGCTTAATGAGAAGAATTTCATGAGTTTACTGAGGGAAGAATTAAATGCACTCAACCCGGCAGCAGAGCCAGAAACAATCGATAATCTAGCTAAAAAATTGCTGAAAGAATTAAACAAGAAACAAGCTACTGCATTAAGCAAGCTAGCTAAGCTGGCCGCAAAAGGAGAATTGCCTGCTGGCCCCAATGGTAAATTCCAGCCTGTAATAGATTACTTGGCTCAAATGTATTTCAACAAGACATTGAAAGTAGCGACAATTCAGCAGGACTTGATGAAGTATATAAGCTGGCTGGCATCTAATCCTAAAAGCAAAGCGGAAAGGTCGGCGGCTTTGTATTTCCTTAAAGGGATGAATGAGAAGAAGCGTCTTATAAGAGAAAAGTTAGGTGACAAGTATGTAACCTGGAGGGATTTAATCCCTGAAGGATACACCACTTACCAGCCGCGCGAAGGCTCGATGTTTTTCATGGCCAATTCTATCCCTGCTAAGCTGGCAGAAGAATTATTCTCTCAAGGGTTAGAGTCAATAGGAGTGAGCAAAAATGACGTGCGAAAAGTCCTTGCTAGGGGGCAGCGCTTCCCTGAACTTGTGGTTAAGCAAGAAGTAGCTGATACTCTTAACAATCTCAATACTTATAACCCCAACGTAATAGAAAAAGCATTACAAGATGTCACTGGTTTTTGGAAAATATATCAGTTAATATCTCCCTTCAGGTGGCTCAAGTACAATGTAAGAAACATCACAGGGGACGTTGATGCTGCTTTGGCAGGGAACCCCAGTGCGCTCAAGAAATTGCCTCGAGCATGGAATGAACTTTATTCTGTCATTGTTAAAGGCGAACCGATGAGCCGTGATTTGCGAGACTGGTTTGAACGCGGCGGGATGCAGTCTTTGATGCAGGCTCAAGAAATCTATGAAGTCAACAACTTGAGAAAGTTTAAGCATTTAATGGACATAAAAGAGAAAAAAGGAGTATCTATATTCGAACTCCCCAAGAATGCATGGTTGAAATATTGGGACACGGCTAGAATTACCACTGACTTTAGAGAAGCGTTGTTGAGATATGCAACTTATTTGGATTATCTGGAACAGATGAAAGAAAACAATGGAGTGCCGCGCAATTTTGGAGCTTCAGACAGAGATAGCGTTATGGCTTTGAGTGATATTAGGGACCGCGCTTATGCGTTGTCAAATGAGCTAATAGGAGCTTACGATGAAGTTTCTGTCGCTGGGCAATGGTTAAGGGAACACTTAATACCGTTCTATTCCTTTCAGGAAGTTAACATTGTGCGATACAAAAGAATGTTAGTAAATGCTTATATTGACGGCAGGACTTGCTCTGCTATTGCGGGCAAAGTAACTGGTATGGCAATAAGGTCTCCGCTTATAGCTTACAACATAGGCAAGTTTATTATAAAAGCATGCATGTTGTGGGCAATTATCCAAACATGGAACCTGCTTAAATACCCGGACGAGGAAAAGGAACTGCCAGATGAAATTAAGGGCAGGCCGCACATTATTTTAGGCAGGGACAAGGATGGTAACATCAGATACTTCTCTAGACTCGGAGCATTATCTGACCTGCTGGATTGGGTGGGTGTAGATGCTTTTGTCACTAACTATATAGACTATCTGAACGGCAGGCGCACTATTAAAGAAATAGTCGTAGAAATGGCAAAGTCGCCGGTTAACAAAATAGTTCAGAGTATTACTCCATTCATAAAGACGCCAGTTGAATTGCTTACCAAAGAAAAATTATATCCAGACGTATTTAAACCCAAAACGATATATGACCCGTGGCTGTATCTATTCCAGAGTTATGGGATGGAGGCTGAATATAGAAAGCTAAAGGGGCTACCTTCTAGACCGTACAAAACAAGATTGGAGCAATTGGTGTTTGAAAAAGCTGACCCCAAAGAGCAGGCTTACTATTACATTATAGATGAGAGAAATCGTTTCATGCGAAAATTGGGCAAGGGCAATGTTGGGTTCATGGTGGAACCTAATGCAAAGAGCACGGCTCTGTATAACTTTAAGCTGGCCCTGAAATATGGCGACATGGAGGCAGCAAGAAAGTATTTCGACGAATACACCAAAGCAGGCGGAACGCCACGAGGGCTTAAACAATCTTTAATGGCACTGCACCCGCTATACGGTTTAAACAATGCAGAAGCCCGATTCTTTGTCCAAACTTTGAGCCAACGAGATAGGGAACGGCTGTTGTATGCTCTTGAATATTATCAAGAAGTAATATCAGGCGGGAAATAAAGCATATACAATGCCACCTACAATATATATTATTACGGTCATAGCTATTATCTGCTGCGCCCATTCTGGCAATTTAGTAAAACCAGTTAGTATCGTCAACCATACTAAAAGGCAGCAGACCATAAGTGCATATCTTAATAGAATCTCATGGAGTGGACTCACAGTATCACTCCTTTTTTGTTTTTAGGATAGCAGATTTATAGTTTCAAGTCTCTTCCAAAAATATTCGTCGAAGGAGGCATAAAATTGAACTGGGAGGAGGAAATAATTGCCTTGAAAGTAAAAGTGGCTAAAATCGAAACGGATATAGAAAATTTGTTGACATGGCAAGCGACTCAAAATGGCAGCTTGCAGAGACTTGATTCCAAAGTTGATAACATCCACAAGATGCTGATGGGAGGTATTGCGGCACTTGCTCTTTCTCTTGTAAGCACGGTTATTACTTTGTTAGTTACTATTTCGTCAAAATAAGGAGGTCGATATCTTGTTTGGCTTTATTCCTTCGCCGCCGGATTACAGAGACTATGCTTATGGGAAGATGATCCCTTTGACTGTACCTTTGCCAAGCGAATTCACTTTAGAAGATAAGTACAGGACGCCTATCCGTGACCAAGGAACATACGGGACTTGTGTCGGTCATGCAGCCGTATCAGTGAAAGAATTGCAAGAAGCATTGAATTATCCCAGCCAAGTAATTTCACTTTCACCGTTATTTGTTTACAGAGAATGCAAGCAAGTTGATGGGATACCGACACAAGAAGGCACTTACCCAAGAACGGCTATGGACGTTCTTAGAAAGAAAGGTGTATGCAAGGAAAATACTTTACCGTATTCACAACTCAAGGATATAAAACAGCTTCCAACACCACCCGAAAAAGCGTATGAGGAAGCAAAAGATTTTATAATCGGAGCTTACGCAAGAATACAAACAATAGATGAATTAAAGCAGGCTATTTATAGAGATGGGCCGGTTCTGGCCGGGATAATGGTTTACGAAAACTTTATTACGCCAGGCACGGGAGGCTTTATCAAAATACCAGAGGGCAAGTGGCTAGGCAACCATGCTGTGGCTGCTGTGGGGTGGAACGACAATCTCACTTATGCGGGATACAAAGGGTTTATTCGTGTACGTAATTCATGGGGGGTTTCATGGGGAGACAAGGGGTACTGCTGGATCCCTTATGACTTTTTCAATGGTAAAACTGATATTGGTATGCCGTATTGGGTCGAATCATGGTCGTCGGTTGATGTGATCCTCCCTCCAAAGAAAGCCAAGAAAATAGTCTTGTGGGTTGATAAAAACGAAGCTCTTGTTGATGGGCAGAAAGTTATTCTTGATGCGCCTCCCGTAGTTGACCCTAAATTGTCGCGGACATTAGTCCCATTGCGGTTTATTGCTGAGAATTTCGGCTATCGAGTTATATGGGATTCATCTTCTAAACAGATTACAATCATAGGGAGTGATGATTTTTGAAGAAGATTTATATTAGCCATTCGGTTCAGTTTAATAATGTTGGACTTTACGGCTATAACGAAGCCAAGAATTGTATGGACATCGCTAATAGATTATACGGATTATTGAGAGGTACAAATGGAGTACAGGCTTACATCTGTACTCAAGAAATGAAGCTAGACCAAATAATACAGGACTCAAACTCTAAAAATGTAGATTTACATTTGGCAATTCACAGCAACGCTGGCCCATCAGAAGCAAGAGGAACAGAAACTTTCTGTATCCCAGGAGGAGAAGCTGAAAAAGCCGCAAGGGTCATTCACGCCAACGTAGTCGAAGCAATGAAAAGCATTAACAGGGGAGTAAAAAACGGCAAACATCTAAAAGAACTGAACAGCACCAAAGCCCCAGCAGTTTTGATTGAACTGGGGTTCCATACTAACGAAGATGATGTAAAGCAATTATTATACTGCAAGAACAATATAGCAGCCGCTCTCTATCAAGGGGTTATTGAGTATTTCAATTTAAAGATTAATTGGGAACAAAAAGTGATTAACGATGCCTTGGTCAAGGGGGTGATTACGGAAAGAAGAATACCCTATGCCAGCGTAACCTGGGCAGAATTTCTTGCTGTATTGCAAAAGTTGAATCTTTTTTAAGGAGGAATAAACAAATGTTTAGACTGGAGAATTATGATTTAATGGACTTTATTCTGTCCTTTTTTGGGTTCATTATTCTTGTAGCTCACATTGTAGCTTACTTTAAAGGAGCAGCCCCTGATGAAAATTTAACTCAATGGTTTCTAACCATCCTCGGAGTCTTTATAGCAAAGAAGACTCCTTCTACGATTGGTAAGTAATAACATAATTCCCAATCCTACCGTCGCCGAATAAGGGGTAAAAATCATCTCCTGGTATCATAACGCTAGGAGATGATTTTAACCCTTGTTTTGAGGCTAAATAAGACCCCAGCGAATGGCTAGTTTGATAATTGCATCTCTTTTGTATCTTTTTATCATTCGTTCGCTAATGTTAAGTTTGTCAGCTGCCTCTAAATTAGATTTATTCTCCCAGTAGCAGGCGTTGATAACTTCTAGCTGCCTCTCCGACATGCCTCTCAAAACATCCTCTACGTATTGGCATGATTTCTCGTCGGCTTGTATTTGCCTGTCCATTAATATCCGTTCTATTTTCTTCATTTCGATGCTGTATGACGTTTTTCGCTGATGCGATATCTGGTGATATGCGACTCCTGGGCCTGTATTTATTATTTCCTGTCTCCTGTCTTGAATGCGTTTCTTGTAGAGAGGATAGCTTTTGAATTCTCCTTCACAAAAATGTCTTACATGAGACGGGACTGTAATTTTAATTTTGAGCAAAATTATCCCCCCTTTAAATTTTGTTTTAACTATGATGCCTTCTCGGTTCATATTCAGCTATCATTATGCAATGATAAGCTACGTCTTTTATTACCTTTTGCGTTTCTGAGCTACTTCTTTTACCAGTTCCAGCATCTTTTTTGCAAGCTCTCTTATTTCCCAGTGTACGCGTTTGTCTAGGACCTGGCATTGATGGTCATGACTAGGAGCTTTTGTTGTTTTCACCTTCCATAAAAGCTAAGTCTATTATCCCTTAAAACCTGGTGCAGTACCTCGCTCAGAATACACAGTTTAGGATGGTCCAAATTTAATTCCAGTCGGTAGTTTATAGCCTCCAAAATTTCATGCAATAAAATCTCCATCTGCCCACTCGGTGTCAATTCTTTGCCGATCCGGATCACATTCAGGTAATTATTAACTTCCCCAGTCTCTCCACCTGACTGAACTACATAGTTTTCTTCCGGTAAAATCTTATATTCATGCCCTAATATCTTTACTTTATCAGGGAACATAGATTTTTCACTCCCTGTTTTAGTTGCATATTTTCTTGGTTTAAGTTTCCTAACATCTCCAGCAGGCAGTCATAACAAGGGCTTACATTGCTATACCTGCCGCAGTTTTGG
>Ga0209204_1001814_pt1 | contig 18844 bp, 22 predicted proteins | sample AD_JPNMR2_MetaG_FD_184425 | JGI IMG/M metagenome (GOLD analysis project Ga0209204, IMG submission 184425) | Active sludge microbial communities of municipal wastewater-treating anaerobic digesters from Japan - AD_JPNMR2_MetaG (SPAdes) (version 2) | ecosystem: Engineered > Bioreactor > Anaerobic...
TCAGGGTAGTGCGTTCATACATGTCGCCCCGTCAAAAGCTCAAGCGGTCAGCGGCGCTGAGAGCATTATTGGCGCGTCTGGTCGAGCCACAGGCGCCACGGAACGTCTTGCTAATGAAATTGTTGCAGCCGCTGGCGGCGAAACAAGCGAGGCGGCAATACGATCTGCTGCAGCTGGTTCTCGTGCCGCTGAGATTGAACGTCTCGCCAATGAAATTGTTGCAGCCGCTGGCGGCGAAGTCGGCGAGACGGCAGCCAAGACAGTCGGAAAGGGCGCTGGTCGATTAGCCAAAGCTGGCGGCGCCATTAAGTCGGCTGGCAAGGGCGCTGTAAAACTTGCCGCCCGACATCCTGTCCTTGCTGCGCTGATCGCCCTGGGATTGACTGCGGCTGCATATAGCGCATTGTCTGGTCGCAGAGAAGGGGAAGAGGAAGGAGCTGTTACATTATTACCAGAGACGGAATGGGGGGGCCGTCAGCGTCCTGCGGCGACCGCTGAGGACGTGATGCGGATTCTGGCAGCCACGCCGCGTTACAAGGTCCCTGTCTTTGTCAGTCCCTATGAGTATCGTATGGAGTGAGGAGACGAGGACGGATCATGACGAATTTTGCAGACAGAGATCCTTTGACGCTCAGCTCGCTGGCTGATCTTATCGAACGTCAGCGAAGGAAACGGGAAGAGCAGGAAGCCCCTTTCGGGACGTTTGGTCGCGCCGTCGACCGCGGGGAAGAGACGTTTGGCTTTCGTCGCGAGGAAAATCTTCCCTGGGGGCAGGGTCTTCGTCAGCGTCTTGATGTCCGGCAGATTGTTAGCATGGACAGCGCTGATCTTGCCAACTTCCTCCCACAGGAGAGTTCGAAGACGCTGGCGTCGCGCATCAAACAGGGATTGTCAGGCGGCCTTTCGCTCTTGGCTTCGGCGGCCAATATTATCGACAAACCCTTTGCTGCGACACGCGGTATCCTTGCTGGTGATTTGCGTCAATTGGCCTTTGTTCTACCGTTCTCGGAAAGCTATCTGAAGGGGTTCTACGAGAAGACACTGGGGATTAAGATACCGGAACGGCATATTACAGGCCGTGAGGTTCTCGAGGCTTGGGGCGCCCCCAAGGACAAGGCGGCCTCATTCCTGTCGCTGAGTGATCCTATGGACGCCTTCTTTGACGCCGCAGGTATTGCATTAGATTTCCTCGTAGTTCCACCGTTTCTGCCTAAGATCGGCGGCTTGACCCGTTACGGCGAGGAGGTCTTGCGAGTTGGTAAAGAGGCGGCGGCCAAGAGTCGTTTCCTGGATGAGGCGATCCGCTATGCTGGCCAGTACGTAGCCAGTGGTAAGCCGAAGCTGACAACGATTCCCCTCGACGACTGGGAGAAGGGAATCCGTGAGATCAGTAAACGGCTCAATCTGAGTGACGAGGTGGCCACGCGACTCAATAACATGCTGGGGTCGATGCCGAATAATGCCCGCTCTGATTGGATTAAGCGGTTCAATATGCGTGTCTCTGGTGGCGCCTACGATTCAGTGGGACGGTTGTTGAGTGCCTTGCCGGAAGAGAGTCGCTACTTTTCCGCGATGCATGGGGCGACGCAAAATGTTCCGTCTGTGTCTCTTGCTGGTGTGGCACAGGAGTTGCGCACAGGTAAACGCGCCCCACTGATCCTGGAGCCGGTCTCTTACTGGCGTGATATCTTGCCCAGAATTGAGGTTGGCAAGGGTCTAAAGGCCTCTGAGACGGCAGCTAAAGTTATTGAAAAGACAGCGGAATCCCTGCCGGTTCGCTATCTTCGGGCCTTGCTGGACTGGACGACTAAGGATACCGCTGGCAAACTCCAGCAATACGGGGCGCAAACGGCTATTGAGCGTGCCCGCAATATGATTGCTGGGGCATCTGATATCTATGTCGGGGCACAGACAGAACTGGCTGGGTTGGCGGATGAGTTTGCCAAATATCATCAGCTTGCAACATTGGGAAACAACCACGTTGGCGTTCACGCCTTTGAACAGGTTCTTCAGTATATCACGCAGAATGCCTGGCGTTACCGCACAACTGGGGACGTGAACAAGCAGGCCGCCGAGATTGCCAAGGCCCTTTTCTCCGGCAAAGAACCGCCGGTCGGGGCTGTCGATTTCGTCAGGCGGGTCCTGGACTCTGTGGAGAATAATCTTCTGACGACGATGAACGGACTCAATGACGTTCTATCGATGCATGGCGTCGATTTGCCGCGGATGCCAAAGATTTTTGCCGACTATTTTCCGACGTTCAATCGCCAGACGGAGATTGGCTCAACGGGGATTCTTAAAGCGGGTGAAGCCTTCTTGACGCCAACAGAACTGAAGAAAACGGCGCGAAAGGCCAATGCCCTGCGGTATCTTCCGGGTGGACAGATTACGGCTAATCTTGCCGGTCACGATCTGGCTCTAGCCCGTTACAGACCATTGGGCGATGTTCGCTACCATACTCCCGTTGGCAAAGAGTTTGTCATGAAGGATCAGACGGGGACGGTCTGGGCCTATGGTGACTATGTCCGAGACCGTGAGGACATGAATATCCTTGGTCGGATTATTGGTTTTAACAAGGATAAGGTGATCGTCGCCAACAACCTTGAGCGGATGGAGGTTCCACTGGAAAAGGTTGTCAGGAGTGCGCCGCCGCCGAATCCGTTGGAGCATGTCACATCGGTGGCGCTCCATGCCGACCAGCAGGATAAGTTCATGATCGACTGGCTGACGGCCAGTGGGTTTGAGGTCCCAGAAAAGATTGCCAAAAATCCAAGACTCTTGCGTCAGTATTACGTGACGAAGCGTTATGCGGAACCATACGCCGTCGTCGATCCCAAGATGATGAAGTATTTCTTTGTGGATGATCCCGCGTCGCTTGGCAAGCCAAAGGAGATTCGCAATGCCTTGGTTGAGGCTGGTTTATCAAAACGCGAAGCCAAGCGGGTCACCAATTTGATTATCAAAGAGAACGGCATTTCAAGCGACTTTGTGCGGTACCTCGGGCGTCGGACGCCGAAGTCGATCTACAGCCAGGATGTGCTGGCTGATCACTACAAGTACATGACCTACCGGATGGACATTCTGTCGGCTGTTAGTGGCGCGATGGAGATTCTACGACGTGGTGTGCGAGTAGCGGCTAGAGGTAAGCCGACAGACCCAAGTCTTTTGAGTCGTGCCGCCGGAACTGTGATTGGACGTACACCGGAGACGGCAGCGGCACTTTCTCTGCGGGATGCCTACGAGATGCTCCGTATTCCAATCAGGGGCGGACGTGGCTACAAGCGGCTGGCACTCAACGACAGTGGCCGTGAGACGCTGCTCAATCATATCCTCAATAGTCGTCCCGATCTTGCTGAGCGATTGGCGCAGTACAGGGAGAATCTACCACAGGGGGTGACGTTTCTGGATGTAGCCAGTGAAGCCCTAGAGGTTGACCCCAGTGTCGTTCGCCAGGCCCAGCGGCTCCTGGATGTGCTAGTGCCGCACAGTGAAGAACGCTTGGCATTTGAGAAGGCCATGCGGTCGTTCCTCGGCAACGTCTCGTCTTGGCTTGTCATGCCGCGGGCAGCAGCACACGTCCGGAACTACATCTCAAACGCACTCCTGGGGGCAATGGCCGAGGCCCCTTATACGCCGCGCGACTTCTTCCGGGCCTTACGGGAGACGACCACCAGCATGGCCAAGGGGGATTTTGATAAGCTGGAATACATGGATGAATTGCAGCGATTAGGTATCTTGACGGGGCACTACCGGATTGAGGATGTGACGCTCCGGGAGTCATCAAGTCTAGCTGGTGCGGCTAATCTCAAGCGGCGGATTGGGACGTATGATATTCCTGGCGTCTTTGGTTTGATGGAATCGGTAGCCAAGCCGACAACCTTGACAGACGCCGTTCGGGAACTAAAAGCGCCGGTTAAGGAATACCTTAGTTTGCGGGCCTTCGGTCAGGAAGGCGATGTGATCAACCCACTCATCCGTGCCGGTCAGAAGGTGTTTGATTTTGTGGAAGGCTCCGGACGTGCGGCGGTGTACATCGCTGCTCGACGCGCCGGTATGACGCCTGGTCAAGCCGCTGAACTAGTCAAGAAGACGCTCTACGACTACTCACGATTAACAGGTGCGGAACGCCGTTATTTGCAGCCGTCGATCATGTTCTATGGCTGGTTACGACAGAATCTTGGCTATATGGTACCCCGTGTTATCTTCGACTGGAGTTCTGGTCCGGCACGAATGGTTCGGGCTGTTGGACGGCTCCAGCGGGCCTCTGGGCAGGATTTGCCGGACTGGCTGGTCGATATCGGCGGTGTTCCCCTGTGGCGGGAAAAAGACGGTAAGACGGTCGTGCTCAAGTCGCTGGGCCTGCCGATCCAGGATTTGGCGATGATTTCACCGCATGCCAGCAAGACGGCGTCCCAGCTGGTGGCGAGGACGAATCCTGTCCTGCGCAGCATCTACGTGATTGCCAGCGGCCAGGACCCCTTTACAGGCCGTCCCATCAAGGACGTTCCGACGCCCATTGAGAAGGCCGTGGGCTATCGTTATCCGGTCGGAACGGAAAGTGTCTTGCGGTCTGTTGAGAACTCACTCCCGGGCGCGGTCTTCCTCACCTATCTCGCCCGTTCAGTGGCGGGTGAATCGCCGTGGTACATGCGGATTATCGACGCCCTGAGCGGCGTCAACGTTGGTGAATATGATCTTGACAGGGCAGTCATTGCGGACGCCTTCAGCCGTCTCCGAGAACACATGAAGGCTTATCCAGGCGTCAAAGAGTTCCGTCAGACGTATGCCACCGAAGAGTCGCATCCCAAGGCCCAGCAACTGGAAGCCATTCTACGGAAACTGGAACGGCAGACACGGCGTGAAAAGAAAGAAATCGAGGACGTGGAGAAGGTTATCGCTCTACCGCCACTTCCCACGATCTAATCCAAGACAATCTCCTCATTCTCTCTTATCTCATACTTACCCCAGTTAATGGCACGGGCGTAATCCGCCATCTTGGCAAGATTTTCTTTGTTGGCCTGTGCCCAATTCATAATTGTGATTCGCTCGATGCAATAGTCCGCCACGCACCTGAGACACTCGGCAAGCCGTTGGCGTGTCGCGTGGGAATCGTCGGCGAAGAGCGACATGAGATTCTCCAAATCGAGAGCTGTCAGCTCGAAGAGAAACTCGTCGGGGGCCTCGGCGTAGTCACATAGATCGTAGAGTGTCTCACTGGCGATTTCCCGGATTGTAGCGGTAGGATGAAAGGACAACACGGTGACTTGCTGGCCATCCTTTAGGGTCAGTGTCACGTTCCAGAAGGTGAGAAACTCGCAGGAACGTTCCTTGTCCTTGGTGATGCGAAGTGACGGCATATTAGCATCCTTTTACTCGAGTGTGATCAGATCGTTGGGCTTAATAGGGATAACACCGGTCGATATAGGATTGACGTATTTTGCCAACGGTCGGATTTCCCCGCGGTGTTCCGGTGCCCAGCGGAGAAGCGATTCCCATTCTTGGATGTACTCGGCGATCATCTGAACTCTTTTTTGCAGGTCCTTGGTTGACTTGCCGTAGTGTTCATCTGCGAACATACTGGCGATGTATTCGAGTTCGTAGGCTAGACTGTAGCGTGTCAGACGGAGACCTCCGATCCCAGCACAGCGACAGAGACGTTCAATGGCAAAAGCCGCAACCGCGTGTAAATAGGGTTGCCCAACGAACGCTGAAAGATTGATAGTGTTGCCGTCGCTGAGTGTGACCGTGATTGTCCACCAGGGAAATGCTCGCGTGGACCTTTCCTTATCCTTTATGATCAACAGCGTCTGCATCGAAGACTCCCTCAAACGAAATACCCAAACGGCGCCGGTGTCCATTCACCCATACCCTAAATCTCCCGTCAGTCAGTTGGACGTTCAATCGGCATAACGACATAGGTCACTCCGTCGGCGATCCAGAACGTCCTTCGGTCGGTTTCTGAAACAGGCGGATAGACCTTGATTGAGGTGGCCTTGATGTGCGATAGAAACTCCAGAATAAACCGCGCGTCAATACCAAATCGTTCTTCATCGTTGAAATGAACGGTTGCCGTCTCAAGGGTCGCCTCAAAGGATGTTGGTTTTTGGGCAATGATTTCAGCCATACAAATGCTCCTTATAGACTAAACCGTCTCGGCAATCAATAAGGTCCGTACTGCCGTAACCTTGACCTTGGCGTTGTCGATTCTGAACTCGGCAACGTGATTTCTGTTGTCAACCGACATGGCAAAGCGCATGGCTCGTTGTAACTCTTCCGCGTTGACGGTGATGACCTTGTTGTGTTCGTCCGGAAGTGTGGCCACAGGACGCCATTTAAGTGTTCGCGCTTCGCCCAGCAGACATCGGTACTGGACATTACCCGCCGTAAATGTGAGCTGTGTTTCAGTAACCGTAACGGGCAGATCGGCGTCGTAATCCTTGAGGACGGTTTTGATTGTCTGACACATCTTAGACAGCAGACGGAACGACGATGGATGTTCCTGTTTGTGGAGTGTCGCCGGGGCACTTGTCGTTGCCAGTCGTCGTCCGTCCGTACCGACTGCCACGAGACGCGGACCGTCGTCCTCGATCTCAAACAGGGCGGATTCGGTCAGCATATACGTATCGGCCACGGCATAGGCAACTTGGTCGATGAGTCTGGAAAATGCTTGCCCGCGAATTGTAAAGACGGGTGATGTGTCGAACTCGACGATGGGAAACTCATCGGGATCGGGGCATTGCATGGAGACAACCCATCCCGTCTGTCCCTCGATTGAAAACGTGTGATCGACGGCCTTGAGCGCAACTGTATCGCTTGAAATATTCCGCAAGGCCGCCATCAGGTCTTCCAGTGGAACCAGTACCCGCATAGGGCTGGCGACTTCATTGTCAACGTGGATGCGCATCCACTCTTCCAAATTGGTTCCCGTAATGTCGATTCCGTCGCCGCTATCCGATGTCGTCACCATGACGCATCGTAAAATCTCTCTGATTTGATTTTTCGTGTTGACGACGCGCGTTGCCAGACTAACGGCATTGAGAAGTTTTTCCCTGTCAACGATACACTGTTGTTTCATGACTCTTTCTCCAGTTGTTCAAGATAGTCTAGTAGTTTACGGGCTGTTGAGACTTTAATGGCCCCGCGGGATATCATGTCGAATGTCAATAACACTGACCTATCGGCAACCACATTCCTGTCAAGGTCAGTAGGTCGCAGTCTGATGCAGTAGATATGGCCGTTTTGCGGGTCACGCGCCATCGCCATGACGACTGTCGATCTCTTTCGTATAACACGCATAGCAATTCTCCTGTGGCCTTCTCAAAGGCATCTTCCAATGGCGACCGTGCCTTTGGATGATAACCTCCTTGGGCGCGTCAAATCCCAGTGAAACCTTTTTGTTGTCAACCTTGCAGATCGTGACAACAACCTCCACATTACCAAAGAAAATGGAGACACGTTCGTTCTCATAGCGTCCAATGACAAGCATGGCAGGCTCCTAACCGAAAAAGTCTTGTAATTCTGTCAATCCATCGACACGCTTGTTCATCTTAATGGTCGTGGGAGTCCGGGCCTCCTCGACCATCATGATGATATCACCGACCGTACCGCCTTGGCTCAAAAAATCGGAAACATCAGCGCCCGTGTTCTCCGAGGGGAACAGGTCCAGCAGGACGATTTCGCAAATCCGTCCATAGACGTGTCGAACGACACGCCAAGCAAAATCACGCCCAGGCTGATCGGAATCACAGATAATGGCCAATCGCGATTCCGGCCACATTGTCAACTGCCGTGTGTAGTTTTCATCCCACCGTGCATTGGCCCCACCGGCAATACAGGTTGCCAGTAACCCCTCGTCAATCAAACGGTTGGCATCTTTTTCTCCCTCAACAAACCAGATCGTCTGGTCTGGACCGGCGGAATTGATCAGCGGCAGATTGTAAATCACTTTGCGGGCATCCTTGATCGACCATATCCATTCGCCGTTATCCTTCGGCATCCGCTGGGCAAATCCCTTGGGTTCAAACCGGACAACCTGGTACACCAGTTCCCCATCTTCGTTGAGGTAATCGTAAGTGTCAACAATCCGGCGCTTGGGTAATTCCCCGTCGCCATGGACATCTTTCCAGGATATTCCAAGTTTTCCCATAATTTCACGATTCTGACAACCTGCGAAACAATGGAGACCAATTCGTCCTGATTCATCAATAAAAATGCTCAGGCTTCGTTTATTATCGGCATGAGATGGGCAGAACGCCATCCAGCCGCGCTTCGTTTTGACGACACCATCAAGTTTTTCAAGGATAACTTCAACTCCCATAGTGCTCCTTCCTGAATTGCTCAAGTTCCGGAAGACTCATAGGCGGTCGCCCGCCCTCCCAGTAAAGCCAGTTTCCACGTCGCAGCCGTTCGATAAAGACTCCAGCCTCCTTGTACGTCATCATACTGGCGACAACCGCCGGGACACCCCGCGATGTGAGAAGCTTGATCTGCTTGTAGCTCGACATCCCCATCTTGCGTCGTCGGATCGCCGCGTCTAGCAGATCGGATGCCGTGCTCTTGGTCAGGAACTCGCGATCCACGTTGATTCCCAGCTTGCGTAATGCGGCAATCTGGGCGTCACTGGGTGGCAGTCCATCGGCGGTGATCTCACGTGCCACACCCAAGGCCGTGAACGGATCGGCGCTTTTGACGCCGTAGCGAACGTTTGCCGTAATGTCGATGCGACCCATTTTGACACGACTTCGTTGCTCTTCTAGGATGATATCTCGTTCTCGCCGCATGACCTCGATGACTTCCATCGGGTCAATCCCGTTGTCGAGTTCCGTTGTCTTTGCCGCCTTGAATATCTTTTCGATACGTCGTGGAATGAGTGACCAGACATCGGGGGTCGAGACGACATCGACGGATGTGATAAGTTTTGTCTTTTCGTTTTTAGGGATCACGTCGAAAATGGCAAGATTTGGTTTCGGACTGCGTGCAATGGCGTCACGTCGTTCTTTGGCTGTTGTGTAGTTATCGACAATATTCGGGATGGGACGTGTTCCACGCCCCAGAATCTGGGTGTAGAGCAATCGCGATTTGGTCGGTCGCGCCACAATAATTGTTCGTGTCAGTGGGGCGTCAAACCCTTCGGTGGCGATGGCACAGTTAACTAGGACGGGCAGCTTGCCGTCGCGAAAGTTTTGGATGATGCCACGTCGAACATGCCGATCTGTTTCGCCGCTAACGGCTAGTGCCGTTCCCGGCATGTAGCGGTTAATAATATCGGCGCACAGTTCAGCACTGCGAATCCCTGGGGTGTATACAAGAACAGGTCCGTTGCGAATGGCGTGTGATGCCACGTCGGCTACTACGTGAAGATTTTTCTCCTCAGCGATAACACGCTCCAGATCGGCATCAACGTAATCGCCAGCTACTGTCCGGATATGCGAAAAATCGACGACCACGTCCTTAAGGAAAAACTGGCGGATGGGAACAAGCCAGCCGTCATGAATTGCCTCCCGAATGCCGTAAGTGAAGACGACCTCCCTAAAGACAGTCATCAAGCTTCGACCGTCGGATCGCACGGGCGTGGCGGTAAAGCCAACAACGGGAACGCCGCCCGTCAGGAAATGCTCGATGACCTTGCGGTACGTCCTGGCTGTTGCGTGGTGGGCTTCGTCGATAATCAGCAAGGCATATCTTTCTGGGTTGATCCGTCCCAGACGACTGCTGCGGGACACAGTTTGAATTGTGGCCACGACAACATGCTGCTTGTACGTTCCACTGGCGTCATTGCTATCGGCCATTTCCAGACCGGCCTCGATGCCGACCCGCCTAAGATGTTCCATCGCCTGAAAAACTAGCTCCTCGCGGTGGGCTACAATCATGACGTTGCCCACGTTGTGGACCCTAGCAACCAATTCAGAAAAGATGACCGTCTTGCCAAGCCCCGTCGCCAGTTGTACCAAGAGGCAGGCACCTGATTCCAACTTCTCAAGGATTGCTTTTACGGCCTCTTGCTGGTAATGACGTAGAACGAGTTCCATCGCGCTTTTTGCCTCCTCGATCCTGCATGGAATCAGCCGTCTTCACGGCTTGAATCTTCAATTTCAATTCCGCCTTCAGATGGCTCGGAAGATGGGATTGATTCAGCGTCCGCATCATATCCTCCACCGAAGACCCGCGCGAGATCATCGTTTGAATCTCCCGACTGATCCTGACATATTCGAGGGATATGTTGTCGCGCTTGTTCAAGGTAGCACACGTGCACGTTGAGAAATGGCATTTTGTCGGGCGGCACATACCGCAAATGTCGCAGGTCATAGACAAAGATATTGCGGAAATACTCTGTTGACCAACTGTACTTTACGACTATTGTAATCCCGTCATAGACACCATAGAAGTGATGGTTGCCCAACTCTGCGAATGTGCGCCCAATAATGATGCGTCCATAGAATAGTATTCTAGACCCTTCAAGGATGATGTTGTAGATCAGGTGTCTGATTCTTGTGGTCTGGTTGCGAAAGACATCGACGGTGTTGTGTTCCCTGTTGTGGTAGATGCTACGGTAGTGTTCAGATGATTTGCGCAGCATCTTGTTAAGCATGGGTTCTAGGAACGACATGAGCAGCCACTTGATATCGCCGTGGACTGCAACAGAAGCCATACGATCCGTTTCGATGTAATCAGACATTGGAAACGGTTCCTCTTTAAATAAGGGGAGGGTTGCGAATCTCTTCAAGCAACCTATCGACTTTCTTTTCAGCCTCCTTGGTAATCACAAACAAGTCATGTTTGCGATGGTTGCGCCAGTAGTTCCTCTGTGCGTCACGCATCTCAGTTACAGCCTGCACCAACTTGTCGAAACGTTTTTGTAACTCATCCAGGCGACAGCGATAGCACTCGCCGCCACAGGAACCGAGGTCGTGACTCTTTGTGTCAGGACCAGTCTCAGTCATTTTCGCTCACCGTCGCACTAACAGCCGTTCCTGTTACCGGATATTTATTCCAATCACGCTTACGAACTGCCGTCCATGTTGTCGTGAATGTATCAATCAACGTGCTCCCGTGTATGCGCGCCATCAATGCTGCCCAGTGAACAATTTTGGCGACAGAACATTGCTGCCGCGCACGATAAGCTTGCTCATCTATCATACCACGAATACCTTGTATCCGCTTCAGTTCGACCTTACAAAGATCAGCAACAGCCCAGAAAAAGATATAGGAATCGATCGGATTGTCTGTGCTGTTGTAGCCACCGTAGAGATCGGCAATCGACTCTGCCGACCAACCGCTCCGTAAGAGATAATCCGCGAGAAAGATGACAAGGTCGCCAAGCGCGTCAAGATATTGCCCCTGGGCATCACCACACCAGAACTCGCCATATTCTTCGATGATGCCCAACAGTGGAGCGATCCGTCCCAGTCTTAGGCCGTCTCCCTCTTGATCACCGAAGTTACGCCGTGACCATTCACCAATCTCCCCAATAGCCTTGACTATTGCATCATTAGGCACAGGATATCTCCTCTTTGTAGGGGGCCAATAAATGCTTAAGCTCACTTGCGAGGTAATCTATGACAGCTTGATCACCTTCCCAGTAAATGTTGTAGTTGGCATTCCAGGGGGCAGGGACCAACACCATATCGGGAAAGAAGAGCCTCCAGGATTCCGTATCGTCAATCAGGATGTTGCCACTAGCGAGAAGCGTCTTCCACCGGGCAAAGATGACCTGCTCGCGAAAAGCGACAGGGAGATGTTTAACGATCCAGCGCTCCTTTCCCAGGATGGCATTGCGGAAATAGGGTTCATGCTCGTCACCCAAGCAACCAGCCGATGTGCAGAGAAACGTACTGCCACTGGGGCATATCTCCTCGATTAGTTTTTTGCACCACGGCGTCGGCTTCAGGTTGGCCCAGAAATCCACCGTTAACGCCTCAGAGAGATCATCATCGCTACAGTCAAAGAGTTCGGTCAGGTCGTAGGGACATTGTTGCTTTGTGCCGAACCGCTTTTTGATGTAGCTGCGAACACCTCGCCCAAGCTTGAGGTGGCGAACGAGGCCTCCGATAAAATCAACCAAAACGCCGTCCATGTCAAGTAGAATCGACATCGCACACTCCAATATCTTTCATCACTTCCCGAAGCATCTCGATGCCCTCCTGCCGCACGGCGCTCCGTGAGTCCATCAGTTCCGGACGCACCTCCTCGAAGTGCATGCAGGTCATGAGGTTCCAGACGGCATGAGCTAGGTGATCTTCCCGGCTATCACCATCAAGCCAAAGATAGATGTGCCGAATGGCATGGTTGATGAGATCGCTGGCCGGGATGCCCTTTCGCCAGTTGTTGGCGCCGTATTTACGCGCGCCTTCAGCATACGTTTCCGCCAGCCGGCGCAAGCCAATCGGGGTGATGAGGTCATACCGCACGTTGTCGGCATCACGGGACCGCACGGCACCCGTCTCAAAGGTTTTTATGTCCGGTCTTTTGGTGGGTAGTTCAGCCATAGGACCTCCGTTTTACGTTGCTTCTGTTTACCGCTTTGGGCATGACAGGCTATGTCACACTCTAGTCGATACCAAGACGAAAGCTTTTCGTCATAGAGCGGGGAAGGATAACCGCTAAGAATGACCTTGCCCCGAACCTGCAAGAGGGCTTCCAGCAGCCGTTCGTGGTCGTCCCGGCTCATGGAAATGAGATACTGATTGCGTTCCTTGACGGTCTCCGGCAAATACGGGGGATCGCAATAAAACAGGGTCTCCGGAGAATCGAACAGGGCGATAACCTCCAGGGCCTCCCGTTGCATGATCTGGACCCGCCGCAACCGTTCCACGACCTGGGGAATCTGGGCCACTGCCGAGAGAAAACCGCTCACGACATCCGCCATCCCGGAACGGGATCGCGTTCGGCTATAGGCAAACGATTCCCCGCGCCCGGCAAACGACTGCCTAATCAGGACGTAGTCCCGCCGGGCCTGCTCAACCTCGTCATCGCTGGGTTCATGGCAGGCCTGCCATTCGTTTTCGGCATAAGGGGTCAGGGCCAGCTTGTAAAGAAACACCTCCGGGTGGTCTCGCAGGACCCGGAATATCCGCACCAGGCGACCATCCAGATCGTTGTACACCTCAACCTCGGACGGCAGCTTGTTCAACAAAACGGCGGCAGCACCACCATACGGCTCAACGTACACCCTGTGCTGAGACATGACGCTCACAATCCTACCCGCCAGGTAGTGCTTGCCGCCGTACCACCTAAGGAGTGATAAGGGTTTACTCATCTGCTTGTCCGCCAACCCGTTCACGCTTCAGGAGTCCCAGTAAAAACAGGAAAGGATCGGCAAAGAAGTCTCGCTGAGACTTGGGGTTCTTCCGGGCCGTCCAGCGCTCGTCATCCGTTCGGATCAAGGCACCGGGAAAGTCCAGGCCCGCAATGTCTATGCACATCCAAGTTCGGGGGCTGACCTGGACCCAGTACAGGTTGCCAAATCGAATACAAGGGATGGTCGCAAACTCACCCACTGGGATGCTCCACGATATGCATGCAACCATGTCATATCACATGATTATAACATGCGCATAAGAAAAGCCACCACCCCTCTTTGTGGTGGTGGCTGGGAATTGACCTCCATGTCGGTTAATATGGGACTAAGCTACCGTTTCCTGGGGCTGGGACGCGGCAGCGTTGATACGGTAGGCAGCGATTACGGCAATACCCTCGACGGCCTTCATAATTTCAAAGGCCGCATCAATGTCAATCTCATGACACCCGGCAATTGCCTTAATCATGTCCTTGGTAAAATCCAAAATGAAATTCTCTTTGGCCATTTCGGAATACGGAATAGACGCTCGATAAAGGATATTACCATCCGTGTCGCAAGCAATGCTTAAGCCAAGGGGTGTGGATTCAATGATGTAATGCATTCTATCACTCCTTTTGGCAGCAAGACTCAGAACGGTATTGCATAACTATCATCGGTCTTACCCTCTTCCAGACGGCTACCACTCCATTGAGAAAATCTCTGTCGCTCCGCCTCAAAGGTACAAATGACCTGTGTGGCCGCAATGGCCCGATTACGGTTCTTCAGAACGTGAACCCGAAACTCCACCGGATCATCCGACCATCGCAGCTTCCAGGGATGAACCACAAAAAGAACGACATCAGCATCCTGCTCAATCTGACCGGAATCACGAATATCGGATAAGGACACCGTTTGCGATTCCCGGCCTTCAATAGCACGATTCAACTGGCACAGGGCCACCATAAGAATCTTGTGCTTGGTTGCCGTTTGACGCAACGCGATGCTCACGTCCGTTACGTCTTCGTAACGGCCCGCCCGTTTTCCCGACCGGAGAAGCTGAACATAGTCAACGACAACCGCACGTACACCGTCCTTGGCTACCGCATCTTCAATAGCAGCGATGGCCGTGCCCACATCACCGCACGACTCAACCACAAAAAGCTCGGCACGGTTTTGCCAGAAGTACTCAAGGTCGGCAGAGACGCCTTCTTTGCGTTCAATCCATTGTTTCCTCGGAATGTCGGTAGCCAACAACATGAGACGCCGAGCAATCTGGACCTGCCCCATCTCCTCAGAGATGTATAGGACCGGCAATCCTTGCGCGCATAGCTCGGTGGCAAACTGCAAGGCAAAAGCCGACTTCCCATGTCCCGGTCGTCCTGCCACGACTACCATCTCCCCCAATTCGACGCCGCCCCCTAAAGCGTCATCTATATCAGTTATTCCCGTTAATAATAACGCTCTATTCTCGACAACTTCATCAAACCGTTCGGCAATAACCTTGGTCAATGATGAACGTGTTACCGTCGCCCCGATAACGTATTTATATTCCGGCAGTGGCTTGGTTGCAAGCTCTTGTTCAGTCCAACCCAAAAGATAACCGCGACGGGTTGTTCGCGCAATGGCGCTGTCAACCTTGTGCAGGAGATCGCTTTCGCTCCAGGGTGGCTGACAACGCTTGTTGTAATCCCGCAGAAGCTCCAGGGCGTCCTCGCGCGGCAAGGCGAAACCATCAACCAGGATGCAGGCCGCATAAAAGGTTCGGTTGTGCCCACCCTGCCCAGACACGGCTGGCGGGATTTTGGCTACGTAACGACGCGCCCGCTCTTTGACGGCACTTAGGGAACAAGCAAAGACCCGCTGTTCCATGTCGTGGGTGTTGGCGGTTCGCAGATCGTTAATCTCACCCCACCGCCAGCCGGTCACCGCAAAGTAGCGACCTCTATTATAGACTTCAATCGCAGGCCGTTTCTCGCAAATAGACGGCTTCCAGAAGAGATCGACTTTTTTGCCTTGAGAAATAGTCCCGCGATAGAAGAGTTTAATCCCTGTGCGGGACGGCGAAACCTCGGCATACGTCGGGTAGCGCTTAAGAAATTCCCCTGCCCAGTCGGCCAGCTTGCCGTCAGCCAGGCAACCATCCAGGTCCACGCCAAAGATGTCCTGGCCATCAAACACGAAACCGATACCGGAGTAATTCCCCGATTCACGGTACACGCGATAGGCCTCATCGAAACTGGCCCAGGTTTCGGGATCGGACACACTGGCCTTGGCTCCCGTGATCGTGTACGGAATCTTGGCGTTCTTCCTATCGCCACAGGTTTCGACACGCCACAGGAGCCAATTGGGCCGTTCACGGAGGACAGTAGGGATGTTATCCGGACTAACCATCAGAAGGGAATCCCGTCTCGGCCAGCGTCTGGAACAGCTAGGTCCTCCTCATTCACAGGTTTCAGGACAGGTCGGGGAGTAACGACGCGGGATTCCGGACCGCGGCTAATACGGTACTCAAGTTCACGGATATGCCGGCGCAGATAGAACCTATCGTATTCCAGTGGCATCTTGGCAAGGTAGTCTTTGGCCGTATTGAGCATTTCCGCCACATCGGTATCGTTATTAAGGTAGCCGTTCTCCTTACCGATCAGGCCAAGCTCACCGTCATCCTTCATAACTGCCAGGAACCAAACCGATTCCGAGCCATGGACTTGCCGATAAAAGCACAAACTCCGCCTGGGTAAGGGCATCTCATTAAAGACGATGAAGCCCAGGACACTCCCCAGGCGATCCCCCAGGATGTCATAAACACACTTGACAAACTCGCCCGGTTGCAATTCGGGTAACTTGATGGGAACGCACTCAAGCATTGGAATCCTCCATCTCAGCTAAGGTGATACGAACCTGACGCAACAGATCAATTGCGTCTTCTAACAACAAGTTAACACTCCGAAACGTACTGTTAGGGCCAGGAGAAGAGACGGAGCGCCGGGACGGTTGATAGGTTTTGCGGGGCTTGTCCTTATCGCCGGCGCTCCGCGACCTGCGGTTGCGATTACGTAGCTCCTCAATGACCTCTTTGTCGATCTTTGTAATCGCTTGCTTGGCCTGCTCCACGACCTCCTTGTAACCTCCTTCCGGTTTCAGAGCCACGCTTCCATCGGTCTTGACGTATCCCAGACACCAGACGTTTTTGCCGTTGCCTCCCTCGCGTTTGATGAGCAAAAGACTCCCCACAGGAACCGCCAGCAGTTTTCCCTTCCAGAAGATCGGGACGCCGGAAATGGGATATTGCGCCGTCTCGTCCACCGTGTGTACGGCCACAACATTCAGAACGCCGTCCACATCCAGGCTGGGAACGACGTTTCTCGTCTCTCCCATGACAATCCTCCGTATGCTGTGGTGGCATGCGATATTGATTTGAAAATCGCATTATATCGCATGTTCACTTTTTGGGGATACCCACTCTTTTGGTGGGGGGAGCGTATCCCGCACCCCAGCCCAGAGGACCTAGCTGTTCCAGACGCTGGCCGATCCGACAGCGAGAAAAGAGAAGCAAATCAACAGGGTCCCATTCCATCCCACGAAACCGATACTTTCCCTCAATCTTGACCCCATCCATCCAGGCCGTGCCATCTGAAGCAAAGCAAAGAATGTGCAACTGAAACATGTCTGACCAGAAATATCCTGCCAGCATACCAGGGGGTGGAAGGGTTTTTTTGACCTCTTCTGGACTGAAACTGTACGGTAGCTCATGGGGGTGATAGACGCCCTCCAGGACACCGGCCTGTTCGTACTCGGTCACCAGGTTGCGGAGATGTTCCGTCCGCCGATCCGTCCAGTAGGGAGCCACGCACTGGAGACCGGCATAAAAGGAATAGGTAGCGTTCATGGCCCCCTTGATCCACTCAACGTGCCAGCCCATCCGTTTAAGGATGCACTGGACCAGCCAGGATGCGATGTACGCCTTGTCGGGAATCAGGACGTTTCCCTGCCGTACCCAACCCGTCGGTTCCTCCCGTATCCGTCCCCGCAACTGACGTTTTTTCTGTAGGCCGGCGCGGGTGCGCTCCGAACGGATATTGGACTCCCACTCGGCTACCGCTGCCAAGACCGTGGTAACCAGCTTGCCGATTGCGCCCTCGGTGGGGAAGGGGGCATTGGCCACCTCCAGCTTGATCTGACACGCTTCCAGAACCTCGCGACAGTGCAGGTAATCTTTGACATTACGCCAGGCCCGGTCAAAGCTCGTCACCAGAACAACACTTCCCTTGGGCAGTTTGAGGATGTTCCGACCGGCAGGCCGCTTTAAGAGGGGTACCTTGAAAGCCGATACCCCGTCATCGACCAGCAATTGAAACGGCCAATCGGCATAACGTTCCTGGTAGATTTTCGCAAGGGCCGTCTTCTGGGCCTCCAACGAATAGCCGCTAACAGCTTGCTCCTGAGTCGAAACACGACAATACCCCACACACACTGGAATGCTCACGATACAACCCTTTCATATGTTCCAACGGGAATACAAACAAAGGTCTGATCCTGATAAATCCAGGTGTTTTCCAGGGTGGGGATGGCAAACGTGCCCAGGACCATGCGCCACGTTGCCGATTCGATTGGCAGGACGGCCACGGTTTTAAGACCCAGTTCCCGCGTTCGCCCCACAACGGTCAGCGGCCACCCCTCACGAATATGCGGCAAGACCAGTTCACGAATCTCTTTGAGGGCCTTGCGATCAATCGGCATGATGTGATACGCATAATTCGTTTTGGGATGCCTTGTGATAATATATCCTTCCCGCGCCATCATGTCAAACCAGATATTCGGCTGCTCCCACGAAACAAGGCAAAACATGTATGACGTGTTGAGACTGGGGTAAACGCCCCAAGCTCCGGTGATCGGTGACGAAAGAATAATGGACTCAGGGTGATTGAGCATGGGTCGCAAGGTCGGCCCGATGATGCCATGCCAGGCCGCCCACAGATATTGCCCCACAAAATCCGGCAGCCCGCCTTGGCTTCGCGTTATGTTCCTGTGCCGATGAATGGCCTCCGGCCCGCCAATAACCCACTCGTCATCGGTATTCACTGAACGAAAACGGGCATGGATTGTCTCGCAGTGAAATTGTTCCTTGTACCGACGCCAGGCCTTGGCCCGGCACAAAATGGTGGGCGGTCGCATCTCACCGTTTCTGGCAGCGTGAGTCAGACTCAGCATCGTGTCTCTCCCTTCTCTCTCGGACTGGTACTGGCAGTTTTAGTCCTATCACCTCTGTCTCTGGCGCTCCTGGTTCTGGCAGGTTTAGTCTGCCTGTCACCCTCAATCTCCGCATCCTATCCCCTACGCTCGTCGCTATCCTAGCCTCCTCCTCCGCAGCCCCTCCCCGCCGCAGCCTACCCCATTACCCAATAACCAGGTCATTGACAATCCATGAGTTAGCCAACATCTTGATCCCAATCTTGTCAAACGCCCTATCCAGGTGAATCCCGCTATGCACTTTGAAGGTTACGTTTTCGTTTTCTGTTTCGTAGTACAGAGCCGGTAGGTCTCTGTATGACTCCGTGCCGTGAAACGAGA
>Ga0209204_1001817_pt1 | contig 18818 bp, 19 predicted proteins | sample AD_JPNMR2_MetaG_FD_184425 | JGI IMG/M metagenome (GOLD analysis project Ga0209204, IMG submission 184425) | Active sludge microbial communities of municipal wastewater-treating anaerobic digesters from Japan - AD_JPNMR2_MetaG (SPAdes) (version 2) | ecosystem: Engineered > Bioreactor > Anaerobic...
CTTTGAAAGTATTGCCAGTGGCTATATTATTGTGGTTGTGGGTAACAAAGATGTTAAACAGCAATTGGATGCTGGTAAAATAAACTATAGTGTTGCTAAGTAGGATTTACTCACGAACGATCTTTGTCACTTTATCATTGCTATAATCACATACCAGTATATCCCTATCAGGCAGAGTAACCATACCACGTGGTGTACTACACTGGGCTTTATCCGCCTGTTCATCAGTATCACCAGAAGCACCATTACCGGCAAAGTGTATCACATTCCCGTTAGGTATGATAATTGCTATACGGTTATGTAAATATTGCCAGAATAGGCTCAATTATTACCTGAACATGCGGAAAAAAAGTTAATAAAAGCTATACATCGTGTGTTAAAATTGAATGTAACCATACAAACATTATGTATATGTTTCATAGTATGAAATGCTTACTTGTGCTTATATACTCCTCAATCATTGCACAATCAGTGTTGATTGTATTAATCTCTGTAAGTGTATTTTCAATGGTTATCATGGTATCAGAATAGGTTTGTTTCTGAAAGGGGGTAAAGTCCCTTTTTTCTTCAATATGTTGCTGTTCCAGAATAAACTTAAGGTCATTAAGCAGTTTGGTTATAGTTTTATACACTGTTTTAACCTGATACCACATTTCATAATATTTTATATATTTTAATTTTGAAGATTCTGAAGGTATTTCATCAAGAATATTTCTATGCTTTGTATCTAATTTTGACTGGTAATACATAATGGAACGGGGGTAATTTATTAATTCAGTATATACATCAATAATCTTTTCCAATTGCTGAATGCCATCAATGTCAAGGTTTCTGAAAATATCGTTTACGCTGTTCCATACTATTTTATCAGTATCTGAGATAATATTAGCATTACCAATATTCATTATTATCCCATATAATCGCTCTTTATGAATTTTTATCAAATCAATTATTGTTGTTAAACAGGTTTCAGGGTTAAAATCAATCTGTTCGCCAATATAATCCTCACCATGTAAGGTTTGTTGTTCAGCTTTCTCAATATTTTTTTGCATCATGTGCGAATAATATGATGCATGCTTTTTAGGTGTGCGCATGATTTTTACTATTTCAACTTTTTTTTGGGCTCTATTATATCTCAATCCATACATGTTACCATATTTGTCAATATACCGGTTAGCTAAATCAAATGTACTTATTTTGGATGTATCGATCTGGGATATATCGTCTATGCGGATAAATCGTGTTTTCATCAGTGTTTATACCTGTGCCAGTATTTCTTCAGGTAACAGTTCATTAAAGCGTATAGCAACGTAACTATCGCCCCTGACTTTTTTTGCTGCATATCGTTGTGCTACTTCGGAAGGATTATTTTGAATCATTCCTGTGCGTACAATTTCACCCGTTAATTCCAGTTTAGTTTTATTAATTTTACAGTACAATTTTACCGGCATCTGTACACTGACGCGGCAGTTACATACCATAAATGCCCCGGATGCGCTGATGTTAAGAATATATCCTTTTGATTTTATTGTTGGTTTCTGACTTGTTGTAACTTTTTCTGGATCACCTTCAAAATAATCAAACTTGACCTTGATATTGCATTCCTTTCGTGGATGTTGACGTTTTTCTGTCATGGCATTTCCCTGTATTATAAAAATTTTTTTATTTTTTCTTTACAGAACACAAAACTGTTACTATAGTAACTTCAGTGTTTTGTCAAGAATTGTTTTTTTTGATATCAATTTTGATTACATTTTTACAAATTCTTGACAGGTATCTGTAATTACTGTTTATGGCTTACGATATCATGGATACTATCTGTTAGAGGATATATGAAAGACAAAAAAACCAAATTCATTTTTGTTACCGGTGGAGTATGCTCTTCATTGGGAAAAGGTATATCTACAGCTTCATTGGGATTGTTACTTGAAGGACATGGGTATAAACTTTCCATCATAAAGATGGACCCGTATATTAATATTGACCCTGGTACCATGAGCCCGTTCCAGCATGGTGAAGTATATGTTACTGAGGATGGTGCCGAAACTGATTTAGACCTGGGATATTATGAGCGCCTTACCAACGCTAAGCTTACCCGTAAAAATTCTGTGTCCACAGGCCAGATATACTATGAAGTGATCATGCGTGAACGCCGTGGTGATTATTTGGGCAGGACAGTTCAGGTTATTCCACATATTACCAACGAAATTAAAAAGAGAATTTATGATGTAGCAAATGAAGATGACCTTGATTTTTTGCTTGTTGAGATTGGTGGAACAGTTGGTGATATTGAATCAATTCCATTTTTAGAAGCAATACGGCAGATACGGCAGGAGTTAGGTAAAACAAGAGTGTTGAATGTTCACCTGACACTGGTGCCAACAATAACAGTTGCTGGCGAGCAAAAGACAAAGCCAACGCAGCATTCAGTAAAAGAACTTATGGAATTAGGTATATTGCCTGATATACTTCTGTGCCGTTCATCACGGCCGCTTACTGATGATTTGAAAGGCAAAATAGCATTATTCTGTAATGTCTCGGAACGAAATGTTATCTCGGCTGTTGATATCAGCCATTCCATTTATGAAATCCCATATATGCTTCATGAAAATAAATATGATGAGGTGGTGCTTGAGCATTTTGGTCTTCCGGTTAAACAGTTGCATCTTCCTGAATGGGATGCATTTATTAAATCCCTGATGAATCCAAAGAAAAAGGTCACCATTGCTGTTGTAGGGAAATATATTTCGCTGCAGGATTCATACCGCTCAATCTATGAAGCGCTTACTCATGGTGCTGTTGCCAATAATGCAGAACTTGAAATCGTACGGGTTGAATCTGAAGAGATTGAACGCAAATACATGGGCAAACTGGATGAACTTTTTAAAGGGGTTAACGGCATATTAATACCCGGCGGTTTTGGGAACAGAGGTATTGAAGGTAAGATAGCAACTATTGAATATGCCCGTGTTAATAAAATTCCGTTATTTGGCATTTGCCTGGGATTACAGTGTGCTGTTATTGAGTTTGCCCGCCACGTGTGTGGTATGGAAAACGCAAATTCCACTGAATTTGACCCTACAACGCCCTATCCTGTTATTTCGCTTCTGGAAGAGCAGGAACTTATTGATAAGCTTGGGGGTACCATGCGGCTGGGGGCATATTTATGTGTATTTAAAGATGGCACAAATATTAAATCAATTTACAATGCTGATTCGGCAATGGAACGTCACAGACACCGTTTTGAGTTTACCCTTAAATATAAACAGGCATTTGAGGATAATGGCATGGTGCTGTCGGGCTTTCATCCTGAAAATAATCTGGTTGAAACCATCGAATACCGGGATCATCCGTGGTTCATCTGTACTCAATTTCACCCTGAATTCAAGTCAAAGCCTGTAAAGCCTCATCCTTTGTTTAAGGATTTTATCAGGGCTTCGCTTGAAAATATAAGGCAATAATGCAATTTAAATGGACAATTGGGTTGTAATTTTTGTATATTTATGTAAGAATGTGGTTGTAGTAAAGGAATATCTGAATTGAGGAAGATTGTTGCGAGGGAGTGAATGGCTTTCTTAAAGCTTGATGTGGTACAAACCCAGCGTTTACGCCTTACCCAGAGTCTTAGACAATCTTTAGACTTATTACAAATACCTACACTTGAATTAGAGGAAATATTATTGCAGGAACTGGAAGAAAATCCTGTTCTGGAGTGTGACGACACGCTTGATGAAGGATTTGAATCCCTTGATACTGTTGCTAAAAAGGAAATAGAAGGGATTTCGCCAAAGGAAGAATATACTGCAGAATATGAAAGCGAAGATACTCCTGCGTTCGATTATGACAAAAAGAATGTAATGGAAATTGTTTCTCAAGCCGAGACACTGCAGGAGCATTTATTGTCTCAGGCAAGGATGCTGCAACTGGCACCTGATGAAATGACCATGCTTGAAGAGCTTATTACCAGCCTTGATGATAATGGATTTTTACCTGCTTCTATAGAAGATTTGCAAAAAGAATTAGGTGGCGATAGTTCAAAAATAGAAAAACTTCTGAGCATAATACACACACTGGATCCTGTTGGGTGTGGTGCTACCACTGTTACCGATTCATTACGTATTCAGGCACAATACTTTTATCCTGATGATGTCCTGTTGCAACAGATCATAAAGGATTATCTGCCACATATTCAGCGTTATGAGTACGATAAAGTTGCAAAACAACTGAATATAAGTAGCGATGTAGTGAAAGAGAAAGCTATACTCCTTACCAGTTTGACGCCATATCCTGGTGCACACTTTTTTACCCGTAAGCCACTGTATGTACGCCCTGATATTGAGGTTCAGCTGATTGATGATGAGGTCGTTATCAACCTTCTTGATGACTGGATGCCAAAATTGTATATTAATGCCCGGTATATTGAGATGCTGAAGCAAAAAAAAGTTGATGAAAAAACAAGAGAATTTATACATGATAAAGTTAATGCCGCAAGAAATCTTATAAACAATATCAGCAGGCGGAACGAAACACTTCTTCTTGTTGCGTATGCAATAATGAACAGGCAGAAAGAGTTTTTACAAAAAGGGCCAGGCTATTTAAAACCTTTAATCTATGCTGATTTAGAGTCTGATTTAGGATTTCATGAATCCACTATTGCCCGTGCTGTGGCCAATAAGTATGCTCAGACCAGATGGGGAGTTTTTGAGTTTAAATATTTTTTTGTTAAAAAAATTCAATCCATACATAATGAGGATACATCCTCTGATACCATTATGAAACGAATGAAGGAACTTATTAATAATGAATCAAAACAAAATCCTTTAAGTGATGAGGAAATACTTGACATATTGAAGGCAGAGGGTATCCGTATTGCGCGCAGGACTATTGCAAAATACAGGGATATGTTATCTATCCCTGCATCACATATCCGTAAAAAACTATATTTAATGAAACATGAGGGTAACCATGAATCTAACAATTACAGGCAGAAATTTTGAAGTAAGCGATAGCATTCGCGAATATGCTGAAAAAAAGTTATCAAAGTTAACAAAGTATTTCCATCATTTGATTGATATGCATGTATGGTTGCTGATAGAACGTCAGGACCATATAGCTGAAATTACTATTAATGGCGATGGCGTGCAATTTTATGCAAAAGAAAAAGCTGGTGATATGTATTCTTCTATAGACCTCTTGCTTGACAAGATTGAACAGCAAATAGTACGATACAAAGAACGACATTCAGGACATAAGGTTACTCCGTTAAGTGAGCTTGAAGATATAGCTACGTTTACTGTTAAGGGCGAGCAGAGTTCCATTACAGTACGACAGGTCAGCAATAAACCGGTTGATGAAAAGGAAGCATATCTGCAGATGAAACTGGATGGCAGTGATTTTACTTTATTTAAGAAGGGTGAGAAATCGATTAAAGATTCAGTTGATTATATGAATAAAAATTATGCTGCAATTTATAAAGATGGTAATGAGTACACCATGGTTGAAATACCGTTTGAAATGATTCAGGAAAACTCATTTAACCCATCAAAGTTTAATGAATATACTCTTGAGATAAAAAATGATTCATCAGTAAATCCTGATATAAAGTTTAAAAAGAAAAAATCATGTAATGTTAAAATGATGGCAGTTAATGAAGCAGTTATTGAAATAACAAAAAACAACACTCCATTTATTGTATTTTTTAATACTGAAACTAACTATCTCAATATAATTTATAAACACGGCAAAAATTTAGAACTTCTGGTGCCGGCATTTTAATGGAACAATGAAAAAACAACTGCGCATACGTGATATTTTAGAAAATACACAGAAGATTGACCTGCAGCTTACACTGATAACCGGCAGGGAAGGAATTGATAAGGCTATCACTGCAATAGAAATTAACCGGCCAGGTCTTACACTGGCGGGTTTTTTTGATTATTTTGCCTACGACCGTATTCAGATTTTTGGTTTGGGTGAAACAGCATATATCAAGCAGTTATCACGTGAAAGGCGTGAGGAAATTTACGCTAAATTTTTTTCTTATGATATAGTGTGCTGTGTATACACCCATAATGAATATCCCGATGAAATTTTTATTGAGTACGCTAAAAAGCACAAGGTCCCAACCTTTGTGACACAACATCCAACGACCCGGTTTATAAGCTTGTTAACCCATATCGTTGAAGCTGCATTTGCAGAATCAGTAACCATACATGGTACATTGATTGATGTATTTGGTATAGGAATATTGCTTATTGGTAAAAGTGGTGTTGGGAAAAGTGAAACTGCTTTAGAGTTAATAGAAAGAGGACACCGGCTGATTGCAGATGACCTGGTTGAGATTAAAAAAATTGATGAGTCATTACTGATGGGAAGTGGTTCTGAGCTTATACGGCATCATATGGAGATACGGGGAATTGGAATATTAAATGTTCGTGATATATTTGGTATCAGGTCAGTAAGGAACAGAAAGCGTATTGAGCTTGTTGCGGAATTACAGGAGTGGGATGCAAATACCCACTACGACAGGCTTGGTATAGAAGAGCAGGTGTATACCATCCTTGATATTGAAGTTCCGTATATTATTGTTCCAGTAAGGCCCGGGCGGAATATCCCGATAATTATAGAAACTGCAGCACTTAATCAACGGTTAAAAAAAATGGGCGTGTTTTCCGCGCAGGAACTTGATAAAAAGATTCAGGAGTGGATTGCAAGGGAGAATAACAACAAATGAAGGAAAAGAAAGTTAAGGTAAAAAGTGATGCTGGTGTTCATGCACGTCCTGCATCTATACTGGTACGGGAGGCGATGAAATTCCCATGTGATATCTATATCATTAAAGGCCAGATGGAAGCAAACGGCAAATCCATAATGTCAGTGCTGGGTCTGGCTATAACCAAGGGAAGTTCTCTGATAATAAGGGCTAATGGCGAAATGGAAGAAGAAGCTGTAGACCGATTATCAACTCTCATTGAAAATGATTTTGCGGAGTTAGCTTCAAAATGAAAACTCATGGTATATATTGTATAATATGGCTGTTGATTGCATTCATACTGGTATTACAAAGCCCTCTTCAAGCGCAAACAAAGAAAAAAGAAGCTCCTTCTCAGGAACTATCGCTAACTGATGATGAAATCAAGGTGCTTTTTGAAAAAAAGAAGGACCCCCTTTTTGCCGGTATTCTTTCTTTTTATATGCCAGGCCTTGGCCAATTTTATAGTGACGAAAAATTAAAAGGTGCTCTTTTCCTGGTTACTGAATATACCATAGTGATAGGATCACTTTTTTATTTTCTTGATTTTAGTTTTAAAGCTGGAAGTGATTCAGGTTTTAATTTAGGAATTGATGCAAAGCGTACTGATTTAGGTGTCATCAGCACTCAGCGAAAATATCTGTTTTATGCTACAGTTGCCACACTATCACTAATTCATATTTATAACATAATTGATGCAGTTCAAAGCGCCGGTTCCTTTAACACTTCGTTACAGGAAAAACGACAGGAATTGATAAAAAAGTATCCACAACTTAACTTTGGATATAATGGTGATGGAGGTATGTATTTTGGGTTATCGTCTCGTTTCTAAGATAAGTTTGGTTGCAATTATCATACTATCTTTGTTTTCAATTGCATTTGCCCAGAAGGATAAACAAATACAGCAAAATAAAGAATCTGCTGTGCAAAGTAATGGTACTCCTATAATTTTTGAAGAAACTGAGCGAAAGGACCCATTCATAGCGGGTGTGCTGTCGTGGTCATGGAGCGGGTTGGGACAGTTCTATACTCAGAATTATAAAAAGGGCTCAGCCTTTTTGCTTGCTGACCTGGCTGAAAAGGGGGTGCTTGTATATATGTTATTTCATATTTCTGAAAAGTATTCCAGCAGTGATCAGGATGTAAACTGGAGTGATATCAGCAAAAAAGACCAGACTATTGTTGTGGGGCTCCTTTTTTCAATTTTTATTACAAGGGTGTTTTCTGTTATTGATGCTGTTGATTCAGCTCATGACTATAACAGATTGATTTATTATCCATACTGGAAAAGCAAACAGGGATTTAAAACTTCATTTGAGCCTGAAAATAAATCACTATATATAAGTGTATCGTATCCAGTGAATTTTAAATGAAAAAATTAATTATAACTATATTATTGTTATTATATTCTATCAATGTTTTTGCACAGGATATTATTTTTGGGAAAGTTAATTTTAATTCCAATAATCTCAATGTGTTTTTTTCGGTTACTGATATTAAAACCAATGATATTGTTGAGGCATTAAAACGCGGGCTTGAAGGCCAGGTAGAATATACAGTCCAGATTGTTAAAGATCCTTTACTACCGCTGATGCCAAAAGAAATTATCAAATCCATTACAGTGAAGAAAAAAGTAAAATTTGATTTTTTTAATAAGTCCTACATAGTTACACAGGCAAAAGTTCCAATTTCCTTTTACAGTGATGAATCGCTTATTGATGAGCTCTTTTTTAACAGGCAGATAGTTATTGAAGATGGTTTTAAATACAGGAAATCAAATTATTTAATACGTGTCCGAGTTACCTTTACTTCAGTTAAGTTATATTTCCCATTGAATATTATATTTAATTATGTTGTTGGCATCTGGGATTTTGATACTGGATGGCAATATGGGCCAAAACTGGTTGGAATACCTTACTCTGAATAATATACTATGATAGCAATTATTCCTGAAAAATATGGTATGAATAAAAAAGCAGTACTCCCGCACCGCCAAAGATGGACAGAGTGTGCATTAATATTTTGTTTGTAATTTATATTAAGGAATAATTTGTGATACCATGATGTCATTTCCCATAAAAGATTATTTAAAAGAATATGTATCAAAGAAAAATATTAAAAATTCACTGATTTTTATTGGCGCATTTTTTATATTTGCAACTATCATTGCTTTTCTTTTGCCTCCCCAGAGTGAAAATACTTCAGTTGGTGAAGGTTTTTTTGTAAATCTTGTCATGATTGTACCACTGGCTGCTGCAGTATTTTTTATATTAATATCATTTCGTTTGAGGGTTCATCCTGAAGTTATTTACAGCAGCAGTATAAGGACAAAGATAGCATTAGCTCTCATAGTTATTGCTACCGTTCCAACTATACCTATTATAGTCATTACCAGTAATATTTTAAATTCAACTATTAATCAGTTTTTTACTGAAAAAACCATTTCTGCGCTGGAAAAATCTGTTGACCTTGCAAATCAAATGGTTCTTGAAGCAGAAGAAAATCTGGTGCAGCAGTTGAATCAATTGAAATATGATTTAAACAATCATTATGTAAGTACAGAATATCTATTACATCCTGCTTTCAGCCAGCGATATATGTATGCAAAAACATCGTTGATTGTGACACTTGTTGAAACAAAAGGTGTACTGCAAAATAATGTTACATTGCTGCATGCTGGGAACAATAATCCAGATATTGTATCTAATATTGTTACCTTTCTGCAACTTGCACATATTGCTAATATTACTCATTGCAGCAGATTATCTATATTTAATAACATCTACTCTGTTGCTTATACACAATATGGTCCGTACTGTATTGTAATGTACAGATTAATTCCAAAAGATATGTTTGCAACTGCTGATTTTTTAAATACCGCATACAGTGAATATAAGAAGCAGGAATTTCTTAAACCGTATTTTCAGACTGGTATTGGCATAGCGTTAATTTTACTTTCACTGGGTATTATTTTACTTGCTATCATCCTGAGCATCATGATATCGCAAAGTATAACACGGCCAGTGCTTGAACTGGTTGAAGCTTCTGAAAAGATTGCAAAAGGTGATTTCCAGATAAATCTTTCCAGAAAAGAACAGGATGAGATAGCTGCTTTATATGAATCATTTAACCAGATGGCCAAACAGCTTGATCATGGCAGAAAAATGATGTATCAGACACAGAAGTTACAGGCGTGGAGTGATATAGCAAGGAAATTAATACATGAGATAAAAAACCCTTTAACTCCTATTCGTCTGTCGGCAGAAAGGCTTTACCGAAGGTATGAGGAAAATCACCCTGAATTTCCAATCATTGTAAAAGATGCAACCGGCACTATTATTGAAGAAGTAAATATTTTGATGAATATGCTTTCTGAATTTTCAAAATTTGCCAGGTTGCCTGAAATTAATCTGGCCGAAGAGAATATTAATACTATTCTTGAAAATTGTATTGATATATATGGAAACGATGCGATTTCATTTGTTACTAATCTTGATACTAATCTTCCACCTGTTATGTGTGATAAAGCATTAGTGCGCCAGGCTTTTTTAAATATTATTCAGAATTCAATTGAAGCTAAAACAACAGAAATTACTATCACAAGTATATATGATAAAGAAAAACAAGTAATATATATTCTGTTTAAAGATAATGGTGTGGGCATTCCTGAAGAAAATCTATCTAAAGTTTTTGAACCAACATTTTCAACCAAAGAAAGCGGTATGGGTCTTGGGCTGGCTATTGTTGAAAAAATTATTATTGACCATAAATGGAATATAACTTGTGATTCAAAAGGAGATGGTACACAATTTACGATTACTATACCTTTACAATAAGATGCTGTTCAATTAAGAAGCTCTTGTATTGTTATGTGAGATTATTCTATTTATGAGGTATTATGGCAAAGATACTTGTTGTTGATGATGAAAAAAACATTTTAAATACCATGAAAGCCATTTTGCAGGATGAAGGCCATACTGTATATACTGTTGAAAATGGCAATGATGCGGTACAATTTATTAAATCAAATGAGTGTGATGTTGTATTCTTAGATGTATGGCTTCCTGATATTGATGGATTGGAAGTACTGCAACGTATTAAGCAATTAAAGCAGGATGTGGCTGTTATCATGATTTCGGGGCACGGGTCTATTGATATAGCAGTAAAGTCAACACGGTTTGGTGCCTACGATTTTCTGGAAAAACCACCTTCAATGGAGCGGGTGATAACATCATTAAAGAATGCGCTGGAACAGATTGAATTAAAAAGAGAGAATATTCTATTAAAGAAAAATATTACGTTAGAAGATGAAATGATTGGCAACTCACCTCCAATGCAGGAGGTTAAGCGGATTATTGATACAGCTGCATCAACCAATGCAAGAGTTTTTATAACCGGTGAAAATGGAACAGGCAAGGAACTGGTTGCACGAGCTATTTATCGAAAATCTAAACGCAGCGATAAGCCTTTTGTTAAAGTCAACTGTGCAGCAATACCCGATGAGCTTATTGAAAGTGAGTTATTTGGACATGAAAAAGGCTCGTTTACAGGAGCTGTCGCCCGCCGCTTGGGAAAATTTGAATTAGCAGACAAAGGAACAATATTCCTTGATGAGATATGTGATATGAGTCCCAGCGCACAGGCCAAGGTGCTGCGTGTATTGCAGGAACAGCAGTTTGAGCGTGTGGGTGGCAATGAAGTCATTACAGTTGATGTGCGTGTTATTGCTGCAACCAATGTGGATGTAAAAGAAGCCATTGAACAGGGACGCTTCCGTGAAGACCTTTACTATCGCCTCAATGTTATCCCCATTTATGTACCGCCTCTTTCAGAACGTCGTGAAGATATACCATTACTGGTTGATTACTTTCTGGAAAAATTTGCGCGCGAGCATGGCCTTGGTGTTAAACAAATGAACGACAGTGCCATGGAATTTCTGGTTAATTATTCGTGGCCAGGTAATGTCAGGGAACTTAAGAATGTCATTGAACGGCTTACCATTATGGTGCCATCAGAAGTTATACAGGTACAGGATGTTACCAAACATATTGAGTCCTATGATTATGAGGATACTATTGCCAAAGAAACATCCAGTTTGAAAAAAGCACGTGAACAGTTTGAAAAAGATTATATTATCAAAGCATTGAAACAGTATGATAAAAATATTTCAGCCACTGCCAAAGCGTTGGGAATTGAGCGCACCAATTTGCACAGAAAGATCCGGCAATATCATATTAATATTGACAGGTTATAGCACGCCAGTGTGTATTTTACATCAGTCAAAACTTAACTACAGGCACTATTATGTACCATTTACTTAAAGAAGCAATTGTGACACATATACAGTATGGCAGGCGAACACCACTGGTACTGGCCTATACTGATGAAATCAGTTATTTTTCTAACAGAAAAAATGTTGCTGCACCTGTTGAATTGAATACATTCCAGGAAAAAGTGCAGCATGCGGTGGCACAATGCAATAAATGCAAAACTACAGAAAAAAATATAATCCATGGTGGTGATGCTTCATCAGGAATCATGATAATATTAAACCCGCCATCGATGCTTTCATCTGTTGAAAAGAAGGTGTTGAAGCCTGATGTTGATACGATGCTTGATAAGATGATGAAAGCTATTGGTGTCCATGTTAAAGCCTGCTATGTTACACACATGATTAAATGTGAAAGCCAGCGTGAACTACCCGGTACCATGTTTTCACATTGCCAGAATCTTCTGGCAAAGGAAATAGAACTTGTAAAACCACAGATAATTATTGTTATGGGTGAAATGCGTCCCTTACAGAAGATTGTTAAAAACAGTAGCGGTATCCAGTGGTTTAATATTGAGCACCCTATAACTCTTTTAAAAAACCCTGAATTAAAAAAACCAGCCTGGAATACATTGAAGCTTGTTAAAACTGTGCTGGATGGAAAATAGATATGTTTGTAGATGTTGCTGTAGGATTCCCTGTTGATGGATTTTTTACATACAGCACTGATGATACTAGCATAACAAAAGGGATGCGGGTTGTTGTCAATTTCAACAACCGTAAAACAACTGGTTATGTTGTTCATGTCCATGACGACCCCCCAAATTTTGACGTGAAGCCTGTCATAAAGGTACTTGATACACAGCCTATCTTTGATGATCGCCTACTTAGGTTAGCACAGTTTGTTTCAAATCACTATGTGTGTTATTTTGGTGAGGCACTGGGTACTGCGTTACCTTCGGGAAAATCGTATAACATACGCACAAAGCCATTTACTTTTGGCGATAGCTCTAAAGAGGTAATCCTCACTGAAGAGCAGGAACAAATATATAGGGCTATTATGAACCAGCCACAGAAGGTGCATTGCATTTATGGTATAACCGGCAGCGGGAAGACCGAGGTGTACATTGCTCTGGCAAAGAAGATGATACAGCAGGGAAAAGCTGTTTTGTATTTGGTGCCTGAGATTTCTATTTCCTCACAGATGTTTGAGCGCCTTAAAGCTGTGTTTGGTCAGACATTGGTGATGTACCATAGCGGAATGAATCCAAACCAGCGGCTTGTAAGCTGGAAGCGCTTTTATACTGGCCAGGCAATGATTGCTGTTGGCACACGCTCTGCAATCTTTATGCAGGCCCCTAATTTAGGCCTTATTATTATAGATGAGGAGCATGACAGTTCATATAAAGAAAACAGCACACCGCGCTACCATGCACGCACGGTTGCCTGGTACAGGCACCGGCAGGAAGGTGCAATGCTGGTATTGGGTTCAGCAACACCGTCACTTGAAACACTGTATGCAATACAGCGTACCAGTATTGTGCAGCACCAGTTGAACAAACGTTTTGGAACTGCAAAGCTTCCTGAACTGGAGATAGTAACTGTAAAGGCATCAAATGCACGCACTATATTTTCAAATACATTGCTGTTTTCAATTAAAAAGGCAATTGAGGCTAGAGAGCAGGTCATACTGCTTTTAAACAGACGAGGTTTTGCTCCGGTGATGTTGTGTCAGGATTGTGGTACAGCTGTGCAGTGCCCTCATTGCAGTATTAGTCTTACACATCATAAACAAAAATTGCTATGCCACTACTGCCACTATGAAGCTGTTGTGCCAGAACACTGTAGTAATTGCGGTTCAAAACATCTGGTTATGGTGGGCAGTGGTACACAGCGTGTTGAGGAAGTTTTGCAAAAAATGTTTCCTGCAGCAACGGTAGTGCGGCTTGACCAGGATTCAGCACGCAGAAAAAATTTCCTTCCTGCTGTTGTCAATGATATGATGAATGGCAACATTGACATTCTTTTAGGAACACAGATGGTGGCAAAGGGATTTGACTTTCCCAATGTATCGCTGGTTGGTGTTATGTTAGCAGATATTGGGCTTTTACTTCCTGATTTCAGGGCAGTAGAGCGCACCTTTGCATTGTTAGTACAGGTAGCAGGCAGATCAGGGCGAGGTGAGGTTGGTGGGAAGGTGATTGTGCAAACAATCAATCCGGATAATCCCATATTTCATTTTTTAAAAAATCACGATTATATGGGCTTCTGCCAGAAAGAGCTATCAATACGAAAAGCATTGAACTATCCACCCTATATTCGCCTGGCGCGTCTTGTGGTCAGAGGTGCAAAGGAGGACATTGTGGCAACCGTTGCCGGTCAGTGCAGGGATATATTACAGGAACTATCGCCACAATTTCCTGACATAACAATACTTGGGCCCTCCCAGGCACCATTGCATAAAATAGCATCACAGTACCGGTATCATATTGTGTTAAAATCAAACAATGTTGAAAAGCTAAGTGGCATACTGGCGCAGTGTAAAAAGAAGGTCAACCTGCAGGGAACATATGTAGAGATAGATATTGACCCATTGGATCTTTTGTGAAAAGCAGTGGTGTTACAACATTACACCGTCTTCTGTGGTGCTATCAGATTATGATAATTTTTCTTCCAGTACAATTTTCTTTCCTGCAATAGTCAGATAAAAAATATCATCAGTTTCTTCAAGGCGGTCAAGAATAGTAAATGATGCGGAGCGTTTGAATTTTGCAAGCATGGTGTTATTGCGTACATAGCAATACAGCTCTTTTCCCTTGCGAACATGAAGGGTAGAAACATCAAGCTCCTCTTCCTGTCCTGTGCTTAACGTCAGAATTACCGTTTCAAAATCAGCAAAGCCTTTGAAACGAACGCCTGTCACAAATATTGGGGCATCCTCAACCACAATGGGGTATGTGAATTGTGCATAGTGAATCACATATGTCCCATCTTTTGTTATGTTGATTGATTTATTAAAAAAATCTATAATGCGTTGATTGGTGAAAGGTTGCCCATTGTGAAACCAGTTGCCTTCAGCATCAAGCCTGATTTCGTCAATCTTTTCACCCTGCGCTAAAAGCTTTTTAATTTCATCAGGAATTTCAGGGAATTGCATGGATGCTACACCTTTATTCTTTTTCAAAGAGAGTGTTTTTTCGTATGCTTCCATTGGATGAACGGCGCTGTCCCAAAAGTCGTTTTGATACAAATTTCGTAACGCTCATTGAGTAATTTTGCCATATTTTGTGGCAAAATTGTATCGAAATGAGCGAGTATTTCGATATAATGTTTGCAAAATTTACTCAACGACCTCTTTTAGGAAAGCCAAAAAAATTATTTCAGAGAAAGTTCCTTTTCATATGCTTCCATTGGGTGAACGTTGCTGGATGAAAATCCAGCAAAAAAAGGAAAAAAATTATTTCAGAGAAAGTTCCTTTTCATATGCTTCCATTGGATGAACGTTGCTGGATGAAAATCCAGCAAAAAAAGAAAAAAATTATTTCAAAGAAAGTTCCTTTTCATACGCTTCCATTGCTACTTTACGATTTAGACGTATTTCTTCATTGGTTGGGTCAAGCTCTGAAGCTTTAGTTAAGAACTGCAGCGATTTTTTGTATTCGCGTTTAGCGTAGTAGCAACGTCCAATATTATGATATGCCTGTGCAGTGATGCTATCCTCACTGGAAGATTCAAGTACCTGATAAAAAATCTCCAGTGCCTTGTCATATTTATGCTGGTTGTATGCAATAGTGCCCATTGCAAGAAGCGCTTCGGGTTCATTGGGTGAAATAAGCAATGCCTTTTGGAGTGACTGTACAGCCTGTGCCTGCTGTTTTTCATCCTTTGAACCAGATAGTATAATGCCAATATTTACATAAGCTTTTTTTGCATATTCATTGTTGCCATTTATTGCAATTACTCTGTTGAATGCCTCCAGTGCATAATCATTTCTTCCTTTATTGAAATAGAGCATACCAAGTGTAAACTGAGCTTCCTGCAAATTGGGCCACAGCCGCACCACTTTTATGTATTCATCCAGCGCTAAGTCCAGATACCCTTTTTCATAATACAGGTCAGCAATGGCAAGCCGTGGTTTGGGATTGTCGGGATTATACTGTGCAGCGTCGTTAAATGCTGCAACGGCAAGCTCAGGTTTTCCAGCATGTTTGTAGGCAATCCCTAAGTTATACAGGGTGGAACTGTCCTTAGGATCTATGGCAAGTGCCTTTTTATAAAAGCTAACTGCTTCTTCATACCGGTGCTGATCATCACGGATATTGCCCATATTGGCATAAGCTACTCGGGCATTTTCCGAAACAGGCTCATACACGGTAATCTGCTTGTAATATTCAAACGCAGTATCTAAATCACCTTTGCGGTAATATAATTCAGCTAATCGTGCAATGATGGCAACATTCCTGTTTTGCACTGGCTGCAGGCGTTCAAGTACCGCAATACTTTCATCATAGCGTTCAAGCGATGCATAAGCCTCTGAAAGCCCTTCTAAAAGTTTTTCTTCATTTGCACCAGATGATTCAGCTACTTTGAATTCAGTCAGTGCCTTTTCATACTGCTGGCGCTGCATATACACTATACCTAAATTATAGTGATTAACTGGCTCATTGGGGTCAAGCTGTATGGCCATGTTCAGGTATTTTTCAGCCATTGCATAGTCACGCCTGCCTGTATAAAATGCACCTAAACGGCCATAGGCTAATTTTGCTATAGTTCCTGATGCATCAGCTGTTGCAGCCTTTTTAAAGTATTCCACTGCTGATAATTCGTCACCGGTTTTCAGGAATGTTAGTGCTGTATTGTAGAGGGCTTGTGGGTTGTTGGGTGCAATGTCCAGTGCTTTTGTGTAGCTTTTAATGGCATCGGGAAACCTGCCCATATCAAAGAGTATATTTCCTTTAAGTATCAGTAAATCAGGATTGTTTTCATCAATGTCAATGGCTTTTTCCGTGGTAGCCAGTGCATTGGGATAGTCTTTTTGGTGTCTGTAGGCAAGTGCTAAATTTTTTAAAATAGTGCTGTCTTTGGGTTTATATTTTAATGCTCGCAGGAATGTTTCAATGGCTTTAGTATAGTCGCCTCTGTCATCGTAGATCATGCCAATATAGGTAAGGGCAATAGCCTTATCGCTGTCAGGTACATCGGATGCAACCACCTCATTAAATTCATCAATGGCACTGGTATAATTCTTTTTAAAATAATATGTTTTGCCACGCAGTATGCGAGGGTTTTGCGATAGATCCTCTGGCGCAAGCTTCTGGTCGCTTAAACTTGGTAGCAGTGTGTTGTCCTGAGCAATAGTTTGTTTTTGACCAAGGAATGATGTTGGTTTTTTTATGACAGTTACTATCGCCACAACAAGTACAACAAAAAGAATAAGGAACAATGCTGCAATTAAGGGATGATATTTTTTTGGTATTGATATGGTAAAACCTTTTTTTATGGATTTTTCATTTTCTATTGAAAAGATGCGCATTCCTTCCTGTTTTTCTTCTGGAATGATTGTGAACCTATGTTTTTTTATAGGAGGCATGTTTCACCTCGTTTGGAGTTCATGTACCCGTATTGCATCAAGGATTCCGTTTATAAACTGGCCAGAGTTTTCACTTCCATAAATTTTTCCCAGTTCAATCCCTTCATCAATAGTGACTGCATGGGGTATGGAATCTAAGTATAAAAGGGCATAGATAGAAATTCTCAGTATAGACTTATCAACAGGGTTGATGCGTTCAAATTTCCAGTTTTTTGAATATCGTTTTATCAGGTCATCAATAAAATCTAAATGTTCTATAGTGCCTTCAATTAATGTAATGGCAAAATCCCTGATATCTTCCGGAATTTCCTTATCTATCCATTGTAAAGCAATAAGCTCCTGTAACGGTGTTTGAACCGTTTCGTACATATACAGCGCCTGCATGGCATATTCACGGGCTTTTCTTCTATGACCCATTAGCTTATCTTTTTATACAGTTGTGCCATTTCAATAGCTGCCATTGCAGCGTCAAAGCCCTTATTGCCTGATTTTGTTCCTGCACGCTCAACAGCCTGTTCAATGGTATCGGTAGTAAGCACCCCATAGATAACTGGCACCTGCGATTGCAGCGATACAAGCGCAACACCTTTTGAAACTTCTGCTGCAACATAGTCAAAATGTGGAGTAGCACCCCGTATAACTGCTCCCAGGCAGATTACTGCATCATAATTGCCTTTAGTGGCCACTTTCATTGCTACCGGAGGAATTTCAAACGCGCCAGGTACCCATATAACAGTTATATTTTTTTCATCAGCATTGTGCCGTTGCAGGCAATCTAAAGCGCCGGATAAAAGCTTATTGGTAATAAATTCATTAAAACGTGAAACTATTATCGCAACCTTTAAACCGGATGCATCTAATTTCCCTTCAATTGTGTTCATAGTTAACCTACTTATATGTTAAATTTTAATTTGGGCTAAAGCTCATAATAATTAAATCTAATGCATGACAAAGTTTGTTTCAATATATTCTATTCCGTCAAGTTATTTTTTAAAAACCTGCAGCGGTCATTATCATAACGACCTGACTAACCTTGTCATCCTGTGACAGATTTTTGCTTATACCATGTGTCAACCAGATAGGAAGCCCCCCAGGTCCCAGTATTCTGAAGCCATAGCCGCTGCCTGCAATGTGTTGTGATGCAGGGTTTATAATATAAGCATAATCAACATAAAGATTCATCCGTAACCGTGTTGCCACATTAAATC
>Ga0209204_1001824_pt1 | contig 18755 bp, 16 predicted proteins | sample AD_JPNMR2_MetaG_FD_184425 | JGI IMG/M metagenome (GOLD analysis project Ga0209204, IMG submission 184425) | Active sludge microbial communities of municipal wastewater-treating anaerobic digesters from Japan - AD_JPNMR2_MetaG (SPAdes) (version 2) | ecosystem: Engineered > Bioreactor > Anaerobic...
GATGAAATCTATGCACAGGCATTTATACCCAACCATACCTCACAGGTGGCTCTATCTGCCTGATACCTATATACTCTATCCACCTTATTTTTTCTTAAAAATGGTCTTGACAGGTGGGCTCACCTCAACCTGGTTCTATTTGATATATATTCTCAAAGAAAGTTTCTTTGCTATGATCGTGAAAACCCATTAGAAAATCAGCCAAAGTTGTAAGTTTAACCCTTCGAGCTACATTCTTATCTTCCAATATCGCTTTAATCTCAGAAGCAAATAAAAAATGTCCATTCAATTCATAATAATATAAGGGTTTAATACCGAAGCGATCACGGCACAAGTATAGATCATGACTTGTCTTATTATATATAGAAAAAGCCCACATCCCTCTAAATTTATTAATTGCCTTCTCACCCCATGTGTCCCAAGCCGCTAATATAACTTCAGCGTCACTATTAGTAATAAATTGTAAATTATGCTTATATTCCAACTCACTCCTAATTTCCATATAATTATATATTACCCCATCATATGTAATGACCCATTCTCCTTTATGCATAGGTTGGTTGGCATTGCTGGATAAGTCAATTATTGACAAACGGTTATGCCCCAAACTTATGAATTCGTTGGACCATGATTCACTGTTATCCGGGCCACGATGATTCATGCAAAAAACCATTCTATATACCAATCGTATTCTTTCGTCTGTTGAAATCATTTTACTAGTGACGCCACATATTCCTGACATTTAATAACCTCCTTTGAAATTTTTTACCTTGATTCCTGAAACCCTAAAAATCAGGAATAAATACAAAGAATATATTAATAAATCATTAAGCATTAAAGATATTACTGAACTGTATGCATTTTGAAAAGGAAGACTAAGTCCTAAACATATAGTAGTAGTACTAAAAGCCAAGACCTGCCAAAAAGCAGACACTTCCTGTCTATTTACTACTCCAAAAACCCTGCTTAATGGAGATACAACAAATCTTAACCCTATCGATGGTGCTAGTATTCTACAAAATTGCCCAGCTACCATCCAATTTGCTCCGAAAAAAAACGTAAATAGCCAAGGTCCTAAAATCATAAGTATCAAGCAGAAAGGCCATACTATCAGAAACAATGATTTACATGTATTCCATACTATGTCTGAAATATTTCCCGTTCTAATATTCTCTTCTGCTAGTTTTTGAAAGTATACTTGGGCAACAGCTGCTCCAATAAGACTTGCCGGTAAATATAACAACCTAACTCCTAAAGAATATTGACCCGTAATATCAAGATCAAAGAATTTCGTGAAAAATATTACTGGTAATGCTACTGTAAGACTATCTAATACTGAAGGAAGCATACTATATATTGGATATTTCTTGTATTGTATAGCGACTTGTCTTAACTTTTGTTTTGAAAGACTCTTTTTTATCATTTCAAAATCTTTTATCGCAACACTACTAATTAAATAAACCGTCGCAACAATTAATCCAATTAGCTGCCCAACAATTAGTCCTCCTGCCTCTAACGTTTTCAAAAAGCCTAGTCCTAATTGTGTGCCAGCGGTTGTAAAACTTTGAGTCATTTGTCGGGCCGCTAAAACCTTATACTGCTGAAATCTCGTATTCCAGTAATTGAGAGTTTGGAACATGCCTATAAAAAGAATATTTATGGGAAGAACCCACAACCAGCAAACTATATTGGGTGCTTTTAAAAGGCTTCCTATTTCCCTTCTTAACGCAATAATTATTATTAGAACAAATATAGCTGAAACTATCGTCCACAATATTGATAGCAGACCCAAGTTGCTTGCATCTTCATCTTTTTCAGGTAAAACTATTGCCTGTTCGTACCGGCCACAACAAATAATGGCCATAACACCCATAATAGAAGTATATATCCCCAATATCCCAAAGTCTTCTGGTTTGTAAATTCTTGTTAATATTGGTGTTACAATGACCGTTAATGTTTGCGCAAAGGTTGTGCCCGTCATCAAAGTGACTACATTTCGGGCAAAACTGCCATCAGGAAGTCTATTATTTATAAACTGTCTAATTTTATCCATAGCTACATATACATTCTAAGTGAGACCTCTATGTCCTTCCGTTTTTTTTATTCCTCTTTCAATTGCCTCACATATTTCTGCTATTGTCTTTTTGCTCAGATATGGATGCATTGGCAAAGACAGAACTTTATTACACAACTCTTCGGTTGTGCTCAGGTTTTTTGTCTTTCTCGCTATGTCTTCGAAAGCTCTCTGCATATGCATTGGTTTGGGATAATAAACCATTGTGGCAATTCCCCGCTCCTCTAATACATGTTGTAATTTATTGTTCTAGGAGATTCCGAAGACAAGAAAGTAAATGGAAAAATAAGAAATGCTATTAAAGACAAATATTTCTTCACAAAGGCCCCCTTAAGAGATATATAGTGCATTACCTGCAGAAGGTTTTTGTCTCTTTTTCACTGATATGTCCCTTCTAACAGTGTGTGTTTAAAATTTATTTATTAATAAAAATAACGGTATAAATACTCTAACACCATTTTGTGCAGGCAAAATTATAATATTTTTAGATTCTTTAATTCCTTTTAAACATCTTTTTAAAAAAATTATTGGTTGTTTTTTCCAGTGATATGTATCTATTCTATTTATTTCTTTTTCACCGTATTTTTCGAGTAATGCTAGATATATATTTTTAGTTTTAATAGTTTGTCCGTCTAAAAATTTTTCGTTTCCTCCAAAATGTCCACATATTGTTATTTTATGCATTTATACATTCCTTCCTAATACTAATTTCATTTTATATGTAATACTTTTATCATTCCCCACCAGCAAATGTGAAAAACAGATCTAAATATTGACAAATGTTCAATCTGTCTATATAACTGCCAATGGTATTTTATTAAATCTAATTTATTACTTGATATTGAATTTTGTCTTATTCTATATTGCATTAAAATTTCATTTAGTCCATATATGTATTTTTCTTTTTTTAGTATTTGAAGCCATAAAGCATCGTCATTTCTTTTTCGTATGTTTGGCACTTCAAATTTTCCTAATTTATCTACGTTATACATTACTGTAGAGTTGCCTACTGGGCAGTCTAAAAGTATTCTATTATAGTCTGCTTTTATTTTTGGTCTAATTAGGGTCTACTGAAAAAATCAAAACTCCTGGAAAAATTAATTGTTATAAAAGATTAGGTATACTATATGTGCACAAAAAATGAGCAAAAAGGCTCAAAAACCTTGCACATGGGATAGGATATGTATCGACGAAGGGATACTGATCAATTAGAATTTGAAAACTTTTATCTTCCTTTTGGTGGGAAACTACGGAGTGATAATCGCTGGGTGAAGCTGGCAAAGGTTATACCATGGGAAGAACTTGAAGAGCATTACGCCAGTTTATTCAGTAAAGACAAAGGAGCACCTGCAAAGACATTTCGCATGGCGTTGGGTGCATTGATCATCAAGGAAAAGCTGAATATATCTGATGAGGAGACAGTAGAGCAGATACGGGAGAATCCATATCTTCAGTACTTTATCGGTTGTGCTGAGTACAAGGATGAGGCGCCGTTTGATTCGTCGATGATGGTGCATTTCAGGAAGCGGTTATCGCCGGAGATACTGGCAGAGATCAATGAGGTGATTGTACAGGCTGCGTTGAGGAAAGAAAGCAATGCTGACAAGGGTGGTTCTGGTAATTCTGGAAGTACAGATGAACCATCACAGGGGGAGGAAGGAGTATCATCGGAGAACAGGGGAATCATGATAATAGATGCCAGTGTGGCACCGGCGGATATTACGTATCCGACGGACTTGAACCTTTTGAACGAAGCGCGGGAGAAGCTTGAGGGTATACTTGATGTATTGTATGAACCGTTGAAGGGTAATAGTGCAAAGCCTCGGACCTATCGGCAGCGTGCACGTCGTGATTATCTTGCGGTAGCAAAACGTCGGAGAGTCAGTGAGAAAGCCATCAGGAAAGCAATCAAGAAGCAACTTCAGTATATACGCAGGGATATAGGGCATATTACAAGTCTTTTGAATACAGGTGCTTCATTGGGAGTATTATCACGCCAGCAATACAGGAATTTACTGGTCATACAGGAGGTATATCGTCAACAGGAATGGATGTATACACATAAGATGAGATCAATAGAAGATCGGATCGTGAGTATCAGTCAGCCGCATGTACGGCCTATAGTACGGGGGAAAGCATCAGCCGCAGTTGAGTTTGGAGCCAAGATTATGGTGTCACGTATTGATGGCTATCATATACTTGAGGAAATATCATGGGATAATGTGAATGAAGCAACTCGATTACGGGAACAGGTTGAACGATACAGAGAGCGTATGGGATATTATCCGGAAGCAGTGTTAGTTGATAAGTTGTATCGAACCAGGGAAAATCGTCGATACTGCAAGGAACGTAATATACGGTTATCCGGTCAACAATGTGGTCGTCCTTTAAAGAATGATAGAGAGGATAGAAAACAGGAACGGATAGACAACGGTATGCGCAATGCTATTGAGGGGAGCTTTGGCATAGGGAAGCGTCGATATGGTTTAAACAGGATTATGACCAGGTGTAGGGAAACCAGTGAGACCTCGATAAGTCTGATAGTGCTGGTAATGAACCTTGAGAAATTACTCAGGGATATTTTTGTCTTCATTGTGAGATGGTACTTTTTACCCTTGAGATGGAGATATATTTAATATATTACAGGTTACTTGAGTTTTTCAGTAAGCCCTACTTAGGTATTTTATAAAAAAGATGCAATCCTTATGTTTTTTATATAAACTGCTTCCTATGACAGAATACGTCAGGTGGAATACTGCAATCTTGATGGCATCATTTCGATAGATTATTGGGTAAACTCCAACAGCAGCAAAAAGTTTTGCATATATATGTTACTTGATTATGTCTTTACGATCAATGTGACAATGAGTATGTTCTCAAACGTGTTCACTGTATTTGATCGGGGGTGACCTTTTCAATTTGTTCGGCACACGCCTTCGCCCACTGGTCGGCTTCCTGTGCGCTTTCCACGCCAGAGACACTGAACTTGAACTCACTGTCAAAGTCAGTATGGTTGGCATTGAACCGCTTTGAAGCGGTGAAGGTGACGTTGATCATGGTTATCTTCATTTCAACTTCACCAAAATTTCTTCTTACGAAGCTTTGTGAAACAAGTTTTGACCCGGCGGGAACCAACCCATTGAAAACAGCCGGTATCTGGTCATACGGTGTAGCGGCAAGAAGTAAAGAAACCATAAAAACGAGCATTAAAGGAACAACGGGGCGAATTTTCTGCATGAATACTCCTCCGAAAAATGACTAAGACTATCTGCTTTGGATTCTTTTTGTTAAGCATTATTCATGCATTTACCCATGAAGTGAGAAGTAACGACTCTGAGAACTGGAATAGATTATAAAATTTATTGACAGAAAGGGTAATTATTTTTTAAGCAACGGCTTGAGCAGCACAATACCCATAAGTATCCTGGATCTAAATACACTAAGAGAGCAGAAGGGACATGGGTATTGGTATATAGTGAAGAGCATGAAACCAGACAGGAAGCGGTAAAAAGAGAGAAGCAGATAAAAAGCTGGAAGAGCAGGAAAGCAATAGAACAATTGGTAAGGAGAAAAGATGAAAGTGGTAGTAAAGAATAGAGTTAAATTACAATTTTTTATTGACAAGTAAAGACCTTTGAATTTATGGTCAAGTCCGTAGTGTTGGGTGTAATGAAAAATTTTTTTTGAAAATTGATTTTTCTATAGTAAATTAGTAAACAATATTCCCCTGTAGCTCAGCCGGTAGAGTCCCGATGGAATCGGGATTAACCACCAGGTCGATGAAAAATATATTTATTATATCAAAAAAAAACTTTTATAAGTAATTTTTTATCAAACAACTTATGATTTTATTGTGAAATGTATTATGTATATATAATTCAATCTATATCAACAGGGAAGTATTATGTAGGGTAAACTGGGAATCTTAAACAGCGACTTGAACAGCATAATACCCATAAATACCCAGGTTCTGAATACACTAAAAGAGAAGGTGGGACATGGTCGTTGGTATATTGTGAAGAGTATAGAACCAGACAGGAAGCGGTAAAAAGGGAGAAGCAGATAAAAAGCTGGAAGAGCAGGAAAGCAATAGAACAATTAGTAAAAACAAAAGATGAATGTGGTAGCATAGAATAGAGTTTAATCACAATTTTTTATTGACAAGTAACGAGTTTTAATTTTATGGTCAAGCCCGTAGTGTTAGGTGATGAAAAATTTTTTTTGAAAATTGATTTTTCTATAGTAAATTAGTAAACAATATTCCCCTGTAGCTCAGCCGGTAGAGTCCCGATGGAATCGGGATTAACCACCAGGTCGATGAAAAAAATATATTATATCAAAAAAACTTAAATAAATAGATTTATTTCATTGGATCATATTTAAGAAAAGATTGTATTGTAAAATGTATCATGTGTATATAATTCAATCTACAACAACGGGAAGATATTATGTGGGTTCAACGGGGAATCTTGAGCAACGGCTTGAGCAGCACAATACCCATAAGTATCCTGGATCTAAATACACTAAGAGAGCAGAAGGGACATGGGTATTGGTATATAGTGAAGAGCATGAAACCAGACATGAAGCGGTAAAAAGAGAGAAGCAGATAAAAAGCTGGAAGAGCAGGAAAGCAATAGAACAGTTGATAAAAACAAAAATCGATGATCGTAAGAATGGGAGTGGATAAAAAATTTATTGACAGAAAAAGGTGGTTATTTTTAAGGTCAGAAATGTAGTTTGATATTAAAGAATTTTTTTTGAAAAAGCTTAGTTACATAGTAAAATAATAAACAACAATCCCCTGTAGCTCAGTCGGTAGAGCAGTTGGCTGTTAACCAATTGGTCGCAGGTTCGAGTCCTGCCGGGGGAGCATAAAGCCTGCGATAGTAGCAGGCTTTTTTAGTTTAGAAGAAGAGATAACCAATGGGTCGTCCCGATGGAATCGGGACCGGGGGAGCATAAAGCCTGTGATGGTAGCAGGTTTTTTCATTTTAGAAGAAGAGATAACCACCAGGTCGTCCCGATGGAATCGGGACCTATTGGCAACAATAGGTTTTTTATACACAAGAGTGGCTATATAAAGAAAAAAGTCAGGATTAAAATTAACTTGACTGTAAAGTCTCTTATCCATATGCTTCCACTACCTGATTGACTTTATTTAATAGTGTTGGGAAAATGCAGAAAAATTCAAAATTCTTGATTAAGAAGAGGTAGATACGAGCAAATTCAGAAATATTTTTCTTTCCATTATAAATTATATAAATTTCGAAACGATTATTAATATAGTTAATTATTTTTTGTTTTTGAAATCGAAATTTTGATTTTGCCGTTTAATTATTTTTATCTTGATGTATTTAAATTTAACAACTGAAAAAAAATAATGAGTAGAGAGTTGTAAGTGGGTAATGTACAATAGGCCTACATGTAATCAACATTTTAAATAAACAATGAATATATACATTGTATGAACCGACAGCAGGCTGAAATCCAATTAAAAAAACTATTTGGCTTTGAACGCTTTCATGATTTGCAGTGGAACGTGATAGAAAAGCTTCTGGCAGGAAAGCGCATACTGTTTATTGAAAAAACAGGTTTTGGTAAATCCCTCTGTTATCAGTTTACAGCTTCGCAACTGGAAGGAGTTACCATTGTATTTTCTCCACTCATTGCTCTCATGCGTGACCAGGTACGAAGCCTACAGCATAAAGGCATTCGTGCTGCAACAATAAATTCAAATTATAATGATGATGAAAACAAAGCCACTATTGAGAAAGCACTGAAGAACCAGTTGGACATTCTCTATATTGCTCCCGAACGCATGGAAAATGCCACATGGATAAGTTCCGCCCGCACAATGAAAATCGCTATGGTGGTAATTGATGAAGCCCATTGCATTTCGGTATGGGGACAAAGCTTTAGACCCAATTATCGACGGATTGTAAACCTTGTGCGTTTGTTGCCAAAGAATTTCCCAGTGCTTGCCACCACTGCTACGGCTACCCCAAGAGTTCAGACAGATATCATTGAACAGGTAGGAAGCGATGTAATTATCATCCGCGGACAATTGGTTCGCCCTAACATTCGCCTATTTGTGGTGATTGTACAAAGTGAGGATGAGAAGTTTCTCTGGATCGCAGAATATCTTCCCAAATTAAAAAAACCTGGCATTATCTATACCGGTACTCAGGCAAACACGCAAATATTTTCAAATTGGCTCCAATTTTTAAATTTCAATTCTACCGCGTATAATGGTCGTCTGGATGCTGAAACCAGAAAACTGATAGAAGAAAACTTTCTTAATAACAAATACGATTGTGTAGTGTCAACCAACGCGCTGGGCATGGGAATCGATAAACCAGATATACGCTTTATCATTCATACGCAGGTTCCACAATCACTTATTCATTATTATCAGGAAATTGGGCGTGCTGGCCGTGATGGGGAAGAATCCTTTGCTATACTATTATATAACCCCAAAGAAGATGACGAATTGCCAAAGGCTTTTATTGAAGGAGCAAAACCTTCAATTGATAAATACGAAAGGGTTATTGAGATAACCAAAAAGAAATTAATGGGCCGAAATGAAATTATTAAAACAGCAAATCTTAAACAACATGAAGCTGATGTCATTCTTGCCGATCTCATTGACCAGAATATAATCAACAAACATGAATTTAGCAAAGCAAAAAAGTATTTTTACAATCCTGAAGCACCGCCATTGGATGTTTCCAAATTTGAAATGCTGAGAGATATACAATTTAAAGAATTTGAAAAAATGCAAGAATACATACATATTTCGAGTTGCCGCATGAAGTATCTATGCAATTATTTAGGCGACGAAAGTCATGAAGTGTGTGGTGGTTGCGATAATGACATCCGGCAAAAAATACAAGTACCGGCTTCAGAAGCAATGCGGAAACAACTACAAAAATTCCGTGAAACATTTTTCCCAACACTTGAAGTTGCAACGCAAAAAAGCAATCTCATTACCGGGGTTGCTGCTTCCTATTATGGCTTTTCGAATGTTGGCGCTGCAATTCATCGCTCGAAATATGAAAATGGCGGAGATTTTCCTGATTGGCTTATTGAATTGACTGTAAAAGCCTTCAGGAAGCATTATAAAAATAAAAGGTTTGACCTCATTTTATATGTGCCGCCAACAGAATCAGGAGATCTGGTGAAACACTTTGCAGGAAAAATCTCACGTGAATTGAATATACCTATTTCGCACAACCTTGTTAAAAATGGAAAAACGTCACCCCAAAAAATATTTCAAAGCAGCATTGCAAAAAAAGATAATGTAAAGGGAAAATTTTTTTATTTGAGACCTCAAGAAATAGCAGGGAAACACATTCTGTTAATTGATGACATTTTCGACAGTGGCTGTACTATAAAAGAAATAGGACAATATTTAACGACGATTGGCGCCGCAAGTATTGCTCCACTTGTAATTGCCAAAACAGTTGGAGGCGATATTTAAAAGGATCTACTATGAACGAATATATCGATACCACATACTGGATTGCGGTTGCTCACTTAGCGAATTGGCACAAGGAAAGAATCAACCGCTTTATTATTAACATTATCCATGAAAATGCAATGAAGTGGTCTGAGTTCTTTGCACTCAATAAAAACGATTGGAAAGAATTATATCCTTTTCTTGATAAAGAACTGAATGATCTTGAAAATACCCGGAAAGATCTACCCCGCATCGCGTTTATTGCCGAACAACTTCAAAACGAAGGATTTCAAATCATACCCATCAATTCTCAGTTCTATCCAAAAGCATTAAAAGAAAATCTTAAAATAAAGGACTCACCGCCGATTCTCTATATAAAAGGGAAAAAAGATTTACTTCAAGAAGAAGCAGTTGCAATAGTAGGCTCACGAAACGCGGGAAACGAATCTCTTAAATTTACCGATACTATTACAAAAAAAGCTGTTAAAGAAGGCAGAGTAATCATCAGTGGCTATGCCAGGGGTGTTGATAGGAAAGCACTGGACAGTGCCATTGAAGCAAATGGGAAATGCATTGTTGTATTGCCACAGGGCATTCTCACTTTCCAATCAGGATTTAATAAATATTATGAACCAATTGTGGATGGCCAGGTGCTGATTGTAAGCACCTTCCCTCCAAAAGCAAATTGGAGTGTAGGCTTGGCTATGGAGCGAAATAAGTATATCTATGGACTAGCCAGAGAAATTTATGTAGCGGAATCTAATAGCAAGGGGGGAACCTGGGAGGGCGCCATGGATGGCCTCAAAAGAGGTAGGAAAATTTATGTACGTTATCCTGAAGCACACGAGAAAAATGCCAATATGTTATTAATAGAAAAGGGTGCAATTCCTGTTACTATTGATGGGGAAATTATTGATATTCAGTCTAATATTATATTTAGTTCGTATACATCCACTCAGTTAAAATCTGTAAATGAGATGGAACTATCTTATGGGAACAAAAATCGTGATATTGAGAAAGAAATACTAGAATTGTTAAAAAAAGGAACATTCACGGCAAAGCAAATTATAGACGAATTAAACTTAAATTGGAAGAGCAGAAAACTCACTGAGTTTCTTAAGAACTGCAAAAACGTACAAACAGTAAAAGGAAAACCATTAAAGTTTACCAGGAATGATATTGAATACCAAAAAACTTTATTTAATGTTTGTGAATAGTATTTAAGCTTTTTTTATTTTTCCCTAATACTACAAATATCCTGAAAAAACATTATTCTGTTGCCTTTTGAAAAAAACTTTACAACTCTTTTTAAGTATTTAATGTTATCCTCAATATCTTGAGTGCATGTTGCAAAAAATGAACTCAAGTATTTCAAAAATTATTGTTTTATTATAACATCAATGAAATAATTAAAAAAATCAATATTGAAAGTAATTAGGAAAAGGTACATTTGGGTATATTGTTAGCTATAATCATAGGATTATCAGATGAAATCTAATGTAAAACACTTCAAACAAGGGTAAAAAATACATGACACCTATTGAGAAATTTCAATCACTCCTGCGTGAAATCTTTTATTTTGATTGTGCCGATCTGGACTTTGGTATCTACCGCATCATGAACCATAAGCGGGCGGTCATTGAGCAATTCATCAATGAAGAGTTACCAACTGCTATTAAAAAGGAACTCAACGAGGGCGCACTGGCTGAACAGGGGCAAGCGCAGGATGCCCTCCAGACTGCAAAGAAAAAGGTCCTGGATGCATTGGGTGAGGACGCACTGGATGCTGATGGCAACCTTGCCCAGAAATATCGCGAAACCAGGGCTGGCAAAGAGTACCTTGAAGCGCAGACAAGAGCAAAGGGGAGCCGTTCAACAGAAGCACTGGAAATTGCTGTATACAATCACCTTTATAGTTTTTTCAGCCGATACTGGCAGGACGGTGATTTTATATCCAAGCGTCGTTACTCAAAGAAAGAACGCTACGCTATCCCCTACAACGGTGAGGAAGTTTACCTCTATTGGGCAAACCACGACCAGTATTACATAAAGACCGGTGAGTACTTTACTGACTATACATATAAGTCCTCTCATGGCGTAACCGTACATTTTAAGTTGTGTCAGGCCAATGTTGAGCAAAACAATGTCAAGGGCGAAAAGCGCTTCTTTATCCCGCGCCTGAACGAAATTGCATGGGACGAGAAGGCACAAACGCTTACCATCCCTTTTGAGTACCGTCCGTTGACACAGCAAGAAACAATTACTTACGGACAAAAAAACCAGCAGGAAGCCATCATCACCAAAGCCGTGACCGAAATCCCAAGGCGCGTCAAGGCAGCCGAGGCACTGGCCGCGCTTACTGCCGAGCGTAGACGGACGGACAAAGGCGAGCCGGTTTCCTGGCTGGAGCACCACCTGCGCCAGTACACCCGCCGCAACACCAGCGACTTTTTCATCCACAAGGACCTGCGCGGCTTTCTTTCCCGCGAACTGGACTTTTACCTCAAAAACGAAGTGCTAAACCTGGACGAGTTGGAAGCCGCCGGACAAAGTCTTTCAGAAGGGTGGTTCCAATTGATGAGGCTCATCAAGCGCATTGGCATGAACATAATTGAATTCCTGGCACAAATAGAAAATTTCCAGAAGATGCTTTGGGAAAAGAAGAAGTTTATTACCGAGACCTTTTATGTCATCACCGTAGGCAACATCCCCGAAGCATTTTACCCCGAAATCGCCGCATGCGAAGCGCAGTGGGAGGAGTGGAAAACGCTTTTGCACATTAACGAGGAGCAAGCCGACCTCTTTACGGCAGGCAAAAGTAAAAAGGAAAAACGTATTGCGTATCTCAAGGCCCATACCACCCTGCCGCTGGACACGCGCCACTTTCCACAGGCTTTTGTGGATCGCCTGCTGTCTTCTTTTGACCCTTCAGCAGGCTCAGGGCAGGGCCTGGACGAGATGACCGACGGCCTTCTGGTGCATTCCGAAAACTGGCAGGCGCTAAACCTGCTGCAGGAAAAATACCGCGATAGAATTAGGTGCTCATACATTGACCCACCCTTTAACACCGATGATTCCCAGTTCGCTTTTAAAGACACATATCGCAATTCCACATGGCTGTCTTTGATGAATGACCGATTGAGAATGGGAGGGCGCTTTCTAACGCCTGACGGGTCGATTTACGTTCACCTTGACCACAATTCAAATTTCTATGGTCGGTTTATACTAGATAGTGTATTTGGTAGTGAGTGCTTGCTTAACGAAGTGATTTGGCGAATCGGTTGGGTTTCAGGCTACAAGACAGCGGCTGATCGATACGTGCGCAACCATGAGACGATTTTCGTGTATGGCCGACATTCACAGCCTTACTTCAATAAAGAGAAAGCCCGGATTCCGTACAGTTCATTTACTGAGGACACCATCCACAGTCAAATCGAAGGCATTAAGCATGCATGGGGATTAAAGGCATTATCACCGCTGCGTCTCAAACTTGTTTTCAGGGATGCCGAAGATCGTGTTTACAAGACGGGACTCACCGAAAAGGATGGAGCTTATAACATAGAAGACACATGGAATTGTAATGAATACGAGGAATTGCATTCCAATAAGATTAAGCGCAATGCAACAGAGTATACTCCGCACGGTTCCGAAATCACGCAAAAGCCTGAGCAGTTGTTGCGTAGAGTGATTGAGGTGTCGTCTAGCGAAGGAGACACCATATTAGACTTCTTTGCCGGCAGTGGGACCACTCCGGCAGTGGCTAAAAAACTGGGGCGCAGATGCGTAGCCATAGAAATGGGGAGTTATTTCGATACAGATATGTTGTGGCGAATGAAACACGTTCTGTTTGGCACGCAAATTGGGATTAGTAGGCAATGCGGTTACAAGGGTGGTGGTATCGTCAAGGTCATCCGCCTGGAGTCCTACGAGGACGCCCTCAACAACCTGACCTTTGACGAAGAAAGTGGCCAGCAGACGCTGAACCTCTTTGGCGACGAGTACCTGCTTTCGTACATGCTCCGCTGGGAGACGCGCCACTGTTAAACCCTGCTCAACGTGGAGCAGTTTCAGTCCCCTTTCTCCTACAAACTTCACATCCACCGCGACGGCGAGACGCTCGCCCGCTCTGTGGACCTGCCCGAAACCTTTGCTTATCTTTTGGGGCTGGACGTGCAGACGCGCAAGGTCTATGACAACGGCGGGCAGCGCTACCTGGTCTATCGCGGAGCCCTTCGCAACGGCCAAACTGTTGCCGTTATCTGGCGCGATACCAAAGGCTGGACGGCGAAAGACTATAAGGACGATGCCGCTTTCGTGGCCAAACACAACCTGGCGGCAGACGTTGACGAAATCTACGTTAACGGTGACTCGCGCATCCCCGGCGCGCGCTCGCTTGATCCAATTTTCAAGGAACGTATGTTTGCGGGAGTGGAGGTTTGACACATGCCAGACGTCATTCAGCAATACATCAAACTTGAAAACCGGTTGATCCTGCTTGCCTGGATTAACAGCCTTTTTGGTTACAATAGTAATCGCGAATTGTTAGAAGACTGTAAAAACGTAGATGAAGGATTTTGTGCGGATGGGCGCAGTCACCTCTACCATCACATGATTGCACGTGGCAGTCAGGTTAAAATTTCCGCCTTTGACCTTGAACGATATGACGCAAACATACGACAGCACCTGGAAACAATTAACCGCAACCGCATAGAAAAAATTACTTTGCGGTATTTCCAGCATCTGGCTGTGCTCTACACGGAAATCTATCTTGACCGCCTTTTCAACCATAAGGCTCAACTTATGGCTGACCTGAATGCCTACTTGGCCGGGCGCAACGCCAGCCGTCTACCTGTCGAACCGCAGGATGAACCTTTCACTGAAGATGAACTGACCAAACTGGCTTTCTGGATGGCCACCGGTAGCGGTAAAACGCTCATTTTGCATTTAAACTATTACCAGTTTTTGCACTATAACTCAGAACCACTTGATAATATCCTTCTTATCACTCCTAATGAAGGTTTGAGCGAACAGCACCTTTCTGAATTTACCGCTTCGTCCATTCCAGCACGACGATTTGAACTTAAGACCAGCGGTTTGTTGACAGGACTCAAAGACACGATTCAGATTATTGAAATCACCAAGCTTGTTGAGGAAAAGCGCGGTGGTGGCGTGAGCGTTCCTGTTGAAGCCTTTGAAGGCCGCAACCTCATCTTTGTGGACGAGGGGCACAAAGGCTCTGGCGGCGAGGCCTGGCGCAAATACCGCGACGCCCTGGGCGCGACCGGCTTCACCTTTGAGTATAGCGCTACATTTGGGCAGGCGCTTTCGGCGGCACGCAATGATCCGCTCACCGCCGAATACGGCAAGGCCATCCTTTTTGATTACTCATACCGCTACTTCTACGGCGACGGCTTTGGGAAGGACTTTCGCATCCTCAACCTGCGTGATGAAACCCGTCCCGAACAGACTGATACTTTGCTTATCGGCAACCTGCTTTCGTTCTACGAGCAGGTGCGGCTCTATGAAGAACAGGCAGACGCCCTGCGTTCCTACAACCTGGAAAAGCCGCTCTGGGTGTTCGTCGGCAGTACGGTCAACGCCGTTTACACCGAGAACAAGCAGCCGCGCAGCGACGTGCTAACCGTAGCGCGCTTTCTCCATCGCTTCCTAATTAAGCGCAAGTGGGCGGTTGAGACCATCGAAGCTGTCCTAAGGGGCAAAACCGGCCTGGTCACGCCGGATGGTAGTGACGTGTTTGTCGGACGTTTCCCTGTACTTAAAGAAGCAGACCTTACACCATCGCGGCTGTATGATGATATACTACAGCGTATCTTCCACGCCCCGGCCGGCGGCGGCCTGCACCTGTGCGACATCAAAAGCAGCCCCGGTGAGCTGGGCCTGAAGGCGGCCAATGCTACCGACTACTTTGGCCTGATTTACATAGGCGATACATCCGAATTCAAGAAACTGGTTGAGGCCAGCGCGCCGGAGATCGTTCTGGAACAGGACGCCATCACCGCTTCCCTGTTTGAGCGCATCAACCGCCCCGATGCAGGCCTGCACGTGCTCATCGGCGCCAAAAAGTTTATGGAAGGATGGAACTCCTGGCGCGTGGCCAGTATGGGACTTTTAAATATCGGGAGACAGGAAGGATCCCAAATCATTCAGCTTTTTGGACGTGGCGTGCGCCTTAAAGGAAAAGACTTGTCTCTTAAACGTAGCACCGCACTTGAAGGTAATCATCCACGTCACCTGCACTTACTGGAAACTCTTAATATCTTTGCTGTACGCGCTAATTATATGGCCCAATTCCGCAACTATCTGGAACGTGAAGGTGTGGAAGTTGAACCACCCATAGAACTGCCGCTTTTTGTACGGACAAACGACAAATTTTTCAATCGTGGGTTGGTGGTGCCACGACCACCAGCTGGCAATAGTTTTGCTGCAGAAATAACATTAATACTGGAAGCAGATCCAAAAATATCTGTACAGGTCGATGTATCTGGACGTGTACAAGTAATGGAAAGCTCTACAAAAGGGCTTCAAATGGTGGATGTACAAGCTGGACGGCCACAGGCTATTCCTTCCGAAAGTCTTGATCTCGTTGATTGGCAAAAGGTCTATATTGAAGTACTTGCGTATAAGGAGCAAAAAGGATTTTGTAACCTTATAATCAAACCTGAAACACTTCGTAAGATTATTGAATTCAAAAATGGGCAAGGTGTTCCAATATGTACGGTCATTGCTGATGAGCAAGTAATCCGTCCGCTATTGTTTAGCGATCGTGCTTTACTCCAGGATGCAGTGATACATTTGCTTAAAAGCTATATTGATAGATTTTACCAGGTTAACTGGGAGCAATGGGACGAGAAGAGACTGGAATACAAGAAGTTAGATATAAGCGATACCAACTTTGGTTTTAGACCCCCTGGCATTGCGGAAGATAAAATTGCCTATATGATAAAAGTACCACGATCAGAATACCAGTTGATCGACAAATTGCAACAATTGCTAAAAGAACAGGAGTTGTTGTATAGTCAGGAAAATTCTGGATTGCCACGTTTAAACTTTGATCGTCATCTATATCAACCTCTATTAGTGGATGTGCTTCAAAGAGCTAAGATAGTTCCACCAGGCTTAAAAGAAAGTGAAGCGCAATTTGTATGTGATTTGCGTGACTATTGGAAGGTTGAAAAAGATAGAGCATTGGTAAACAGTGAAATATTTTTGCTGCGAAATTTGAGCCGTGGTTATGGAATTGGATTTTTTGAGGAACGAGGATTTTACCCTGATTTTATTCTGTGGATCATAGATCAAATTACAAAAGCTCAAAGGATAATTTTCATTGAACCACACGGTATGATATATGCAAAGTCATACACTTACGACGAAAAAGCTCGCTTACACGAGCGGTTGTCACAATTGGCAAAAAAAATTGGAAAACAGAAAGTGAATATCGACATTTTTCTTGATGCTTTTATAATTTCTGCAACCCCTTATGATGAGTTATATAAACGCTATGATGATGGAAGTTGGGATAGAGCAAAATTTGCCGAAAAGCATATCCTTTTCCAGGAACGAAGTTTGGATTATGATTATATGAAATTACTATTTGAAAAATCAATGTGCGTATTAACGTAATCCTTTATCACCCAATCAAAAAATTAACTATATAAGGATATGTGTGCTAATATCACTTTCACATTACAGCAATAATCCATTACACTATCTTCACATCATAATCCTTGCGCAATGCATTCTTTACAAATTCTACCTGTGGATAGCCAAGTGCTAACACAGCATGAACGCGGTTGTGTTCTGAAATATGTAATTTTTCTTTTAAGGAAGGGGCGCTATTAAGTGTTGCAGAAGCATACCCTATAAAACACGTTCCAAGTCCCATTGAGTGAGCAACAAGCGCTATATTGTAGGCTGCATACTGGCCATCCTCAACAGGCATGCTTCCTTCCATATCGCTGTGTACAATAATTACGCAAGGGGCACCATGAAACAAAAGGTCTTTTCCCTCTTTTGCTCTTTCAAGACCCAATTTGACGGACTCATAGTTGTTTTTGTAATACTGGAGAATTTTTTTTCCTGCAAAAATAACTGATAGATATCTGAGTATGGGATTGCCAGCTATGGTATTAAGCTTAATAAAAAAGTTTTTTATATCCTCAGCCAGCATTAATACCTTTTCCCTTCCATTAATGACAACAAATTGCCAGCGCTGACAATTACTGGCCGAAGGTGCAAGCACAGCAGCTTCAATCAAATCATGGAGCATTTCTGTGTTTACTGGATCTGCTTTGAATCTTCGTACACTTCTTCGTGAGTGAATAAAGCTTATTATATCAAATGGTTTTATTTCATCTTTGATCACTGCCGTATGACCAAATGAAAACACAGGCTGTTTCAACTCGTTAAAATGTATGGCATTAAATTTACATACGCAATAGCAATGTGAACACAAAATGCAGTCATCGTGCACAATGACAATTTCATTGTTTTTTATTGATAATACCTCTTTTGGACATATGTCTACGCATTTTCTACACAATGTACATTTATTCTTATCAATGATTGGACCAGTCAAGAGGTACCTCCTCTGGAAATAATATATTTCAATTGTGATTCTTAACTCAATTTAGAATCTATCACCCAACTTTGACAATGAAGCAACTTTGCCCTGATATAGTGTGGTTTTAGGACGAGTTTGATTGTCATTCTAAAATAATCCAGAATCTTTTATGTGATTTCAGCCCCCAAATTGATTCTAAAATTAAATTCATCACAATGCTTAGAATGACTTTTGCAGAAAATATTTTCATAGTAAAAGTTCTGAATCCATTAACGTATGAGAGTACAGCTGTTAGAGGCGACTCTCTTTGTGATGGAATTTATTGACTCTACTATCATCCTCTGCTTCAATTAACTGAGTAATAATCTCTCTGGCGATGAGATGTATTATGAGTAAGGTTGAAACTATTATCTTATCATGGAAAATCTTTTGCACACTTCTGCATACACTGATCAAATGCAACCTTGCATGCAGCTTTTTTAGTCTCATCCTTCTTTGCGTCTTTAAAACATTTCTTTTTTGCTTCAACACATGATTGTTCACATGCTGCCCGCTTTGGATTTAATGAAATCCCAATACTGTACTGGGCAACAGCACACATAAAAGCAACCAATACTGTCATTATGATGATTTTTTTCATG
>Ga0209204_1001830_pt1 | contig 18712 bp, 14 predicted proteins | sample AD_JPNMR2_MetaG_FD_184425 | JGI IMG/M metagenome (GOLD analysis project Ga0209204, IMG submission 184425) | Active sludge microbial communities of municipal wastewater-treating anaerobic digesters from Japan - AD_JPNMR2_MetaG (SPAdes) (version 2) | ecosystem: Engineered > Bioreactor > Anaerobic...
TGTTAATAGAGTAAAAAAGATATATTGTTTCGGAGAAGAAGATGGAAATAGATATGAGAGAATAGATGGGGATGCAAGAATTCATGTATATCTGTCAAAACAGGACTATCGTTTTTTGAAGAAAATCCATGCTGATCTTAATTTTTTCAGCATGGGTGTTTTACTGAGGAGAATTATCCTACTATTTTTGGAAGAATACGAGAAATTAGGAATTACTGGGGTTGAGATGAAGTGTAGTATAATAACATTAAAGTTATTTTTAAGATTAACAAAGATGAAAAAGTGGAATAAGGGGAGAGAATTATCCCACTTTTCTGGTAACACCGCGCCCTTTTACAAGGCAATCTACAATGATTGCTATCAGGTGGTGGGTTTTGAGACATACTATTAAAAAAAATAAATTAGCCTATTACAATCATTTCTCAAACAAAATTAACCATGGGATAATTCTATATTTTTATCTCCCTAAAAATAAAATCATGCCAGGATCCAATATATTAAACTAAAAACTTTGACAAAATAAATAATTTTTGTATCTTATTCCTAGTTATTTTTTTTATTTCAACTATATAATATATAGAGAATTAAAACAACAATGGAATTCATAAAAATAAAAGATATTGAAATATTTACTCTCTCAAATAGTGAAAAAATTTTTGAATATAACATTATTGATTGGCATGACTATTTTAAAGAAAAAAATCCAATAATAGTAGAAATCGGATGTGGGAATGGTCATTTTCTTATTAATGAGGCACTAAATAATAAAAATTTTAACTATATAGGTATAGATATAAAAAAAGATAGAATTTTAAAATGTAATAAAAAACAAAAAGATAACAATCTAAAAAATATTCTATGGATAAATGGTGAAGCCTTTTTAGTATTATCACATCTTTTTGAGGATTCTTCTATTCATAAAATATACATGACATTCCCGGATCCATGGCCTAAAAGAAGAGCCCATAAAAAACGATTATTTAATGAAAATTTTCTAACTCTTGTTTTAAAAAAATTAGAAAATAATGGAGAATTTTTCTTTATTTCTGATTTTGAAGATTATTATAAGTGGTGTATTAGAATTTTAGAAAATAATAATATAAACTATTTTCACTATAATGAATCAAAAATAGAAAAATTCCAAAGATCTCTGTTTGCTGAAAAATGGAAAAAAGAAAACAGAATATTTTACCATTTTGCCTTCTTAAAATAAAAAAGCCCTCTTTTTTTAAAAGAGAGCCCTTTTATTTGTTAAAAAAATAAAAAAATCACTTATTTTCAATCTCCATTTGTGCTATAGCCAGTTTTGCAATAGGTATTGAATAACTGGAGCAGGAAACATAGTTAAGTCCCGCTTTTCTTAAAAATTCAAGATTTCTCGGATCAGCACCCTGTTCTCCGCACAAGCCAACCTTTAAATCCGGTCTTGTCAATCTACCTCTCTGAGTTGATATTAATATCATCTCCTTTACTGGTTCTGATAATATCTGAAATGGATTTGCTTCAATAATATCGTATTTACTATAATCTGGCAGAAATGTATTAAAATCATCCCTTGAAAGACCATGAGTTGTTTGTGTAAGATCATTTGTCCCAAAAGAGAAAAATTCAGCATACTGAGCAAGTTCACCAGAACTCAATACAGCAGCAGGTAATTCTATCATTGTGCCAACCTTATACTCAAGAGGTTTCTTCGCTTTTAATCTATCTCTAACTTCCTGTTCTACCTGTATAATACCTTTTATAAATCCGCCTTCTATTTTCTTGCCATTTTTAATTGCCTTCATCTCCTGAATATTCATAACAATTGGTATCATAATTTCTGGCTCAACATCTATTCCTTCTTCCTGCAATTGATATGCTGCTTCAAAAATAGAAATAAGTTGCATTTCATAGATTTCTGGATAGGAAATGGCTATTCTACAACCTCTGTGTCCCAACATTGGGTTTACCTCTTCTATTGCTTCACACTTATATTCTATATCTGCTCTTGTTAATTCTGGGTTAACCTTTCCCATATATTCTATAAAATCTTCCATCTCCTCTTTTGTATGTGGCAAAAATTCATGAAGAGGTGCATCAAGAAGTCTTATTGTTACTGGATATGGTGCCATATTCTTAAATATTCCATAAAAATCTTCTGTCTGCATCTTTTGAAGTTTTTTAAGTGACTTAACTCTTTCTTCTTTATTAGAAGCCATTATCATTTCTCTGAATACATTAATTCTTTCTGGCTGAAAAAACATATGCTCTGTTCTACAGAGTCCAATTCCTTCCCCGCCAAATTTTTTAACTAATGCAGCATCCTTTGGAGTATCCGCATTTCCATAAACCCTAAAATTTTTTAAGAATTTATTTGTAATTTCAATAAAATCTAATAAACCGGAATCCTTTGGATCTGGCTCAATTAGTTCTGCCTTACCTAAAATAATTCTTGGCCTTCCATAATAAGGAACATCAAGAGTTATATATTCTCCCTCTTTTACAATAATATCGCCAATAGAAAACTGTTTCTTCTTAACATCTATCTTTAATTCTGGATTAACTAACGAGACCTTACCGTACTGTCTTGCAACAACTGAGGCATGTGCAGAATATCCACCTTCACAGGATAAAACACCCTTGGATACCTCTATTGCTTTAACATCTTCAGCATAAGTTGCTGGTAAAACAAGAATAACACTTTTATCTTTCTCTTCTGCTATAGCCTTTCTATATGCTTCTAATAATGCTTCTGTACTAAAATATACTCTTCCTCTTGCTGCACCTGGTGCTCCATTAATACCACCGTCTATACTTTTCATTTTCTTAACAGACTCTGGATTTATTACCGGATGAAGTATATCAGACATCTCAGAAGGATTTATATGTTTTACAACATATTCTTCATTCACTATCTTTTTACTCAATAGATAAAGTAGACTCTTCAAAGAAGCCTGTGTTGATTTACTCATTACCTGAGTCTGTTCAATAATCCATAATTTCCCTTTTTCTATTGTGAATTTTATTTGCCTTATCTCTTTAAAATAACACTCTAACTCATCGGCGATTCTTTCAAGTTCCTTTTTAAATTTTGGATCGATTTTGTTAATATCAATCGCATCTGTTCCTGATGTATCATCAAACTTATCTTGATAAAAGGACCCCTGTAAAGTCTTTTCGCCAGTTACAATATTTCTTGTATAAAATTTTCCAGAATAAGAATCTTTACCGTAATTCCCATAAACCATTGGTTGGATAATTATAGCAGTATCATCATCATCCATTTCTTCTAATTGAAGAAATTCAGAAACCTTTTTAATCAAAAATTCAAGTTGAAAATATGCGTCTGTGAAAAATTCTTTTGGTAAGAAGTCTCTTGCTTCGTTTATAATTTGTTTGTAATCTTCAACGTTTGTAGGTTGAAAATTAATAGAATTAAGTATTCTATTTGTATGCTTTCTTATAAACTTATCATATTCATCTTCTCCTATCTCTCTATGTTCAAGATAGGATAAAGTATCAAGCATCTTCTTTTTAGACTTTAATCCAGCCTTAAAATCAAGAAGATAGCTCTTTGTTTTTGCATCTTTTATATAAATTGATTGAATCACAAATTTTTCTTCTGTTAAGCTTATCTTAGCTATAACGTTTTTTTCAAAAGAATCTTCATCAATTTTTACTGGAATATCTATTTTTTCCAATAGCGAAATCATTTTGTCTAAATTACTATTTTTTGAATCAGATTTTTTACTTTCTATCTTAATTAAGAGATCTATTGCTCCTCTTATTAAAAATCTAGCATATTCATGATATGCAAAATGTTCACCTACCATTTTTTCAAAACCTTTTATTGTATTATCTGTAAGACCTATTGTATGAATTGATGGATAGGTAACAATCTCCATAGAAGGACTTATTACAATTTTTAAAATTGAAGGATTATCAAAATCCGCAAATTTTTTACCGATCTCTTTCTCTGCTTTTTCACAAAACTTATGCAAAACATCGCTTAAATTTTTATCTGCTAATTTTGATGCAATATCTGAATCTATGATTAAACCTGGAAGAATAGGCATTTTTAATTGAGCCAACTCTTTTGCTCTTACCCCTCTTATTCCAATTTTTGAAATAACATCATCTGCGGGACATTCATCTTTTGAAAAATAATGAAAATTTTTTGCCATTTTTAAAACCTCCTGACTATTTTAAATAAACTATCAAACATTAAAAAAGCTGTAACATTTTTGTTGGATCACCTCTTAAAAAATCCTCAAATCTTGGACTTGCTCCTTGCGATAAATATCTTCTTAATTTGGAGACATCCCTAAACTCTGGGCCTAATAAAGATATATAAATATTTGTACCATGCTTTACCTTCCCCCATTTAAAAAGGGTATTAATATCATGTATCTGCTCCCCTTCATAAAAGACTAAAACCTTTGTATCCGGGTATTTATTTTCATATGAAGTAATAATTCTTTTCCATGCTTCTACATTTCCATTGTGAAAAAGCTCGTTTGAAACAAGAATTCCGTATTGAGGAGAAAGCTTCTTCTTTACCGGGGTAGTAGTTGTTGTAACTGGTTTGTTAACAACAGTAGTTTGGATTTGCTCTTTTTTTACAACGGGCTGTTCCTCTTTCTTCTTCTGAACAGAAGTAACTTTTTCTTCTACCTTCTGAGGAATCTGAATATTTGTTTCTGGCTCTTCTTTGAATATTTTAGTATTTGGGGCTTTTTCGCCATTTATAATTGATTTTATAGCCGTAAAGGCTTTTTTTGCAAGTTCAATATCAAACACATTATTAAAATAACCAATATATACAACTAAAAGTTCATTCTCTTTTAACATATCAAAACTTTCCCAGCTTGATTCTTTTTTTGGATTTATCAATATCTCTCCTAACTGTGGATGCTTATAACAAAATACAATGTCAAATTTATTCCACTCTGAAAATTCCTTTGCCAATTTTTTCAATTCTCCCTGATATGTCTTTTTTATATTAAAAGATTTAGCAAAGTATTTATATTTGTCCACAAGCAAGGCATTTAAAATTGAAGCAAATTGAAATTGTTCTAATTGTTTATTCTCTAAAGCATTATTGATAAGATCAGCAAGATTTTCTTTCTTTTCAAAACTCTTTATTAGACTATTTACTAATTTAAAATGTCTTAAAGCAATGTTAAAACCATTTCTTGTGCTTAAAAAATTAAGACTATTTCTCATAAAAATTCTCCTTAACTATATAATAATCCTTCCTTATTGGATTATTATTAAAAAAATAAGATTATAAAATAGTAAAAAAAGCGGGTTTAACCGCTTTTTTTACTATAAGATTTAATTAAATTTCCGACATTCCGTCATCATCCTTGCTAACATCAACTATTCCTTCTGGTGCTCCAGTAGTTGTAGTTGTTGTCTCTTCAAGGAAATTCATTTGATAATTGCTCTCCTCTGTCTCTATTGTTGAGAAAGATTGATTAATATCTTCTCTAACAGTAGATCTTCTTCTTGAGAACGAAGCAAAAGCAGCATCCTGGAATCCTTTACTTACACCATGTAAGAACTCATTAAGAACATTTGCCATTGCATTAAGAGTATATTTCTTTCTCTTAATAGAAGTAATATCAATATCAAGAATTAAACCTGGCTGAATATGATATGGATTAATCTGATATTCAAATGATAAGAATTCCTTTTCTAAGAAATTTAATCTCTCTTCTGTTGCAACTCTCTCTATTGGATTCTGATTTCCGAATGTTCTTTGAAGTTTTTCTCTCATTACAATAAATCTCTTTTTGATCTCTTCTTTTTCAATAATATAAGATCTATTCATCTTTTGAACATCTGTATCAGCTGGTTTTACAAAAGTAATTTCATTCCATTCTCTCTCTACCGGATTGTATTCTTCTACTTCTGCTCCCATCTTTATCTTCTTTCTATTAATCTGTCTTGCCAATTTCGCAGCTAAATCATTAAAATCAATTTTAGTCTTTTTCATCTGATATAACTCTTCAACAACATCCCAAACTCTCATTATCTCTTTATAAAATTCTACGAACTGTTTATCATAAGCTACTCTTTCAACCAGTAATTGTTGTTGATCATAATAAGTTAATCTAACCTTATATCTTTCATCTGGAAGATTTAATTCATCTGTATCTTCGTATTCTCTAATTATACAATCTCTTGCATTCTTTAAGTTCTCTATATATTGATAACCCATCTTTGAAGTATCAAGAATACTTGTAATTGAATTTACAGCGGTATTAAAACCTCTATTTCTAATATTTTCATTATCAAGAATCTTTTTTAAATTCTCTCTAATATTCAAAGCATCAAATTCATTTTCTGGAATTTCAGCTCTTAAACCTTCTACTCTATCCATTATTGCCTTTGATAAGAATTTGTATCTTAATGAATCCGGATTATCAATATCATCAGAGGTATACTCTTCCACTTTTGACATCTTTTCAAATATTATCTCTGTATCTGTCAAATCCTCTTTTCCTTCATCTGCTCTTGCGTCTTTTAATGCCTCTATCTCTTTATCGAGAAGATCCATAATATGTTTTGAAATAAGATCTTTAATCAAATAAGTAACTGTTGTCTGATAATGGAAAATAGGGGATATCAACTCTGAATCAAGAATATTAACAGAAAGTTTTACATTTGTAACTGTCTTTGGTTTGTAAATATTATCCTTAAAAGCACATTTTACAATCGAGTAAGCATTTTCTCCTCTAACAAATGCACCAACATCAACCTTTTGTCTTAATAAAGCATTTGTGTCGTTTTCAAGGTCATTTAAACCCCTCTGAATATGCCCCTGTAAGTGCCCATACATATTAATGATAGATTTCTCAATTTCACCAGTATTGAATTTATCCATACCTCCAATCTGGTCAAGAAGTTGAGCAATCTCTCTTGGGGTATACCTTGCAAGAGTTTTCATTTCCTCTTTGTCAATAAAATTTCTAACCTTTTTAACCATCTCATCTTCAGCAGTTGTGATATACCTGTTGAACATATTTTGATAATTCTGGTTATAGTAGTTATACAACTTTTCCTTAATACCACCCATGATATCAAGTCTTTCCAGTGCTGCTTTCGGAATCTTTGTAATGATATGATTCATTACTTTGTCTACTTCTTCTCTAATTACAGTATCTGCCTCATTTTGTTGATCTCTGAATTCCTGAGCCAGAGAGTTTCTTGACCCTACTGCACTCGGCTTTTCAGGATGAAAAATATTTGGACTTTTTGGTAAATCTAAATGTGCCATATTTTACTCCTTATAAAATAATAATCATTTTTATAATTTATTTCAGGATAAAACCTGAATATATTCCATTAAATTACATAATGTAGTTTTTTATAAAATTTGTCAAGTAAATATAACATATTTATTAAATATTTTATTAAATTTATTTTTATTAATCAATAAATTTTTAATAAATTTTTTCTTTTTTAAAAAAGTGTAATTTTATTACTAAAATATATCACAAAAAAACATAATAACAATATTTCTTTTTAATTTTTTTTGAATTTCGGTATTAATATTCAAAAACTAATCTCTTTTTTAGACAAAAATACAAAGAAAAATAAATTTTTCTTGACAATAAATATACTAGTTATATAATAGCATATATTATTAAAAAGATTGGGAGGGAGGGAATGTCATCTAAAATAAATGAAAATTTATTAGAGGTAAATACCCTTTTAAAAGAAGCAATAATTCAATATAATAGGAAAAATATTGAAGAGGCAAAACTTTTATTTTCACAGGTACTTGATTCTGATCCAGTAAACCCAGAAGCAAATTATTATTTAGGTTTAATCTACTCAAAAGAAGAAAATTATAAAAAGGCTGTAATATATTTAAAATCTGTTGTTGATACTGGTATAAATTTTTTATTTACCCAGCAATGTAGAATGATATTGGGATATATATACTTTAAGAATACAGAATATAAAAGAGCAGAATACGAATTTAAAGAAGTAATGAAATCAAATTTAGAGATAATTCAGGTCTATGCTGCTCTTGCCGCTATTTATCATAAATTACAGGAAAAAGAGAATGCATTAAAATTTGCAGAAAAAGCATATAATCTTGATCCATATAATTTAAATGCAAAAAATACATTTGCCTATCTATTATGTGACTATAATATTGATATTCAAAAAGCGCTTGAACTATTAAGAGAAGTGATAAGAATAAAACCAGATAACCCAGCATATCTTGATTCTTTAGGCTGGGCATACTATAAAAAAGGTGATATAAAGGCATCACTTGCCTCATTAAAAAAGGCTTTAGAAATTTCTGACAATAATCCAGAAATAAAAGAGCATTATGATATTGTGGTAAAAAAAATGAAAGGATTTTAATTATGAATTCTAAAAGAATAATTATAATCACTTTAATCTGTTTACTAAAAATTGCAATTTATTCACAGGAAAGTATAAATTTAGACTATGAATATTCAATGGACGAATTTCAAAGAGGGATAAGGGCTTTTCATAATACACAATATGAACAAGCAATAATTCATTTTTTAAAATCACTATCCTTTTATGATGACAATAAAGAGAGTAGATATTTTTTAGGAGAAGCTTATAGAAAGGCTGGCTATGAACAGAATGCTTTATTTGTATGGAATTATCTTTTGAGTACTGGTTATGAAAGTAGATATTTAAAAAGTAAAATCGCATATCTTTATGGCAAAAAAGGACTATTAAATCAGATATTTATTGATAAAGGATATCTTTTAAGAGAAGATATAAAAGGATTTTATAGTCATAAAGAGATACCATTATTTATAAAACCAGCACAAATATTCGTTGATGAAAAGAATCATTATTTTATAACATCTTTTCTTACTCAAACAATAGTGGAATTGGATTCAAATCTGAAATTTGTTAGAAACTATATATCAACAATTCCAAAAATAGAGGCTCCATTTGGAATTGTGGTTGATAAAAATGGCAATCTTTATGTTTCTGATTTTAAAAGAGATGTTATTTTAAAAATAAATAACAAAAATATAGTAGAAAAAGAGATTGGATTTAAAGGTATTGGTGAAGGGGGGCTTCTTGGCCCAAAACATCTTTTAATAGATGATGATTCAAATTTATATGTGTCTGATTCTGGCAACAAAAGAATTAATAAATATACACTGGATGGCAAAATATTATTCTCTTTTGGCACAGAAAAAAATGGGGATGGTAAACTAACGAGTCCAAATGGCCTTTTTTATTACAATGAGAATATCTATGTATGTGATAGAGATACAAATAGAATAGTTATTTTTGATAAAAATGGCAATTATATTAGATCTTTTGGAGAAGACTATCTTGTTAAGCCTTATGATATAACAAGAGATGCACTCGGTAGATTTTTGATTTTATGTGAAAAGGATATATGGGTATATGAAGAGAATAATTCATTATGGTATAAAATAGATACAGTTGGTAGTAGACTCGAAAGGGGGATATCCATAGCAAGTGATAAGGACAAGAATATTTTAATCACAGATTTTAATAGATCAAGATTACTTGTTTTATCCCTCGAAAGAGAAAGATACACCAATCTTAATATAAATATAGATAGGATTCTCTCTCAAAAATTTCCAAGTGTCCATGTTATATTAACAGTAGAAAAAGATGACTTTTCATCGCCTACTGGTATTGATAGCAGCAATATCACAATATATGAAAATGGGAGAATGGTTCCAATGATAGGGACACTCTATACAAAAAATAAAAATGAAATAAATGATATAGTTGTTATATATGACAGAAATAGTAATATGAAAAAATATAAAGATGATTTTAAAAAGATTATGGATAGCTGGATAAAAGATTCAGAAGGGAAAGTAAATCTAAGTCTTGTTTCTATAATGGAGGATAGAGTTATTATAGAGAATGATTTTGGATCTTCAAGATTGTCAATACTGGACTCCATTGATGATCCTATTTCTGGTTATTATACAGACAAAGGCATTGCAATAAAGACCGGAATTTATCACATGTTAAATAGATTTTCAAAAAAGGCAATAATAATTGTAACAGATTCAACAGAAACTGGAATGGATTTTGAAAAATTTAAGATAGAAGATGCTATTTCTCTTGCTAAAAATAATGATATTCCTATATATGTGGTATCATTTTCGGATGGAAATTTGACAGAATTATATAAATACATTGCTAAGAAAACTAATGGTGATTATTATAGAGCATACAAAAGATCGGATTTAAAAGATCTATTTAAAAAAATAATTGAAAGTAAAGGTAGAGAAATTGTTGTATCTTATAGATCTTCTTCAAGATCAAGATTTGGTGAAGAACCAATTAATGTTGAAGTAGAAATTGAATATAATGGGATAAAAGGCTGGGCAAAATCAGTATATTATCCCCCTATTTATAGATAGATTAATGTTCAACACCAAATATAACATCAGATTTAATTGAAGAAGCATGAATTTCAAAACCTTTAATTAAATTAGTAAGAATTTGAGCTTGACCAGCAAGATTTGATATTGCAGCCTTCATATTTTGAGTATCATTGTTAATATTTTTAGTTAATACTCCAATATTTGTAAGACTCTCTTTTAAAGAATTGGTAGTTTCTGATTGTTTATTTATTGCCTCATTAATTTCTGACATTAAATCCTCTGTCTCTTTTATAGAGGCCACGATCCTGGATAATGCCTTTTTTGCTCTTTCACTTACTGTTACACCTTTTGAAATAGACTCAACGGTCTCCTCTATTGTTTGATAAATAGTTTTTGCTGCTTTAGAACTTGATTCTGCAAGATTTCTTATTTCAGTTGCAACTACTCCAAATCCTTTACCCTCTTCACCTGCATGGGCTGCCTGAATTGCTGCATTCAATGCTAATAAATTTGTCTCATCTGCTATATCGCTTATAAAATTCATTGTGGAAATTATTTTCTCTGACATATCACTTATTCTATGCATCTCTTCTATAAGAGAAAGTATCTCAGCTGAACTATTGTCAGCCTCTTTTATCGAATTTTTACTATTTTCATATGCTGTTTCAACATAATGCCTTATACTCTGCATTGCTTCATTTAAAATTTTTGCAGAATTGTCAATTTGTAGAATAGAATCTTCCTGTTGATCTGTCTTATTTGCCATAGAACTTGCAAAATAAGATAAGGCATCTGAATTTCCTACAATATCCAATGCAGATAGTTCTACTTTGGTGATTATATCAGAAATTTCTTTTATTACTTTTTCAATAGGCTCTGCTAATGGCCCTAAATTACTTTTTAAATAATAATCTTTTTCAATATCAAATGAAAGTTTCCCTTCAGATATTTTTATAAGAATATCTTCTGCCACTTTGCTACTTTTTTTTACTTTATGTCTATATAATATATAGAAAAAAAATCCAAGTGAAAGGCTAACCAATGTAAAAAATGCCCCTTTTACTATCATATTTTCAAATTTTAAATTAATATAAAATAGACCGACTAACATTAGAATAGGGAAAAGAAAGAATTCAAAAATAGTTAAAATAAAAGAAATTCCTTTTATCTCTTTATGTATTTTTTTCTTTTCTTTTACTTTCTTTACTTTTTTTGTATTTTCTAGTGGTTTTTTATCTTCTTCTTTGATATTGAGAGGATTTACATTATCAAAATCTTCTTCATTATTACTTTCTCCAGCAAGTTGTTCCTGAAGTTGTCTTATAAATTCCTCTTCATCACCTGGATTTAAAGATAGCCCCTCTTGATTTTCTATTGCCATTTTTTATATTATCTCCAGAATAAAGTTTTTTTATTTTATCGGTTAAATTAACTATATTTTTTATAGATAAACGACTACTTTACAAAAAATAAAAAATATTTCCTACTGAATTGAATTTTATTTAAAAAAGTAAGTCATTAATGAACAAATTTATCCTATGCGGGGCCGATTTTATTTTTAGAGAGATAAAAAGATAGAATTAGCCTAAGGTAAGTTTTGAGTAATAAAGATAGAATGGTTGAATTTTAGAAAGATTACTAATTTCATAGGAATTTTATCTCTTTCAGGCAAAATTTGACGTTGAATTTGAGTAAAAAATAGTCGTTATGTTCATCTGGGACTGGGATATCTGGGGGACCAATCTTCACCACCACAGCCTTAGATTCCCTTAAACTTTCTATTTCCTTTTCCCATTCTTCTATTCTTTTTGTAAACTCCTCTTCTCCCTCTACTTCAATGCCAGCAAAATATAATTCCAGAAGTTCACGTATAAGAATCGCAATACTGAATGAATTAATATGGTCATGAACCAATTTTAACTCATTATATACCTCTTCTGGAATATAAATTCTAATCCTTTGAGTTGCACCTATAAATCTATAATCTTTATCCCTCCTTTTCTCAAAAAGATGCTTTCTCTTTAATACTGGAAGCATAAAGATTATAATTTCCCTTATTAAAGTAGAAAGATCTTTATCTTTTTTATCTTTTAAATTGTTAATTTTTTCAAAAAGATTTTGATTTAATACAAAATCGAACTCTTTCATACTTACATCTCCTTTTTATAAAAAATATTTCTATATATTAATCACAAAATTTTTAAGAAAATCCTTTACAACTTTTAGAAAAAAATTTTAAAAATTTTTGCCTAAAAATAAAATCGCATCCAATTAAGTAGTTTGTTGTCTTTTATCTTGCTTTTAATCATTTCAAACAGAATTGAATGATCAACTGATGAAAAGTATTTACTGATGTCTGATTTTAAATACCATTTGTTTGTCTTGAGGTAAATTTGAGCTTGTTTTACCGCTTTGTGAACGACTTTTTCTTTACGACAGGCATAACTGTGGTAAAAAATCGTTTTTCAAATATCGGTTCTAAGATATTTACAAGGGCATGATGAATAACCCTGTCTCTAAATGGAGCAATAGAAATAACTCGTTCTTTTGGATCAGTTATTACAAATTTTCTGTACTGAGATGGCTTGTAACTACCGGTTTTTAATTCATCGATCAGTTTTTATGATTTCATTTTCACAATAGAAATTAAAAGAGAGAGTTTCACAGTTTTTATTGGTGCCTTTGAATGCTTTTTTATAAGCAAGATACATATTCTCAAAGAAAACAAATTTATCAAAAAGATTATTTACCCTCTTCATACCGCTCCCGCCTTGATTATTTTATCCATCCGCCTATCTATCATTGCTCCTACTTCGTTTAATTCTCTTGAAATATACTCATACTGTCTTAGTGAGATGTACTTCTGTTACTGTGTTATTTTCAATCATTTTTAACAACTGATTATTTGTTGCTACAAGATAAATAGGGAAACCGTTTTCATCTGCTTTAAGTTTACGCCATTCTTTTAAACGGGAAAATAATAGACTGTCAGATTCATTAAGTTTGTTTTTACCATCCGGCTTTTTTTCATCCACAACCACATCATAATCGACAAATACAGACCAATAGGAGTTTCCTCCATCCTGAAAAAACTCCGCTTTATAACTGTTTATTTTTTTATTCAAGATAAATTTTTTAAAATCCTCTGAATTAAATAGCTCTTTATCCCTGTCAAATTTAATAACCACTACTTCAATCATCCTATATATCCGCCTGCCCATTAGTAGATATACGGTAAATATCTCCCTATATATAGTCAAAAATACACTTAATTCACATACTTTTTTGAATTTTTATACAAATATTTTTCAAAAAATTATTAGGGGGATAAATCCCCCTAATACCCCCCTAAAAGGTAAGAAGGTGAAAATTCAAAATGTAACCAATAGCAGTATATTGCTTACACAATACTGCTATTGTGTCTTCGCAATGCGGAAGCCAAAGAAATCGCCCTCTACGTGCTGGTTGAGTTTGTTACGGCAGCCCACTACCAATTCGCTCGCACTGCTGACGTAGTTGCCGCCCCGTAATATGCGGTAGTAGCCACTAGCAGTACCATGGTAATCCGTTATTGATCCCGTAGGATATGCTCCATACCAATCCCAGCACCACTCCCAAACATTACCGCTCATATCCCGTAGTTCTAATGCACTCGGATTGGTAGTCGTGCCTACAGGTTTTGTTGAAGAGCCTGAGTTTGCACTATACCAGGCAACTTTACCTGTCTCACCTGCATCATTGTAGTCTGCAGTAGCTCCAGATGCGTAGTTCCAAGGTGTTGCACCCTTATTACTTGCCGCATACTGCCATTCTCCTTCTGTAGGTAACCTATATCCGTTTGCAGACCAGTCACACACTGCATTATCGCACGCTGTTGCATTATCATCCCTTGAGTCCTTTATTATATTTGACATGTAACTATATACAGGAGTAAGACCACTCATTTCACTATAAGCATTGCACCACACCATGGCATCTCGCCAGTTGATTGTGGTAACCGGTTCGTACTTAGCAGTAGAAGGTGTTGCACCTGGTGTCCCGTCATTTCCCTCTTTACCGGCATTAGCAAAGTAATATCCGTGATTGATGGCCCACTGATATACTGTGTACCATAGTTCATAAGTAACCTCATACTTACCAAGCAAAAAGTTTGAGATGGTGTGACTAAAGCTGTTTGTTCCGTCTGTTTGGGTATATGTACCGCCGATGATAGAGATAAGATCGCGGTAGGATACACCCGGCATAACATCTTTATACACCACCGCCGTCTGCGGTGATCCAATAATTTTATACCCACTTGGATTAGATATCGCAACCGATACCATCTCACCGTTGGCAACGGTAATATTAGAAATAGAAAGCGTTCTTTTCGTTCCTGTACCGGTTAATGTGCCCTTTGTCGCACCAGTTAAAGTGATGTTTCCTACATTTAAAGTACTAGGATCAGCACTAAAGGTCAGTATCAAGCCCGTTGAGTTGGCGGAACCCAATGTCCCGCCGGTTTGTTCCGCACTCACAAAGGTAACAGTTGTAGGGGTTGTTCCACCGCCTCCGTCTACATCTGAAATAGGTTGAGTACACCCTGTAGATAATAAAATCAAAGTAAATAAAACTGTTACAGAAAATAGAGTAAACTTTTTCATTCTTAACCTCCATAACTCCCAAAGTTTGTGATAGGAACTGTAATTTCGGGAAATCGGCTTTTGCCCCAATCACCGACTATTTTCCCAACCCTAACATCACATCCAATCAGAATTTTTCGGCAACGCCGACCCTATGAAGCATAATTCCAGTCTATTTCTGCCGTCAAGCCCTGATTTGCCCCAATCTGACAAAGTTCCAAGGTATACCTTCCCCACGAAGCCCTATAAGCACCGATTTTGAGGTGTTATCCTGTTCCTCATAAACTTTCGTTTTTGGGTATTATACCGATGCCAGTGCCAGATCAGGAGGTGAACGGGCGCAAAAGGTCACTTGTCGTTCCTGTTCTTGCTGTTTCGCCCAGTCAATTATCTTGGTAAGCTCCTTGGGATCCTCAATAATCGCCACAACTGACATTACCCCCTGGCATTTCGGGCAGATAAACGGATCTACCTCGTACACCTTCTGCAATAATCTGGCCCAGCTTTGCTTGCGTAACCTGGACCAGGCATCAGGTGTCTCGGTACGTGAGGCCTCCTCTGGCAATGTGGTAGCCCCAGGAGGGCCCTTGTAGGGATGCTCTTTTTGCCAGCCTTCCGGTGCCAACCGGTAAATGCTGGGTCGTTCTTGCCACTGCTTGCGGATTTTTCCGGCATAAACCCCATAACGACGAACCAGCTGTACTCGCCGAGGCGGTACATGGGCCACAAGCTGGTCGACGAATTCAAAGCCCTTGAAGGTCTCGGACTTGCCTTTGTAGAATCCTTTTGGGGAGGCTGTCCAGATTACCGTGTCGGAAGCTGGATCATAGTGGATGTTCTCGGCACAGGTTGCGCCACGAACGACATACTGCCCGAGGGCTTCTCGATCGGCCTTGCTGAACAACCTGGTTTTGCTATCGATACTAAAACCGGAATGCTTCCAGTCTTTGAGCATGTTCACTCGGGTCTGGTCGATCAAGCCCTTTTTGAGAAACATAGACAAGAGCGCCGCTTGCCAGACTTGGAGCATCCCATTGTCTGCTCCAAGGGGCAAATATACAAAACGGTCGTACGTGGTGAACCCACCTTCCAGAACAAGAACATGCCAATGCGGGTGGAATCGAGTAAATTCACCAAACGACTGGTAGCTGACAACACAAGCGCAAAGCAGTGTCCGCCCTGCAGCAAGGGAGAAAAAGTTGGACAACAGCGAGAAAATCAGCTTGGACACTTCGCCAAACAGGCGCTTATCCGATTTAAAGTAGGGTCTGAGAATCTTGGGGATCGTAAAAACAAATTGCCGATGAGGCAAATCCAACAGCAAGTCCTTGGCCAAGTACTCAGCGTAGAGTAAGGTCCTCTTTTGGTCGCATGATGGGCAAAGGTGGAAAACCTTGCACGAAAAGGGCCTGAAGTACGAATGGCCGCAATCTTCGCAGCGAATTCGAGCAACGCCCTTAGACCAGTCTGCACAATCAGTAAAATGCTCTAAGCGGTCAAGGATAGTTTGCGATGGACTGGCGTAGGCTTGGTATTAAAGACTACGGTCAGGTATCACTTTGTCTGGATCAACTTCAAGTATTGTTCCAAGACCTGAACATTCTTTACATGCACCGTGAGGAGTAGAAAAAGAAAAGTCCCGCGGCTGAAAATAGTTTGAAGGAGTAAAACAATTCGTACATGTTTTAGTTAATGAATATTTTTTTTCCTGTACGCCATTCTCGCCTAAAACTGCAACTATAATTCTGTTTGTTTTATAAGTACTACTTACTTTTGCACATGTGCTAAGCGAATCCATCAACTGTTGTTTGATGTCTGGAGACATAATAATTCTGTCAACAACTATATCAATAGTATAATCTTCATTTTCTTCCAAACACAAATCACCACTAAGCGATACTATATCTCCATTTATTCTTACTCTGGCAAACCCCCATTTATAAATATCATCAAACAAATCATTATAACTCTTACTCTCTTCTTTTTTAATAGGCACCATCAATATAAATTTAGTGCCTGATGGTAACATCATTATTTCATCAACTATAGTATCAAAATGATATTGTTTAATTATATTGCCGCAATTTGGGCAATACTGAGTTCCAATTCTTGAATACAGCACCCGCAAATAGTCATATATATCTGTAATTGTGGCTACTATTGAACGAGGATTTCTTTGTCCTAAATTTTGACTTATTGCAATAGTAGGAGATAACCCTTCAATACTATCAACATCAGATTCATCGAGTTGACTAATCAGATGTCTTGCATGAGAAGATAGCGACTCAATAAAACGCCTCTGTCCTTCTGCATAAATGGTATCATATGCTAATGATGATTTACCAGAACCACTTAATCCCGTAATAACAGTTATTTTGTTTTTTGGTATATCAACGTTTATATTTTTAAGATTATTTTCACGTGCACCTCTAACTCTTATCATATCCATATCTTAAACAACTACTCCCATAACTATTATAGTAGCAATAAATCTTCAAATCCAATTATGTAATTTCATTAAAAAATTACACATCATACGGGCTTGTACTGAAAAACATGCAAATCCACTAAAAACAAACAGACCTCTCAATAAAAGCATAGATTAATATATTAAAACTGAACTTTATTGCTGCATATTATCCCATTTTTATTTTTTCAACAAGTTTATCAAACTTCTTTTCATTTAATATTTCATGGGTTAAAAATTGTCCATTATAAAAAACACTATAGGTAGTATAAGGTGAAGGCGCATTTTGTGCCTCTTCCTTTGATTGAATTTTTTTAATCTCCAGCGGAAAACCTATACTCTCTGCCCGTTTTACAATTTCACCTATGTAATAATCGGTAAAAGGACACTGTTCTGTATAATAAATCGTCATTATATTATTATTTATCTTCGATTCTTTTACACATTTCTTAAAGACCGGATCAGGAGCTTCATTTCTAAACTTCTTAACTAATAATTCAAAATAAGGACTTGCAGTATCACATACACTAAAACCCTTCTTTATAAAAAAAGTCTTGTCAGACATATACGGCTTTTTGGTTTTACTGGTCAGCACAACAACTCCATTCATACCTTCTGAGTCTTTAAAACACTCATCAAGGAGTTTTGAACCATAACCTTTACCTTTGTAACTGCCTGCTACCCAGAAACAGTTGATAAACATATAGCCCGGCGCCTCTATAGGACACCATGCATTATCCGCTGGAATATATTCAATAAATACCTTTTGCCTTACATCAAATTTCTTGAAAATCAAACCATCCTTAAATCTATCTTTAAGCCATTCCTTCTTAGCTTTAACTCCATTTAAACACTTTTTATCAGATAATGCACAACATATATGTTCAGAGTCTATGTTGCTGTTTGTCAAAGTAATTATATTTAACGAATCCATAAGATAACCTCCAGTATTCTCTTAATGAATCACAGCCAACAGTATTAAATACTAATGTGACACTTCGAATATTATATATTATTCCAAAAAATAAGTCAATTAAAATGATTTATTCTAACTGATAGGAACTGTCATTTCGGGATTTTTGCGGTTTTCCGTCGAAATTCGACTTTTGCCCCGATCGCCGACTATTTTGCCAACCCGAACATCACATCCAATCAGAATTTTTCGGCAACGCCGACCCTATGAAGCATAATTCCAGTCTATTTCTGCCGTCAAGCCCTGATTTGCCCCAATCTGACAAAGTTCCAAG
>Ga0209204_1001831_pt1 | contig 18711 bp, 14 predicted proteins | sample AD_JPNMR2_MetaG_FD_184425 | JGI IMG/M metagenome (GOLD analysis project Ga0209204, IMG submission 184425) | Active sludge microbial communities of municipal wastewater-treating anaerobic digesters from Japan - AD_JPNMR2_MetaG (SPAdes) (version 2) | ecosystem: Engineered > Bioreactor > Anaerobic...
TCGAAATTTGGCAAAATTTTCTACTGCCTTTAAATACACTTTTTCTTCATGTTCATCAGTTCCACATTCAAAATCGATTTCTGGTTTAATGATATGATATAATGACATAGGATTGCCCTCAGCTTCTACTCTGGCTTCTTCTGAATTTAACACATCATAAGGTCGAGAAGCTACTTTTTCTACTAAATCTTTAGGAGGACGAATGCCTTTAAATGGTTTTACTTTTACCATAATTAATCAGTTAAATTTGAATTCGCAAATAAGTTTACAAAGATAAATAAAAAAATATAATTTTTTAAAAGTACAAAAACTTGCTTAGTTGAATTGTTTTTAATCAAATGTCTGCTAAAAACTCAAAATTTGAAAAATATAATTGTACACTTTTTGTTGTTTCATTACTTTTGTTTTTTCTTATTTATTAAATTCTATGAGGATTAAATTTATTATTTCAGAGATATGCGAATACTCGTTTCAACTAAATTACCTTTAGAAGGTTTTGGTTCTTTAATTGAAAAATTCGAAGTGGTTTTTCCTGAAAGCGATATTTTTAGTAAAGAAGAAGTTATTCAAATAATTCCTTCTTTTGATGCTTTTATTTCTACTTTTCAGTTCAAAGTTGATAAAGAAGTGATTGATGCTGGTGCTGCAGGACGGCTAAAAATAATATCCAATTATGGAGTAGGATATGACAATGTTGATGTCGAATATGCTGCTAAAAAGGGAATTGTAGTAACTAATACACCCGATCCAGTCACAGAACCTACAGCAGAACATACCATAGGTTTAATGTTAGCTGCTGCACGAAGAATTAGTGAATGCGACAGAAAATTAAGAATCCCTAATGGATTAAAATGGGGATTACTGGAAAATCTTGGACAATCATTGTATGGAAAAACGTTAGGGATCATTGGAATGGGACGTATTGGCAAAGCAGTTGCTCGACGTGCTCTTGCAATGGATATGAAAATTATTTATTACCAGAGAAATCGCTTAGATCCAACATTGGAAGAGCAATTTAAGGCAGAATTTATTGAACAGAAAACTTTGTTAAGCGAAAGTGATGTAGTAACATTACATCTTCCTTTAAATGAAAACACTTATCATCTTATGAATGAAGAAACACTTCGATTGATGAAATCGACTGCTATTTTAATCAATACAGCAAGAGGACCGATTGTTGATGAAATAGCTCTTCTTAAAGCACTGAAAAATCATTGGATTGCAGCGGCCGCGCTGGATGTATTTGAAAATGAGCCAGATATTACTTCTGGATTGCTGGAATTAGACAACGTCGTTTTATCACCTCATAATGGCACTGCTACTTTAGAAGCTCGAAATGAAATGAGTAAATTTGCAGCTCAAAATATTATCAACTTTTTCGAAGGGAATGGCAATATAACCAAAGTAAATTAAACTAATTGATTTCTGAGCAATCAAAATGAATAAAAATAAGAATAAAGACAACAACGGAAGCCATTCAACAAAACTTAACATGGAAACAGGCGAAGAAGAGTTGATGTTTCAATTGAATCAGGCTAATACAAAGGCTGCTGCATTTTCTATGGTTGTCAGAAAATACCAAGAACGTTTATATTGGCATATCCGAAAAATGGTTTTATCTCATGACGATGCCAATGATATTTTACAAAATACTTTTTTGAAGGCATGGGAAGGAATAGATAATTTTAGGGGCGATTCGTTGATTTCTACATGGCTTTATAGAATTGCAACCAATGAAACATTAACTTTTTTAGCAAATAAAAGAATGCAAAATATCACTTCAATGGACGAATTAGAAGAAGTTCTGGCACAAAATCTGGAAGCAGATAAATATTTTGATGGCGATGAAGCACAGCTAAAACTTCAGAAAGCCATTTTGACATTGCCAGAAAAACAACGACTGGTTTTTAACATGAAATATTTTGATGACCTCACCTATGAAGAAATGGAAGCTATTTTGGATACTTCAGTAGGAGCTTTAAAAGCTTCTTATCACATTGCGGTAAAAAAAATAGAAAAATATCTTACTGAAGAAGAATAATAATTATTTCGACTATACACTTTATAAATCAAACAAATCTCAGCTAAATGTGTTAAAAAACAATCGATATGCATGTAAAATTAAACTAACTCCATTTTTTTTAGTCAAAAAATAAAAAAATGAAAAAACAAACACATATATCCCTTGAAGAAATAGGCAAAAAATTACCATTTAAAGTTCCAGAAAATTATTTTGAAGAATTTGCTTCACAAATAGATGAACAAATTGCACCTAAAAAACCTTCCTGGAAACAAATTTCGCAACCATGGCTTTATCTGGTAGCTTTGTTTGTAGGGATATTATTTATGGTACAAATTTTTTATACCATTTACGTTAAAATTGAAAAAAAACAAAAGGAAAATTACGAATTATACGTACTTTCTCAAATAGATGAACCTTTTATAATGAATTATTATTTAACCAATGAAGAAAATAACTTATCAGGGAATGAAAATGAATATTAAATATGTAATTTTTTTCTGTTTATTGTTTATTGGGACAACGCTTCAAGCAGAAGAGGCTCGTAAAAATCCCAGTATTAAAGACATGCATGAAAAAAAATGGAGCTATTTAGTAAAAAAAGCTCAATTAACTCCTCAAGAAGCGGCTATTGTGAAACCAATTTTTATGGAATATGAACAGTCGTTGTGGCAACTCCATAGTCAGGCACGGGATACTTTCAAGAAAAATTATATGAAAGGCGAAAACCCACAAATCAACTATGAAGAATTAAATGAACTTTACATTAATGTACAGTTAAAACAAGCTGAATTATTAAAAAAATACCATCATCAATTACGAAAAGTACTCTCTGCTAAAACTCTTTTTAATTATTACCAAGCAGAACAGAGTTTCAAACGTCAGTTATTACGACATATGCCAAAGCAAAAAAATAATAAAGCATTAAAACAACCCCAAGAGTAAGCTTTTGCCTCGTTTTCATTCCCCATTTCAAAACTTTGCTGAAAAAGAAAAAAATATTATCTTTGCAATCCCAGCATAAGGTACTTTGGCCGAGAGGTTAGGCACCGGTCTGCAAAACCGTAAACGGCGGTTCGAATCCGCCAAGTACCTCGCAACCTTCTTTAGATTGTTTGCAATTCGAGAAGGTTTTTTTTATTTTTTTAAAATTCCCTTCTTGTTTTATCAATTCAAGGTGGGAATTTTATATATTTGTTTTTTCAAAAAAATATTACTCTTAAAGGTATCATTTTAAATTCATAATGAAAATACGTTTTACAATTCATTATGTTACTCAGTGGGGACAAACCATCTCTGTATTTATTCTTTCAGATCAAAATAAAAATCCGCAACAATTTTTAATGACTTGCAATAAGGATTTTGAATGGAGCATTGAAATAGAATTTAAAACTCCTTTAAAATTTATTCAGTATCGCTACGGTTTATTGCATCCAGATTCAAAAATTGAATATGAATATGGAGAATACAGATATTTGAATATGGATACTTCTTACTCAAATATCAATATTTTAGACAACTGGCGTGTTCGTTTTGGAGATAGTCCTTTTGAAACCACTGCATTTTTGGACTGTTTTTTTAGAAGAGAAAATCAATTTACTCAGCCATTAAAAGATAAAAATGCAAATCTATTATTACAATTGCGTTGTGCTCAAATTGAACCTGATCGACATTTTGCTATTGTTGGTAATCAGGAAGCGTTGGGGAATTGGGATGTAAGAAAAAAAATCCGTTTGGATGATTCAGATTTTCCTATTTGGAAAATTTCGCTCAATGCTTCTAAATTCAAATTTCCACTGGAGTATAAATATTTAATTGTTGATACTGAAACAGATGAAGTGCTTGCATGGGGAGGCGGACCAAACAGAAAAATAACAACTATTTCCGACAAAACATTGAATATTGTTAATGATGAACATTTTATTCGAACAATTCCTTCGTGGCATGGTACAGGAGTGTCTATTCCTGTATTTTCACTTCGTAGCGAGGAAAGTTTTGGAGTAGGGGAGTTTAACGATTTAAAGAAAATGGTTGATTGGGCTAAAATGACAGGTCAACGTATCATTCAAATTTTACCAGTTAATGATACTATTGTGTATCATACAAATTACGATTCTTATCCTTATAATGCAGTTTCAGTTTATGCCTTACATCCTATTTATTTACACCTCGAAAACTTAGGTATGCTCAAAGATGAAAAGCAAAATGAATATTTTGCTCAGAAAAAGAAAGAATTCAATGCAAAAACTTTTTCTGATTACCAAAATGTATTGAATGTAAAATGGGAATATTTTAAAATGATTTATATTCAGGAAAAGTCAAAAATTTTCTCTTCAGAGGATTATCAAACTTTTTTTGAAACGAACAAAAGATGGCTCATGCCTTATGCAGCATTTTCTTATTTAAGAGATGTTTATGGCACACCAAATTTTAGAGAATGGAAAAATTTTTCTTGTTTCGACTTGAAAGAAATAGAAAATTTTTCATCACCTGAACAACCTCATTATGATGAGATTGCCTTTTATTATTTTCTGCAATATCATTTACACAAGCAACTCTCTGATGTTCATCAATATGCTCGTGCTAACGGGATAGCTATTAAAGGTGATATTCCTATTGGGGTAAGTCCTTATAGTGTGGATGTATGGACTGAACCTGAATTGTTCAACACCCAAGTACAAGCTGGTGCTCCGCCTGATGATTTTTCTGTGATAGGCCAAAATTGGGGATTTCCTACCTATAATTGGGAAGAAATGGAAAAGAGGAATTATTTATGGTGGAAAAATCGTTTTCAAAAACTTGCAGAATATTTTGATGCTTATCGTATAGATCATATTTTAGGCTTTTTTCGTATTTGGGAAATTCCAAATGATGCTATATGGGGACTTGCAGGCAATTTTTATCCATCTTTACCTTTTACACGTGAAGAATTAGAATCAAAAGGACTGGCCTGGGATGAAAATCGTTTTCTAAAACCTTATTTAAAAGAGCATGTTTTGTATGCAACTTTTGGAAAATATACCGAAGAAATTCTCCGGGAATACTTTTTACCTGATGGTTGGCAGACCTATAAATTCAAACCAGAATACGATACGCAGAAAAAAATTGAAGCTCATTTCACTTCCTTAGGTTATAATTTTAGCAATAAAGATGTATTTATTCGAGACGGTTTATACGCATTGCATTGCGAAGTTCTTTTTCTCCGTGACTTACGTGAACCAAATAAATTTCACCCACGTATTGGAATGCATAGCACTGCTTCTTTTCGTGATTTACCTGAAGAAACTCGACGTTTGCTTGATCGATTATATGTAGATTATTTTTATCATCGACATACAGAATTTTGGAAGCAACAAGCTTTGAAAAAATTGCCCGAATTAATTTCAGCAACTAAAATGTTAGCTTGTGGCGAAGATTTAGGAATGGTGCCTGATTGTGTGCCCGAAGTGATGCAATTTTTAGAAATTCTGAGTTTGGAAGTTCAACGAATGCCCAAAAAACCGAATAGAGAATTTGGAAATCCAGCAGAAGCTCCTTATTTATCAGTTTGTACTACTTCCACTCACGATATGAATCCATTAAGGGCATGGTGGGAAGAAGATCCAGTAATAACACAACGTTTCTATAATCATGTGCTCAGATTACCTGGCGAAGCACCAAAAACTTGCGAGACGTGGATTGTTGAAAGAATTATTGAACAACATCTCAACTCTAATGCGATGTGGGTAATTCTTCCGTGGCAAGATTGGATAGCGTTAGATGAAAAACTTCGATACGAACATCCTTTTGCCGAACGAATCAATGTACCTAGTAATCCGCGTAATTTCTGGTGTTATCGAATGCATTTGACATTGGAACAATTATTAAAAGAAGACGACTTTAATCATTATCTTAAAGAATTAATTACAAAATCAGGAAGGTAACAACACTTTTAATCATAAAAATTCCCCGATGCTTGCGTCGGGGTAGCTTTTGTTTTTATTTTTTTAGAAATTCCGGTGGCGAAGCCATAAAATTGGCGTAATACCTCGCTGCTTGCGGCGAGGATAGTCAATTTTAAGGAATTTCTTTATTTAATATATTATCATACAAGGAAAATCACCAGAATAAAAAAACGTCAATATCATTAAAAATCTGACATTGACGTTTTTCCTAAAATAGATTTTTTTTCATTTAGTAGCCTCTGATGGCTTTAATACCTGGCAGTACGCGACCTTCGATAGCTTCGAGCAAAGCTCCACCGCCAGTCGATACATAAGAAACCTTATCTGCCAAACCATATTTATTGATACAAGCCACTGAATCACCACCACCCACCAGCGAAAAAGCTCCATTTTTAGTAGCTTCTACTATAGCTTGGGCAATTGCCAATGAACCATGTGCGAAATTATCAAATTCAAAAACTCCTACCGGACCATTCCATAAAATAGTTTTAGATGATTTAATAATATCACTGAAAATTTTTTCCGTTTCAGGACCAATATCTAAGCCTTGCCAACCATCAGGAATTTCATTTACAGGAACAACTTTTGTGTGAGCATCATTGCTGAATGAATCAGCAATTTTAGTATCAACAGCCAAAACCATATTGACGCCTTTGTTTTTTGCTTTTTCAAGCAATTCTAAAGCCAATTCAAGCTTATCATCTTCGCAAATAGAATCACCAATTTTTCCACCCAATGCTTTAATAAAAGTATAAGTCATCCCGCCGCCGATGATAAGATTGTCTACCTTATTCAGTAAATTTTCTATAATGTCAATTTTTGAAGATACTTTTGAGCCACCCATAATGGCAGTAAAAGGATGTTCAGCATTATTCATTATTTTTTCGATGGCTGCTACTTCCTTCTCCATAAGATAGCCAAACATTTTATGGTTTTCATCAAAATAATCTGCTATCAATGCAGTAGAAGCATGTGCACGGTGAGCTGTCCCAAAAGCATCATTTACATATACATCAGCGTATGAAGCCAATGTTTGGGTAAATTTTTTCTGACGTTCTTTTAGTTCTTTTTTTGCAATTGCAATTTCTTCTTCAGTAGCTGTTTCAGGTACGCGAGGTTTTCCTTCTTCTTCTTCATAAAAACGTAAATTTTCTAACATTAAAGCTTCACCTGGTTTAAGTTCAGCTACCATTTTTGCCGTCTCTTCACCTATACAATCAGGTGCAAATTTTACATTTATTCCCAGTAATTCAGAAACGCGAGGTAAAATGTGTTTTAAAGAATACTTGGGATCAGGATTTTTTTTAGGTCTGCCCATGTGTGAAGCAATGATAACGCTTCCTCCATCATTTAAAATTTTTTTCAAAGTGGGAATTGCTGCGCGAATACGAGTATCATCCGTAATGTTAAAATTTTCATCGAGTGGTACATTAAAATCCACGCGTACAAATGCCTTTTTGCCGGCAAAATTAAAAGAATCTATTGTTTGCATAATCTTCAAATATTTAAAAATAATGTTTATGATTTTGTAGAAAAATCAGCAAAGAACCATTTGCAAAAATAGTAAAATTATGGTTCGTATTTCAACCTTTGAAAAAACTTTTATGAATTCTTAATTTTTTATTCTTATTTCATAAGCGACCGGAATTGCTTTTTTGTACAAAGCCATTACCCCACAATATTTTTCGTATGAAAGTTTAACCGCCTTTTCAAGTTTTTCCATGGGAAGCTCTTCTCCTTCAAATTCGTAAATAACTTTCATAGAAGTATATTGTTTGGGATCTTCTTCGCTTACTTCTGCTTCTATTTGAATATCAAAACCTTTCAAGTCAACTCTCATTTTTTTCAAAAGAGAGACTACATCTATTCCGCTACAACCTGCGGCTGCAACTAACATCAGCTTTTTTGGTCGAGGACCTGCATCATCCCCACCTGCTTCCTTTGCCAGATCAGTGGTAATAAGATGCCCATCAACTTCTGTATCGAAAATATTATTTTTTCTCCAAATTGTTTTAGTTGTATGTTGAACCATAGCTTTTTGATTTTATGATTTATCTGTTTTATGTTTTAACAATTTTAAAAAAAATTAGTTCAACCAACCTACTTTAGAATTGATAAAAAAATAATTGATTTTGAAATGATATTTTTTAATCGTAAGAATTCCCCGATGCTTGCGTTGGGGTAGCTTTTGTTTTTATTTTTTTAGAAATTCCGGTGGCGAAGCCATAAAATTGGCGTAATACCTCGCTGCTTGCGGCGAGGATAGTCAATTTTAAGGAATTTCTTTAATTTGAAAGATTTTTAGAATTTTTTTTGGAAATTATTCGTAAGTATTTTATTTCATTTACAGTTTTTGCTGTCAATATTTCTGTAAAGAATCTTACAAAATAAAATTAGGTGATAATGCTTTTATACAATCACCTAAAATCAAAATTTTATTTTATTTTTTGTGACCCCGGAGGGGCTCGAACCCTCGACCCATTGATTAAGAGTCAATTGCTCTGCCAACTGAGCTACGGAGTCAATGTTTTTTCAAGTGCAAAGATACATTTTTATTTGCTACTTTGAAAATTCTATAAGAGAGATTCAAATACCTTTTCGATAGATATTCGGTTGTTTTAAATTTTATATTTCTTTCTTTCTTTTACATTTTATTGCCTCTAAAAAATACTTATTTTTGTAGTGGCATTTTTATCTTGTAGAATTAAAAAATAGGATAAACTTATTTTATGTGATAATGTTATGAAAAAAAATATAGCAATTGTTGCAGGTGGTGATTCATCCGAAGTTGGTGTATCGCTCAAAAGTGCTGAAGGATTATATTTTTATATGGATAAAAATCGATACAATGTTTGGATTGTAACTTTAGTAGGGAAAAATTGGCAAGTGCAATGCTTGGACGGAGAAAAAAGAGAAATTGATAAAAATGATTTCAGCTTTACTCAACAAGAGAAAAAAATAAAATTTGATTTTGCTTATATTACTATTCATGGTACACCAGGCGAAAATGGACTTTTGCAAGGATATTTCAATTTAATTGGTTTGCCCTTTTCTTGTTGTGATGTATTGCCTGCTGCACTTACTTTCAATAAATTTTACTGTAATCGCTTCTTGAAAAATTTCGACATTCTTGTTGCTGAATCTTTACTTTTCAGAAAGGGGGCACTTATTTCCATTGAAGAAATTACTCAAAAAATTGGATATCCTTGTTTTGTAAAGCCCAATGCAAGTGGAAGCAGCTTTGGAATTACCAAAGTAAAGAGTGAAAATCAAATTCAGCTTGCTTTGGATATAGCTTTTACTGAAGGAGATGAAGTAATGGTAGAAAAGTTTATTGAAGGAACAGAAGTAACCTGTGGCATTTACAAAACAAAACAAAAGACAGTAGTTTTACCCATTACTGAAGTAGTTCCAAAAAATGATTTTTTTGATTACAATGCCAAATACAACGGACAAGTACAGGAAATTACCCCTGCACGAATTCAACAACAAACAGCAGAACAAATCCAACAGTTAACAACAAAAATTTACGATATTTTAAATTGTAAAGGAATTGTACGAATGGATTATATTATTTCTAACGAAGGTGCTATTTATTTGTTGGAAGTAAATACAACGCCTGGTATGACAGAAACCAGTTTTATTCCACAACAAGTAAAAGCAGCGGGATTAAGTATGACAGACGTTTTGACGGAAATTATTGAAAATGAATTAAATAATCAGTAAAAAAACATGTTCACCCACGAAGAAATCATCCAACTTATTAACCAAGAATTGCAACATTTGAATTGGAATAAGAAACCGTATGGACTTTATGAACCTGTTGAATATGTTCTTTCATTAGGAGGGAAACGTCTTCGTCCTGCACTTTTGCTACTGTCATGCAATTTATTTTCTGAAAATATTAGTGAGGCTATTCCACCTGCTTTGGGAATAGAAATTTTTCATACTTTCACTTTATTGCATGATGATTTGATGGATAAAGCTGACTTGCGACGTGGGCATCTTACCGTGCATAAAAAATGGGATGAAAATATAGCTATTCTTTCTGGTGATGTGATGCAAACCATTGCTTTTCAATTAATGACAAAAGCACCTTCGGCATGTTTAAAAAAATGTTTAGATTTATTTTCACAAACAGCCATTGAAGTATGTGAAGGTCAGCAATATGATATGGAATTTGAAAAACGGCAAGAAGTACTTCCCGAAGAATATCTTGAAATGATTCGTCTCAAAACGGCAGTTTTATTGGGAGCCTCGATGAAAATAGGTGCTTGGCTGGGAGGAGCTCCTGAAGAAGATGCTCAAACTTTATATGAAGCAGGTATCAACATGGGAATTGCTTTCCAGTTGAAAGATGATTTGCTGGACGTTTATGGCAATTCGGCAGAGTTTGGGAAAAAAATTGGAGGTGATATTCTTTGCAACAAAAAAACCTTTTTACTTATTCAAGCTTTAAATTTAGCCAGAGGCGAAGAAGAAAAAATATTAAAAAAATGGTTGCAAGTAGATGAAAATAGGGGAGAAGAAAAAGTAAAAGCTATAACGGCTGTTTATAATCAATTGGGAATTAAAGAAATATGTGAGAATGAGATTCAATTTTTTTCAGATAAAGCTCTTGAAAAACTTCATCAAATTTCTGTTCCTGAAAATAAAAAAAGTGAATTATTAAAATTGACTCGTCAGCTTGTGCTTAGAAACGAATAAATTTCTCATAAATAAATTCAATCGAAAATGCCCTATCGCCGATTACCTAACACAGATCAAGCAAGATTAAAAGCTTTAAAAACCGCACTTGAAAAGCTGGAAAATCAGAATTTTACTCATCAAATTGTTCCTTTTAAAACAGTGCATGAAGCAAAAAGTTTTTTAAATATTTTTGAAACACAACTTCTTCAATATCGGAATGCATTGCATAATCAAACCACTGCGAGCAAACAATATCAAAAAAATATGGCAACAGCACGTTTATACATTTCACATTTTATTCAAGTATTGAATTTGGCAGTCGTTCGCGGAGAAATAAAAAAAGAACAAAAACAATTGTATCAATTAAATCCTGATTCTGAAAATGTACCTGCTTTAAACAGTGAAAAAGCTTTGCTTCATTGGGGTAAATGTATCATCGAAGGTGAAAATGAACGTGTTCGAGCAGGAGGATTCCCTATTTATAATCCCAGTATTGCAAAAGTAAAAGTTTATTATGATATTTTTAAAGATAACAAATTGAACCAGAAATTTTATCAGGAAACTACTCGCCGAAACTGGGAAGAATTAGTGGCTCTTCGCCCGCAAGCAGACCGACTAATTGTTGAAATTTGGGATCATGTAGAAGCAGCTTTTAAAGAAGAAAAACCTTTTACACGCTATCAGAAATGTAAAGAGTATGGATTGATTTATTATTATCGGAAAGGTGAGGAAAAATTGACTCCTGATGAGGAAAGCTAAGCTGTTATTATTCAATGATCGTTGAAGGAACAATAATTTTATCCATTTTTATATCAAAATGATTTGTAGGAATTTTTTCTAATAACTGACAGTCGAAACCTACGCCCCATTTTATTGCTTTTGTGCATGAAAGGGAACGATCGTAATAACCCTTCCCTCGTCCCAAACGATTTTTAGCCTTATCAAATGCCATCCCTGGTACAATAATTAAATTAATATCATCATTAAATTCATATTCGTTGTCAGGTTCTGCAATGTTGAATAAACCTGGTTTCATTTGGTGGGTATCAATGAACAACTTAATGACAACTTCAGCATCCTTTATTGAAGGTAAAAAAATTTGTTTTTCTTTGCTCCATTTCTCAACGAAAAAATGAGTTGGTAATTCGTCAGGCAAAGACCAATACAGCAAAATTTTTTCTGTTTGCTGAAATTCAGGCATGTTTTCTATAATAGAAAACACTTTTCCCGCATCCTTCGTTTTTTCGCTATCAGACAATGATTTAAGAAGTTGGCGGATATGAACTCTGATTTGTTGTTTTTCGTCTAACATTTTTTCTGAAAAAAGAAAATATTTTCTTTTGCTAAATAAACTATCATTAAATTTTCGTTTTATATTTGCCCTGCTTCTACTAAAATAATAACTCTTTCGAGAATTTTATCTTCTTGGTAGGCATCATATTTTGATTTTAAATTGGCTTCAAAGATGCGGGCAAATCCTTGATAAAAAAAGGCACGAATGCTTCCTCGATACATTTTATATGGATTTTATTGTGATTATACAAACTATTTCTGAAATAAAGCTATTGCAAATAAATATTATGGTTTTTTAAAATCTCGATTGAATAACACTAAATATTATGCAATCAATTTTTAAACTTTATACATAAGCTAATAAGGTTTGGTTTATTTGTTTTTTCTCTTGTTATTAAGGTTTTTAGCGCATGATAAGGTTGAAAAATTAACCCTGTTTCATTGAACTAAATAATTACCAGTATTTATTCATTGTGAATAATCAACTGTCATTCAACGCATTTCAGTAGAGACGTCATATATGGCGTCTCTACTGAATTAACATTTTGACCATTACATTATAGTGTAATAACCGTTCATTTTCACTGAATTTTACAGAGAAAAATTCTATTTTACCGTCCAAAATCATCTCACGTCAGCAATTTGTTTAAATTTTAATAAAACCTTATATAAAAACATTTAACCTTAATAACTTTGAAATATCTTCTTGATTATAACCTTATTACCTTTTAGTTAATTAATCAATTTCAAAAAATCATCATCCGCTTCGACGAAAGTTTTTCTTTTTATATAATGTTCTTCTTGAATTATACACATTTTCTCACCATAAAAAAAATTGTGTAATCAATTTTTAAATTTTATATGATTAAATCATAGGAAAGATATGTTCAAACTTACAGTAGCAGAACGTATATAGCTGATAATTACAGGATTGATAGCCAATTTGTCCGAAATTTTGGATATAGAAATTGAATCGTTAATGTAAAAATTATTTTCTGAAAATGAGAATATTTAAAAATACTTAAATTTTGATAGCTTGACGCAAGCAGGCTAATAGAGCTTGCGAAAGTTGAATAATTGAAAAACTCAATGGCAAGGATGCCAAAAAACTTGCCCTGAAAGTCATAGAACGATTGTCTCCCTATAAGGAAAGAATTCATACGATCACCTCCGATAACGGCAAGGAGTTTGCCGAACATAAAATGATCAGCTCAGAATTGAAGGTGGATTTCTTTTTTGCCAGACCCTATCATTCATGGGAAAGAGGAGCTAACAAAAATACAAACGAACTTATTCGTCAGTATTTTTCAAAAAAATTTCTTTTGAAAATCTCTCTGAGCAGGATATAAAGCGGGTAGAAGATATTTTGAATATTACTTTATGTTGTGTTTTTATTGTAGTTAAAATTAAAGTATGTTGAGTTTTTGTGAGGTGAAAAATTTGTTTTAAGTTTTTTAAAATTTTATTTTTGCTTGAAAAATTTATTTATTTTTTATTAAAAAAAATTATTTTAATAACAATTAAAATTTATTATTATGAAAAAAATGGATTACTTATCAAAAAAGGTAGTAATGACAAGTGTATGTTCATTACTTTTTGTTCTTTTTGCTTTCAATGCGAAAGGGGAAGAATTTGCAGGACAAACTACTGCAGGGACTTATGAAATTTCTTCTGCAGAGACTTTACAGCTTTTAAAGGATTTTGTAAATGGTACGGGAAGTGTAGCTCCTTACAATGCTAAACATCAATGTGGTGGTTATACTTTTATGCAAACAGCAGATATTGATTTAACCGGTCAAAGTTTTGCTCCTATTGGTAATTCAGGCTATCGTTTTAAAGGAACATACGATGGGGGCAATTACAAAATTACGGGTTTAAGCATTGGTGCCTCTGGTTCACCAGTTTCAGCAGATGGTGTTGGCTTATTTGGATATGTTGATACAGGAGGAGCTCTTAAAAATATTGTTTTGGAAGGTGGTTCTGTTTATGCCAATAATATTGCAGGATCGCTTACAGGTGGTATAAATACTGGAACGATAGATAATTGCCATAGTTCCTGTATGGTCAATGGATTAGGGAATGTTGGTGGTTTGATAGGTAAAATTGAGGGGAATACTACGGTATCCAATTGTTCTTCAAGCGGTGAAGTTCAACCTCAATCAACATCAAGTAATGCTTTGGGAGGATTAATTGGGACTTATAGTGGTAGTGGAGCAGCTCCAAAAGTATATAATTGCTATTCCACAAGTAATGTAAGTGCTAAATATCAGGTAGGGGGTTTTATAGGAAATTGCTCAGGTAGTGGAATCATAGAAAATTGTTATGCTACAGGTAATATAACAATAACTGCTGAAAATAAAGGGGGAGGATTTATAGGAGATTTATCTGGAACAGTTGTTGTAAAAACATGTTATGCAACAGGGAATGTTATAGCTTCTACAGCAGGTAGGAACCTTTTAGGAGGATTTGCTGGAGACATCCGAGAATCTAATAATGTTCAGAATTGTTATGCAAGAGGAGATGTTAATGGAAATCAAAACATTGGAGGATTTGCTGGACATATTGCAAGAGCTACCGTTCAAAATTGTTATGCTACTGGAGCTGTAACAGGGGTAGATAATGTAGGTGGCTTAGTAGGATATTTGGAGGAAAATAACAGTACTTCAGCAATAAAAAATTCGGTAGCGCTCAATCCAAGTATTACTCGTGGAAGTGGTACAAATAATACTTTTGGTGCAGCTATTGGGAAGACCACTGTTACAGACGCTACGCGTTATAGTGTAAATTATAGCTTTAATGAGATGGCTTTACCTTCTGGCACTTTAACAGGTCTGGCATGTAATCAGATAAGTAAAGAAGATATTAATTTAGCTCGCAATTGGTGGGATATTTCTTCTTCTACAGGTTATTATGCAACCATTGGAACAGTAAATCCTCCTGATGTTTGGATATTTGCAGATCATAAATTACCGATTCTGAAAAATGGTTTCTTTGTTAACCAGAGCGATGCAATGCCTGCTCACTTACTTATGTCAAGTGATCAAGTTATACAGCCAGCTTCTGGACAGCAAAATATATTTAAGATATCCAATGGGCACTTGATGATAGATGAAAACGTAGAAGTTACCGCCCTTCGTATTTATAATGTAGAAGGAAAAGTAGTACTTTCTGATGTATCAACAGCCAGGGTAATAGATATTTCCCATATTCAGTCGGGCGTTTACATTGTAAAAGCTATTACCAATAAGGGGACGAAAGTTGCCAAGATAGTAAAATAAGAGAAAGCATAGTGGTGTTTTGTTTTTGAGAAACAAAGATTGGTGTTTGGAAAGAAGTTCACCGGGGAAAATCCGGTGAACTTCTTACAGTAATAAATTGAAGTTTCGCAGTTGAGAAAGTGCTGAAAAGAAAATAAAAAAGAAAATAAAAAAGTTCTTAATTATTCTCAAATGAAAAAAAAACATTTTTCATTATTAATAGTTTTTATTTCTACCCTATTAAATTGTTTTATATTAACCCCTACCAGAGCTCAGTTCACTATAATTGAGAATTTTCATGGAAGTTCTGTTGGCAGCAATATAAAAGTCGGGGGAAGTGCTTATCTGACGTCAGGCATTGATGATCCAGTAGGTGAAGGTTGGCTTAGGTTAACAAAAGACCTTGGTTTTCAAAAAGGGTATGCTTATATAGATTCTTCGTTTCCTTCTACGTTAGGTGTCTTGATAGATTTCGAGTATAAAACATGGAGAGCTTCTCTTACCGATGTAGGGGGTGATGGTTTCACTGTTTTTTTATTTGATGCCACGGTGCCTTTTTTAGAAGGAGGTTACGGTGGTTCATTAGGTTATGCACCTTTTACAGGAGTTTCTGATGGTTTGGCTGGCGGATATATTGGAATAGGATTTGATGAGTTTGGTAATTTTTCCAATCCAACCCAGGGAAGAATTGGAGGACCAGGGCAAATGTGTAATTCTATTGTTCTTCGAGGACCTACTACAAATGATCCTGCAACCACTAATATATATTTAACTGGAGTTCAACTTCAAACCGACCCCTTATCCAATATCAATTCTATTGATTATAATACACCTACCTATGATAGACCCAGTGATGATTTATTTTACAGACGGGTAAAAATTTCAATTGAACCGATAGGAACGATTCAAAATCCTAATTATAAAATAACAGTAAAATGGCGAACCACTCCAACAGGAAATGATATTACCCTCTTGACCTATAATACCATCACTCCTCCACCGCCAAATTTAAAAGTAGGATTTGCCGCTTCCACTGGCGGGAGTGTTAATTGTCATGAGATTCGGGATCTTGTGATTACCACGCCGGGTGGAATGAGAGTTGATAAAACTGTTGATAAATTAAATGCAAAAGTAGGAGATCAGTTAACTTATAAAATAGATGTTTATAATTCAACGAATTATTCAGTCAATCATGTAAACTTAACCGATACAATAAAAGATGCCAATAATAAGGTAATAGATATTGATTCCGGAATTTTTACTATCAATAGTATTACTTTTAATAACAATGGAAATGCGGCTAATACGGCCGAAGGTTTTACGAGTGGTATTCCTGTCACCAGTGGTTTAACCAATCCTTTTCGAATTAATGAATTAAGTTTTCAACCGAACACTATGTCTACTTTTATTGTAAAAGTAACTTTAAAGGAGATTCCTCCGGGAGGCATTTTTAAAAATACTGTTGTGGTAAATGTTGATCCTTTGTTAACGGGTATCACCGACGAAGATCTAACCAATAATACTTTTACGGTATCGACCAATGTATTAAACACAGATTTTGAACTTAGAAGTTCTATAGATAATAGTTGTTCGGATAGTGAAAATGGGAACACGATCACTCTGAAGGTATTCAATATAGGAACCACCAGTAGTATAAAGGACAGTACGGTGACTTTGCGGGATACCATTCCAATGGGGGCTATTGTTACCAATGTGTCAGGCGAAGGATGGAGTATTACTCATTCAAATGATATCTATACTTTTAGCAGGAAAGATGCGCTTTCACCAGGTTCTTCCTATCCGCCAGTAATATTAACACTTAAACTTCCCGTTTCAGGAACAATATGGATAAATTCGGCAAAAGTAGATTATACAGGAATTGAAGCCACAGAAGACAATAATTTTTCAAGGGATACTATTTATGTTATACCTCAAGTTCCTGAAGTCGTTTCGCTTGTAACCTATTGTCAGGGAGAGACAGCTTTACCTTTGATAGCAATGGGATCTAACCTTTTATGGTATACTGATCCAATAGGTTCAGGGAGTCCAAACGCCCCTATTCCTCAAACGTCGAATCCTGGCAGTACTATTTATTATGTAAGTCAGACTTCTGGAAAATGCGAAAGTCCACTTTCCTCAATTGAAGTTATTGTTTATCCCCAAACGGAAGCTCCTCAAGTTGTGTCACCTGTGACTTATTGTCGAGGAGAGACAGCTTCTCCTTTGACCGCAATAGGAACTAATCTTTTATGGTATACCGATCCAACAGGTTCAGGAAGTCCAAACGCCCCTACTCCTCAAACATCGAATCCTGGCAGTACTACTTATTATGTAAGTCAAACGTCAGGAAAATGTGAAAGTCTACTTTCCTCAATTGAAGTTATTGTTTATCCCCAAACGGAAGCTCCTCAAGTTGTGTCACCTGTTACTTATTGTCAAGGAGAGACAGCTTCTCCTTTGACCGCAACAGGAACTAATCTTTTATGGTATGCCGATCCAACAGGTTCAGGAAGTCCAAACGCCCCTACTCCTCAAACATCGAATCCTGGCAGTACTACTTATTATGTAAGTCAGACCTCAGGAAAATGCGAAAGTCCACTTTCATCAATTGAAGTTATTGTTTATCCACCAATACATGCTTCGATAATAGGCGATACTACTTTATGTAAATACGGTTCACCTTCCCGGATTTATTTTAGAGGATACGACGGTATTCCTCCTTATACTTTTACTTATAAAGTTAATAATGGACCAGCCCAAACAATCACAACTATTATAGGAGATACTATTTCTATTCCAATTGAATCTACAGAGTTAGATAATTTAACTTATTCACTGATAAATGTTTCGGATGAACGGGGTTGTTGGCAACAACAAACTAAAACGGTTACTGTCAACATTATCTTATGCAATATTTCTATCATTATTCCTAATGCTTTTACTCCTAATGGTGATGGATATAACGATGTTTTTCTTCCTGAAACTGAAAATATCCTTACCCTTGACTTAAAAATTATTGACAGGAATGGTCGGTTAATATATAGCATTGATTCTGTTGGTGGTTTTTGGGATGGGAACATGTCTTCAGGGGAAGCTGCTCCCGATGGAACGTATTTCTATAAAATGAAGGCTTATGGAAGGGATAACAAAATATACACTCAGCAAGGAAGTATCAGCCTTTTCAGAAATATGATTGACAAAACACCTTTAGATATTAACTTAATTCCTAATCCTGTGAAAGGTGAATTATCAATTAAAGTTGCCAATTTATCTCCCAATGATTTGAAAAATGTTACAATATATACGTTGGATGGAAAGCTCATTAATACTATATCATCTAATGATGAGACAGTGACATTAAATCTTTCTGAACTACCCAAGGGATTATATTTGCTAAAAGTATCTTCAGAACACAATGTAGGATTTTGTAAATTTATTAAGCAATGAAGTTTATGAAAAGGTGGAAAATAATTAGAATAAGTGTTTTAATTTTAATAGCGATAAGCTT
>Ga0209204_1001833_pt1 | contig 18708 bp, 16 predicted proteins | sample AD_JPNMR2_MetaG_FD_184425 | JGI IMG/M metagenome (GOLD analysis project Ga0209204, IMG submission 184425) | Active sludge microbial communities of municipal wastewater-treating anaerobic digesters from Japan - AD_JPNMR2_MetaG (SPAdes) (version 2) | ecosystem: Engineered > Bioreactor > Anaerobic...
AAGATAAGTAATATCTGTAACCCAGACCTGATTAGGGTAGTCAGCATCAAATCGTCCGCCCAGTAGATTAGGCGCTACCGGATGGTTATGGTTTGAGTCAGTAGTAGCACGGGTTTTGCAGCGAGCCTTAGCCACAAGGCCTTGTTCAGCCATTATGCGTCTGATTCTCTTCCGGCTCCAAACGATCTCTTCAGCTGCTAACTTCTTCTTAATCCGGCGTGTGCCATAGGTTTTTCTGCTCTCCATAAATACCCGTCTCACTTTCTGGGGCAAGACATCTACCTTTACCTTTTTAGGCCTCCTAAGCCATTCGTAATACCCGCTTCGTGATACTTTGCACAACTCACATGCCCGCTTAATGGCGACTGGATTGCCGTGTTTTTTAATTATCGCGTACTTTTCCTCTGGTCTCCTGCAAAGTACGCCGCTGCTTTTTTTAGGAACTCGTTTTCGTTCCTTAGCTGTCTGTTCTCTCTTTCAAGCCTTCTTACATACTCTAGATCCGGCCTCATGTGCCCGCTGCCCGGAAAAGCATTTTCCCCATCTTCTGAGTACTTCTTTAGCCATATATAAATCGTTGGTTTATGCAACCCCAATTCCCTTGCTGCTTCGATCGCTGTTAGCTTACCTGCCCTAATCTGCTCTACATAAGCTATCTTTGTATCCCTGTCATAGTGCTTCGCCATTTAGACACCTCCAGACGATCCTCCCTTTATTATCGTCGATGTTCTCGGTGTCCGCTACTAGCGGTACCACAGCCATTTCTCCTTCTCGACTTTACAAAAAGCACTGCAAATACTATAATAAGTAAGCAATTGTTTATATGATAAAATGTTTTTCTAACGCTGCACTTTCCTCCTCAAGAACGTGACAGGACAATGGTAATAGGAGGGCAAAACGTCGTGAATACAAATACCGGCGAACTCAAACAACTGAGAGAGATGTTATCTGAGGTAGATGGGTTGTCTCAGGTCTTTCGTGTTCTGGGAGACGAAACCCGGACTAAGCTAATCTACCTCTTGTCCCTTAAGGAGTTGTGTGTCTGTGATATTGCAGAGATCCTCGGAATTTCTGTCCCTGCCGTATCCCACCACCTGAGACTCCTAAGGGCAATGCGCCTCGTCAGACGCAGCAGAGACGGAAAGCATGTGTATTATACGCTGGATGACGACCATATCGTGACTTTAATCCGCCAGGCAAAGGAGCACTATTCAGAAGAAACAACCGGAACTGGAGGATAACAGCGGACAGAACAGAGTTCGGCAGAACAAAAAAGGAGCGACAGCATGCTGGTACATCACGATGAATCGAACACATCCCGTGGGGCGCATATAGGTCACCATGGGCACGAAAGCAACGGTAATACATTGATGCGGCCTGCAGCGATAATCGCATCTGCAACCCTTCTGTTAATCGGCATTGTCTTCGAACCTAAGCTCCATGGGACACCTTATGTGTTCATGGAATACGTCATTTTCGTCACAGCTTATTTGCTGGTTGGCGGAAAAGTGTTGCGGCAAGCCGTCACTCATCTCTTCTACGGCAAGGTGTTCGATGAGTTCTTCCTTATGAGCGTGGCAACACTTGGCGCTTTTGTCATACACGAGCTGCCTGAAGCAGTCAGTGTCATGCTCTTTTTTGATGTTGGCGAATACCTCCAAGACCTTGCACTGGATAAGTCAAGGAAGGCTATTGCGAGCCTTATAGAGATTCGTCCGGACAGCGCGAATTTGAAGGTGCTGAAGGACCATGGCGGCTATGAAATCGAGGTTGTCCATCCTGACAGCGTCAATATCGGCGACATAATCGTCGTAAAGCCCGGGGAAAGGATCCCGTTGGACGGACGAGTTGTAGAAGGCTCATCTTTCGTGGATACATCTGCACTTACAGGAGAGTCTGTTCCTCGAAGAGTATCACCTGGAAGCACTGCCCTTGCAGGAATGGTTAATAGTCAAGGGATCATTGAAATCTGTGTTGAAAAGAAGGCCTACGAGTCGTCCATAGCCAGGATCATGCATCTTGTAGAAGATGCGTCGACTCGCAAAGCCCCTACTGAGCGGTTTATTACGACTTTTTCCCGGTATTATACTCCTTTTGTTACGCTGGCAGCTGCCGCTATAGCTTTTGTCCCTCCCCTTGTAATCCCGGGGGCCACGTTTTCAGAGTGGATGTACCGCGGCTTGGTGCTGCTTGTCATATCATGTCCGTGCGCGCTGGTGATTTCTATACCCCTTGGGTATTTCGGAGGCATTGGTTCTGCATCCCGCCACGGTATTCTCGTGAAAGGCGCGAACTTCCTTGATGCATTGACCTCCCTCCATACAGTCGTTACAGATAAAACAGGGACTCTCACAAAAGGCGTGTTCAAGGTAACTGAAATCGCAACACGCAACGGGTTTACGGAAGACGAAGTTCTCAGGTTCGCAGCCCTGGCTGAGTACAGTTCCAATCACCCGATTGCAAAATCGATCTTAGACGCTTACGGCAAAACCCCGTCAGCCAAGAGCGTTCAAACCTATCGCGAAATCCCGGGGCGCGGCGTCAAAGCTTCAATCGACGGAAAAGAGATCATTGCAGGAAACGATGAACTGATGCACATGGAGAACATTCCCCACGATTCGTGCGACCTGAAGCGCACAGTCGTGTATGTGGCAGTAGACAGAGTTTTTGCAGGGTACATCATTGTCTCAGATGAGATTAAGCCTGATGCAAGGGAAGCTATGAACGAACTGAAAACCCTGGGTGTTGAGTCCATAGTCATGCTGACAGGCGACAACCTGCAAATCGCAAATGATGTGGCAGAGCAAGTAGGAATCAGCGATATGTACGCAAACCTGCTTCCTGAAGATAAAGTCAGAAAGGTTGAAGAACTGGCCGCAAAGCTTCCAAGCGAAGGCAGAAACCGCCTTGCCTTCGTGGGGGACGGAATCAACGATGCGCCTGTGATCATCAGGGCAGACGTAGGAATCGCCATGGGTGCATTGGGAAGCGATGCAGCGATTGAAGCAGCTGATGTGGTGATAATGGACGATAAGCCGTCTAAGCTCGGAACAGCAATCCGCGTAGCGCTCCATACCAGGAAGATCGTACTCCAAAATATCGCCCTGGCTCTGACAGTGAAAGGTGCCTTCATAATCAGAGGGCTGCTGGGCACAGCGACAATGTGGGAAGCTGTCTTCGCAGACGTGGGCATTGCATTGCTTGCCATCTTAAATGCTACAAGGGTCTTTCGTAGACGCTATGGTTCGCGAGGGACGTACCCCGAGATGTCAGGAAGCGTTAATACACAAGCCTCCGGGTAATCGCAGGTTCCATCCTTCAGGGTTTAGATTCTTCATATTGACAACAAGACAAAAGGAATTAGTTCTGAAAACCGGGAGCAAGCTAAAGCAGAACGACGGACAAAAAAGCGTTCCGGAGGGTTTGCCGTGAAAGCTGAAACGCTCCTTCATATTGCGTTAGGAATCGTCATTGCGGTGATAGTAGCAATCCTCAGGCCTCAGGCAATAGACAGCTTGCTGCAGTCAGAATGGCTAGGTGAGGCAACTCTGCCCAGGTACACTGACGGTTCGGAGCGAGAGAGCAGGACACCTGAGTCTGCCGACCTGGTGAGCCTGTTTCCGGAGATTGTCATAAGGCAATGGAACCCGGAAAAAAAGAAAATCGCCTTGACATTCGATGACGGCCCTGATGATATCTACACTCCTCAAATCCTTGACATATTGTCTGAGTACGGGGTGCGGGCCACATTCTTCTTAATAGGAAGTCTGGCAGAAAGCCATCGAGATATTGTAGAGAGAATTCACAGAGAAGGCCATGAAATCGGCAATCATACCTATTTCCATTCGAACCTCTCCCGGATGGCGCCTTGGCAAGTTCTTCTCGATTTGAGAAAGGCCAGAGAAGTCTTTTCGGATATCACGGGAGACGATGTCTTGGTCATGCGCCCACCATATGGAGCCCTTGATCCGCCTGCAGTCAAGGCTATCGGTGACGAAGGATACAGCATCCTCCTGTGGACAGTGGATTCACTGGATTGGTGGGGCCTTTCCAAGGAAGAAGTCGTCGAGAACATCCTTCCTAAAGTAGAGAAAGGCGTTATCGTCCTACAGCACTCATCAGGCGGTCCGGATGAGGACCTCTCAGGCTCAGTAGCTGCCCTCCCCCACATTATTGAAACGCTCCAATCTGAAGGTTACAGTTTCCACACAGCCAGCGAGATCTTAGAAGAAGTAAGGCTTCAAAACGAACGGAAGAAAGAAGCTGAAGAAGCTGAGAAAATGGAAGGGTCTGAATAAAGAGAGGGCCTGTGGTTTTCAACAGACCCCCGGATTAAAGGTGTCAAATCTCTAGCCAAGCCCTGTAGCAATCTAGATTCCGAGACAACAGCAGCAAAGAATGGCGAGTAAGATTATGATGAGTATAATCCACCAACATGAGTTTCCGAATAAACCGGATTTCGGCTTGCTAATGTCTGTCATACGGCTAGCCTCCTTCAAATAGCCTGCCTCAGAAAGGACATGTCTCAGACCTTCCTGCAATCACAATATATTATGTCAAGCAGTCGGCTGTTGACACTGATCGAAGGCTAGTAGTACTCCACCGTGACAGTCTTGCCCATGTCCTGCAAAACCTGGGCCAACCCCTGGACAATCTTATGTTTCAATGCAAGATTCCGGGGAACATCAGGGCTTTGATGGGCAGGGTTTATCGCCCTGCCGACGATTATATGAAGGCAGTCAGCCTCAAGGAGCAGTGATGTCAAAAGGCTTGCACCATCACACTTCATGGCAGCGTCCCGCAGCTTAATACCTGATTCCAGCTTTTCCAAAGTATAGGAAAGTGTCAACATGCCTTCGCTGACGAGGTCTATCCCTTCCAGATGGCCGATGGGGGGAACTCCTTCATCATGTCGGGTAAGATCTACCATTATCGGCCGCCCGAGGATGCGTGCTACAATATTGCCTGTGGTGCCTCCGCATACTACTTTCTTGCCCGGCGAGGTCAACAGTTTATGCACAACCTCGCAGTCATCTTCAGGGTTGACCGGAGGGCCTACAAGCATCGTGAGGTGACGCGGGTACCTAACCCGAATAGCGACTACAGTAGCGTCGTCTCCAGGCTTGAATGCATATAGCTTTGAAGTTACCTCAGCGATTTCCTCTGCCAGTTCAGACGCAAGCTTGGTCCTGACTGCAGCGGACGAGATGTAATCTCCCACCTTGTCCCAGCCCCAGCCGATGTTCCATATCCCTCCGATGCCGGCATGCAGGACTCCGTCACTTGTCAATACAATCCAATCCCCATCTTCAACAGAAAAGAAAGCCTCGCTGATTTTTCTCTCATCTATAATCCGCTCTGATCTCCGCACACTGCGAAGCCGGCTTCCACGTCCTATGAACGCGGGAGGGCTGTCGTATTCAGCGAGATACACATTTCCGTCACTGAAAATCTGCAGTATGCTGAAGGTCGAGTAGGCAAGCTGCCTTCTCTCACACACAGGTAGAGTGTGGACAAAAGCCTCAACAACTTCATCGAGCTTCAGTCCGCCTTTGAGCATGGTAACAGCCATCTTTGTGGTCAGTGATGAGAGAATATTGGCCTTGACCCCGCTCCCTAGCCCGTCCGAAAGCACAACTATGGTGGAGTCAGGGCAGGTTTCCACCTCCACGCTGTCGCCGCAGAGTTCCTCGCCGTGCTTATTCAGTTGATACTTGGCTACTTCAACGTGAAGACGTCCCATTGCCCTCCTCCTCATTGCTGAAAGTATTCATGAGTTTTGTGAGGAGCACTTTGGTTTCAGCAGTGGTTTCACCTAATAGGCTTGCTATCTTCTGGGCAACTTCCATCTGCTTGTTTATAACTCCCTGCGCTTTTTCCAGAGTCTGCTCGCGTATCTCAAGAAGTTGCTTCTCACGGTTTTTCTCTTCGGTTATATCAACTATAATCCCCATTGCCAGCTTCTCACTGGGTTCATAGAATATCGTCTGATAAGTCACCAGCTCCCTGTCAGGATAAGAGATCTCTCCCTGGATAACAGTCTTCTTCCTGAGGGCCTGCCTGAAATAGTCAGGTTCCAGGACAGCGGAAAGTCTCTTTCCTACTATCTCCTCTTTCTTCCACTTGAACATCCTTTCTGCAGCTGCGTTAATATCCCGAACGATCTCGTCTTCATCTATAACAACTATGGCATTGGGAGTTGAATCAACGAACAGGTTAGCCACTGATTCTGCTCTCTCCCGCATATACGGGATGCACATTTCAGGGTCAGCCATCCCTTGGAATACGGCGATAGCTTTGTCTCTACAAGAATCATACCCGCACGCGCCGCAATTAAGCTCGTCAGACTTGGAATACTTGCCTGTTTTCGCAAGTATCGTCCGGATTATGCCTTCATCCGGCACCACGGCCTGAGGCTTCAGATCACGGTAGTTTCTTTCAAGGAGTGTTCGGGGAATCTCAGGACGCTCTGAAATATCCTTCACATAATCCGCCTTGTCCATACTCCTGTCATCTGAGGATCGCTTTACATACTCAAGTACACGGGCTCTTCTTGTGTAGATATCATCTACGCTAGGATTCTTAGGCCCGTTAATGCACCCGCCTTCACATGCAAGCATATCCACAAACCGAGGAAGGTGTGTTATGTCGCCTTTTTGCATACCGGTTATGAACTGCTTCAGCACCTCTTTGCAGCTTTCAACCCCTGAAACCGTAAGCACATGGGAGTCAAGCATGTCCGTACTTAATGATGCCGACCTTAGAATGCCTCCTTCAACTGGAAACAATCTGGCTGTCTGAGGTACGACACCGTCAAACCCCGACGGTTCCAGCAAGCCGAGATCGATTCCGGCCTCCAGAAAAACCTCATTAAGCTCCTCAAACGTCAAGACAAAGTCTATGGCATCATCTATGCCGGGCTCCATCCGTTCATCAATCTTCGCAATGCACGGGCCGATGAACGCCACTTTTATGCCAGGCATGGTCTGTTTCATATACCTGCCATGGGCAATCATAGGAGACACAATAGGAGCCAGGTGCGGAATAACCTCAGGATAGTGTCGTTCAATGAGGTTTACCACTACAGGACACGGACTCGATATCAGAGGTGTTGTGCTTTCTCGGAATCGACTGGCATATTCCCTGCTTACAAGTTCCGCCCCGATCGCAGTCTCCTGGACAAAACTAAACCCTATCAGCCTTAGGGCTGTCGGGATAACCCCTGGGTTTACGTCCGGAAACACAGAAGGAAAAGACGGGGCAACACTTGCAGCTACTCTTTCTCCGTTTTCAAGGAGAGGCATAAGGATGCCGAGGTCGCTTGCAACCTTCTTCGCTTTTTGAGGACATACCAGGACGCAGCTGCCATCATAAATGCACCTCTCCTGGCAAACCCTTGCGTGGAGCTGGTGAGGCAGCTCGCCGCGCTCCATCTTTATCGCTTTTACAGGACACGTCCGGAGACACTTGTAACAATCCTTGCATTTTGCATCAATCGTGGTAATTATGCCCACGTTACCACCTTCCTTATGATAGGCTCCCTTCCACAATCAGCCTGTCGGCGTGCTTGCCACCACCGTGCTTGCCATCCCTAATTACGGGCGTGACTTAACAACTATCCCTCGTCGGCATTCCCTGTTGCATCGTTGCGTAGCCTTGGCATAACTTGGTCCCTGAAAAGCCGGGGCACATCAGGAGGAGATACCGCCGCGAAAAGCTCATCATCGATTCTCACTGTAACTCCTTTTGTGCATGACTCCTGGCAAAACGTTCCTTTTATTTCCACCTGCCTCGGAGCATGTTCCCCGATGGCTGCTTCAAACGCCTTTATTACGTCTGAAGCGCCTCTTAGGAAACATGAACTGCCTACACAAACCTCAATGGTAACCATTATGTTACCTCCTTGCACTCTCGTCATCCGCCGCCGCACAGCCTGAACCGCATGAACAAGAGGCTTCGTTCAGACATACTTTGGATAGCACTTCTTTTTCGAATATCTCTTTCGCATTAAGGGGCGTCACGCCGGTTACTATTCTGTCACCGACCTTTATGGACACGCCGTTCTCGCAGTGTTCCAAGCAGAACGTAGCCTTTAGATTAACCTTGTCTTCAATATCACATTGGTCCGACAGCTTAGTAAAGGCTTGAAGAACATCATATGATCCCCTTACATAGCATCCTGTCCCTACGCAGATCGAGACATCCAGCGCACCGGGTTTTGTCCCGTTAATCCTTATGTCCCCGGAAATCCGTCTGCGCGATCCGTAACAAGTATGCAACACCTCATGCGCAAGGTCGCTGCCCGGCTCACTAAGGTGCTCGTCGTACAACTTCGTGACTGCCAGGTTCTCACTTGGGCTGCGAAGTTGCGACAACCTGTCACCGGCGTAGAGTCCCTTGCCTCTTGCTTTCCGTGACTCCGTATCGTTCGGCTGCGGCTGTCCTCCTCCACCGACACAACCGCCGGGACATGCCATAACTTCAACCAGATCGTATCTGGCTTCCCCTGACCTCGTGGCATCAAGCAGCTTGCGCACATTGGCAAGTCCGTGGACAATCGCTATATTAAGTTCTGTGTCACCAAGGCGCACAGTCGCCTCACGAAGCCCTTGAAATCCTCTGACTTCTTTAAAGTCAACATAGCCCAGGTCAGTCTCAAGCACGTCTGCTGCGGTCCTTAAGACAGCCTCTGCCACTCCGCCGGTAACCCCGAAGATGACGCCTCCTCCGGTAGTCAGCCCGAACGGCTGATCAAAGGCTTCTCCTTCGAGCTCTTCGAAGACTATCCCTGCCTGTTTCAAAAGCAGGCCAAGTTCATTGGTGGAAATGACTGCATCCACATCAGGAACCCCACCTTCTGCAAACTCAGGCCTTTTTGCCTCGAACTTCTTAGCCGTGCAAGGCATCACTGAAACAACGTAGATATCCTCAGGTTCAACACCAAGTTCCTTTGCGTAGAACTTCTTTACGACCGATCCAAACATCTGCTGAGGAGACTTGCACGTTGAAATATTGTCCAGTATGTCAGGGTAGTGCTGCTCAGCGAATTTGACCCATCCCGGACAGCACGAGGTAAACTGGGGCAACCGTTCGCCTTTGGAAAGGCGGCCCAGGAACTCGTTGCATTCTTCTACAGCAGTAAGATCCGCCGCGAACACCGTATCAAAAACCTTGGCAAATCCGATCTTCTTAAGTGCAGCAACGATCTTGCCTGTCTCAAGCTCCCCGGGCTCCTTGCCGAAGATTTCCCCGATTGCAACGCGCACTGCAGGTGCGATCTGAGCCACAACTACCTTGGACGGATCACCAAGCGCGTTCCAGACTGCTTCTGCCTCAAATTTCCCGGTGAGTGCACCTGTAGGGCACACTGCAACACATTGTCCGCAGTACACGCACTCGACTTCTCCGAGCTTCCTTCCGAAAGCAGGGCTGACACATGTGTCTGCCCCCCGCCCGACGAATCCCAAAGCTCCTACACCTTGGATTTCAGAACAAACCCTGACACAATCACCGCAGAGTATGCACTTATTGGGATCTCGGACAATAGAAGGGTTTTCATCGTCAATAGGAAGCATGTGATCCCTTTCACCGAACCTTACCTCTCTGACCCCCAGTTGGTAGGCGAGGCTTTGGAGCTTGCAGGACCCGTTTTTGTCACAGATTGTGCAGTCCCTGTGGTGGTTCGCAAGGAGAAGCTCCACCACCATTTTGCGCAATCTCCGTGTCCTTTTGGTGTTTGTGCGGATCACCATACCGTCTCTAGGAGCTGTGGAACAAGCAGCCACAAGGCCCATGTTATCTACTTCAACTGTACACATACGGCATGCCCCGTACACCGACAACTCCGAGTGATAGCAGAATGTAGGAAGCTCAATGCCTGCTTTACGCACCAGCTCCAGGATATTCTTTTCTCCGTTTATTTCAACTGTTTTTCCGTCAACAGTCACGTAAGGCATACTTGGTTCCCTCCCCCACTTAAGTCGCGTTATACACTACTTCAAACCGTGGTCTATCTTTCAAATCAAAGCAACTAATGATTTATTGCTCCAAACCGACATTTCTCAACACATGCTCCGCATTTAATGCACTTTGTCGCATCTATACTGTGGGGTTTCCTTCGCTCACCTGATATAGCCCCTACAGGACACACCTTCATACAAAGAGTACAGCCGCGGCACTTTTCCGGATCGATGGAGTAAACCCTCAACGCCTGGCAGACACCTGCAGGACACCGTTTTTCCAGAATGTGTGCCTCGTATTCGGAACGGAAGTACTTAAGCGTCGTCAGGACAGGGTTCGGGGCGGTTTTCCCTAAACCGCAGAGAGCTCCGTCCTGCACTGCAAGAGCCACTTCTTCCAGGAGTGCCAGGTCTTCTTCAGTGCCCTCACCGTTTGTGATTTTCGTAAGAAGTGCAAGCATCTGCTTTGTACCTTCGCGACATGGCACGCATTTTCCACAGGATTCGTTTTGAGTAAACTGCATAAAGAACCTGGCGACCTCTACCATACAAGTATCTTCATCCATCACCACTATTCCGCCGGAACCCACCATCGCCCCTACCTTGTGTAAGGACTCATAGTCCAATGCAACATCCAGCTGACCCTCGGCCAAGCACCCTCCTGACGGCCCGCCGATTTGCACTGCCTTAAACCTCCTGCCTATACGGGTACCTCCTCCGACCTCAAAGACAAGGTCTCTTAGAGGGAATCCCATAGGCACTTCCACCAGGCCTGTGTTTACTACTTGCCCTGCAAGTGCAAATGTTTTCGTTCCCGGACTCGTCTCTGTCCCGCGGGACTTGAACCAGGACGCTCCGTTTAGGATAATGGTGGGCAAATTCGAGAGAGTCTCCACGTTATTAATAACGGTAGGCTTCCCGAAAAGGCCTTTTTCAGCTGGGTAAGGGGGCCTTGGGTTAGGCATTCCACGGCCGCCTTCAATCGATGAAATCAGTGCAGTCTCCTCGCCGCAGACGAACGCTCCCGCGCCTTCTTTCACAGTTATATCAAAGGAAAAGCCGCTGCCGAGGATATTTCGTCCCAGCAACCCATATTCTCTCGCCTCTGCGATAGCTTTCTTAAGGCGCGTGACTGCCACAGGGTATTCAGCTCGCACATATATAAACCCCTCGTCAGCACCGATTGCGTAACCGGCTATCATGAGACCCTCTATCACCTTATGAGGGTCGCCTTCCATTACGCTTCTGTCCATAAATGCGCCTGGGTCGCCTTCATCTCCGTTACATATCACGTACTTCTTGTCGGATTTCGCAGCCTTGGCAAACTGCCACTTACGGCCTGTTGGGAAGCCTGCTCCGCCGCGCCCTCTGAGCCCTGATTCATTAATGAGCTCGATCACCTGTTCAGGGGTCATCTCATCCAAGACTCTTGCGATTGCGGCATAACCACCCATTGCAATGGCTTCCCTGATGTCTTCAGGGTTAATCCTGCCGCAATTGGCCAGGACCACGCGGTGCTGATGCTTGTAGAACGGAATAGACTCTTCCGTCTCCACCTGAGTCCCTTTGAAAGGGTCCTGGTAGAAAAGACGTGTTACAGGCTTACCCTTTATTAGGGTCTCCTCCACGATCTCTTCCGCGTCCTCAGGCTTCACTGAAACGTAAAGGATACCCTGAGGTTCGATGCGGATAAGGGGGCCCATCTGGCAGAAGCCGTGGCATCCGCTTTTTTCGACACCGATACCGCCTCCGGCCTCTTGGCCTTCGCCGCACGCATCTTCTGTCATAGCTATATCCACCAGCAAACCTTTCTCAGCAACAAGCTCTCTGAGCCTCTCATATACTTTGAGTGATCCGTTGGCTAAGCACCCTGTCCCTGCACAGACCATGGCGCGCATCCTCTGGCGTCCCATACCTTTTTCAGCTTGTTCTCTTATTCTGTCTAAATCTTTGCGAGATTTCAGCATCCCTTACACCCCTCTCCGTCCTTTGTCCGGTACGCCTGTCCGTTATTTGCAGAGCAGTCGCCATCGGTCTCAGCCGCTTCCGTGCCTTCCTCCGAACTCTCCTCAGATAGCAATTGATCCAGGACAATACTGAGAGCCTCCGGAGTCATCTGTCCGTAAACGTCGTCGTCGTTTATGGTAACGACAGGTGCAAGTCCGCACGCACCGATACATGACACTGTTTCGAAAGTAAACAGCAAGTCGTCTGTGGTGTCTTTTGCATCGTTAAGATCCAGCTTTTCGCGGATCAGGTCAGACAGTTTTTCAGAGTGCCGCACGTGGCATGCTGTCCCGTCACAGACCTTGATAACGTACTTTCCCTTTGGTTTCATTGAGAACTGTGTATAGAATGTAGCCACACCGTAGACAGTTGCCCGTGGGATGCCCAGTGCAGTAGCAACATATGTCAATACTTCTTCAGGAAGGTAACGGTACTCCGCCTGGATTTCTTGGAGAATGGCTATGAGGTTGGAAACCTTCCGCTCATGCTTGTCCAGTATATAGTTTACTTTGTCAAACTTCCGCTCGAATACCTGCTCCGTTTCTTTTCGCATACGAGCCGTCCCCCCAAGTCATCTTCAAATTCTCTCCCCCGGAGCCAAACAGCACAATTAGAAGAGGTCCATGTGATTTCAAGCCCACTACGCTCCTGAGGGCGATACAATCCACAACACCTGAGTGCGGGCTTCTCCAGGATTTCGGATCGCGTCCATATCTGTGAGAGAGAAGTACGCTGCATCTCCTTGCTCCAGATGGTATGTCTTCTCTCCGCTGTCTATTTCCAATGCGCCTTCGAGAACATAGACAAAATCGTCTCTGTCGTGGTTAAACAGGAACTCATCTTTGGAATACCTGCATCCCGGCCCAACAGTCACTACGACGCCTTGCATGCGCCTGTTCCGCGAACCAAGAAAGGCGAGAAGCTGGGCTTCCACCCCGTGAAGCTCGTGTGCTGCCACCAGGGATCTACGTCCTGCCTTGCGCGATATAACCCATTCGTCAGGAAACTCATCATCCGTCAGCACCGAGACTGCAATTCCAAGGACACTTGCGATCCGCTTCAAGGTAGAGTATGAAGGCGCTGCCTCACCTCTTTCCAACTGGTAGATGAAGCTTGCAGAAACACCTACCTTATCTGCGAGTTCTCTTGCGCTTATCCCTGAATTCGTCCGGGCTTTCTTAAGCCGTGCACCGAAATCCATGAACTCGTCCCTCCCCTGATCTGGTATGAACCTTGCGATTCAACAACATCCATGAATTATGACTTCGTATATGTATATTAAGTCAATACAACTATACACCATTACTTCACACTTGTAAAGTAATATTTTTCTCACATGAAGCGGTGGCGATTAAAACACAAGAAGACGGCGAAAATACGTGAGGCAGTTGGCCAAAAACACTGAACTTCGCCACGATGCGCTTCACGCAAAAGTATTTGGATCCTGCACGGAAGGAACTAAAATAGGAGTAGAGAATTAGAAGCACGGTTGCATGAACTTATGCTTCGACGTAAATGAGGTGAAGGTTATGAAAAGGCTTTACCGCAGTAGAACCGGGTCCATGATAGGCGGAGTCTGCAGCGGACTTGCAGAATACCTGGAAATAGACCCGACCATTGTCAGGCTTGCCTTCGTCCTGTTGGCTTTGTACACAGGAATAGGAATAGCCGCTTACTTGATCCTTTGGATAATCGTCCCCTATCCGGATAGGGGTGAGGCTGAGACGTCTGAAATAGTCCGCGAAGGCGCAGAAGAAATCCGGGATACAGCCATGGAAGTGGCAGAATCCATCAGCCCGGCCTCAAGAGAATCACCGGGACCGGCCATCAATGTAGTGGTGGGAATCCTTTTCGTAGGGTTAGGTATTGTCCTTCTCGGGCGGACACTTAACATCGTTTGGCTCCGCTGGCTGGATCTAAGGACATTAATGCCTCTGGTTCTTATCACCATCGGAATCCTTCTACTAAGAAGGTAGAAACTTGATGGGAGGAGAGAATAGGCGATGGAGAGACCTGATAATAACGGAGAGAGAAGTAATAACGGAAACCGGAGAAGGTATAAAAGCAGCATAGTACTCCCGTCAATTCTGATAATAGTCGGTGTCTTGATTCTTCTTTATAATCTTGGCCTGGTAGATCTGAAAATATGGGTGATCATTGCCCGATTCTGGCCGCTCATCCTTATCGCACTGGGAATTGAACTGATAATGGGAAGAGGGTCAATATCCAGATCCATCCTGCTCCTCGTTGTGCTTTGGATAGTCTTCGGAATGGTCATGCGTCATCCGACTCCAAGGGGAGCTATCACCAGTTCGAGGATTGAAAGGCCTCTCACTGGGATAACAAGTGCAGAGATAGAGATCAGCATGGGCATCGGAGAGCTAATCCTGGCCTCTCTTTCAGATTCACCGTACCTTATTACCGGTACAGTAGAGACTGCAGTAGGAGAATGGCCAAGAGAAGACTTCAAGATTAGTAATGGCAAAGCGCGCTTTGTCCTTAATTCAGACACCTCAAGCTTCTTCCACCGTTTCGATTTCTTCGGCATCGGCGCACAGCCGGCAAGAAAATGGGAGCTGGCACTTGCTGAAAGCATACCGATAAGCCTCGATATACGCACCGGAGTCGGAGGCGCCTACATCAACCTTGAGCGCGTTTCAGCCACTGATGTCCGGATCAGTACAGGCGTGGGAAAAACGACTCTGACTTTGCCTGCAAAGGGATACTCCAAGGTTGAGTTGTCAGGAGGCATCGGGGAGACCATCATTCGTATTCCGAGAGGTGTCGCAGCCCGGATCCGCACAACTACAGGAATAGGGTCTATCCAGGTGCGAGGCAACTATAGCAGTATTAATGATGAATACGTCTCCCCTGATTTCGATAGCGCTGAAAACCGAGTTGAACTTAACGTAAAAGGCGGGATCGGGAGCATACGAATAGAAGGTTAGTTTCGGCGGCCATTGGAAATATTGGAACCCAAAACCAAAGAATCCGTTAATGAATGCAGAAGGGCCGTAGTCTCAACCGTGCGGTAAACGAAGGGTTAAGCATACCGGCTTCCATTTATGCGGACACTATGCCTCGAGGAACACATTAGAAACACTATAAGAAAGGGTGAATCCAATGGCAGAGTTCAAGCTTCTCAAAAGCCCTATCAAAATCGGTAATATGGAGCTTCGAAACCGTATGGTAATGCCGCCGATGGTAACGAACCTGGCACATGATGACGGCTCCGTAAGCAGCAAGACTCGCGCTTATTACGGAGCAAGGGCAAAGGGTGGAATAGGGCTTATCATTGTTGAAGCAGCGAACGTGCATCCTTTGGGAAAAGGCTTCGCAAACGGACTGGATATCCACTCAGATAGGTTCATTCCGGGTTTAAGAAGCCTTGCTGATGAGGTACACGCCCATGGGGCAAAAATTGCAGTACAGCTTTACCACGCAGGCAGACAGACTACATCTCAGGTTTCCGGCTATCAACCTGTCGCACCTTCACCTATTACTGATCCGGTTACAGGTGAGTTGCCGAGAGAGCTGACGAAGGAAGAGATTAAAGGGCTTGCAGTTGATTATGGTAAAGCAGCAGCACGTGCTAAGGCTGCAGGATTTGACGCAGTTGAAATCCACTTCGCACACGGGTACCTCCTATGCCAGTTCTTGTCTCCGCACACGAATAAAAGGACCGATGAGTACGGCGGCTCGCTTGAGAATAGAATGCGGTTCCCTATCGAGGTAATCCGCTCAGTGCGAGAAGCCGTAGGGCCTGACTTCCCCATCATAGCAAGAATAAGTGCAGATGAAAAACTGCCTGATGGAATTACTCTGGAAGACGGTAAAGCCATAGCAAAGCGGTTTGAAGAAGAAGGCGTAAATGCAATCCACGTGTCTGCAGGCCTATACGAGACAATGACCTGGATAATCCAACCGTATGTTGTGCAAAGAGGATGCCTTGTGGACCTGGCCGAAGCCGTGAAGAGAGTTGTGAGCGTCCCTGTGATTGCTGTAGGAAGAATTAACGATCCGGAACTGGCAGAGTGCATTCTGGCTGAAGGTAAAGCTGATCTTGTAGCCTTCGGACGTGGGCTTCTTGCTGATGAAGAACTGCCGAACAAAGTAACAGAAGGAAGAGCCGGGGAAGTTCGAAAATGCATTGCATGTCTGCAGGCATGTGTTGACGAGCTCTTGGCAAATCAGCAAGTAGGTTGCACAGTTAACGCCCGTACAGGCCGTGAATGCGAGTTCCCGATGACGAAAGCTGAAACCCCACGCAAAGTGCTTGTGGTGGGAGGAGGGCCTGCTGGAATGGAGGCTGCCCGGGTAGCGACGATTAGAGGACACAAGGTCACACTTTGGGAAAAAGCGTCCGAGCTAGGAGGCCAGCTCCCTCTTGTCGTTGCACCTCCTGAAAAAGATGAATTCGGCACCTTCGCCGATTTCCTCGTGAAAGAACTGGAAAGACTCGGTGTCGAAGTGCATCTTAACAAGGAGGCTACTGTTGATGCTATCCGTAGAGAAAACCCTGATGTCGTTGTAGTGGCCACAGGTGCACGGCCTCAGACAATCGAAGTCTCCGGCGTAGACCGTGACCACGTGGTGAATGCATGGGATGTCCTTGCCGGAAATGTGCAGACAGGCAAGAAAGTCGCAGTCATCGGAGGCGGGCTTGTAGGATGTGAGGTCGCAGACTTCCTAGCCGAGAAAGGCCATGAAGTCACCATCATTGAGATGCTTCCTCAGATTGGCACAGACATCGGACCGGTTGTAGGGCCCATACTCTTTGCACGGTTAGAGAAGAACAACGTGAAGGTCATTACCGGTGCAAAGCTTACCGGTATCGGCGAGCGCGACATCAGTTACGAAAAGGACGGCAAGACAGAGGCTCTGGGAGAATTCGACTCCGTTGTGATAGCAGTAGGCGCAGCTCCTGACGGCTCTCTTACAAATCAGCTGGAAGGCTCAGGAATAAACTACTATGTCATCGGAGACGCAGTAGAACCGCGCCGCATCACACATGCAGTCTTAGAAGCAACAAGAGTTGCACATGAGATATAAACCGAATAAAACCGATTGACCGACAACCGGGAGGGCACTGAAACTCCTCTCAACTCTCAGTGCCCTCCCCTTTTCTTTCCCTAATGCATATCCATACTGTGCAGTATTCCGGATAAAGCTTGGACCGGTTTGCTTATTTCATATAGCGTTCCGATATAACCTCGACTCTGGGCATAGCGGAGAGTTGGGAGACAATAGCATCGTAATCCACTTCAGGAACCATGAGTTCATGCCGGACGTTGCCTTTGTACTCAGTATTCTTGATTACTGTATCATACTGACTGAGCAGATAGTTAACCTGGTCAAGCTCTGAGTATTGGCAGATAACAGCCAGAGGGATGCGAGGTATGATTTCAATCCTTCCGGCTTCCTCCAATGCGCCCAGGGCTGTACTGTGGTAGGCATCGATAAGGCCCCTCACCCCGAGCTTTTTGCCGCCGTAGTACCGAGTCACCACAACTACGGTATTGGTGACATCTGCTTTCAGAAGCGCGTTCAGGATGGGACGGCCTGCGCTTCCTGACGGTTCTCCGTGGTCATTATAGTAAGTCAGAGGGTTTTCAGAAAGCCCGACCCGGTAAGCATAGCAGTTGTGAGTGGCTTGGGCATGCTCTTCCCTGATCTCAGCAATAAACTCCTTCGCTGCCTCCTCATTCTCTGCAGGCGAAACATGGCCTATGAATACAGACCTTTGGATTTTCTGCTCGTAGCGACTTCTCTTAGCAACGGCAAAAAACTTTGTCAATACGCCCACCTGCTTACTTCCTGCCATTTATCATACAAGACGGATCACTTTAGGCCTCCACACATTTTCGCACCGCGCCGCAAGCCTTATCCCTGCGATATACAGTTCAATACTATCCTAAGATGACACCGGGATCAATTCGCCCCTAAGATAGAGCCGGCACGGGAGCCTCAGAGCCTATTAGATAAAACGTTTAAAACGTTGCAAGCGGCAAGCAGGTATACAAGGGAAGTGAGTTGAAATCAATTAGAACAGCGCAGCAACCAGAAAGCAGGTAATGCAGTATGAAGTCGGCTACAATACGAGACTTGACACGCGTTGCTATGTTCACCTCTCTCATGTGCGTACTCGCGTACGTCTTCTTGCATATCCCTATCAGTCCTGTGGCTGTATCAGCTCAGACTTTCGGAGTAATGCTTGCAGGGCTGGTCCTCAAGCCAAATCTGGCCGCGCTAAGCCAAGGGCTGTATCTTCTCCTCGGGGCCTTAGGCCTTCCGGTATTCGCAGGAGGGTCATCCGGCATCGGGGTGCTGATCGGGCCGCGAGGAGGATACCTGTGGGGTTTCATTGTCGGTGCCTACGTCACTGCAATCGTTGTTCAAAGAGTAAAGAAGCCTAAAAACCTCGTTACATGGCTTACACTGGCTTTCGCATCGTTCATCGGCGGAGTCATCACCGTCTATGCCACAGGTTTAGTACAGTTGGCGATAGTCACACGCCTTCCTTTACAGACAGCTTTCGCAGTGGGAGTACTCCCGTTCATTGCCGGAGATATCGTGAAGGTCCTTACGGCGAGTGTGATTGCAGTGCGAATCAGGAACACGCTCCGGTAAGGAAAATAGCGAAATCTCCGTCTCACTCCTTTAAGAACCAATCAACTTAAACATCCACACCTTCGAGTCATATGTTTTCAACAATTCCATATATTCGGAAGGAATTATTCAA
>Ga0209204_1001840_pt1 | contig 18669 bp, 16 predicted proteins | sample AD_JPNMR2_MetaG_FD_184425 | JGI IMG/M metagenome (GOLD analysis project Ga0209204, IMG submission 184425) | Active sludge microbial communities of municipal wastewater-treating anaerobic digesters from Japan - AD_JPNMR2_MetaG (SPAdes) (version 2) | ecosystem: Engineered > Bioreactor > Anaerobic...
GTGGACCTACGGGGAATTGAACCCCGGCCTCCTCCATGCCATGGAGGTGTTCTACCGCTATACTATAGGCCCGTTTATAATAAATTTATAATAACAAATTTTTAAAAATTAACAAATTCTTATTGATAAAAAAGAATTTGTTAATTATAATAAAATAATTATATTAAAAAAATATAAAATTTTATGCTTGAATTTTTGATAAATCCTAAAATAATAACTTTAATTATTTTTATTCTAACTTATCTTGGTTTAATATTTTTTCCTAAAAAACGTCTTGTTTTTGCTGGTGCGGGCGCTATTTTAATAATTATTTTTGGAATAATAAATTTTTCAGAGATTTTTTCGGTAATTGATTGGAATATCTTGCTTATGATTTTTGGCACAAGTGGATTGGTGATACTTTTTTCAGAATCAAAAATGCCTGCTTTTTTAGGAGAAAAACTTATTGAAAAAGCACCGAATTTTCAGTGGGCAATTGTTTTTTTATCTTTGCTATCTGGTTTTATTAGTGCTTTTTTAGAAAATGTTTCTACTCTTTTAATTTTAGCGCCTGTAGCTCTTTCAATTGCTAAAAAATTAAAAGTTTCCCCTGTTCCCTTATTAATTACCATTGCGATTTCTTCTAATTTACAGGGAGCAGCCACTTTAATTGGAGATCCAACCTCTATAATGTTAGGAAGCTACGCTAATTTAAATTTTTTAGAATTTTTCTTTTTAAATGGAAAACCAGGGATGTTTTTTGCTGTGGAAATAGGAGCTTTGGCTTCTGCTTTAATAATTTATTTCTTATTTAGAAAAGAAAAACAGCCAATTAAAACAGATGAATTTACTAAAGTAACTGATTTTTTTCCGACGATATTAATTTTATTAATGATTTTATCCCTTATCTGTGTTTCTTTTATAAAAGAAAAACCAAGTTTAACTAATGGATTAATCTGTCTTATATTTTTTGTGATAGGAATTATAAGAGATTTAATTGTTAAAAAAGATTTTTCTTTTAATAAAATTTTAAAAAATTTAAATTGTGAAACTTTAGCGTTATTATTTTTTATTTTTATTATTATTGGAGCGGTTGTAAAAGTCGGAATAGTTTCTGATATTGCCTCAATTTTAGTTAGTTTGGGAAAAGGTAAAATTTTCCTTCTTTACTCTATAATTGTTTGGGGTTCTGTTTTAGCTTCTGCTTTCATTGATAATATTCCTTATGTTGCTACAATGTTGCCGGTAATTAGTTCTTTAACTGCAAAATTAGGAATTAGTCCTTATCTTTTTTATTTTGGTTTATTGTCAGGAGCAACATTAGGCGGAAATATTACCCCTATTGGCGCTTCTACTAATATCACTGCTTTAAATATTTTAAAAAAAGAAGGTTATACGGTTTCTTTTAAGGAGTTTGCAAAATACAGCGTGCCTCTTACTCTTGCCGCTGTAACTTCAGGATATCTTTTTATTTGGTTTGTTTGGAGTTAATTTTGATAACTTGTTTTTAGTAAACGCTTCATTAAAAACGATTTTTTGTGGACCTAGGCAGAATCGAACTGCCGTTTACGCATTGCAAATGCGTCGTTCTACCACTAAACTATAGGCCCTTATTAAATTTTATTAATTAAATAAAAAATTGCTATTCCAAAAGCAACAGAAACATTTAAAGATTCTTTTTTGCCACAAAGCGGAATTTCTAGAATTTTATCTGATAAATTTAAAACTTTTTTAGGCAATCCCCTTCTTTCCTCTCCTAATAAAAGGACATATTTTTCTTTTTTATTTGGTCTAAATTTAAATAGATTTACTGAATTTTTATCTTGTTCTAATGATAAAATTTTATACCCTTGTTTTTTTAAATTTTTAATTAACGGAATTATTGATTTTTTTCTTTCAAAAGAAATATTTTTTTCTGCGCCCAAAGAAACTTTTGTAAATTTTTCATTAATTTCATTATATTTGTCGTATGGTCCGGGAGTAATTCCGCAAAGATAAATCTTTTTTAATCCAGCTGCTTCCAATGTTCTTGTAATTGAAGCAACATTATAAACGCTTCTGATATTATAAAGAACTACTTCTATTTTTACCATATTTTTTTATTTTAGCAAATTTAATTTAATTTAAATAAAGAAATAAAAAAGAAAAAAACAGAACTTAAAATAATTAGAGGTCCGGCTTGAATTCCAGTTATTTTGAAAAGAAAAATTCCAATTAAAGCGCTTAATATCCCGAATAAAACGCTTAAAAAGGAAAATTGAGATAAATTTTTGCTTAAATTTCTACTTGTAGCGGCTGGAATGGCAACAAGAGCCGCAGATAAAAGCCCGCCAACAATTTTTGTTCCCAAGGCAACAATAATAGCAATTGAAAGCAGATACAGAAAATTGTATTTTTTAATATTAATTTTCTCTATTTTTGCCAAATCTTCAGAGATATTAATTAAAATAATTTTTTGATAAATTTTTTTAACTATAAAAAATAAAAGTAAAGATAAAAATAAAGTAAATAAAACATCAGAAAAATTTACTTTTGAAATATCTCCGATAAATGCTTGTTCTAATTCGTCATGATCTAATGGAAAAAATAAAAAAGTGATTGCAACACCTAAAGTAAAAACTATTGCTGTTAAAGTTTCTGTTGGCAGTTTTGTTTTTATTTCAAAATACCAAATTAATATCATTCCTAAAATAATAAATAAAAAAGCGCACAAAGAAATATCTAATCCATAAAGTAATCCTAAGGCTACTCCCGGAAGCGCTAAATGCCCTAATGGATCAATTGATAAAGCCATTCTTTTAGAAATTGTTAATGTTCCTAAATATCCGGCAACTCCTCCAATTAAAATTCCAGTTATTAAAATATATAAAAATTGAAAATCCATTTTATTTTAATGTTTATGGTGTTGATAAATTTTTATTTCTTTATCGTAAAGTTTTTCTAAATTTTGAGAAGTCAAAACTTCTTTTGGTTCCCCTTGGCATATTACATTTTTATTCAAGCAAATTACATAATCAGAAAATTTAAAAACAACGCTTAAATCATGGGTTATAAGAATTATAGTTAATTTTCTTTCTTTATTTATTTTTTCCAGCAAACTATAAATTGTTTCTTCTCCAGAGACATCAATACCGCTTGTTGGCTCATCAAAAAGCAAAACATCAGGGTCATCAATTAAAGCCCAGGCAATTAATATTCTTTGAAATTGGCCAGAAGAAAGATTTCCTATTTTTTTATTTAAAAAATCTTTATTTAGCCCTATTTCTTCTATAATTTTTTCAATTTTTTCTTTAGAAGAATTTTTTAATTTAAAAAAATCTTCTACTGACATTGGCACATCTTTTATAAACGGCAATCGTTGAGGAACGTAACCAATTTTTATTTTTTTTTGCCAAATAATTTCTCCTTCAAAAGGAATGAGTGATAATAAGGCTTTAAGTAAAGTTGTTTTTCCAGCTCCGTTTGGCCCTAAAATTGTTAAAATCTCGCCTTTTTTTAATTCAAACGATAAATTACTAATTATTTCTTCATTTTCTAATTTTACTTTAAGATTTTTGACTATTAAAATAGGCAAATCTGATTTTTCTGACATAAAAATTAAATTTATTTTATTGATTTTGCCACTTTATCTACGGATAAAATATAAGATGCTTCTCTTAAATTAATTTTTTTCTTTTTTGATAAGAAAAAAACTTCATCAAAAGATTTAGATAATTTTTTTGATAATTCAACGAATGTTTTTTCTTTTTTCCATCTATTTTTTTCTTTTGATTGAATCCATTCAAAATAAGAAGCAACAACTCCTCCGGAATTTGATAATATATCTGGAACAGAAAAGATTTTTCTTTTTTCTAAGATTCCTTCAGCGTCAGGAGTAATCGGTCCATTTGCCATTTCAATTATATATTTTGCTTTAATCTTTTCAGCATTATTTTTTGAAATAACATTTTCAACCGCTGCTAAAACTAAAACATCAACATTTAACTCTAATAATTGTTTATTTGTGATTTCTTTATCAAAATTTTTAATACAGATTGAAATCTTTCCTGTTCTTTTTTTGCATTCTAAAATTTCTTCTATATTCAAACCATCTTCTTTAAAAATCCCGTTATCAACTTCTGAAACAGCTATAATTTTATATCCTTCTTTTTGAGCAAAATAAGCAAAATTAGAACCAACATTTCCAAATCCTTGAATAGCAATAGTTGTTTTTTGAGGATTTAATTTAAAAGTGTTTGCTAATTTTTTTAAAATAACTACTCCGCCATAACCTGTTGCCTCTTCCCTGCCTTCTAATCCCCAAAGATTTAAAGGTTTACCGGTAAAAGCAGCAAAAGATTTTTTTCCTGTTAATTTAAAATATTCATCAATCATCCATTCCATAATTTGAGCATTAGTATTTACGTCCGGAGCAGGTATATCTATATTTTCTCCTAAAAAAGGAAAAATTGCTTTAACATATCCTCTTGATAATTTTTCTAATTCTTTTTTACTTAATTCTTTTGGATTAATAATTATTCCCCCTTTTCCTCCTCCAAAAGGTAAATTTAATAAAGAGCATTTCCAAGTCATTAACATTGATAATGCTTTAACTTCATCTTCGGAAACGTTTTGGTGAAAACGAATTCCCCCTTTGTATGGACCTAATGCATTATTATGTTGGGAACGAAAACCAAAAAAAACTTTCTTTTTTCCGTTATCTGTTTTTATTGGAATTTGAAATTTAATAATTCTTTGAGGTTCTTTTAATTCTTCTATAATTTCTGTTTTTAGATTTAATTTATTTGCTATATCTAAAAATTGTTTTTGACAATTTAAAAAAAAGTTTTGCTTTTCCATATTAAAAAGTTATTTTAAAATATTATTTATTTTATCAAAAATTTTCCTAAAATTAAACTTAACATTTTAAATATGTTTAAGACAAAACAATATAGCAATTATTCCAATATGGGTGGGCAGAGGAGGAATCGAACCTCCGACCTCTGCTTTATCAGAGCAGCGTTCTAACCACTGAACTACCTGCCCAAATTTTAATAATATAATAATTTTAACAAATAAAAATAAAAAAACAATATCTTAATAACTTAAATAAAAAAATCGCTCTAAAATTAGAACGATTTTTTTATTATTTAAATTTCTTAAAGTTGCTCCGACTTTTTTATTAATCGAAATATTAGGTTTTCGATTAACACCTTTGGGTTAAAAACAGAATTCTCGATTTTTAACACCAGTCGACAAAAAAATAAAGTTAAATGATCCACGAGCAGGTTCCCCTACCCGTGCCTTGTTACGACTTCGCCCCTCTCACTGAGCCTAGCTTATGCCGCTTGAGCGGAATTCGGCTATTCTCAGCTCGCTTGGCGTGACGGGCGGTGAGTACAAGCTTCAGGAACATATTCATCGCCACGTGGCTGATTGGCGATTACTAGCGATTCCGGCTTCATGAGGTCGGTTGCAGACCTCAATCCGAACTGGGGAGCCGTTTGATGAGATTACCTCCACCTTACGGTTTTGCTCATTGTCGGCTCCATTGTATCATGTGTGCCGCCCAGGGCGTCAAAGGGCCATGCTGATTTGGCGTCATCCTCACCTTCCTCCTAGTTGTCCTAGGCAGTTTCCCACGACAAAGTAAAACGTAGGATGAGGGTTGCGCATGTTACCCCATTTAAGGGTGCATCTCACGACACATGCTGACGACAACCATGCAGCACCTGTTCCGATGTCCTTGTGAGAAGTTCTTCCTTTCAGAAGAATTTCATCGGAATGTCAAACCCTGGTAAGGTTCTTCGCTTGTTGACGAATTAAGCCACATGATCCACCGCTTGTGTGAAGCCCCGTCTATTCTTTTGAGTTTTAGCCTTGCGGCCGTACTTCCCAGGCAGGACACTTAACGCGTTAGCTTCGCCACTTGAAGGGTCGACACTTCAAATAGCTAGTGTCCATAGTTTAGGGCGTGGACTACAAGGGTATCTAATCCTTTTTGCTACCCACGCTTTCGTCTCTCAGCGTCAGATTTGCCCCAGTTGACTGCCTTCGCATTTGGTGTTCCGGTCGATATCAACGGATTTCACCCCTACACCGACCGTTCCGTCAACCTCTGACATTCTCTATCTTATTAGTTTTCCTCGCATTTTTAAGGTTGAGCCTTAAAACTTTAACGAGAAACTTAATAAGACGCCTACAGACTTTTTACGCCCAATAAATCCGGATAACGCTTGGGGCTCACGTATTACCGCGGCTGCTGGCACGTGATTAGCAGCCCCTTATTCTCCGCTTACTGTCAGCCTTGCGGCTTCCTCAGCGGAAAAAGATCTTTACACCCCGAAGGGCTTCATCAATCACGCGGCGTCGCTCGATCAGGCTTTCGCCCATTGTCGAATATTCTCGACTGCTGCCTCCCGTAGGAGTATGGCCCGTGTCTCAGTGCCATCGTTGGGGAACACACTCTCATGCCCCCTACCTGTCATTGCCTTGGTGAGCCATTACCTCACCAACAAGCTGATAGGCCGCAGACCCATCTCAAAGCGATTTGCATCTTTACTGATAATTTTGAAATTATCAGACTATGGGGAATTAGCCAATCTTTCAACTGGTTATGCCCCACTTTGAGGAAGGTATCTACGTGTTACTAACTCGTTCGCCACTCTCCAGCGCAAGCGCTGAAGTGTTCGACTTGCATGCCTTATCCACGCCGCTAGCGTTCATCCTGAACCAAGATCAAATTCTCAAAAAAATAAATTAAGTCGGAGCAACTTTAAAAAATTTAAATTGTTTTAACTAATTTATTTTTTATTAGTTTTAATGTGCTTTCCAAAATAAATCCCGAAGACATTTAATTTATTAAACATCTTCGGGGTTTATTTTGCTTTTTTAAATGTCTTAAAAATTAATTTCCAAATTAATCTTATTTTTTTATTAATTTTTTAATCTAATACTATTATATTTTTTTAAATTTTTTTGTCAAGAGATTTAAAAAATTATTCACAAGAGACGTGACTACTGCTACATTTTTTTGTTGCACCGACATTTTTTGAAATTAAATTACTATCTATACACCAATAATTACCAGAGTTTAGTTTTGCTTCCATACAATAATTTGGTGTGGTAGATTGACATTCAAAATTTGTAACAGGGCAATCATCACAAGTTTCTCCTGGATCTATTTTAATTCCTAATTGTGCGCAGATATCTTTTTTAAGATTAAAAACTGGATCATTTTCTGGCGAGAGACCAGAACAAGTTCCATTGTAAGTAAATTTACATAAATCCTTATAATTACCTTTTTGAGTATAATATAGTTCTGCCACATTTCTCAATTGTTCCATATCAGATATTATTCTTGCATCTTTAGCACTATTTCTTGCTCCGGATAAAGAAACTAAAACAACACCTGCTAGTATTCCAATAATAGCAATTACAACTAATAACTCTATTAAAGTAAATCCTTTTTTATTTGTTGGCATAACATAATTTATTTTATTTAATAACTATTTTTATTATATAATAATATCAATTTATTATATTATACCAAATTTTAAAAAATTAAAAATAGTTTTAAATTTTTTTGTCAAGAGATTTAAAAAATTATTCACAAGAGACGTGACTACTGCTACATTTTTTTGTTGCACCGACATTTTTTGAAATTAAATTACTATCTATACACCAATAATTACCAGAGTTTAGTTTTGCTTCCATACAATAATTTGGTGTGGTAGATTGACATTCAAAATTTGTAACAGGGCAATCATCACAAGTTTCTCCTGGATCTATTTTAATTCCTAATTGTGCGCAGATATCTTTTTTAAGATTAAAAACTGGATCATTTTCTGGCGAGAGACCAGAACAAGTTCCATTGTAAGTAAATTTACATAAATCCTTATAATTACCTTTTTGAGTATAATATAGTTCTGCCACATTTCTCAATTGTTCCATATCAGATATTATTCTTGCATCTTTAGCACTATTTCTTGCTCCGGATAAAGAAACTAAAACAACACCTGCTAGTATTCCAATAATAGCAATTACAACTAATAACTCTATTAAAGTAAATCCTTTTTTATTTGTTGGCATAATTTATTTATTATAATAATAGCATATCTATATTTTTAAAAATAGGATATATGATATAATTTATTAATTATTAAAATTCATTTGTATGATATCATTTTTTTTTCTTTTGATTTTTGAAATATTTTTTGGAATTATTATCTTTGATTTTTTAGATAAAAATAAGAAGTTTAATATTTTTGAAAAATTATTATCGTTTGTCGCTATAGGGATAATATTAAGTAATTTTATAATTTTACTGTTTTCTTTGATTTTTAAATCGCTTGATAAAGGTATTTTATTTTTTTTATTTATTTTTTTAGTTTTTTATATTTTTAATTTTAAAAAATTAATTTTTACTTTTAAAGAAATAATTTCTTATTTAAGTTTATATTTTAAAAATAAAAAATGGTCTTTAAAAGAAAATTTTTATTTAATATTTTTATTAATTTTTATTTTAGTTTATTCCTATATTCTTTTTAATTTTTTATCTTCTGATGAAAATAATGATCTTCTTGCTTTTTATCCGATGGCATGGGGCGATAATGCTTTTCATATTTCCTTAATTCAGTATTTTAAAAATAATAATAACTTTAATTTAAATCACCCTTTAATTAACGGCTATAAATTAAGCTATCATTTTATGATAGATTTTATTTCTGCTGTTTTTTATAGATTAAATAATAACCTTTTGTTTTCTTTTCGCTTGCCAATGTTTCTTTTTTCTTTAATAAGCGTTCTTTTGCTCTTTCGTTTTTCTTTTAATATTTTAAAATCAAAAAATTGGGCTTTAATTTCAATTATTTTAATTTTTTTTGGTTCTGGGATTGGGTTTTTATTATTTTTCAACGAGTCAAAAGAAATTATTCAGTCGCAAGGGATTGCTTCTTTCTTTGATTTTTTAATGTCATCAGAACAAACATATACTCAAATTGAAAATTTAAATGGAAGTGTGCTTAACAATATTCAATGGATAGTTCCTTTAATTTCATTTTTTACCCATCAAAGAAGCTTTTCACTGGGATTTTGTTTATTTTTAATTATTCTTTTATCAATTTATTATTATGGAAAAGATTATAATTTTTGGCGGTTTGGGTTAATTGCTGGTTTGCTTCCTTTTTCTCATGTTCATACTTTTTTCTCTTTATTTATTATAATGTCAGTATTATTGTTTTTTAACTTTAAAAACATAAAAGAATGGCTAAAATTTGCAACTTTTACTTTTTTAGTTTCTTTTCCTCAGTTAATTTACCTTAAAAATTTAAAAAATTTTTCTATAAAATTAAATTTTGGTTGGACGTTTTGCTCTCATAATAATTCTTGGTTTTTTTGCGATGATTTAAATAAAAACTTAATTGATGTTTTCTTTTATTGGTTTAAAAATTTTGGCATTGTTTTTTTGGTTTGGCTTTTATTTATTATTTTATTTCTTCTTACTTTTATTTTTAAAAAAAATAAAATCAAATCTTTTTTTAAAGAAAAAAACAATCTTGGTTTTTTTATCGCAAGCATTTTTTTATTTATTATTCCTAATTTATTTTTATTTCAACCATGGAATTTTGATAACAATAAAATATTATTTTATTGGTGGGTTTTATCTATTATTTTTATTATCCTTCCTTTATTCCAATCTTTATGGAATCTTTCTTTTAGTTTTAAATTTTTAATTATTATTCTTTTGATTTTTTCAACTTTTTCGGGTTTTATTGATGTTTCAAAAATAATAATTTTAAGAGATAGATCCTTTTATTATGCTGATAAAAACAAAGAAAACGAAAAAGCAGTAAATTGGATTAAAAATTTTACAGAAGATAATGCCTTATTTTTGACAAGTTCAAATATTGATGCTCCCCCTATATTTATGGCAGGAAGAAGAATTTATTTAGGTTATGAGGGATGGATTTTTTCAGAAGGTTTAGATTATTTTAAGCATAAAGAAAATATTGCAAAAATTTTAAAAGGAGATATTTCTCTTGCTTGTAAGGAAAAAATAGATTATTTATATCTTGATAATAGATTAAAAAACCAGTATAAAGATATAAATGAAAAATTATTATTAGAAAAAACAAAATTATTATATCAAACAGGAGAGATTAAAATTTTAAAACCAATATGTTTAAATTAATAAAATAAAATTTAATAAAATAAAATTTATGGAAAATATAATTAAAAATTTCCCCTTAATTATTATATTATGTTTATCTTTTTTAACTAGATTTTTGTTTTTAGGTTATCCGCCAGAGGTTGTCTTTGATGAAGTTTATTTTGGCAAATTTGTAAATAGCTATTTTTCACACCAGTATTATTTTGATATTCATCCGCCTTTGGGAAAATTAATTATTTTCTTTTTTGCTAAAATTATTGGCTATCAGGGGAATTTATCTTTTAATGCAATAGGAGAATCTTCAGATAGTTTTTATTTGTTTTTTTTAAGATTTATGCCGGTTATTTTTGGCATATTTCTTCCTCTCGTTATTTATTTTATTTTAAAAGAAATAGGTTTGTCTAAAAAAGCGTGTTTTTTAGGCTCATTTCTGGCAATTTTTGAAAATAGTTTATTAGTTCAATCAAAATTTATTCTTGTTGATATTTTTCTTTTAGTTTTTGGATTTTTATCAATTTTATTTTATTTAAAATATAAAAAATCAAAAGGTAAAAAATCGTTTATTTTTTTAATTTTAACTTATCTTTTTGCTACTTTTGCTTTTAGCATTAAGTGGACAGGTTTATTATTTATTGGTATTATCTTTCTTTTGCATTTTTTTGAACTTCTAAGTAATTTTAACAAAAAAGAAATAAAAAATTTTTTATTTAAAATTTCCCTTTTTCTTTTTATTTTTTTAATTATTTATTACGCTATTTTTTTAATTCATTTTTCATTGCTATATAAATCCGGAGATGGAGATAATCACATGTCTTTATCTTTTCAAAAAACGCTTTTAGAAAATAAAGTCTCAAAAAATGTAAAACCTTTATCAAATTGGCAAAAATTTATTGAATTAAATAATAAAATGTATTTTTATAACGCAAGCATTAAAGAAGGTCATATAAATGGAAGTAAATGGTTTCAATGGCCTTTTGGAATTGAGCCTATTTGGTATTGGACAAAAACAGATAATATAGGTCAACAAAGCGCAAATATTTATCTATTTGGAAATTTTTTAATATATTGGATAATAATTATTTCTATAATTTATTCTTTTTTCTGTTTTTTAAAAAAAGAGAAAAGAGAGAAAATGCCAGATTTTTTATGGGTTTGTCTAATTGGTTGGGTTTCTAATTTATTCCCTTATCTTTTTATTAAAAGAGTTGCTTTTTTATATCATTATTTTCCTTCTTTGCTGTTTGGCATTTTAATTGTTTCTATTTTATACGATAGAATTTACTTTAAATTAAAAGAAAAAGGCTATAGAAAAATAGAAAATTTTATTTATTTTGGATTTCTTTTTTCTGTTTTCTCTGTTTTTTTGATATTAACTCCTTTAACTTATGGATTTTTTATCCCTTCTCAATTTATGCCTTTTTATAATTTTTTAGTTATTTTTTTCTCTTTTTAAGAAAATAAAAAGAGCCGAGGAGAGGATTCGAACCTCCAACCTATGGTTTACAAAACCATTGCTCTGCCATTGAGCTACCTCGGCAAAATTATTTTTTCTTTTTTATTGATTTCTGTATTTTTTGCCAATAATTTTCAGAAAAATCTTTTTTAGATGCTGATCTGTTTTTAAGATAATTTATCCAATCCCCTATTTTATTTTCAATTTTAAGCAATCTAATTTTTGCTTTTAAAAGAATTTTTTGCAGTATTTTTTCAAATTGAATTTTTTTCTGGTGGCTTTTAAATCCAATAAAGGGATTTTTTAAAAACTTTTTATTATTTTTTTCTTTTTTTATATCTTCTTCAATAATTACTAATTTTGATAAATCAGGAATTTTTTTAATAATAAAAAAAATTATTCCTAAAAAACTTAAAAGTAATAAAAAAATAAAAAATATTATTTCCATAAATAATTAAATTTCGTATCGCGTAAATCTTTTGATTAAAATATTCTCTCCCAATTTTGAAATATATTCATTCATAAGGTCGTTTATTGTTTTTTCTTCATCTTTTATCCATAATTGCGATAACAAAGAAACCTTTTCTTTATATTTTTTTAATTTTCCCTCTATAATTTCTTCAATTATTTTATCCGGTTTATTAGAATCTTTTAATTGTTCTTTATAAATTTCTTTTTCTTTATTTATTAAATCTTCTGAAATATCTTCTTCTTTTATAAAAAGCGGATTCATCGCAGCAATTTGAAGACAAATTTCATGAGATAAATCTTGGAAATCTTTTGATTTTGCGACAAAGTCAGATTCACATCTGATATCTAATAATACTCCTACTTTTTTGTTAGGATGAATATAGCTTTCAATTATTCCTTGTCCTGTTTGCCTTGAAGATTTTTTTTCTGCAACCTCTTCTCCCCATTTTCTTAAAATTTCTTTTGCTTTTTCTAAATCACCGTTTGTTTTTTCTAAAGCTTTTTTACACTCGCTGATTGAAACTCCTGTTTCTTCTCTAAGTTGTTTTATTATTTCTATTGAAATCATGTTTTTATTTTTTTATTCTTTTATAATTTATTGATTTTTTGCTTTAAGAATAACTTCTTTTACAACATCTAAAATGTATTTTATTGAACTAATTGCGTCATCATTTGCGGGTATCGGATAATTTACCAAATCAGGATTAACATTAGTATCAACAATTGCAATTACTGGAATTCCTTTCTTTTTTGCTTCAAGAAGAGCAGTATAGTCTTTTTTAATGTCTAAAATAAAAATTGCGTCAGGTAATTTTTCTAAATTTTTAATTCCTCCGAATTTTTTTTCAAGTTCTTTTATCTTTTTATCTAATTTCATTTGTTCTTTTTTGGTATATTTTTCCAATTCTCCCTTTTCTTTTTTTAATTCTAAATTTTTAAAATATTCTATTCTTTTTCTAACTATCTCAAAATTAGTAAAAGTGCCACCGCACCATCTTTCGTTTATATAAGGACAATTTACCTCATTTGCAAAATCTTTTAAAATATCTTTTATTTGAATTTTTGTTCCAACAAAAAGAATTGTTTTATTATTAGAAACAAGCTCATAAATGAAATTTAAAGCTTCTTTTAATTTTTCAGAAGTTTTTTCAATATCAAAAATATGAATATCGTTTTTTACTCCCGATATATATTTTTTCATTTTAGGATGAGTTTTTGATTTTTTATGCCCAAAAATTAATCCTGCTTCTATCATTTTTTCGGTATTTAATTTTAAATCATTTTCTTTAATCATAAAATTTAATATAAATTAATTATTTAAATGTATTTTAAATACTATAATATATTTCTTGATTTTTCAAGAGCAATAAGGTATATATAAATTATATTACAAAAATTAATAATATTTTAAAAATTTATGAAAAAAGATATTCATCCAAAATATTATCCTTCAGCGAAAGTAAGATGCGCTTGCGGAAATACTTTTACTGTCGGTTCAACAAAAGAATATATGGAAGTTGAAATTTGTTCTCAATGTCATCCATTTTATACTGGTAAGGAAAAAATTATTGATAAAATGGGAAGAGTAGAAAAGTTTAAGAAAAGAATGGAAAAAGCAAAGAAATCAAAATAAAATTTAATAATAAGTAATAAGTTTATTTATGTCTGATTTTATTTCTGAAATTGAGAATATAAAAAATGAATACGAAAGTATTTTAAATGAGTTAAGCAATCCTGATATTATTTCCGATTTGGAAAGATTTGAAGAGCTATCAAAAAAGAAAAAATCATTAGAAAAAATATTAGATAAATATAACGAATTAGAAGAAATAGAAAAACAGATTGAAGAAAATAAAATAATTTTAATCTCTGGCGAAGAACCAGAAATATTAAGCTTAGCAGAAATAGAAATTACCCAATTAAAGGAAAAAGAAGAATCTTTAAAAAAAGAATTAGAAAATCTTTTAAAAAAAGAAAAAGAAGGATTAGATTTTTCTTCAATAATTGTTGAAATTAGGGCTGGTACAGGTGGAGAAGAAGCATGTCTCTTTGCTGCGGATTTATACAGAATGTATTCAAAATTTGCTAATTCTCAAGGTTGGAAACAAAAAGTTTTAGATTCTCATCCAAGCGAACTTAATGGTTTTAAGGAAATTATTTTTGAATTATCCGGAGATGATGTTTATGAAAAAATGAAAAACGAAGCAGGTGTTCATAGAATTCAAAGAATTCCGGAAACTGAAAAATCAGGAAGAGTGCATACTTCTACCGCAACAGTTGCTATTTTACCTAAGCCTAAATCAACAGATATTAAAATTAAACCGGATGATATAAAAATTGATTATTTTCGTTCTTCTGGCCCGGGTGGGCAAAATGTAAATAAAAGAGAAACAGCAGTAAGAATAACTCATATCCCAACAGGAATTGTTGTTTCTTCTCAAACTGAAAGAAACCAATTAAAAAATAAAGAGAATGCTTTATCTATTTTAGCTGCTCGTTTATTAGAAAAAAAACAAGAGGAGGAATTTTCAAAAATTGCTGATAAAAGAAAAACTCAAATTGGAAAAGCAAAAAGAGCAGAAAAAATTAGAACCTATAATTTTCCTCAAAATAGAATAACAGACCATCGCATTAAAAAAAACTTCCATAATATTGAAGATATTATGGAAGGAAATTTAGAACCGATAATAGAGTCTTTAAAAGATTATAGTGATTAAAAAATCCCTTGATTAATCCATGATTGCCATTGATCTGCTTTTTCCATTACTGTTTTTTTATACCAGTCCCCTCCGGCACGAGCGCAAGTAGGAGTTAAAGTGCTTGTGCCACATAGATAAGCAAGTACTGCTCCTTCTTCTTTTTGGCGATTTTTTGTTTGAGCACCCCAATCAGATAAATAAAGAGCAGCGGCTAAAAATGCATCTTTTGCTCTCCATGGGTTTGCTGGTCTTATACCTGTAATATTTTCTACTCTTTGTTTGTATCCTAAATTAAGCCATGTATTAGGCATAAATTGAGCTGGACCCATAGCTCCTCCCATTTGAACATTTCCTCCGCTTACATAACAAGAAACAGGTGTTGTATTCGCATTTAATCCTAATTCTTTAGTTATTGCTTCAAAAGAAGCCCACTGGCTTTTAGGCATTACTGTTTTATAAGTTAATTCAGGATGATTACATCTTGTCTGTCCTGAACAATTACATTGTCCAACATTTGTGCCTAATGCAGATTCAAGCTCTAATAATCCTAAAATTAAAGCTGGACGAACTCCTCCGACAACATCTCCAGCCCATTTTGCTAGTTCATATAATTCTTTATTTGTTTTAGGCACTTCTAGTCCAGGTAAAGTTAATTGATAAATTCTATTTCTTATTTCATTTGCTCTTTTTTCAAGTGCTTGTTTTTCCTGAAGATATTTTTGATACTGAGCTTCTGTCATTTTTAATAATTTTTCCTGTTCTTTCCTTGCTTCTTCGTTTTGCTGTTTTTGTAAAGTTTGTACTTTTATAGTGCGTGATAAATCTGTTTTTTCTTCATCTAATTTTTGTTTTTGATTTTCTAAATTGCTTTTTAATTCTTTAATGTTTTTAAGATACTCTTGATTTTTGTAATGCAGGGATTCAAGAGATGTTAAATTTATAAAAAAATCAGAAAGCTTCTCTTCTGATAAAAGAATTTCAAAAAGAAATTTTTTATCTTCTTCATTTATTTCTCTTAATAAAGAAGATATTTGCCCTTTTATTTTTTCAATTTTTTCTTCTAATTCTTGAATTGATAATTCAGTATCTTTAATCTGATGTGTTAAATCTTTTATAATAAGATTTCCTTTTTGAATTTGGAGGTCTAATTGGTTGATTTTTGATTTTATACTAGAAATTTGATTTTGAAGAGTTTTCTTTTCCTGTTCTGTTTTTGTAATATCTTTTTCATATTGAGCAATTTTATTTTCTAATTCTTTCAATTCTTGTTCCAATTGTATTTTTTCTTCTTCTGCTTTTTGATTTTCTGCTTTTTGAGATTCAAGGGTAGTTTGAGCAAAAATAAAAATTACAGGTAAGATAAAGAAAATAAATATTACAAAAACAAAAATAAATATATTTTTTTCATTCTTTTTTCTAATCATAATTTTAAATATTTTAAAATTTTATTCAATTGTACTTTCTTCAGCTTCTTTTTTTCTTTCTTTTTCAACTTTTTCTACTTCTTCAACTTTTTCTTCAATTGGTTTTTGAAGTTCTTCTTCTATTTTTTCAGGGGGAACGACTAAGGCAACAATTTCATCCGGTTCTCTTAAAACTTTTACTTTTTGAGGCAAAATCAAATCTTTTACTAAAATTTCATCTTCAAAAGTTTTAAGATTTTCAATGTTTACTTTTATCTCATGGGGAAGGTTTTCAGGAAGGGCTTTAACATGGACTTCATGAATTTCTTTAATTAATGTGCCGCCTAAATCTTTTACTGCAGGAGATATTCCTTCAAAGACTAACGGAACAACTGCTTCTACCTCTTCAGTTAAAATTGGCTGATAAAAATCAACATGAATAAATTCATCTGTAACAGGATCTTTTTCTATTTTATGAATTAAAACAGGCGTTTTTTTATTCTCAATTTCTAAAGATATTAGAGAGCTTTCTCCAGCTTCTTTATATATTTTTTTAAATTCTTTTAAATCTAATTCTATTGGTTGGGGTTTTATCTTAGGACCATATAAAACCGAAGGCAAAATCCCCTTTTCTCTTAATTTTTTAATTTCCTTACCAGTTTTTTCTCTTTTTTTCGCTTTAATTGTAATCATATCTTTTTAAATTTTAATTTATTTATAATAATTTATTTATAACTTATTATTTGAATTTAGTAAATACACTTTTTCCTCAAGTTTTTTTTCAATATCGTTTTGAACCAAATTTAAAATTTTATATGGTTTAAATTCATTTTTATTTTTTAAATATTTTCTTAAAGAATTTTTCCAAATAATTCTTATTTCAGTATTAAAATTAATTTTAACTATCCCTTCTCTTATCACTTTTTTTATTTCTTTATTTTCAATTCCAGAACCGCCATGTAAAACTAAAAAATTTTTTGAAATTTTTTTTATGTCTTTTAATAATTTAAGATCAAGTTTTGGCATTTTTTTATAAACGCCATGGATATTTCCAATAGATACTGCTAAACTATCGACTTTTGTTTCTTTTACAAATTTTTCTACATCAGAAACAGAAGTTAGATCTTGTTTTAAAATTTTTATTTTTTTAGATGATAATTGAGATTCTCCTTTAATTGATCCTATTTCTCCTTCAACTAATATATTTTTTTTATGAGCAATTTTAATAAGTTCTCTTGTTATTTTAATATTTTCTGTTAATGAAAATGAAGAACCATCAAAGTGAACCGAGTCATACCCTAAAAATATTGCTTTTTTAATCAAATCTAAATTTTTTCCATGATCAAGGTTTAAAAATAATGGTATTTTATATTTATTTTTTGAAATTTTTACTAAAGAAACAATTTCTTCCATTCCTAAATAACTTGCTTCTCCTTCTGAAGTGCCTAAAATAACAGGAGTTTTTAATTTATAAGAAACATTAATTATTGCTTTTAATTGTTCAATTGTTGAAAAATTAAATTGGGGAATTGCCCATTTTTCCTCTTTCGCCTTTTTTAAATAATATTTAAGATCTTTCATTAAAATGATTTTAATTAAATTTTATTTTTTCTACTTTAATTTTTTTAAATTTATCATTTTTAGATAAAAGACCGTTTTTTGCTCCCCATTTTTGAAGACAGCTTGTAGCGTTTGCCGAGCCTAATTGAATCGCATATTCAATATTGTTTTTTAAAATAAAACCAGAAATAAATCCGGAAGAAAAAGAATCCCCTGCTCCTGTTTTATCAATTACTTTTGTGTTAAAAGTTTTAGCTTTATAAAGATATTTGTCGTTTAAAACAGAAACACCTTCAGATCCTTTTGTTATTATTATAAGACCATTTGAAATTTCTCTAATTTTTTTTAAAATTTCTTTTTCCTTTTCATAAGGAATTTTTGTTAAAAAAGATGCTTCTTCTTGATTTAAAATCAAAATATCAACCTTTTTTAATATTTTTTTAAGTTTTTCTAAAGGAAAGGAAAGTTGTGTATTTCCAGGATTTACAGCAATTTTTATATTATTTTTATAAGCAAAATTTACTAAAAGCTCAAAAATTTTTGAAAGATTTCCTGAAAGCGGAGCTAAATAAAACCATTTTGCTTTTAATTTATTAAAAGGAATATCTTTTTTTTTAAGAAATTCTGAAGCGCCTCTATAAACCAGCATTGTTCTATCTTCATTTTCTATTCCGCTTATAGCAATTGAATGATTTGTCTTTGATTTTTTTGTTTTATAAATAAATTGAGTATCAATATTAAATTGTTTTAATTCGTTTATTATTTCATTTCCAGAAACATCATCTCCTATCATTCCGCAATAAGAGACTTTAAATCCTTGTTTAGAAAAAGTAGCTGCAGTGTTTGTTCCCCCACCACCTGAACAAAAATAAATATCATCAATATCAACTTTTGAGCCTAAATCAAAACAAATTCCGTCTCCAGTAATAAATTTTTTCTTATCAAATATTTTAC
>Ga0209204_1001852_pt1 | contig 18600 bp, 19 predicted proteins | sample AD_JPNMR2_MetaG_FD_184425 | JGI IMG/M metagenome (GOLD analysis project Ga0209204, IMG submission 184425) | Active sludge microbial communities of municipal wastewater-treating anaerobic digesters from Japan - AD_JPNMR2_MetaG (SPAdes) (version 2) | ecosystem: Engineered > Bioreactor > Anaerobic...
GCCAGGGTCAAAGCGTTGTACTTTTCCATGTCCTTCACAAAGGACACCGCTCGGTTATGTCTTCCGTACAGATAGACTCCTCCCTCGATCTCCACGGCCAGTTTGTGTTCCGGCCAGCAGAGGTCCACCCTCCATCGCCGCTTCGGATCAAACCTGAACTCCCTGACGGGGGTGGGGATACCCAACGATCTTAAAATTCTCTCCGAAACCATCATAATAATCGGTTGTTATACTCGCACTCCTTCTTTTTATTTTCACTCTGTGTTGTAACAGTAATACGCAGACCGCCCAAAGAAGTATTACACTTGCGTCATCAATAACAAGGAAGGGGATTCGGAAAGATGGTGAGCAAGTTCAAAAAGTTGTCCTTGAGATGGAAAATCAATGGGTTATTGCTTGTGACGGCGTTGCTTATTGGTTTCGCTATGGTCGCCGTAAGCTATGTCAGCATCATCGACAGCAACCATAAGCAGTCGCAGAAGCAGGCTGGCGAGCTGGTCAAGATGGCGTACCAGTCTCTGCTGGCTACTACGGACCAGTTGAAACAGCAGGCGATGTTGTATGCTGATCGTGGTGAAATCAAGGCCATGTTTGCCGATCCGGTCGCGGCTGAGATGACTCTTCAGACCCAGTTCGGGACCGCGCAGTATGACATCGTGTCTTCGGCTTATCCCGACGGCAAGGTTATCTCGGTGTCCAACGACAAGAAAAAGGACCTGTCTGCCTTCACACCCGGGGCCGGTCGGTTGGTCAAAACCGCCTTGTCCGGGACACCGGCAAGCGGCATCGAGAGATACGGGGATCATATCTACGCCATGTCTGCTGCACCTGTGCAGACCGATGACGGGAAAATCGGTGGTGTGTTGATCATAGCCACGGACTTCTCCTCCCACCAGTTCGTGGACAGCATCAAGAACATCTTTGATGTTGAGTGTACCATTTTTGCCGGTACGAAGCGGGTTTCGACAACGCTCAAAAAGGACGGACAGCGTGCGATTGGAACCTCTCTGGACAATACCGAAATCGTGAACACGGTTCTAAAGGGCGGCGGCACCTTTATCGGTCAGAACGTGCTGTTTGGTACTGAGTACGATACCGCTTACGCCCCGATCATGTCATCTGATGGCGTCCCCTGCGGAATGCTGTTCATCGGCAAAGACCGCACAAACACGATTGCCATGCTGAAAAAGCTCAACCTCATCATGCTTGGGTCCTGTGTAGTTCTGCTGGTTCTTGTTATGATTCCGGGCATGTATCTGGGTCGGGCCATAAGCAACCCTCTGACGCAGATGAAGACAAATCTCTCTGCAATGGCCGCCGGTGATCTCAACAAACCCATTGTGGTCGGCACCCAGGACGAGATCGGCCAGACCGCTTCCGCTATGGAGGAGATGCGGATCAAATTGCACACCATAGTGTCTGATTCCGCGATGGCTGCCACCGCCCTGTCGGAGTCGGCCCAGGCCCAGGCCGCCTCTGTCGAAGAGACTGCCTCCGCCCTCGAGGAGATGCAGGCGATCACGACACAGACGGCGTCCAACGCAAAGGCAATTGGCGACAAAATGGACAAGGCTGCGAAGGCCATCAATGACGCGGCAACAGCAAACAGGCAACTGTACCAGACGATCAACGAGGTCGCCCGGGCGGGCGAGCAGATCAGCAGTATCGTGAAGAGCATTGATGATGTCGCGTTTCAGACAAACCTGCTGGCCCTGAACGCGGCGGTGGAGGCTGCCCGGGCGGGCGAGCATGGGGCCGGATTCGCTGTCGTCGCGGAGGAGGTGAGGAATCTTGCCGTCAAGTCGGCTGAAGAGGCAAAGAGGACAGCGGTCATGGTGGAAGAGGTGACGAAGAAGATTCGGGAGAGCCACCAGATGGTAACGGAGGTTAAGAGTGCATTTGATACTGTGGCTGCCGAGGCTGCGGACATCAAGAGCAACATCGACTACATCGTGAACGCGACCAACGAGCAGGCCGTGGGAATCAAGGAGATCAACCAGAGCATCGGTCTCATCAACAGCAAGGTGATGGAGACCTCGCAGAAGGCCGAGGTTCTCAGAGAGATGATGTCCTATTTCGTGTTCGAGGACGATAACGGTCAGAAGAGCTTCGTCAAGGACCTGCACGAGACCATTGCGAGGAAGAGTGCCATGATCCCCCTGCTTCCCGAGGAAGAGGAAGAGGCGGCGCCGAAACGGAAGTCCCAACCCCGCCTTCCCACGCTTCCCCGAACGAAGAGGGATGAATGGCATGATTTCCAAATATAGCAAAACATCAAAAAAACTGTCTATCTTTGAGGAGGTTAGAACATGAGAAAGAGTATGAAGGCGTTGTCGGTTATGGTGTGTTGTCTGATGGTCTTTGCCGGTCTCGTGTCGGCGTATGCCGCTTCGCCCGAGTCGGAGGCGAAGGGCCTGGTGCTCAAGGCGTATGACTACTACAAACAGCACGGCAAGGCCGCCCTGTTGTCTGAAATCAAAAACCCCAAAGGGCAGTTTGCCAAGGGGGAACTCTACGTGTTCTTGTGGGCCTGGAACCCCTACTACACCTGCATTGCCCACCCCTACAACCACAAGCTCCACATGATGAATATGAACGAGCTTCGTGATCCCCAGGGCAAGTATTTCGTGAAAGAGGGTGTCGAGCTTGCCAAGGCGAAGGGTGAGGCGTGGTTCGAGTACATGTACACCAACCCGGTCAGCAAGAAGGTGGAGCCGAAGAAGGTTTACATGAAGAAGGCCGATGATTTCGTGATCGTCGCCGGTGTGTACACCCCGAAGAAGTAGTATTCATAGCAAACCGGGACACTACAAAAACAGGGGGCGTATATGAAAAAGAGCGAGGCGATGGCGTTGAACTCATATACTGTGCAAGTTATCGACTACGACGGGACTCCTCTACGCCCCTGCCGTCCGGCCCGCGCAAGGCTGTTGCTTATGCGGGGCCGGGCGGAAATTATGTCCTACAAACCGTTTACCATACGGCTTGTGAAACCCGACGAGGGTGGAAATGGAATCGTTAAAAGCGGCAAAACTGCTCCTAAAAAGGTACTCACTATCTGAGCTTCTCCCTTATCTTGCCTACGATAAAGACTCGAAAGCGTACATCCTGGATCACGGTGTAGGTCTGGTGTATGCCTGTCACCCCCTGCCGTTTCCTGACCACGGGGCCGTGTCGTCTCTGCGGGGTTTGTTCGAGTCTTCGTTTCCTCCCGGGACCTCGATCCAGTTTATGCTCTACTCGTCGAAAAACATAGATCACTATCTCGACAGTTACGTTCTCTATCGTGCGAACGTTCACGGCGATTCCGTGTATACCGACATCGCCCGTAAGAGGGCCGATTTCCTCAAAGAGGGGACTCGGCGTTCTCTGTTCAAGGGGGCGGACATTCGAGTAAAAAACTATCAGATTCTTGTGTCTGTGCTTGTTCCTTGCGCTCACACCCCGAAGGCCATCGAGGAGACGATTCTCAACATCATTCCTCCGATACGGGAAACCACTTACCAAGCCTTGAATACTGCCGGACTGGGACCCAGCTACGTGTCTCCCGAGGAGTTCATCCGCACGATGTGTGAGCTTCTGAACCCCGGTCACGATCAGAACGTAGCGTTGCACTACGACCCTGCGGTTCCGATAAAAGATCAGTTGATTTACGGCGACAACGAGATCAGGGTCGAACAGAGTCACCTGGTCATTGATGGGTATTATGTGCGGTCGTTCACGGTAAAGCAGTATCCCGAACAATGGAATTATGCCAACATCATCAACTACATTGGTGATATGTTCCAGAACGTCAAGCAGATCGGCGTTCCGTTGGTGATCAACATGAACTGTGAGTACCCGGACGTTATATCTGCACGCCGTGAGATTCAAAACAAGTCGATGATTGTCACCTACCAGGCCGTGGGTCAGTTGGCGAGTTGGATCCCGAAGTTGGCCCTCCGCAAACAGCACTTTGATCGTTACAATGACGATCTGGAGCACGGGGCCACGCCGTTTTACTCGTACATGAATATGTTTACGTACTCGGAATCCGAAACGGAGATGAACGCTGTATCGAGCATTTTGCAGACGATCTATCGCGGTTTCGGGTTCATTCTCCAGGAGGATTCCTACATACAGTTGCCGGTGATCTTGCAGTCCCTGCCGTTGTGTTACCAGAAGGGCGCTCAACGGGATCTGCGTCGGCGTCGCACTTTAACAACGCTCACCACCGCCGAGCTGTGTCCCCTCCAGGCCGACTGGACCGGAACCGGCCGTCACGTTGTCCCCCTGATCAGCCGTCGTGGGCAGTTGCAGTTCATTGATATCTTTTCCAACAAGCGCGGCGGTTACTCTGGGATCGTGTGTGCCTCTACGGGAGCGGGCAAGAGTTTTTTTGTCAACGACATGATCATCGGTTATCTCGGGATTGGCGCGAAGATATGGGTGATTGACGTCGGGCGCAGTTACGAGAAGCTATGCTCTTTCCTGGGCGGGGACTTCTTGGTGTTCGACACTCAGTCGCCGACCTGCATCAACCCCTTCTCCTCTGTGTACGACATCAACGAGGAGATGCCGATGTTAAAAACCATCATCGCCCAGATGGCATCCAACACGCCGTTGGACGACTTGTCTATGTCGTATCTTGAGGAGGCCATTAAAGAATGCTTTGCCCGTCGGGGTCAGGACACGACCGTAACCGATATTGCCAACTATCTGACATCCCAGAGTGATCCTCGTCAAAACGATTTGGGCAAGCGGTTATACCCGTACACCAGACAGGGATCTTATGCGGCCTTCTTTGAAGGTCGCAGCTCGTTTGCCCCCGACGCTCAGCTTGTCGTCCTCGAACTCGAAGAGTTGAAATCCAAAAAAGATTTGCAGGAAGTGGTTCTGTTGAGTCTGATCTACACGATTCAGCAGGAGATGATGAAGCGTGGTCAGAACAAGCTGGTGATCATTGACGAGGCCTGGGACCTGCTTACTGGTGGCAACACGTCTCAGTTTATGGAGACCGGTTATCGTCGGTTCCGTAAGTACAGCGGTGGTTGTATCACCATTACGCAGAGTGTGAACGACTTTTACAAAATTCCCGCTGGCATAGCCATAGTTGAGAACGCGGACTATATGTTCTTACTGCGTCAGCGCGCCGAGAGCATCGAGGCCCTCAAGAAAAGCCAGAAGGTGGTGTTATCGGAGGGCCTATATGAACTCTTGAAGTCGGTCCATACGGACACGGGGAATTACAGCGAGATATTCCTTTACACTCCCGATGGGATTGGTATTGGTCGTCTTGTCGTGGATCGGTTCACCCAGTTACTCTACACGAGTAAGGCGGATGAGTATTTGGCGATCAAACAGCTTACCGATCGGGGTATGTCTGTTGCCGAGGCCATCGAGGAGATCATGCATCAGGAAAACGAGGCTGCTGCTGGCAAAGGCAACAACAAGCGTTAGGAAAGGACACAGCGGGCAAGCAGTTTATCAAGGAGATCGTCGATATCGCCAAGACCAAGGGCAAAGGGACCGTCGAGTACAAATGGACGAATCCCGTGAGCAAGAAGGTCGAGGACAAGGTGGTTTACTTCGAGAAGACGGGCGACGTGATCCTCGTGTGCGGCTATTACAAGTAAACCGGCGATAGATACCGGGCCGTGGGCTTTTCTACCACGGCCCGAACTGTTTCAAAACACCGGATCTTGGCGAAGGCGCAGATCAAGACCATCGAACGGGGCTGATTACCTTTCCTTTTCTCTTTCCTGTTCCTGCTGGTTCACCCACCGTTCTATAAGGTTTATCACCTGGTCCTGCTGGCTCACGTTTCGCAGGGCGCAGTAGGCCTTGAACTTCATTTTTACCCTCACCGGCACGTTTCTCACCAGGAGGGATCCCTCCTTGGGGCGGGGGCGGTGTGCCTTTGCGTTCTCACCGGTGGTATCCGTCTTCGTCGGTTCCGTACTGTATTCGCCGGACATGGCGACGGGCTCCGCCACCGTCTTCGTCGCGTCATTATCGACCATTTCCTCCCAACCTCCCATTTCTGCTTTTGCCTTACCCGGATATCGGACCTGATGTCAAGAACACTCTAGGTGTTACAGTTAAACTCCGAGTGGGGAGCAGGGCTGCCCGGGCTATCCGGGTTACCCGGGCGAAACCCTTTCGTATTCAGAACGGCACGTCGTCGTCGATCTCGGCGGTGTCCATCCACTCGGGGAGGCCCGGTTTCGAAGGAACCACGGCTTCCCGGTTGGCACCTCCGGCGTGGGCGCTGTGGGCGTCGTGACCGTCGCCGTTTTTGCGATCCAGGATCTGCATGGTGTTGGCGATGATCTCGCTGACGTTGCGCCTGATGCCGTCCTTGTCCTCATAGCTCCGGTTCTGAATGCGGCCCTCGATGTACACGAGCCGACCCTTGGCGAGGTAGTTCGTGCAAATGTCCGCGAGGTTTCCGAAGGCCACGATGCGGTGCCAATCCGTCTTTTTGATGCGTTCGCCGTTCTTGTCCTTCCGAACCTCGTCTGTGGCGAGGGTGAAGTTCGCAATGGACATACCGTCCGGCGTGTACCGCACTTCGGGATCCTGCCCCAGTCTTCCTACCAGAATCGCCCTGTTGATCATTTCCTTAATCCTCCTATTATATATTATTTGTTTGCTTTGTGTTCGTTATGTACTGTTATTGTTAAGCTGCCGTACCGAAGAACGAGGTGTCTCCTGTTTGGAGAGCCGTAATCAGTTTTGCCGCACGGTCGAAGCTGAGAGTCTTGACCTTTTCGATTACGTCATCCGCGTTGAAACCGGCCCTCATAGCGAGTCTGACGATGGCGGCCTGCTGGGCCGAGGAAACGGGCTTTCCGTCCGTCGGTTCCGGCTCAAATGGTGTATTCTTTGCACCGATGTTGTTATTTTCGTCCTTCTTTTTACCGGGCTTGGCGTTCTGGGCCTTTTTGTCCGTCTCGTCAGGAGGGTTCGCCACGGGCGAAACCGGTTCGACGGGCCCGTTGTCCCTGTTCAGCTTATAGACGACGGTAGCCGGGATATCGTCTTCCGTCTCGGCTTCCTGTATGCCTACATCGTAGGCCGGGTTGCTGTCGTCGGGTGCGGCGATGGCGATGCGGGCTGCCGCCTCGAGGACCCGCTGGTTGTCGCTGCGAAGCCCCATGATGGTGCTCTCGTCGGCCTTTGCCAGAAGGAGTCTCAGGGGGTAGTGGACGGTGCGTCCGTCCTGGTGTTGCACCTCCATTGCCACCCGGCTCAGGATCAGGGGGACCATTGCGAAGCGTCCGATGAGGGCCTGGATGTAGTCGATCCCCGAGTTGATATCCACGATGCTGTTCCAGGAGGACATGTCGATCTGGTACACCCCTCCGAGGGACACCTTGGGGAGCAGGACCATCAGGGAGGCCCGTCTCATACATCCGCCGCCTTTTTCCAGACGCGAGCAGGGGCAGGACCGTTCGACCATAGCCTGGGTGTTCTCATCGAGACTCATGGCCGTCACGCCGTTTCCGATGCACTTCAGTCCGCGACCGCTGCCGTAGTATTTGAGGGCCTGCGGAAACACCGTATCCAGGTCGTTGATGGGGAACATGACATCGAGCGATTTGGGCCGTTCGCCGTACACGGCGGCCACTTCAGGTGGAACAACGAAGTAGTCCACCTCGCGGGGGTATTCCTTCCCTGATCCCGTTACCGCTTTGACGCCGAGCCTTATTTTCCCCAGACGGGGGAGCCTGCGTCTTTCCGACACGCCCACGATGCGGGTGAACCTGTGTCGAAACAGTGAGTTGTTGTTCATCGCAACATCATCCATCATGGTTTACCTCCCGCTTTTCAATTCTTGCTAATACGATACATCAAGATAGCAAGATTGTCAAGATTAAATTATGACTCTCCATGTTCACCCATATCAGCGACAACCTTCAGTATTTCCACGGTATCCGTTACGGTTGCCGCCTTGATCACGTCTTCGGGCAGAAGGCTTTTATCCAGGCGTTTTCTCGCCTGAGTTCGAATCTCGATCATACAGCCGTTTCCTTCGACACGGTTGACCTTGCGGGTACTCAGGTAGAGGCGCAGGGCCTTTTCGATCCCATTGACCTTGTTTTCAAGGATCTTTTTCTCGCCGACCAGCCGTCGGTACTCCCGCGCCAGCGTGGCGGTGGCCTTGTCCAGCACGATGTCTCCGCATATATCGGCATCGCCGTCTCTCATGCACGCATCCCGATACTGACAGTAACTGCATTGCCAGTCCGTTTTCCATTCATACTCCCTCCCGGGGAGCGTTCCGTTTTTTCGGTGGGTCTCGATCTCTTCGAACCGTTTCATGGCGTAGGAGTACAACCCCGTGAACACCTGGGGATTCGCCCCGCTTTTATATGTCCCGTCGGAAGCCAGGACGTGTTTTACTGTCAGGCGGTCTCCGATCACGTCGTAATCCAGCAGAAACTCGAGGTAGGCCGACGTGTTCTTGTTTTTTACCAATAGGACGGCCTCCCTGATTTCCTGGGCATCTTCCCGGAGCCCATACAGATAGAGGCACACCTGGGTCAGGTAATCGAGGGGGAAATGGCCCGCGAGATATCTTTGCCAGGTGAAGTGATTTATCGCCTTGTGTTCCCAGAGGCGGCTCACCCCGACGGAATCCGTGATGATCCCGTCGATGTGACCCCAAATCTCGAAGGGCTCCCCTTTGTGCGTAACCACGCCGCACTTTACCGGATTCTGTCTGCTGTGGAGCGTGTATGCGGTCAGATTGTTCAGAAAAGCCGTAAACTCTTCGTGCCAAGAGGAATCTTCCAGAACAACGACGAACCTCTCGTTCATCTTATTGGACGGCGGTATTTCCCGCGCCATGTATACCAACTGGCGCAGGCACCTCTCCGGTCCGGCGAGCGATGGCCGGGGTCGGTAGGGCTCTACCGCCGGTTTTCCCTCCGCCGCCCTTTTTGCCGCTACCGCTTCGGCGGCAACCTTGTGAAGAATATCTGCCAGCATATCGTTTCCCTGTTATCAGTCACATTACACAACAATCGGGATCTACCGCCACCATCACCACCTGGCCTTCGTGGTCGTCCTCCTCCAACGACGCGGCGCACACCTCCCCACCTTCATCCACCACCATTCCGCGTTCACCCGCCATCCACATCCGGGCCACGGTAGCCCCCTCGTCGGTCTTGATATCGTGGACGAGGGCGAAGCGAAGCGTCGTCCAGTTTATTATGAGATGCAGGGTAACTCTTCGAGCGGTGTAGACATCGCACGCCGAAACGCAATGCAGGTGCATCCCATTCTTATTTAGGACATAACCTGCAAACGCCGATCCGAAGAATCCCCTATACTCGTCCCTGATGAGCCCGGAGGACATGAAGGAAGACACCTCGTTTTTGTCCCCCGAGACGACCAGATAACTGATGTTGTTCATGCTCACCTCCATATCCATTTGCTTGATTACAGTATATATCAAAACAATCAAAATGTCAAGAGACAAAAAAACCCGCATGATTAAGCATCCATGCAGGTTATCAGTCTCCCTGTTTAGAGAATCGCCGTTGCGGTGGCCGCGACCGAATCCTCCGGTTTCCACTCGGTCAACACCTGACCGTCATAGACGAGCCGGACCTTATCGCCCCCGCCCTTCTTGATCTCGGCCTGGATCTCCGCGTAGAGCCGATTCTTGTGATATGAGTGGATGCGGTATTTCTTCCGTCTCCTGTCCCATACCTCAACACAATACTTGTTTTTCAACACCACCTCTTATTACCTCCTCTTGGTTCCGAACAGACTATTGTAGCTGAACCGACTTCGTCGCTTCGCTCCCGCTTCTTTAATAGAGACCGAAGCCAAATCATTAGCTTCGACGTTAAAATCCCTTTCGATCCAATACACCCTCACTTTGCCGTCGCCCTTGGCGGTAATCTTCCTCATAAGAGATCTGGCCGCTCCCCACAGACGGACCATATCATTGTCTTTCACCTTCCAGGCGTTCATCACCTGATTGACGACGAGCTGGCTGTCTCCATATATTTCAGCCGAGGTAACGCCGAGTTCGTTCAACTGATCGAGAACCTCGATCAATGCCTTATACTCGGCCACGTTGTTTGTCCCCCAGCCAATGTATTTGCTGACGGTGATCCTCCGACCATCGGAAAGCTCGATGACCCCCCCGATCCCCATAGGACCAGGGTTACCGGAGCACGCACCATCGAACCATGCGGTGGCCGTGAGACTGACATTACCCCTTCTCTCTTCCATAATACTTGACGGTTCTCCACCTGATACCATCCCGGGAGGCGAAAGTCACCTGCCATCGGGGTCAATGTGGAGAGGGAGGGGAGGAGCGTTCGGTATGGGGTTTCCTCACCGCTCCCCCTCCAAGGGTTATCGGTTTTCGGGGGTCGTTACGACCACCGCCTTCCTACCGGTCCCCGTTAACGACCCACTTGGGGGTCCGGGTTCCGATTCCGCCGATGCCGTTTGTGAGACCCTCGGTCGCTCACCTATCTCCGAGGGGCGTGGGGTCTCAGGCTGTCGTGCGGCCCAGATGACCGGTTGGGGGGTTCCTCCCTCGACCTTTGCGGTCACGGCCCTTAGGGCTACGCTGGGCGGAGGGGGAGACGGGATCCTCGTCCCGTCTATTTGTCTATAGTATATCACAAAAAAACAAATTGTCAAGTCTTTTTTTTCATCACCCCCACAAATAATTTCCCATCAATAACAAGGACTTATCTTCTCCCCTGATAAGCCCATAAAAAAATGGGACATGATCTAAAAATCATGTCCCCCCCCTCCCTGACGTTCTGGGAAGTATTATCCATAACGGATAACCCTACCTACGCCCTGCGTTCTGTAGGCGGTTGGATCACCTCCTCAGATTACTTCCCGAACAGGAGATTAGATTTGAACCTGACGACGATGGTGATATCGGCAGTAGTGTCGGTGACGATGACCACCGGCCAGATGGACTACACCTACCAGGATCACAACGCCCGATATCAAACGGACAGAACGTATATACTCTGTCTTCAAACCAATCAATGTCCTCCTCCAACCCCAAAGATCACAGCTCCCCCCCCTCCCCCCATAGTTAAAAAGGCCGAAGAGCCGCCGCCTTCCCCGACCCGTGTGGCGATGCTGGCCCAGCCCAAAGAAGCTCAAGCTCAGACTGTTGTAACGGTTAAAGAACAGGAGATCAGCCGTACCGTACATTTCGCGTTCGACTCTTACGCCCTGCGGGAGGGTGACAAACAGATCCTCTCGGAAATCCGAACCTCTGCTTCCGATCCCGCCTCTCAGGTCAAGATCACGGGTTACACGGACCGGTTCGGTCCTCAAACTTACAACGACCGTCTTGCTCACAAGCGGGCTGAAGCGGTCGCGTCGTATCTCGGTGTCACCGGTAAGGCGGTCACGGACGGCAAGGGCAAGTGTTGTTACGTTGACCCCAAACGTCACGAGATGAACCGGCGCGCCGAGGTAACGATCAAACAGCAAGTAAAACAACAAGTAAAAGACAATATAATAGGAAAGGAGACTAAAAAATGAAACCCACAACGAGACGGGCACACAGGTTTAAGCATGGCGTGTACCCCCTGGTGGTGCTGTTGGTCCTTCTATGGGCCCTGCCCTCCTGGGCGGTACTGGAATCGCTGGATGGGATTATCAATTCTGGCTACTTTTTTGCTCCTCTCAGAGATCGCCCTGACGACTACAAAACAAGGGCGTGGATAAACAAACCGTGGTTGGAGTCTTATTATTGGAATAACAAAAACGTCGTGCTTGTCGCCAGGCAGGATGTTTTCCCCCCCGATAAGTGGGTGGTTCATTGTGATGGGGACAATCCGATACCGGAAGCATGTCCGTATATGTTTGGTGAACATACTCCCGAATTTGGGGTTGTCAACAGTAAATACTTATTTCTGAATGCTGCCGGGAGTATAGGTCGTTGGACCATATTAACAGAAAATGTATTTACGTCTAATAATACTATCGGAACCCAAACATGGTGCGGTTTCCAGCGCGTCAATTTCAATTCTCCTTCAGTAGTGTATCCCGCAACTGCTCCGCAGGGCTCTCAACCCGGTCAGAACGACAACACGTTTTTCGGTGCGATTATTGAGAATGACGGTGGTAATCGGTATGTTCATCTGACCGGTTGGGCCAATAATACCTGCGGTAACGCAAGGGTACAACTTCCCGCCGGTACGTGGACATTCAGCCCAAAAACATACACCTTTGTCAGTCCCAACGACCAAACCCACTACGTGTTTCTGTTCAAACAAAACGAGATGAACGCCCTGCAACAGAAGATATATCGGGTGACGGCAACTAATCTCGGACAGACCACCCTCACTTACACCACTACTGAATCGGCCCCCATTGCCATCGGTCCTCCCCACTTCGTTACAGGCCACAACACGGACAAGATGTACGTGTCCGCCCCCGACTACATGAATGGGGGTCACGCCATTGTCAGGATCAACCTTCCCGACATGACCATCGACACGAGTTTCGGAACGAACGGGTACGTGTCCACCGAGGGACCGGCGACGAACATCGTCATCAAGAACAACAAGATCACGGCCTTCATGGAGGACTACGGTATCACCCGGTTCAACATGGACGGCAGTCGTGACACCACGTTCGGTGGTGCTGACGGGCACCTTGACTATCCTCATTGGCTTGGCACCGTTCTGGATGATGGTCGCATTGCCATAGTCAACGACTTCAAGTACGATGGTCTTCAGATATTCAACAACGGTCTCACGGAGGCTCCGACTGCCACCATCAACTGCCCGGAGGTTTACTACACCGGTGCCCGTATCGCCTGCGACATCACGCTGAAAACTCCCGGGACGACGGAACCGATGAAGGTGGACTGGACGGTTGAGAGCAATAACGCCGTGGTGGAGAGGAATCACGGGTTGAGTGCCACCATCCGTCCCACGGGCAACGGTCCCATTACTGTTAAGGCCCGTGTGTCTCCTGCCCGTTACTCCAACTCCGGCATGTATTGGGACTTTGTTTCTAATCCTATCCCCCAGGGGATTACGATTGCGGTCACCAAGATGACTTGTCCCGAGAAGGTGTATATCGGTGGCACTTACACCTGTAGCGTGAACGCCGTCGGCACCATCAACGGTTATGAGTGGCTGGTCAACAAGAGCGAGATCACGAACGGCCAGAACACACAGACGGCAACCTTCACCGCCGGTCAGGCTGGGGGTGTGGAGACGGTGACCGTCAACGTCAATGGAACGGCCCAAGAAAGCGTAGCTCTGCGGATGGGCAATGATGAAAATATGTTTTCAGAACCCACAAGCGTCGGTAACGAACCGTCATCGGTACGTTATCACCGGGTGTTTTTCAGCAGCAACAATACCAACGGTTGGACAGTCCCTCAACCGGGCTGGATCAACAAAATCAAGTATAGTTTTAACCTCAATTCAAGTGACATAAGCCAAATGATTGTCCCCTCGTCTTTCAGGTTTGTCTTGGTGGCTGAAGACCAGGGGGAGTATCGTGTGGTGTGGATGAGCGACACGATCACCACTTCGGAGGAGGACAGAGGCCAGGTCAGGGAGTACACGTTGCCCCATCCTGTGTACGTCAAGCCGACGTATCGCCTGGGATTGTATCTCCCTTATCAATCTCCCGGGAAGGCAATGGCAGGTCCCTGTTGCAGGGCAGGCCTAATGGGACTTCTCACGGACGCGGGTCTCAACAAATCACTCGTGGGACAGAAGCTGACAGGTATAATGCCTGGCTGGTCTAATTCTGTCCCCGGCATCGCCGCTTACGGCACCTCGACCCTTGGCGATACTACCAAGGCCGTAGCGACCGCTGACGTGAACATTGTGGTTCCCTCGGCCCCCCAGATTTCCATTGTCGGCGAGAAGTATGTTGCCGAACGCAAGACCGTCCGTTACACCGCCTCCACCAATGCCGCTCAGACCGGTGATCAGTTGGTTATCGAGTGGCAGGTGAATGGGGAGTCCGTGGCGACCGGCGAGTATGTTGACGTGAGCTTCCCCGCGAAGGGACTCTACACGATTACTGCCAAGGCTTACCCTGTCGGTTTCCCCCAGAAGTCTGCGGAGGCCTCTCTGCGGGTGAGTGCCGTTACGGTTTCGGCTCCCAAGCTCCACGTGATTGCCCCCAAGGCTGCCGAGGTGGGTGACACCATCACCCTCAAGGCGGAGATTGCCAGGTTGCTGGGGGGTCTGACCCCTGTGGTGAACTGGTCCTTCCCCGACGGGAGCACGGCCACGGGTACGGAGGTGACCTATGTGCCGAAGGTTTCCGACAAGGGGGCGATGATCGTATCGGCGACCCTGTATCCCGAAGGGTACGATGATCTGGCGGTGACTGCCTCGGCGAAGGTGAATGTGACCCACTACATTTTCCCCGTCTTCACGGCTACGCCGAAGCACAAGGTGGCTTCGGCCCCGGTACCTTTCCAGGTGGAGTATGTCCTTACGCCCAACGTCAAATCCAAGTGCAATCTCACTTACACCTGGGATTTCGGTGACGGGTCCCCTGTGGTTTCGGGCAAGAAGAACAGCATGAAGCACACGTACACGGTGCCCGGGGAGTACACGATCACGGCCACCGTGACGGACGACCGGAACAACAGTCAGACGATTCAGATTCCCGTAGTGGCTGGTGATCAGCCCCCGTTTACTGTGGTCTTCAAGTATTCGGGGTTGAACAAGTACCACAAAGTGCCTCTCAATCTGCGTGTGCGCCCGGACATCAAGGGCGGCAACCTGAAGAAGGACCGGATTGCGACCTATGAGTGGTACATCAACAACGAGCTTGTCTCCCAGAAGCAGACGTTAGTGGCCACCCTCGAGGAGCCCGGGACTTACACGTTAGCTCTCAAGGCCACGACGGGGTTGGGATTTGAGGCTCTTGCTCAGACGACCCTTGAGGTGTTCCCCAACCAGTTGCCTTCCTGCGAGATCAGCTACAAGGACTACCCGGATCGTCGTCAGCCTGCGACTCAGTTGATCGCCACCTGTTCCGATCCTGACGGCAAGATCAAGTCCTACTCCTGGGATTTCGGCAACGGGGAGACCTCGGACAAGCAGAAGCCCTACACGAACTACTCCTCTTCCGGGACCTACACCGTCACCCTAACGGTCACGGACGACAACGGGGAATCCGCCACGTTCCAGCAGGCGATCTCCGTCAGGAGGTAGTGCGGAAACAGCACAGCACCTCGAAGTAAAAGAGAGGGGGAAGGATCTCGGTTCTTCCCCCTCTTTCTTTATCTCCCTCCTGTGTCCGGCGGTAGTAATACCTTTACAGACAACCAGACATGTGAGCATTGTGACGCATGATGAACAACACACTAGACAGCCGTGTGATAGAGTGTGCCAAAAAAGAGGACACGAACATCCAAAAAACGCTTGTGTGGGTCAGTCTGATCATACTGTTTATCGTAGGTCCCAGTTTTATACAGGACCTCTATCAAGTGTGGAAGGGTGATCCTCACACCTGGTGGACTGATCGCAACAGGCCGCTTGCGCTTACCGATGTCGGCGACTCGGTGGAAGTTTACATCAACGGCAGGTTGCTCAACAAGCATATCGAGAAGCAATCGCTTTACCTTTCTGATGGGTCTGGACGCTACTATCGGGTAGCGTTGGAGGACGTGAAGATCCGCCGGAACAACTGGCCCACGGTCAAGGCGTCTCTGTTGGCCTCGACCACGCTCACCGGCATTGCTCTGGGTATTGCGATCACCATGCTGGTGGCGGCAGCGGTCTACAAACGCCGTTCCCGGACATCCTGACGGAGAAGGCAACGCTCCCTTTTGGGGGAGTACAGTTTCTTCTTCTGCAAATAGTTCACGAGGCCCTGGCGTGAACACCCGACAATGCGGGCGATTGCGGCGATGGGCACCCGCTTTGCCAGAAATATCTCGATTTCCTTTTCTTTCCCGTCCAGTTTTGATCTCCCCAAACGTCCTACCGGGCGGCCCAGTTTTATCCCTTTTTCTTTTACCGCTCGCAGGGCGGCCTTAGTGCGCTGGGAGATCAGGTCACGTTCGAGTTCCGCGAGGAGAGAGAACATGGTGACCATGACTTTTGAGGTGGTTGAGTTATCGTGTTCACCTCGGATGTCTATGTTCTCCTTGATGGCGATCAGGCGGATATTGTTTTTGCTCAGGGTGTTGACCAGGTTGATCACTTCCGGGACTGATCGGCCCAGGCGGGACAGCTCGGAGATTATCAGGGTGTCACCCGGCGCAAGCATCGACATCAGCTCTTCGATTCTGCGCTTTTTACGGCTTGCGCGGGACGACATCGTGGAGCTGATGATGTGATCTACCACCCATTTTTGTCTATTGGCGTATTCGAGTATTTCGTGCCGCTGCTTATCGGTGTCCTGTTCATCCGTGGACACGCGCACGTAGGCCATAATGCGTGGTGTGGTGTTGCTGTTATTATTCTGCTTCATTATCCTACCATCAGTTTCAGACTGGCTTTCTTGTCCCTGATCCAGCGCCGGACAGCAGTGACGGGTAACCGAAAGTCGCCGCTCAAATGATGACCTCCCACTTGTAATTCTGGTATAAAGCTATCGACAATTTCTTATTACGAGATACGTGTAGGAGGATAGCGAGGGCGAGCTGTGCGGGACCAGACCCCCATATCCCCAGCTAAACCCGGTGGGGCTGTGGTTGACCAGTTTCAAGCTCTGATCTGGCAGCAATTCTTCATCGTCTATCCAGACCTGTCCTGTTTCCCAGCAACCACGGATCATTTTCGGCATCTATGTATCCTCCTGTTCTCTATCGGCAACCCCAGTATGAGCCTGATCACCAGGTTTGCGACTTGGTGTCCTTCCGCCGCCTCGCCTATCAGCCTAGACGGATACCCATTGAGATTGTTCAGCATCCATTCGTCGAAGGTAAATATGTTGGGGGTGTAGGTCATCTTGCGCCCCGTGTGCTCCTCCCAGATCCTCGTGAGGTAGCTCATAAACTCCGCCATGTCATAAGCCGTCTCCTCGTCATCGAGATAGATGCGCTCTGTCTGGCTGTCGGAGGCGGGTGCGGATGTCTTTTTCTCCGGCGGCGGCAGCGGCAAACCGTAGTAGAAGTGGATAGTGTATTGGGACACATAGTCGCCCCGGGCGGCCTCTGCCCACAGGATCATGGGGAGGTCCTCGTATGTCAGGAAAGCACTCAACACGAAATCCTCAGCATCGGGTAATGTAGCCTCCTTTCGACCCGTTGCCCGCCAGATGCCCATGACATAATCCAGCACCGGATAGACGTCGGCAAGCGACCCGTCTTCCAATAAGACCGTATCCACCGGATAATGGAAAAAGTGTTTTTGCAGGGGCACGTCGGGGTATTTCTCGCTGATGCTCCGACAGCGGGGATGGGCGTAAATATAATTGTAGTGGTCTCCGAGCATACAGTAGCGCGGACCACCAGATTTTCTCCATTCGCTAATAGTCGTGGGATCCAAAGTATAGAGGCGCATCCACCCATCTCCTTTCGTTTATTTGTCTATAGTATATCACAAATAAACAGATTGTCAAGTCCTTTTTTTGCCGTCCCCATTACCTCGCCGCCTGCGACGAAGAGACTCAGAATCATATTATTTCCCATACTTCCAAGCCGTCGTCGTTGACAAGCGTAAGACGTTTATCGCAGACAAGTCCCGCCAAATCGTTAATTAAATTGCACAGTTTGTGAACAGAGGGATTAACGGGGTCGTGCGCCAACAGGATGTCAGTGACAGAGCGGTAGCGACGGGGCACTCGATGTCGCTTCCACCGTAGGTAGTACACGGCCTCGGCGTGCATCAATCCGCCGAAGAACAGGCTTTGCTTCTGATAATCCTGTACATCGACGATCATATTGGTAAGTGCAATGATCTCCGATTTTAAGCCATCGGGAGCCCAGATGTACAGGAGATAGTCGGCGAGCCAATCAGTTGCCACCAACACGGGGTCTACCATCAGATCGCAATAGGCAATAGAAGTATCGCGCTTGAAGTAGGCTGTAGCCAGCAAATGGTGCTGTTCTCCCAGAACAGCATGAGCCAATTCGTGTAAATAGTCCATAGCAGTTATGTTATCTTGGACTTGAGGTAGGTGTATAATATGTCGTCTATTTAGAGGGTCAGATGTTATCCTGCACGTGGTTGCCCCCTCGACAAACTCATGGTAAAGTTCCCATTGCAGGCTATTGACGGTCCTCGCTATTATTTCTGAAAGAGATTGCATCGTTCTTTTTTCCCCACGTGCCTTGATTATGGCCCAATATACCACGTCCGATTTGGGATGTCAAGCAAAAAGGCCAAATTGCAAATAAAATGTTCAAATACTGACTACAAAAAACACAAATATAAGGTGCAATAGAACACAACGCAAAATGCTCCTTTATTGTTACCAACATACTAATCCGTACACCTAAAAGTAACCACAGAACCCTGATCCTGTCAGCAAACAGGTAACCTCCCCCCGACCAGCAATCCACCGCTCACTCCCAGAGTTCAGCTCCATGTATCATGTATCAGAACTGGTAGAACCAATGGCAGCTCGTTGAGCTACTTCAGCGTTCAACCCACACACCGCAGAGAACCACATATCTCCCCA
>Ga0209204_1001854_pt1 | contig 18585 bp, 13 predicted proteins | sample AD_JPNMR2_MetaG_FD_184425 | JGI IMG/M metagenome (GOLD analysis project Ga0209204, IMG submission 184425) | Active sludge microbial communities of municipal wastewater-treating anaerobic digesters from Japan - AD_JPNMR2_MetaG (SPAdes) (version 2) | ecosystem: Engineered > Bioreactor > Anaerobic...
TGACATCAGGTCAATAGCATATCAGACAGGTGGAGAGAGTGATTATAGAGCAACGATATATACGATAGAATTTACAAAGAATACAAATAAAGCAGATATTGTAGAAAAATTTGATGATGTAGTTGATACATATTATTCAAAAGAAAGAGTAGCAATAGGCGAAGATACAATAGTTCGAATAATACCAAAATCAGTAGAATTAACAAACAGCGAAAGAAAATATACAAGAGCGATAGTGACGATACCACAATTAGTAATAACCGAAGATACAAAACTAATGATCTATGGAAAACCAATAGCATTTGATGATTTAGTTATAGAGAAAACGACATTAGAAGCAGTAAACGAAACAGTAGATAAAAATGGCAAAATAGGAAGCGCAGAATTGTATGATGTAAGCGTGCCAGTAGTGAGATTAGAATTTAATAAATTGAAAACATCGGATACAAATCCATTTTATCAGGAAGCAATAATAGAATTAGATTATATAGATGAAGATAATGATGGCCAACTTGATAATTCAATATATGTAAATGAAAAAACATTATATCCATATTATAAAGATAGTCCGGATGATACAGAATGGAAACGAGTACCTGAAGGTGTGAAATGGTCAATAACATTTGATTATACAGTAAATAAAGTAACATTAAAAGTACCACATTTTAGTGTATATACATTATTTGGAATACAGAGAGTGCCAGCAGCGAATGATTTGAATAATGTAGTAATATTTCCGAATCCATTTAGACCAAATGACGGAAATGATTTAACAGGAAAAGAATTTTATGGCGATTATACAATAGATAATAAGACAGGCATACATATAATGAATATACCAGCAAATACGACAATAGAAGTGTATAATATAATAGGCCAGAAAATAAGAACATTAAGAAATATACCGATAAATGCAAGCAGTGATTATGGAATGGCAATATGGGATGGTAAAGATAAAAATGGAATAAAAGTAGGAAGCGGAACATATTTAATAGTGCTAACAGGAAATGGACAGAAAGTAGTAAAAAAGGTAGCAGTGATAAGGTAATGATATAGTGAATAGAGTAGAGAAGAGAGTTTTTAGAGAGCGGAATAAAATTTGACCCGGGCAGGGTCGAGAAAGTTAGTGGATAATATTTTCCATAAGTTTTACATACGGCTATTTAAAATTTGACCCGTTACAGAGTCATAAATATAGATAAAATTTAGTGTAAATTAGTGTAATTCGTGGCAAAAAAATGCAGAAAAGTTTGCCAAAAAAACAACGAAGTTGTTTAAATTTAGATAACGGCAGGTGAAAAGGAGCGGATAGAGATGATAAAGTAGCAAGCCCAAAGCCAAAGCGGGTTGAATGTGATATAGAGGAGAGTGCATAGTTTATAGAGAGCGGCAAAAAAATTAGCGTTATTTGTAATTCGTGTTTATTTGTGGCGAAAAGAGTAAAAAAATTTAAGGCATTTATCGACAAAAATTAAGGAGGTTTATTATGAAAAATTTACTAACATTAATCGTATTATTATCATTAAGTGTAGCAGCAGTGTATGGAGGAAACAACACAAGCGGAACAGGATTATTTTTAAGATTACCAGTAAATGCAAGAGTAGCAGGTTTAGGCGAAGCATATACAGCAATAGCAAGTGGAGTGGATGCAATAGCAACAAATGTAGCAGGATTAGGTGAAAACCAGAAAACTGAGTTCACATTTTTGTATGATAATTATATAGAAGATTTATCAATGCAGTATTTTGGAGTAAAGACATATATAAAAAGAATAAAAGCAAATATAGGATTAAGTATCAGGAACTTTGACAATGGAAGTTTTGAAGGGACACTCATAACAGGCGGATATAGTTATGTATCAAATGGAACATTTAAAGCAGTTGATAAAGAATATGTGCTATCATATATGCCAGAATTAAAAAATAAAGTGAAATTTGGATTAAATGTAAAATATATAAAATCAGAAATAGCGGGCGAAACAGCAGATGGATATGCAATAGATTTAGGATGGAAATATAAAAGTAATGGCGAGATATTACCATTAAATATAGGATTTGCAGTTCAAAATATAGGAAAAAAATTAAAGTTTGATAGCGAAAAAGAAGATTTGCCATTAACAACAAGAATAGGATTTTCGACAGAATTAGAAATGAATAAAAATATAAATATATTAGGGACAATAGAAGGGCTATATTTAAATTCACAGGATAAAGAGAAATATGAAATGATGAGTGGAATAGAAATAACATATAAAAGTAATTATAGTATAAGAATGGGATATAATACAATAAATGAAGCAGGCACAGGAGTATCATTAGGTTTTGGAATAAAATTAAAAGAATTTAGATTTGATTATGCGTATGTAGATTATGGTGATTTGTCATCATCAAATAAAATAAGTGTGAATTATAGTTTTTAGTTGAGTTGATGGAAGAAGAAAATGATTAAAATTAGGAAGAGAAAATAAAGTTATTTAAAGGAATTCAGAAATTTTAATAGTGGATATGATGACTATAAATTTTCAGTTAAAATTTTTTTGTTTTCATATTAATATCAGATTATAAATAAGTGTATTTCGATATTTCGAAAAATCGAAATGAAAAATACATCATATCATTTTTAATAAATAAAATGTTTATTTAACATCTGCTTTATTTTTTGTCTTCTTCATTAATATCATTGCCTTCTTGTATTTATAACAATTTTTGAATTATTATTAAACACAAATTCATTATTATCTGTTTAAAATTTTCATTATTTTTTCCTTATTTTACTATTTGCCTATTCAAGCACATTATCTTTTCTTAAAACTTTTTTTTATTATTTTTTTTAAGCAATTTTTATTATATTACTAATTTCTATTTGATATACATAATTGGAGTGGAAATAAATTAAGACCCTGCTGCTTTTTTTAATCTATCCATAATTGCTTTTTTTAGCCCTTCTTCTTCTATTGAATCAAATAATATAAAATCATAATTTTTTTTATCAAGTGTGCGCAAAATTGAATATAAATTTCTTGCAAATTTTTTAATCTCTTTTTCGCTATTTTCATTTATATAAATTATTTCTTTAATATTTTTCTTTTCTCTTATTTTTCGATTTTTCGTTATATATGCTATTTTTAAATTTTTCGCTAAATAAAAATTCAAATCATTCTCATTATAAATAATTTTTATTGGAGTATCTGGTGAATAATGTTTTTTAAAAAGGCCTGGTGATAATTTATGAACTGGATTTTGATTAATATATTCTATCTTAATATTTAATTTTTCTCGCAATACTTCAGCAGTAATCGGTCCAGGTCTATATATAAAAATTTTATTTTTCAAAACTTTTATTACTGTTGATTCTATTCCATATCTTTTTATATTTTTTGTTTCAGGTAAAATTAAATCTATTTTTTCTCCAAACTCTTTTTTTACATCATTATAATGTGTACAACTTAATTTTCCAAATTTATTTGCTGATGGTGCTGCTATTGGTCTTTCTGCAAATTCAATTATTTTTAATGCAATAGGATTATAAGGCATTCGTATCGCAACACTCTTTAAATTTGCTGTAACTATATTAGGTATATTTTTTTTATTATTAAAAATAATAGTAAGAGGTCCAGGCCAAAATTCTGAAATAATTTTTTCTTCAAGTGAACTAATCTTTGTAACATACTTTTTTAACATATCAAAAGAATTTATATGAACAATAAGCGGGTCAATTTTTGGCCGTTTTTTTAATGCAAATATTTTTGCAACTGCTTTTTCATTTGTCGCATCAGCACCAAGTCCATAAACAGTTTCTGTTGGAAAAGCAATAATTCCACCTCTTTTAATTATTTCTGCTGCTTTGATAATTTTTTTTTCAAGAAGATTGTTCATATTTTTATAGGTCTATATTCGATACCATAATATTTAAAAAATTTATTAAAAAATTCATAGTATTGTAATCTCATACATTGAATTGCAACGACAAGCCCTTCAATGCAAATCACTGCAAGATTGCCGATTATAATTATTATAATACCAAGAAAAGTTCCAATTTTTGTTTTTGAAATAACATCAAAAAGAATAAAAATAGAAAGCATTAAACCAGCGTGGCTTAAAACAAAGGCAGATGTTCTAACAAAAGAAATTGTATTTGATAAAAACCCAAGAATAATTTCATAAACTTCCATTATTTCGTTTATAAATAATTCACTAAATTTTTCATGCTGTTCTTTTCTATTTTTTTTGTTGTAATGATAAAATATTCTTCCGGCAAGAAAAATAATAAATAAAAACAAAATTAAAAAAACAATATTAAAAACAAACTTCGTTTTTATGAAAAGTAGTATAAAGAAAAAATAAATAATAAATACAATTAAACCAGATTTATCAAAAAAGAAATCAAAAAATTTGTTTAATCTTAATAAATTAATCATATTGAAAAAATAGCCGAGCGCAAGAATAATAATACCACTAATAATAGAGAATTTTAATAAAAAAGAGATATTATGAAATGGGGACACAAGCAATGGCTTAATCAATGATTCTATACCAAAAAAAGAACCATATAATAAGCCAAAAATCATAGATGAAATACCAATAAACATTAAAAAATAACTAAAACCTAAATCTTTAAATTTATATTTTAAGAAAAAGCCAATAAGAGCAATAACAATACCCTGGCCAACATCACCAAACATAAATCCAAATAAAAAAACAAATATAATTGCTGAAAATATTGTTGGATTTATTGTTTTATAATGTGGTATATTAAAAATTTTAATTATTTTTTCAAAAAAAGATAATGATTCTTTTTCTTTAAATTTTGTTGGAATATTTTTAATAAAATATTCATTAGACAGTTTTTCTGCTTCTATTATACTATAAAATAAATTTTTTAAATTTAATTTTCTTAATTTATCTTCAATAATTGAAATTTTTGATTCCGGCACAAAAGCATAAAGATAATAAATTTGTGAAGTTTCACTTAACTTCATTGAAATTTCTTCTAATCTATTATCTAAAATTTTTGATAAAATATAGTGATTTTTTATTTCATCTTGTTTTTTTATATTCTTATTCATCACTTTTTCTATATTTTTTATCTGTTCCTTTATTATATTTATTTCTTTTGGAATATTTTTATTAAAAACTTCATTTGAGATTTTTACTTCAATTAAATTGTTGTCCTTAATTATTTTTTCTATGTTTTTTTCTTCATTTTTTAAGCCAATAATAAAAAGAAATTGATTTTCTTCTGAAACAGGAATATCATAAATACACTTATACTGACTTAAATGTTGAAATAAATTATTTAAATCAACATCTTTATTTAATTTTAATAATTTTACGAATATATATTTGAATTGTTCATTTAATTTAATTTTGTATTTTGATTTACTTATTATTTGATATTCTTCATTTAATCTATAAAATTTTTCTAATTCCTCTTTACTTTTTTCTAATTCTTTTTTATTTTTATTTATTATCTCTTCTAATCTTTCATAGTCATTTTTAATGTCCTTTAAATATTTCTGATTAGTAATTAATTTTAATAATTGTGATTTTGAGATATTTTCTATCTTTTCAAATTGAAAATTTTTAATTAAACCACTTTTACTGTCTTCAATATTTTTTTTACCTATAATGATATTCTCTTTAACTAAATGAAATGCTTCGGTTGATAAAATAAGGTCATTTATAATGTCTATTTCTCGTTTTCTGAATAATAAAAAAACAAAATAAAATTTTTCATTAAAAATCATTTAATAAGGAGACTCCTTACAGATTTTCAATTTTTTTTTTCATAAATTAACTATAATATCTTTTTTAATTCAAGTAAATTTGATATTCGCAAACATTCTTTATCAGAATACAAATCAAATTTATCTAATAAAACTGCTTTAATACCAGCACTCATAGCCCCAACAATATCTATATAATACAAATCACCAATATAAATACAATCTTTTGCTTGGACTTTAAATAAATCAAGTGCAATAAGGAAAATCTTTTTATTAGGTTTTTCCACACCAACTTCACTTGAATCAATAATATGTTCAAAATATTTTTCGATTTTACATTTTTTCAATAAATCTTTAACATCCCCACGAGAATTTGAAACAATCCCAAGCCGATAATTTTTGAAAAAGCAATATTTTAAAATTTCTTTTGTTTCATCAGTAATATAATCATAAATATTAGAACTAATATGTTTTTGCAATAAAAAATTTATTATATTCTTTTTTGTGTGTTGATCAGTTATATTTAATTTTTCTAAACATTTCGAAATATATAATTCAAAAGAACTCATTAATTCAGTTTGCATTTTAGTAGTATGATAATATTCATCCATTTCTTTTCTTGCAACTGCTTCTGCTTTTTGTATTTCATCAAGTGAAAAAGAAAAACCAAAACTATCTAACACTGTTTGAATATATATAAAATTTATATTGAGTAAAGTATTACCTGCATCAAATAAAACAACTTTAAAATTCATATTAATTTTATTTTCCATCAGGATATAATTTATTATTAAAAAAATCATCAACTGGATGAAAAAAAGTATAATATCTCTTTTTATTATTTTCAAATATTTTCTTTAAATTTTTTTCTAAATCAGTTAAATATGTTTTATATACATCTACCTTATAAAAAAAATCAAGATAATAATCATAATATTGTGAAAAATTTAATTTTATTTTTTCTAAAAATAATTCTTTATTTATTGAATTCAAATTAAGATTTTCAAATTCATAAGAATAAACATACTGCATTGTTTCAATAATAATTCTTTCATAATCAGAAAGAAAAGGGAGAACAGGTCCAATATGTAAAACAACTTTTATTTTTGCTTCAAATAATTTTTGTAGAGCATTTAGCCGTTTTTGATAAGACGGCGAATTATTTTCAAAAACTGAAAAAACAGTATCATTAGTTGAATTTATTGTAAAAAAAATAATTGTTTTATCTGGTTTTAATAATGATAAATCTCTGCAAATTAAATCTGATTTTGTAAGTAAAAAAATTTTTACATCATATTGATTCAATAAAGAAATAATCTTTTGTGTTAAACAATATTTTTCTTCGATTGGCTGATATACTTCTGTTGATGCACCTAATATAACACTCTCAATCTTTTTTTCTTTTAATTCTTTTTCTAATAATTCAACAGCATTTATTTTTACATCAACAAATTCCCCATAAGAAAAATTATTCTTTAATCTTTTCTGAATTGCTTTAAAAGATTTTGCATAACAATATAAACAACCAAATTGACAGCCTCTATATGGATTTATTACATATTTTGAAAAATTTAATACTGTCTCAGATAATATTTTTTCAGGTTTATATTCTCTTATTTGCATTTTAAAATTTTATAATACTATATGTGTCCTCTCTAAAAACTCACTTTTAAACAATTTATTTTATACTCTTCTTTTTTAACTAATATATATAAATTTAGTTCTGAATAATTTTTTAAAAATAAAAATGCAAAAAAATTTACCAATATTTTTTTGAAATTTAATCATTGTTATGGATAAAAATTTTAATAGTCCTGTTGTTATGTCGTTAGATTAATGTATGATAATATGAGACTTTTTAGAGTGAACACATTTGTTAATGGATAAAATAGTGTATGGCACAAAAAACTTTAAAAAATTTTATTACTTTCAGAAAATAAATTTTATTTTTTTGATTTACTTATTTAATAATGAAAAATATTTTTTCAATCCTTCTTCTATAGGTATAGGTCTAAAATTTAAATCATTTTCTGCACCTGTAATATCCTGGATCGCTTCTTCATTCATTCCCTTTATTATTTCAGTACTTATTGGTGATTTATTTTTTAATAACTTTTCAGAAATTTTTACTAAAAATAAAACCATATTTTGCGGAATATGTATTTTAATTTTTTTTATTTTTTTTATTTTACAAATTAAATTTATGAAATCCAATAATGTAATTCTTTCCTCTGACGCTATATCATAAATTTTTCTTACTGTTCTTGGATTATTAATAGTATTTAAAATAGCATTATTCACACATTCGATAAAAATTGGTTGTTTATGGACAAGTCCAGAACCAAGAATAGGAATAATAAAAGGAATTTTTGTAATAGACGAAAGAAACCTTTCAAATTCTATACTTCCTTGACCATAAATTAATGGTGGGCGCAAAATAGTATAATCTAATTTTGAATTAACAATATATTCTTCTGCCAATGCTTTTGTTTTACCATAATTAGTTTTATTTTTATAAATAGCAGCAACAGCTGATAAATAAATAAATCGTTTGATATTTAATTGTTCGCAAACATCAACACAATTTTTTGTCCCAACAAAATTTATTTTATAATTCAAATCATAATTTTCATTTGCAACCAGACCTGCAAGATGTATAATTACCTCACATCCTTTAAATGTTTTTTTTAAATCATCAATATTTAATATATCGCCCTCATAAAAATGTAAATTTTTCTTTTTTTCGATTTTATTAATATATTTATCGTTTTTTAAAACAAGACAATTCATCTCAAATTTGTCATTAAATAATTTTGCTAATAAATGTCGCCCAACAAAACCAGTAATTCCTGTAATTCCTAATTTCATTATTTCCTCAAAAAATTTATCGCCCTAATAAATAAATTTTTAAAATGTTCGTATGAATTTATATCTTTTAAAAATTTATAAAGAATATGTGGGCGCAAATAAAAACTTAAAAATGCTTTACGCTGTAAATTTTTCAATTGAAAATCTGAAATTAAATCGGAATGATATACTATATGCCTGTAAGCATCATAATCTTCCCAATTTATTTCATTAAGATTTATTTTTTTTGTAGCAATCAATTCATTGAATAATGCAGTTCCTGGTATAGGTAAAAAAATACCAAACTGTGCTCTAACAATCTTCAATTCTTTAGCAAATTTTATTGTTTCTTCAATTTCTTCTTTGGTTTCGCCCGGAATGCCAATTATAAATAAACCAACAACATTAATATTATGATTAGCAATCAATTCGACTTTCTCTTTAATTTCTTTTTTTGTTAATTCTTTTTTTATATTATTTAATACTTTTTGATTTCCACATTCTATACCTACATGCATCGCATAACAACCTGCCTTGCTCATTAACTTCAACATTTCTTCATCCAATGAATCTAATCGTATACCATTTACAGGATTCCAGGTTAATTTATAATTTTTTTTTAATAGTGCTTCGCAAAAATTTATTATATCTTCTTTACAAATTGTGAATTCATCATCGCGAATATGAAATTCTTTAATTCCAAATTTTTTAACTTGATAATCTATATCTTCCATTATCAAATCTAAACTTCTTTTACGAATTTTTTTACCACTTACTAAAGGTCCTGCACAAAAAGTGCAGGAATAGGGACACCCGCGTTTTGTCTCAATATGTCCGACTGGCATATTTTTAGCAAAACCACCCTGATATGTTGGCGGATAAATATCTAACGGTATTTTATCCCAGGCTGGAATTCCAAATTTATCTAAATTTTCTTCTAAATATATTTTATTAACAATAATTTCTTTTCCTTTACGCCATATTAGATTGAATAAATTTTCTTTGTCTTTTATTTCTCCATTTTCATCAATATTTTTACATAATGAAAGCATAGCCTCTTCACCTTCACCTTTTATTCCATAATCCGCATTAAATAAATTCAAAGCAATTTCAGGCGCTGATGAAGGAAACGGTCCGCCAATAACAGATACAATTTTAGGATTTTCTTTTCTGGCTATCTCAATATATTTATTTACATTTTTTATATCATTTGGAAAACATTCAAAACCGATCACATCATATTTTTTTGTTTTGATTTGTAATTCAACATCTTTGTATGAAGCATTTTTTTGATATGCATCGTATATATCGACTTCAATGCCATTTCTCTCTAAATAACTTGCTATATATGCAAGCCCCAACGGCGGCAAACAATAAAACCTGCTTTTTTTATTTGGTTTTATTAATAATACTTTCATTATTTAATTTACTCAATAAATTTTTTATGCCATACTTCAAATGCTAATAACGCAAATATTTCTTTGGCAACTAAAAAATCTTTTTCTTTAAATAAGCCTATTAACTGTTTAATATAATCATAGTTAAAATAACCCTGTTTTTTAATTGTGCTTTCATTCAAATATTCTTTTATTAACTTTTCAAAATAAATGTTATCAAGGAAATTTTCAAGCGGCATAAAAAAAGGTTTTTTAGGTCGATAAACAATTTTTTTGGGCAAAAATTTTTCTGCATATTTTCTTAATAAATATTTATCGGTTAATCCATGTAATTTATATTTTATCGGCACACTATATAAATATTCAACCAATCTATAATCTAAAAACGGAACTCTAATTTCAGTCGAATGAGCCATTGACATTTTATCGTGCCTTAATAATATATTATCCTGAAGCCAGCCAGAAAGTTGAATCTGAAAAATATTGTTAAAAATATTACTTAAATTATTTTCATCGTATTTATTAAAATTATTGAATAATGCATCTTTGTTTTTTGATGATTGCAAAATTAAATCTTTCAAATCACATTCTTCAAATACTGAAGTAAAAAATAAAAATAAATCTTTTGAAGAAGCGTTATCTAATTTCCTAACAATATTTTTGATTTTTTGTTTTCCTTTATTTCCAAGCGAAGTCGGCATTTTGAAAAATAAATTTAAAACCGTTAATGGCATCATTTCTATAATATTTGCCGCTAATGTTTTATTTAAAAATTTTGGGATAAATTTTTTATAAAAATAAAGCAATTTAATAATTTTATGAAAAGGATAGCCAAGCAAACTTTCATCAGACCCTTCGCCAATTAAAATAACAGTCAATTTTTTTGCTGCGGCTCCAGCCAGCATATAAGTCGGAATAATATGCGCATCGCCAACCGGCTCGTCAAAATGCCAAATTATTTCTTCTAATTTACTAAAATACGAAGCGTCAAAAATTATCCGGTTAAAATTACAGTTCATATATTTAGCAGAAATTTCAGCATCATTAATTTCATCTTGTTTTCCGCCAAAGCCAATCGTAAAAACTTCTATCGGTTTATTTGAATTTCTGCTCATAACGGAAACTACTGCATTTGAATCAATGCCAGCACTTAAATATGCACCGAGCGGAACTTCAGACATCATCCGTATTTTTACCGAATCTTCAAACAAATTTCCAAATTCAAAAAGACATTCATCAAAAGATTTATTTTTAAAATCCTGTCTTAACGGCGACCAGTATTGCCATATTTTAATTTCATTTTTTTTCCATCTTAATATATTGCCGGCTGGTAATTTTAAAATATTATCAAATAAAGTATAAGGCGTGGGAACATATCTTAAAGTCAGATATGCAGGTATAGAATCAATATTTACATTTGCTTTGACATCCTGATGCACCAAAATGGTCTTTATTTCAGAACCGAATATCAACTTATTTTGAAAATAATTATAATATAACGGCTTAATTCCAATTCTATCGCGTATTAAATACAATATTTTTTCATTTTTATCATATAAGGCAATCGCAAACATTCCATTTAATTTATTAACAAAGTCAATCCCATACTCTTCATATAGATGAACTATTACTTCTGTATCGCAATTTGTCCGAAAAATATGACCTTTTTTTAAAAGTTCATCTTTTAAAATTAAATAATTATATATTTCACCGTTATAAACAGTTATTATATTTTTTTTTTCATTGTAAATCGGCTGTTGTCCTGATTTTATATCAATAATACTAAGCCGACGAATGCCTAAGTTTATATTCTTGTCAGAATAAAATCCTTCTTCATCTGGTCCGCGATGTATTATTGTATCAGCCATTCGACGCAAATATATATCACTTTTAGGATATGTGTATCCGAATATTCCGCACATAATTTAATCAACTTGTTTAAACTTATATCTATTATTGCTTTTTTGATTTAGTAAGTAAAATCTATAAATATATTCTTCTTTAAATTGAGTATTAGAAAAAATTTCATTATAAATAGAATCTGCTTTATTTGTAACAAAAACAATATTATATTTATCTTTATATTTGGTTAAAATATTTTCAATATCTTCTTTGCTTTTGATATTGAAAATCACCCATCTATCAGCAGCAAAATTAAAATAATAATTTTCGCTGCTAAAATCATAATTAGTTAAAATTATATCGTTAATATCTGTAACTTTATTTATAGCTTTTCCAAAAGATACTGGAGTATAATAATGTTTTTTTAAATAGTTATTTTTATAATAATAAACTGAAAACAGAATAAAAAGAATACAAAAAAAGATAGTTGACTTTTTATAATTTTTTTGAACCATCAAATATAAAAAATAACCTATAAAAACAGCATAAGCAAAAGAAAATGGATAAGTCGCGCAAAAAGCTGTATATGCCGCCTGTTTAAAGAAAAAAATATACATCGTATAATTAAGTATAATATACAAAGGAAATAATAATTTGTTTTTATCAAAATAATTTTTGAAAATAAAAATAATCCCTGTTATAATTATTAATATTCCTATAAAATAAGAATAGTGGAAAAAATAATGGTCGATTAAACCCTTCAAAAAAATAAAAAATGTAATGTCTTTTGAGACAATTGACCTGTAAAATAATTTTTTTAAAAAAGCATCAAATCCATTGCTGTGATAAATATGATTACATAAAAAAATTAAACTGAAAAACACATTCGTCAATATGTTCCAAAAAAATAATTTTAAGGTATTTTTTCGTTTAAAACATATTTGCAAAATAATTAATGTAAAGGGAATAAAAAGCAAATCAAAGTTAAATAAAAGACCTAAAAAATGAAAAATAATTATATACTTAAAATATTTTTGCTTTTCTGTTGTTATCCAGAGATAATAGAAATAAAAAATTAACAACATAAAAGGTGATGATAAATTTTCATGAAAATAAATTCGGCTATAATGTATAGTTATAGAAAAAAATAGAAATATAATAATTGTAAAAAAAATTGTTTCGATATTATAAATTAGTTTTAATACTTTATAAAAAAGAAACGCTGCAAAAAAATAAATTAATAATGAAATAATTCTGATTAATGTTTCATTAATTTCCAAAAAAATTCCAAAAAAAGAAATGAGAAGCGATGGAAAAGGTGTATAAGACAAATATTTCATTAATGGCTGGTCTTGAATTTTTCCGCCATTAAATAAATTTACAGGTAGAGTTTCTTTAAAATCAAATCTTAAATAATTTCTGGCTGGCTGACCAAATTGAGCGCTAATAGAATCAAACAAATAATAAAAAGGGTCTGATATTTTATAAAGTCTAATTCCCAAAGCTACTAAAATTATAAAAAAAAGAATTATGTAAATGTTAATCTTATTATTTAAAATATTCATTAATTAACTTCTTTGCGTTTAATATTCCGTTATTATAGTTCCTGTCATCCGGATAAATCTGAGAAGTATTTGCTATATAAATTTCTTCATTATCGATTTTATACGGAGTTATCTTTTCAGAATATTTGCCGCTGTAAACTGGCGTAGCATAATATGATTTTGTAACAAATTTTGAATAAATAATTTTATTTAATTCTAATTTTCCGATATTATAAATCCGGCATAAACTTTCTTCATATTCACAAAATAATTCTTCTTCTGTCAATTCAAAATACTTATGATTTTGCGGCAAATAGTTGACAATATAAGTTATATACTTGCCATTATATTCATTCGGACCAACAAAATTTGTATGTTCTACAATTAATCCAAAAGGTATATTTTCATTAGCTATATTAAGCCAATAAAATTGACTGAAAGGTTTTGAAGTAAATAAAATCAGGCAAACAACGCCAAAATATTTAATTTTATTATTGAAACTAATATTATACAATTTTTCTATCTGTTCATTGCTATTTGTAAAAATAATTTTATCAGCCTGATAAATACCTTTGTCAGTTTCTATCTTATACCCTTCTTTTTCTTTTTTTATATTTTTAACATTATTATTAGTCAGTATTTTACCTTTATTTTCTAATATTTTTTCGTATAATTTGTTATGTAATATTTTAAAACCACCTTTAAAATAACCGAGTTGCTCGCTGCCAACTGTTCTTGATTTTGCCCGCGGATATATTCTGCCCCACAGCCAGGCAGCAGAAATATTTTCTGCAAATTCTCCGAATTTTTTTTGCAACATTTTCCGCCAGAATTTATCATATACTTCAGAAGAATAATATTTCTGAAACCACTGTCTGACCGTCAATTCCTCAAGTCTTTGCCAGTCTTTTTTTTTTTGAAAAAATAAAATATGCAACCCCAATAAAATTCTGGCTTTCAAAGATAAAAAATTTAATTTGAACAAATCAAAAGGCGTTTGCATTGAATATAATTTATCGCAATAAACGCCGACCTTTGATTTATTCCATATAATATTATCTGCAATATTGAGTTCGCTTACAAGTTTTAGAAGCGCGCAATCTGTCTTAAAAAAATGATGATAAAATCTTTCAATTGAAAAATTCTCAATATCTAATGTCCCGCCTAATCCGCCAACATCTTGATTTTTTTCAAAAAGAATAACATTATATTTTTTTTTGGAAAGATAATAACCAAGCGTCAGACCGCCAATTCCTGCGCCGATAACTGCAATTTTAATCATTTTTGAAACCTATTTTTTCTTTTAAAATATAGTTAGGTCTGCCTTTCACTTCATCGTATATTCTTGATATGTATTCACCAATTATTGCAAGACAAAATAATTGTATGCTGCTGAAAATGAGAATTAGCAAATAAGTCGTAGTATGACCCACTACTGAAAATCCGCTGAAAAATAATTTGCCGATAAGAATAAAAATAATTCCAAGACCTGAAAGCAAACTGAAAAAAAGCCCCATAAAAAAGAAAATTTTCAATGGAAAATACGAAAATGAAAATATACCGTCTAATCCGAGTTTAATTAATTTTATCAAATTATATTTTTTTTCGCCGGCGGCGCGTTCCGGTCGTTCATATTCGATGCCGATTTGTTTGAAGCCGACCCACGCGCGTAATCCGCGTAAAAATCTATTTCTTTCAGGTAGTTTTTTTATAATTTCTACAAGTTTACTATCTATCAAAGAAAAATCGCCGGTATCTTTAGGAATATTTATGTTTGCGAGTTTTGATAATATTTTATAATAGCATTTATAGCTTATATTTAAAAATAAACTTTCATTTCTTTTTCTTCTTATACAATAAACAACTTCATAACCTTCTTCCCATTTTTTCACTAAATCTTTCAATAGTTCCGGCGGATCCTGTAAATCGCAATCCATCAAAATAACTGCGTCGCCTGAAGAAAAATCCAACCCGGCTGTATAAGCCGCCTGCTGTCCGAAATTTCGAGCAAAATTTAAACATTTAACTCTATCGTCATTATAAATTATTTCTTTTATCAATTGTTCCGAATTATCGCTGCTTGCATCATTGACAAATATAATATTAAATTTATACCGCTCAAATTCATTAAAAATTTCACAAAGCCGGGTATAAATATTCTTTATGTTTTCAGATTCATTATAAACTGGAATAATTACTTCAATTGTTTTCATAGCACACAACCAAAAATTATTTCTCAAGCGTTAAAAAAATTAATACGCCTAACCATTTATCAAGCATTTTATGTATAAAGCCTGGTAAGTTATTTAGAATTTTTGAAAAACGCATTGGAAAATAATGAACTGAATATTTTTTTATTTTAAACATATTAACCAAATCAAACGCTTCTTTTTTTGAATATAATTTCCCAAGCGGATTTTCATTGCCGTCATAACATCTGACAAAATCTTCCGGCGACTCGGCAGCCAAAAGATTTCTTCTTTTTTCAGGCAGCGAATTCAAAAGCAATTTTGCAAAAAATTTGGTAAAATGCCAGCCAATTTTTGTCAAAAGAATATTTCTGTAATAAATACTGATGATAGCGTTTTTTTTTGGTTTTAATACTCTATAAATTTCTTTTATCGCCTGCTCGGTTTTCGGCGTATGATGTAAAACTCCAACACAACAAATAAAATCAAAAGAACAATTTTTAAATGGCAGATTTTCCGCATTTGCTTCAATCATAATTCCTTTTAAATTAAATAAACTAAATGATTTCTTTACCAGTTTTACCGCATTAAATGTCAAATCAACTGAAACAACTTTCGCATTATTTTTTGCATAATTTCTTGAAAAAAAACCAGGACCACAACCCAAATCAAGAACAAACTCATTTTGATGTTTGTCAAACTCATGAAGTTCTATTGTGTACTTGTCAATATCTTCATATTTTATTCTATCATGTTCCTTAAAAAAATCTAATGACCCTAATTCTTCTTTTATTTCATACGAAGTCAAAGGATTTTCTTCCCAAAAATCTTTTACCTTTTTAATCTCTATATTTATTGAACAATCATTATTTTTTAATGACATATCATTTAAGTTCTATTAATATTAAATAAATCAAAAAATTTTTCCGATGTTTTCAAAGTTAAAAATTATTTAATTATTTCTTAATTTTCTATTTTTAAAAAAGTTTAGATTAAAATACACATAAAGTCAATAAATTTATAGATATTCAAACTTCGAAAAAATGTTTATTATAATCTTTGACTGAGTAATTAGAAGAATAAATTATTTCTTTCTTTTCTTTTACATATCTGTCAGTTATTAATTTAATAATTATTTATATTCCAATATTAAGTAAATAAACATTGAAAAAATTAATTGCTTAACATAAGTATGAATATTTTAAAAAAAATATACTGTTTAAATTTAAATTATTTTCAGATTTTTATTAAAACTCTATCTTCTTTTTTTAATTTCATTTAGAAAGATAAAGTCAATTATTATTTGTCATTGCTAATAATTATTCTCCACTTATAATATAACTCAAAACCACATCAATAAATTATTTTATATCTAATTTTTTTTTAATATTAAACATTTCGTTATATAAAAATATAGAAAATAACCATCTAATAAGTTAATAATAAGTTTAGCCATAGTAATTTTATTTACTTTCAATAATTCTTTTATTTTTTCAGGAAATAATCAAATCCAATTTCAATTATTTAGTTTGTTTTTTTAATGGGAAAAGTATTCTTCTTTTGAAAAATACAATAAAATAATTATTATATAAATAATGGCCGAAACACATTATTTATATTTTGTTCAAATTTTGAACAATATTTTAGTTTATTATTTCGACTCTGTCAAGCATTTTGAAAATTATTATATTTAAATTTCTCTCGCAAGAAAATACCGTTTTCGAATTGTTGAATTATTATTGTGTCCTCTCTAAAAACTCACTTTTAAACAATTTATTTTATACTCTTCTTTTTCATCTAATATATATAAATTTAGTTCTAAATAATTTTTAAAAAATAAAAATGAAAAAAAATTTACCAATATTTTTTTAAAATAAAATTAATTCTTTTAATTATGCTTCCTACACCGTTATTTTCCATTATATATCGGTATGTTCTTCCAATATTTATTGATATTGCCATAGAATATGAATAGTGCATTGTCGCAAATTTACATCGAACTTTCAATTTACCTTTGTGATTAAATGGTTTCGTAAATTCTTTTATATTTCGAAATATTATTTTATAAAAATAATATTCTTATGATTTCATTACCCAAATTCCTAATATTTAAATATTATATTTTTATCAAGTTTTTTTTGTTTTTTTTATTCTTAATTTTTAAAAGGTTTTGGAGATATTTGTTGATGATTATATATTTTATTTTCTATATTGCTATGCATAATTGATGGAAATGTAAGTCATTAATTTTTTAATTTTGTTTCTGATAGTTGATTTTTCTATTCCAAATATTGTTTACTGTAAATGTCTTTTATTTTTTTACATTTCAACTCATTCTTATTTTGAACTTCATTTTTCTGTTGTTTACTTCCTTCTTTTTTTTCTTTATTTATTTTATTTAACTTTTTGAAAAATTTAAATAGTCCTGTTGTTTATGTCGTAAGATGGATATAAGATAATATGAGATTTTTTAGAGTGAACTCACTAATTTAAAATTCTAAACTCGTGCCTATGCTAAAATATGGTTTATTCTTATATTTTAACGGGTAAGCAATCGTAACATTTATATCTTCTGAATGTGCTAATTTATACATAACCAATTTAAAATTAAAACCAACAACAATTTCTTTTACTCCTATTTTAATTAGAAATTCAATAAATTTTTCTCCATCCCAATTTTTTATCTCTTCAAAGTTACTCCATATACATATTTCAATTCCATATTTTTTCAATAAAGAAATTTTCTCTTCAAATGGAGTAATATAAGATTCTAACGGGAAATTTTTAAAGGTAAAAACAGCGGGAATTTTATTTTTTCTTTTTGAAATAGAAATAATTTTTTTTATTAACTTTTGATGTCCTAAATGAACCCCATCAAATTTTCCAATGCCAATAACTAAACCCTTTTCAATTTTTATTTTTTGATGAATATTATAGATTTTCACAAATTAATCCTCACTTCCACCAAAAATATCTCCTACTATTCCACCAAGTCCAAATTTTTCTCCACCTTTTCTTACAACTTTTCCCCCAATTTCTCT
>Ga0209204_1001860_pt1 | contig 18487 bp, 17 predicted proteins | sample AD_JPNMR2_MetaG_FD_184425 | JGI IMG/M metagenome (GOLD analysis project Ga0209204, IMG submission 184425) | Active sludge microbial communities of municipal wastewater-treating anaerobic digesters from Japan - AD_JPNMR2_MetaG (SPAdes) (version 2) | ecosystem: Engineered > Bioreactor > Anaerobic...
CCATTTTTTTTGCAATTTTTCCCTCCCCCTCGGGGGAGGGAAGCGGATTCACCTTATCAATTTCTATTATACCTAATCTAATTTTATCATTTTACCAACTTTGTAATAAATGTATTGTAAACCTACAAATATTGAATTTGGGTTTTCCTACCTGTTGGGGGCAAGATATGCCACCAGCACAGACAGAAGCGACAAGCCCGCCGTTATGTACAGGCCGTATCCGAAGCTTGCTTTGTCTACAAAGACAAACGCGACGGCGACGGCTGCGAACAGCAGCGAAAGCGTAGCCGTTATCTTGGCGAATACGCAGGCGCCCTTTTTGCAAATGCGTATAAGCGAAGCAATAAGGGTGAGCACGGCGAATACGCCCATGAGGGCAACCGCCGCAGGCAGGGCGTTGGACAACACCAGGATGTTGCCCGCAGTAATGGCGTTGTACAGGTTGATGAAGATGTCTACGCCGTTATATTTGACGCCGTCGAAGAGGTAAATGTAGGTGTAGTCGGCTATTGCCGCCACATACTTGCCCAGAACATATACCGCGGCGATGATAAGGCTGAACAGTATGAGAAGCACGGGGGCAAGCCTTACCCTCTTGCGGGGCTTCTCGGCGAGCTCGGAGGGGAGCTCGCAGGCGTTGGATACCGCCACGGCGGGTTCCTGCGGCACTGCCTCGGGAGCGGGGGCGGCTTCTTCGGCAAAGCCTTCGTCAAACATCAAAAGAGGCTGCTTCTGAGACGAGAACGGCACAAAAGCAAGCGGTTGTACTATGGGGGTGAGCTGGACATGCTCGGCGGGAGGCGCCACAGGCACGGGGCCGACACCCGTCGAAAGGTGCTTGAGCGACGCCTGTCTTGCCAGCGCTATTTGTTCGGGCTGCTCCTGCGTGAGCTGAGGAGGTAAAGCCTTTTTGTCTTTCTTTGCCATCTGAGGCCTCCTTCTTAAAGATTAATACTCGTCGTCCTCGTCGAACTGGGCCAAGGGCTGCAGCTGTGTGCTGTAAGGCACGATGGACAACGGCTGGACAATGGGCGTCAGCTGGATGAAATCCGCGGGCTTAGCTACGGGAACGGGAGCGCAGTTGTTCATAACCCTAAAAGACACGCTGGGCCTTTTGGGGACCTGCTCATATACGGGTTCGGCTTGAATTACCGCTTCCTCTTTTTTCTTCCTGGACATAGTTTCCTCCTGTATGTGAAAGTAAATATTTATCTGTCGAATACGCTGTATGGCACTTTCTGCCTGGCAAACAGCGAGGTTACGGCTATCGCGAGAGGGGCGACGATGAGAACAAGAAGCCCGAAACCCGCGGCGTAAGGTACGGCGGGGGCAGTGGTTTCGGTGTCGATCGTCGTTTCGGGAGCGCCCGAGAAGGCCCTCGTGAGATAGTCGAGTATGCGCGAGAAGTCGAGGATGCTTGCCTCTACCGTGCCGTCTTCGCCGATCTGAGGATTGCCCATCTTGGCACCCATAACGGCAAGGCCGGCTACAGCCACAACCAGGGCAAGCACAAGCATTACGATGGCCAGAGCGCCGTAGCCCTTGAATATCCTGGAGCCTGCCATACCGCCGATGCTGATAATTACAACAACAAAGGCGAGTATAGCTATAAGGGCGATGGTTATCGGGAAGTATTGATAAACCAAAGAAGCGATAGAGCCCATGCTGTCTTCGGGCACATCAGCGACGCGGCCGGCAATAAGCTGGGCGTTGGCGCCGAATGTATAGGGGGAAGCGGCGGGCTCTTCGGGGTTGGCTTCGTCGGGGTTAGCTTCTTTTTTGGTAAAGCCTTCTATGAAGCCGAAAATGGGGTCTTTGAAAGATATGTAAGCGGTGGCGTCTTCGTAGCCTTCGCCCCTCATGTCTTCGGGGGTATTGTCGGGTTCGACAAAGACGGAGGTATATTGCCCTACCGCGGGCACATCAACGATGCTAAGCGCAAGCACCGCCAGGATAAGGACGGCGAATACGAACATGAGGAAGCACGCGCCTTTGCGCATTACAAAGAAATAATCGCGCTCCTTCTTCTTCCTTTTGGCGTAAGCGTCGTATTCCTGCTGGCTGTACTTTTGGTATTTGACATAGGTTTTGGCTTGCGAACGGTCGGCGTAAACGGGACGGCCGGGAATCTCGTCGGGCCTGAGCACGGGGCGATTGCGGGTCTGCCCCCCTGCCGCTTTGCCCATCGCCATGTTAGGGCGGCTTACGGGCCCACCGCTTTGCCTCCCTTGCGAATAACTTGGGAAATAGGGGGAAATCATTTGATTTCTATCAGGATGCTGCCTGTTCTCTGCCATACTTACTCCCTAAACACGCGCGCGACGATAGCACGGATTCCTAAAATAATTATATATTTTATAATATAATCTAGTTTAGCATAAGCCAACCCAAATTACAATACTTTTTTTTGGTTTTTTAACCAATTTTTGTAGGTTTACGAATAATATAAAATTAACCCGCTTTAAGGCAAGCGGGTTAACTGAACGCTTAGTTTTACGATAATTTATTGCATGATTATCGAGTTGGGAGGAAGCCTTCTCTTGTAAATCTCCAGGTTCTTGCGGTTGATTTCGTCGGCCTTCTCCTGCGCTTCCCTCATAATCTGCGCCTTGGATTTGTAGGCAAAGAAGCTGAATATGAGAGCGAGGACTTCGATGCCGATAAGGGCGTAAAAGCCTATGCCGAGGTTGAACGAGGCCGATCCGGTTATGTAGTTCATGATTTCGGCAAGCTGGACGCCGCTCCATACGAAGCCGGATACAAGCCCGAGAAGGGTGAACAGCAGCTGCAGGAAGATTATGTAGGTGAACTTCCTTCTCTTCATGCGCGCGGAGACTCCCGCAATACCCTTGATGAAAACATAAATTGCGATAACAAGGGTGAGTATGATGGACACGGGCAGCGCGTAGTACGCTATCATAAAGGAAGTGCCTACGGCGTCGATATTCTCGAGGCAGTCGGTGTAGAAGATAAGTTCGGACGGATCGACATCGGTTGCGCCCATACCTAGTTTGCGCAGGGTGCTGTATACGATATCGCTTACGCCGATAAGGGTGTCGCCTTCGGCGCCCTCTTCTGCACCTACTTTGGTGAACAACGCCGTGTAATCGGGTACAATCTCGAGGAAGCTAAGCGCCAAAACGGCGATGAGCGCCACCATAAGTATGCATAGCACGATAAGGATGCCGAGGCGCTTGGGTTCGCCGGGCCTCGGCGGCACGGGAATGAAAGGGTCTTCGTACTTAGGCCTTAAATTCCACGCGGCAAGGTAAGAAAGATTGTAAGGCGAGGCCTTATCTCTCTTGCTCTGGTAGTAGATATTTTCGTCGCCGCTGAACATAATGTCGGAATAGCCCGAATAGCTATTCGATTTATTGTTGCTTTGCTTCATTTTGGCTTACCTCTGCTTACGGTTTTTGTTGTAGCGGCGCGCGCAAATGCGCCGTTTGGGTGCGCGAACGGGCACAATAGGATGCCCGCGCGCGGGCTTTTATGCACTTATAACACGGATAAAGCCGTATTAATACTCTTCGTCTTCGTCAAATTGGGCAAGAGGCTGCAGCTGCGTGCTGTAAGGCACGATGGACAACGGCTGTACGATGGGCGTAAGCTGGATGAAATCCGCGGGCTTAGCTACGGGTACGGGGGCGCAGTTGTTCATAACCCTGAAAGACACGCTGGGCCTTTTGGGGGCGACTACTACTTCCGGTTGCAGCGCGGCTGCTTGAGCGGCTGCGGCTTCGGCGGCCTTCTTTTTCTTGGACATAAAACCCTCCTGAAGATGTGTGTGTTGTTTGGTTTTGTTTATCTGTCGAATACCTTGTAAGATACTCTCTTTTTGCTGAACGGAGAAACTATAAGTACTATAAGGGGCAGCACAACCATAGCGAACGACAGGTACCCCGCCGAGAAGTTAACGGGAGGCATGGCAAGCGCTTCCTCTACCGAGTACGGCGGGCCGTTTATGCCCCTCATAAGGAAGTCCTGGATGTTGCTAAAGTCCAGCATGCCGAGCGGGTTGCCGTTTAGCACATTGCTGAGCGTAAAGCCGGCGAATATCGTTGCTATGCCCGCTATAAGCATTATTATGGCGGCCGCTCCGAACCCTCTGTATATCCTCCTGCCGCGGGTTGCCCCGAAGGATGTGAACAGCGCTATTAACGCTGTTATCGCCGCGAGAAGTATCGCCGCGGGGAAGAACTTAAACACATTGTAAGCTATCTTTGTGGTTATGTCGAAGTCCGACCGACGGTCTTCCATGAGGGCAAGGTACTCTTTGTAATAATCCCTAGCGGGGCCTTCCGCCTCGGGGGCGGCTACTTCTTCTCCTTCCTCTCCAACGGCTTCGCCCTGGGCTTCGGCGGGCTCCTCGGCGCCTCCCAACCCCAGCATTTCCATTATGACATCGAAAAAGCTTAAGACGGGGCCGCCAACGCCTATGTACTCGCTTTTGTCCTCATATATGAGGGGATAGCCGTCTTCGTCAACCTCCAACTCGTATTCCCAACGGACGGTCTGAGGGGTGTTGTCGGGCACGGTAAACAGCGACACAAAGCCGTTAATGGGCGAAATGTTTATAAAGCTTGCGGCAAACACCAGCACATACAGGAAGAAGCAAATAAACATTATCACGCTTACGCCCTTGCGCATAACAAAGAAGTAGCTCTTGTTGCGCTTTCTTGCCCTCTTGAGCCGTTTGAGCTCCTTGGGGGTAAGCGGCACGGCGTCCGCCGGAAGGCCATGCGGCCTTGTCGGCTGCCTCTGCGGCTGCCTGTTTACGGGCCCGTATTGGGGCGGCCTGGTTTGCGCCGGGCGTGGGGCGGCCATAGGATATGCCCCATACTGCGCAGTGGGCGTAGCGCCCCGGGGGTTGGCGCCGTTAAAGCCCGCGTAGTACGGTGAGGTCATCGTAGATTTGTTCATTTTCTCAGGCATAACCGGCATTTACTCCTTTGTCAGACAAGCCCCTTTTATATTTATCCTATGATATTATTATTCGGCGGGCTCTTCTGTGGCCTTCCTGTTCACGAATAGCGCGAATATGAAGGCAAGAAGGTCAAGCCCGAGTATGGCTAAGAAAGCGTAACCGATAGCGCCCTCTTGGCCGAAGGCAAAGAAATCGCCGATCGCGGGAGCGCCCGAAACGATATACAGAGATACCGCCGAAAGCAGGGCCAGCAGGAAGGCAACTATTGTAAGCCAAGCAAAGCTGTTTACCTTGGCGCTCTTCGCGAACCCTATGGCGGATACTATCACTACGATAAGGGTGACGGCAAGGGACAAATAGAGCGCCGCGGGAAAGACGCAGGAGAATATGCCGTCTATCGACAACCCGGCGTTAGAGAAGCAGTCTATCAGCGACACTACCGAAACAAAGCTGCCCGAAAGCGCGGTATAGGCGGCTATCAACTCGATTTCGAATATGCCGACAACGGCAACGGCGAGGGCGATCACGGCGAACACAAAGACCATGGCTAGCGGGAACATCCTGCGGGAGGGCTTCTTTTTGCAAACTTCTTTGAGGGGGGCCGGCCCTGCCGCTTCGATACCGACAGCGGAAGCGGCGGCAATGACTTCCTGTGTGTCTTCTACGGGTTGCTCTATGTATTCGATTTTATCGGGGAATCTTTTGTACCATGCGTCAACAAGCATCGTAAAATACGGCGACGAAGCGATGTCGTCGGTATTGATGTTGTCGCAAGCCGTCGGTACATAGCCTATAACCGGCTGATTGTCTAACCTTTCTTCCATATAACCTACTCTCCTTATAAAAATTTATTCTGCCTTCCGGCGTTTGCTATTCCCCTAGCTATTGGGGCTTGGCGGTTTTGGGATTTTTGGGAAACGCCAGCCCTATTATGAACAGCGCGAGCGGGGCGGCGATCATGGCGTAGCAGCCGATGCCTACATCGCCGAAGAAGCCCGCGATATCGTTGAAGCCGAAACCGGAAACGGATATCATCGTGATTGCCACAGCTATTGCGATAAGAAGGGCGATGAGGGGGGCTACGAAGCCCTTGCATTTTGCCCTGCCCGTCGCGAGCTTGACTATGGAGGCAATCGCTATGCCCGCCGAAATGAGCACTATTATAATCGCGCCCAAAGGAATCACAAAGGAAGCCGCGCCCGAATATGTGTAAGCCGCGTCGCCGAAACTGATATCGGTGCCGAAAGCGCCGTTTATGCAAGCGATGAGGGCGGAGGCGTATCCTATGCCCTTGAGGTCGATGGTTGAGCTAAGCGAGGTAAGGAAAAACAGAACGATGGCGGCAACAGAAATGAGAAGCGAAAGCAGGGCGCCCGCGCGTACTGCCTTTTTGCCGTTTCCGCCTTTGGCTTTGCCCTGTTTGTTGCCGCCAAGGGCTTTAAGGTCGTTATCTACCTGGCTGCGGATGCGCAGCAATTCTTCTTCGGTGGGGGGAGCGCCCTTTTGAGCCGCCAGAGCGTTGCGCTCGGCGATAAGGCGTTCTTCGTATGTAAACGGCTGGAACCTGTAAACCTGGTTGGGCCTGTATTGCCAGAGAGGTTGCTGAGGATTGACATACGGCACTATGACAAAGGGCTGAACCGTAGGGGGCATTTGCCTCGGCATTTCGACATATTTATACAGCGTGTACTTTTTCTCTTGAATAGGCTCGTCGGGTACGGGCTGAACCGGAGCGGCTTCCGCCTCGGCGGCGGCTGCTTTCTGTTCGGCGGCGTATTCCTCCTGAGCTGCCCTTCCCTCCTGGACCCTCCTAAGGGCAGACACGAACTCGTTGCGCGGGCGCTTCTTACCGCATTTGGAGCAAACTTCGTTCTCTATCCTGTTTACGGTGCCGCAAATCAGGCAGGTATAAACGATTTTGTCCTTGTTCATGGCAATAAGGGCGTCTTTTTCGAACTCCTTTTGGGCCTCCTCGTAGGCGGCGTCGGTCGCCGACTTGGTAGACCCGATAAGCTTTGTGCCGCATTTTGCGCAATAAACATTCTCCTCAGGGTTTACCGTGCCGCAAGTCAAACACTTTGCCATCTGTACTCTCCTTAAAATATGCATACAACGCCCACAGACCGCCGGACGGTCGTTGACTATTACATTATACTTGTATATAAAAAAAATTACAATACCTTTCTTGAATTTTTTTAATGATTTTTCCCGCCGATAAATGTCAAAAAAACGGCATTTAAAGTTGTTTTCCAAAGATTTCCTACATTTTTTGACACAAAAAAGCGTTTACGCCGCCTTTAGCGAGTAAACGCCCGTTAATCGTTTTTGGCCGCGGCGCGGATTGTAAAGCTCTATTTGTTGAAGCTGTCCTTAAGCGACACCACAAGGTAAAATCTCACGGCTTTGCCTTCCGCCGCCGCCTTTTTGTAATACGCCATTCGCATAAACTGATAGACATTGTTGAGCTCGCCCTTGAGGACAAAAGGCTCGGCCTTTGCTCCCTTTACGATTTCAAGCGAGTTGGGGTTTAGCCTGTCGTTAAAGTCGGTTACCGTTTCGGTGGCGTCGAAAAGAAGGGGGCCGTACTTGTACAGCTCGCAGTCTACGGCGTCGGCCTTGTTTACCCATTGGATGACGCCCTTAACCTTGATGCCCGAGTTGGCGCCGCCCGACGCGCTGTCTGGGATATATTCGCAATGCACGGCAATCGGATTGCCGCTTTCGTCAAGCTCGGTGGATACATGCCTGACGATAAAAGCCCCCCTGAGACGAACCATACCGCCCTCTACCAAGCGGTGATATTTGGGCGGAGGGTTGAGCTCGAAGTCGGCTTTGTCGATATATATCTCTTTGCGCAAAACCACGGTATGGGTACCCGAATTCTTGCAATTAGGATTATTATCTACCGAAAACTCGAATGTTTCGCCTTCGCCGATGTTATCTATTATCATGAGCAGCGGGTTCTCGACAACCATCGCCCTGTCGGCGGTCCGGTTGAGGGTTTCGCGCACGCAGTACTCGAGAAGCGAGGGGTCAACTTCGCTGTTTGCCTTGGCGACGCCTACCCGTGCGCAGAACTCTTTGAGCGCTTCGGGCGGGTAGCCTCTTTCCCTCATGCCGCTTATTGTGGGCATTCTGGGGTCGTTCCATCCGGCCACAAAGCCTGTGTCGACAAGCTTTTTGAGGTAGCGTTTGGACATTATTGTGTTCTTTATGTTTAGCCTCGCGAACTCTATCTGGCGGGGCCTTTTCTCGAAGCCGCAGTTTATTACCACCCAATCGTATAAGGGGCGGTGGTCCTCGAACTCAAGGGTGCAGATGGAATGGGTTATACCCTCGATGGCGTCGCTTATGGGGTGGGCGAAGTCGTACATGGGGTATATGCACCATTTGTCCCCCGTCCTGTGGTGATGGGCGCGCAGGATGCGGTAAATGACGGGGTCGCGCATATTCATGTTGGGGCTTGACATATCTATTTTTGCCCTTAGAACCTTGCTGCCGTCGGGATACTTGCCCGCCTTCATCTCCTCGAAAAGGCGGAGGTTTTCCTCCACGCTTCTGTTTCTATACGGGCTTTCTTTGCCGGGTTCGGTAAGCGTGCCTCTCGTGATGCGTATCTCCTCGGCGCTTAATTCGCACACATATGCGAGGCCCTTTTTGATAAGCAGGACGGCGTAGTCATACATCTGCCCGAAGTAGTCGGAGGCGTAAAGCTCCAGGTCCCACTTGAAGCCCAGCCAGCGGATATCCTCTTTGATGGACTCGACATATTCTACATCCTCTTTGGTGGGGTTTGTGTCGTCGAACCTCAGGTTGCAGCGGCCCTGATACTTTTCTTTTATGCCGAAGTTAATGCATAGGCTCTTGCAATGCCCGATATGCAGGTACCCGTTGGGCTCGGGCGGGAACCTTGTGTAAACCCCGCTGACCTTGCCCGATTCCAGCTCTTCGTTGATGATGTCTTCTATGAAATTCGCAGCTTCCATATCCGCTCCTTTAACTTACATGGCAGCATTTTCTGGGAAAGATTATGTCTTTGCTCTCGACGACCATTTTGCCGTCTATCTCTTCGAAGCCGAATTTGAGAAAATAATTGCAGGTAGCGTCCGCCACAATCTTCCGGGTGACTTCCGAAAGGTTGAACATAAGCGACCTGGTGAGAAAATCGCCGTAGCCCTTGCCCCTTTCTTCGGGCACAATGCCTATGCCCGAAATGGTGGCGACTTCGTCTTTTACCAATACTTTCGCTATACCGATGGGGGTGTTTTCGTTATAAAGCACAAACCCGACGCCGCCGTCGAACGCTTTGCCGAAAATCCTTTGGGACAAGGCGTCCAGAACTTCTTTGTCGTTTGTTGCCTCTATGCTGAGCATTATAAATCGCTCCTTTTTGTTGCTAAGTCGGAATTTTATACGCCCGTATTATACCATAGTCAGGCTATTTATTACAAATACTTTTGACAGACTGCCTTTTATGATGTTATAGTATCCATGCGGCGTGATTTAATACCCCCGCCGTTTTGTTAACATAAAAAACAGCGCAGAAAAAAGCCCGGGGCGCGCGTAATTCAAAATATAACAGATTGGGTAGCCCTATTATTAATTTGGGAACCCATACGAGGCAAAAAGATGATCGATGTAGACAGAATAAACGAACTGGCAAGAAAGAGCCGCACTCCCGAAGGGCTAACCCCCGAGGAGAAGGAAGAGCAGGCCGCCCTCCGCAGGGCGTACATAGATGCGGTAAAGCAAAACCTCGAAGCCCAGCTAAAGAACACTTACATCGCGGACGGCTGCGGATATAAGAGAAAGCCGGTAAAGCAGGAGAAGTATGAGCGAAAATAAAACACCCGCAACATCGGAAGCCTCATTAGAGCCCGAAATAAAGCGCTACACGCCCGAAGAGCTTGCAGAAAAGCGCAGGAAAGAAAGGCAGGATGCCGCCCGTAAGGCAAAGAAGTTCAAGGAAAAATACCTTGAATTTTACGACGACATTAAGCAGCCCGAAAACCCTTCGTGGTAAGCGGGCCTCGCCGTGAACTGCCGCTCGCGCCCGCGAAGTGCGCCGAGCGAAGAGCTTCACCCTATTATGGATAATTAAAAATTATAAAGGCCAAGGCATAATTCCCTTGGCCTCTTTTTTTATGCGGGAGCGCTTACCCCCGAAATGTTAAAAGGACTGCCCATAGGACAGTCCTTTTTGATTACCAACAGACGAGCAAGAAAGCTAAAAGCCTTCATTAGTAAATAATTTATACTCTCAGCCTGACTGTTAGAGTAACCTGAGAAGTCGTGTCATTCTCAGGCTTCGACCGGTTTGCAGTTTTAACTGCTCCCTAAAAAGGAGGTGATCCAGCCGCACCTTCCGATACGGCTACCTTGTTACGACTTCACCCCAGTCATTGGTCTTACCTTAGGCGGCTGCCTCCTTGCGGTTAGCTCACCGACTTTGGGTACTCCCAACTCCCATGGCGTGACGGGCGGTGTGTACAAGACCCGGGAACGCATTCACCCCGACATTCTGATTCGGGATTACTAGCAACTCCGACTTCATGTGGGCGGGTTGCAGCCCACAATCTGAACTGAGACTATCTTTTTGAGATTTGCTCCACGTTACCGCTTCGCTGCTCTTTGTAATAGCCATTGTAGCACGTGTGTAGCCCAAGACGTAAGGGGCATGATGATTTGACGTCATCCCCACCTTCCTCCGTGTTATCCACGGCAGTCTCAATAGAGTTCCTAACTTAATATTGGCAACTATTGATAAGGGTTGCGCTCGTTGCGGGACTTAACCCAACATCTCACGACACGAGCTGACGACAACCATGCACCACCTGTCTACATGTCCCCGAAGGGAGGGCATCATCTCTGATGCTTTCATGCGATGTCAAGTCTTGGTAAGGTTCTTCGCGTTGCTTCGAATTAAACCACATGCTCCGCTGCTTGTGCGGGTCCCCGTCAATTCCTTTGAGTTTCAACCTTGCGGCCGTACTCCCCAGGCGGGATACTTATTGCGTTAGCTGCGGTACAGGGGGAGTCGATACCCCCTACACCTAGTATCCATCGTTTACGGCGTGGACTACCAGGGTATCTAATCCTGTTTGCTCCCCACGCTTTCGTGCCTCAGCGTCAGTTATCGTCCAGAAGATCGCTTTCGCCTCTGGTGTTCCTCCTAATATCTACGCATTCCACCGCTACACTAGGAATTCCATCTTCCTCTCCGACACTCAAGCCTCGCAGTTTTGGAAGCAGCACCTGAGTTAAGCCCTAGGTATTACACTTCCAACTTGCGAAGCCGCCTACACACCCTTTACGCCCAGTCATTCCGGACAACGCTCGCCCCCTATGTATTACCGCGGCTGCTGGCACATAGTTAGCCGGGGCTTGTTCCTTGGGTACCGTCATTAATTCGTCCCCAATCAAAGAGCTTTACAATCCGAAGACCTTCTTCACTCACGCGGCATTGCTGGGTAAGAGTTTCCTCCATTGCCCAATATTCCCCACTGCTGCCTCCCGTAGGAGTCTGGACCGTGTCTCAGTTCCAGTGTGGCCGATCACTCTCTCAAGTCGGCTACCAATCGTCGCCTTGGTGGGCCGTTACCTCACCAACTAGCTAATTGGCCGCGAGCCCATCCCGTACCGCTAAACGCTTTTACCCCTCCGAGATGCCTCGGTGTGGTCATATACCGTATTAGCACTAATTTCTTAGTGTTATCCCGTAGTACGGGGCAGGTTGCTCACGTGTTACTCACCCGTTCGCCACTAAGGCATGGGCCGAAGCCCATACCTCCGTTCGACTTGCATGTGTTAGGCATGCCGCCAGCGTTCGTCCTGAGCCAGGATCAAACTCTTAAGTTCAATTCTGACTTATCGCCACTCAGTTAATCTTATTTAACCAAGCAGCGTTAATTCCTCAAAGTAATTAACTGGCTTTCGTTTAAGCACCACTTATGGCGCCCAAACTTTTAATTCGCTTCTTGCTTCGTCTGTTCGGTTTTCAAGGTTCGTCTGCCTACGGCTTCCAGCCGAGCAGGCTTATATATAATATCTCATAGGCCGCCTTTGTGTCAACGGTTTTTGCCCATTTTCGCAAAAGTTTTTAATCTCAAAAAACGGCAAATTTTACCCTTCGCGCCAGCCAAGTTTTATTATTCCCGAAAAAGCAAATAATATCAAAAATAAATGATGTGGCAATAATATTTTTATGTATTTGTTTGACAAAACGCCACCGCTTAACTATAATTGAATAAGCCGAAAGCAATAATTGCGCCCTTAGCTCAATTGGATAGAGCGTTGGTCTACGGAACCAAAGGCTAGGAGTTCGACCCTCTTAGGGCGCGCCAAGAAAGGCAGCTTGCAAAAGCAAGCGGCCTTTCTTTATTGCGTAGGATATCTTGATTTAACGCGCATTTTACGACAGGTATTGCGTATAAGCCAAAAAACAAGGTATAATGTACTTTATAAGTTTTTGGGGCAAGGAGTAATTATGAGAATATGCAGATAGGCAAAGCCATTATCGCAAACGACAAATAACAGACCGCTTAATTATAAAGCACGCTCATCCATAAAACCGCGGGCAGCCCGAAAAAACGGGCTGCTTTTAATTTATATGATAATTAAAAAGTAACATCGCTTCCTTCAGATCAATCCGGCTCGGCCCCTATCGGGGGTTGTTCTTTTGCAGTACCTCGAGGATTTCTTCCAGCTTCTCGCGGAAAAAGTCCACCTTTTCTTCTATCGTGGGCACAACGGGCGGGGCAAAGAATGGGTTGACATTCTGGAAAGTGGGCTTGAATACCCGCGAGGCGATCTCGTAGATTTCTTCGACTGCCGAAGGGTCGGGCAGCTCCGTCTCGATTTCTTTGAGCCAGTCGTTGGCGCGGTCTACCATTTCTTCGTAGTTTACGGCGTTTACATCCTCAAGAATTTCTTTGCCTTGGGTTATCAGGTTTTCCATATCTGCCTCCTTTATTTATTATACATCAATTATATGCCGTTTTGAAACCCCCTTTCGGGCTTATTTGACAATTATAATTTTTGTTTATTTGCAAATACTTACTAGCATTGAAGGAGATGATTATGAACCCGTTTGACCAAAAACCGGCAGATGTAAACAAGTTTATGGACTGGAAAACGATTTACCCCAAGCCCTACGACAAAAACGCCACCAACCCCTATTCCAAAATCCGCACCATACTTATGAACGGCACCGAATTCGAGCAGGTATGGTTTTTGCACCAATTCTACAGACATGAGACAAATAACGATATCCGCCGCCAGATAGCCCTGGTAAGGCGGCAGGAACAGCAGCAGCAAAAGCGCATCGCCTGCCTTAAGCCTCTGGACGAAACCATCCTCGAAAACACCATAGGCTACGAGCAGCTTGCCGTAGACCTTACCGCCGAGCTCGCACAGCGCGAAAAGAATATGTATGTAAAGCAGGCGCTGGATTTTGCCCTTCTCGAGGACTTCGACCACCTGTACCGCTACGCCGACCTTCTCGAGATGGATAAGGGCATCCTTGCCGAAAACCTCGTGGGCAGATACACCGAGATAATGCCGGGAAGGCCGACGATATCCGAACACCGCCACCCCTACGACGATGTAAAGAGGTTTACAAACTACAAGGTAAGCGACCCCATAACAAAGCTGAATATAGGCATAATAACCGCCGCCGAGCAGCAGACAATGAACTACTATATGAATGTCTGCGGCTTTTATTACAACGATATCGGGCGCAAGCTGTACCAGGAAATCGGCTTGATAGAGGAGCAGCATGTAACCCTGTACGGCGGGCTTATGGACACCACCTGCACCTGGCTGGAAGCGTGGCTGGAGCACGAATACACCGAATGCTACCTCTATTATTCCTGCTATGTAAACGAAACCGATAAGATGCTCAAAAAGATTTACAAAGAGCATTTCGAGCAGGAGTTAGCCCACCTGCACCTCGTCGCCGGGCTTCTGCAGAAATATGAAAACAAGCATAGGAGCCAGGTGATAACAAACGGCGAGTTCCCCCAGCTTCTGGTGCTTAAGCCCAACATCGAGTATGTTCGCAATGTGCTTAAGAACACCGTAACCCTTACGGGCTACCGCGAGGAATACAAGGATGTTGCCGACCTTCCCGAGGACGCCGAGTTCTTTAACTTCCAGAAGCAGGTTAACGACAAGTTGGGCGACATCGCGAGCCACAAGACCATACACGATTATATTAAGAAGAAGGGAACCGACTACCGCTTCCAGGATGCCCCGCACCCCGTGCCGCAGCTTGCCAACAGGAAGGTGGATAACACCACGGTCGGAAGGCAAGCTTAATCTCAGCCTTTGGGCGGCGTGAGAGGCTTTCGCCCTGTGAAGCGCGGGCTTTGCCCGAGTGAAGGATGATATGATTAAATTAAAAGAGCGCCTTTTCGGGGCGCTCTTTGTTTTGGGATTTAGCTTTATCAGGCTTCGATTTTGGTGACTTCCATTGTCTTTCTGTTGATTTTGATGTTGTTGTCGGCGGGCGGAGCGTCGACCAGCAGGCCGTCCTTGGCAACTTCAAAGAGGAGATGGTCGAGGAGGGCCCCGAACTTAAGCACTCCCCTTTCGGCGTCGATGTAGTCTTGTACGCTGATGCCGAAAAGCATATCCTCTATGGGGTATTCCCTTAGAGCCTGAAGGGCGTCGGCGAGGGTGGCATTTTCGGGAAGATCCAGAAGTTTGCCCAGGAGGCGGACTATAAGATCGTCTATGCCCAGGGAAGAAATATCGACTTCCTCTGTTTTGAACAGGGATTCGGCGACCTTAGAAAGGTCGATATTGGCGTAGGCGGAGGGCAGGAAGCCCTTTATTGCCGAGTATCCGCTGGCTACGACTTTAAAGGCGTAATATACCGAGTACCTTATAAGGGCGACCTCGGGCGAGTCCTCGCTGAAGTTTTCGTCGCCGGCGTAAAGCGCCTTGGCAAAGGCCATGGCAACGCCCATAATATTTTTGTACTCGGTGTCGGGAATGGCCACACCGTAGTCGCCGGCGGTTTTTCTGAGAGTCCTCATATTGGTGTTGAGGAAGCCAACTACAACGATATCGACTATGACGCCTCTCGCGAGAGCCGCCATGTCTTCGCTAAGCCCTATAGAGGTTAGCAGCCTGTCGATTATGCCGCCCGAAAGCTTGCTCTTTATCTTGCCCATCATATCCGTATCGACATAATCGTAGGCGAATTGCCTGAAGTTGGTCGTAAGGATCTGGGCGTCGGCCTGGGCGTATACGGGGATGTATTCGGCTTTGAGCGCCTCGACATAGCTTGTGGTAAGGGATATTTCTTTTTTATTAGCCGTCATGTAGCGGATGGGCGCGGGATAGTTGGAGAGGCAGGCCGTTTGGACATCAAGTATTTTGCCGTTCTCGTCCTCGTAGGCGGTGATGTTCTGCATGTGGACATGGCCGGTAAAGATGATGTTAAGCCCCGCCTCGGTGAGCGCGGCGGCGAACTCTTTGGATCTGTTGACCTTGGCGTTTTCGGTTATGCCCGTAGAATCGAGGAAGCTGCCCATGTGCTCAATAAGAGGTATGTGCATCATGCCTATGGGCATCCTGCCCGCGTCTCTGGCGGCTTTAACCTCGTTTACTGCCCACTGAATGAGGCTGTCGGTAACATTGGGGGCGTTTCTGTCCTCAACTTTGCCTTCGCTGTTGGGTTCCTGCCTTACGGAGTCTATGGCTATAAGGCGGTAATCCTTGCCGATGTCGGCGGTATAGGAAAGCGTGCCTTCGTGGGTGGAAAGCGCCTCGGCATAGCCGAAATCCGCATATATATCCTTAAATTCGGAAGGGGAAACATTGGCTATGGGCGTCGCTACATCGGTGTCGTACTTTTTGGCGGTGTTAAGAAGGTCGTGGTTGCCCGGAATAACATAGACTTCTATGCCCTTTTCTTCCATCTTGCGAAGCTGCCCGGCAATTTTTTCGTGGGAAACCCTCGCGCCGTCTTCGGTGAGGTCACCAGCGATAAGCAGGACATTGGCGCCGTCGTCCGCGATTTTATCGAGCGCCGTTTTGAATATGGCGTTGGACAGGTACAGCATCTTCTGGCTGGACATGTTTTTTTCTTCGAAGCTTTCGGTAAGGGTGTTGCCTATCTGCTCGTCCGCCATAACATGTATGTCGGAGATAATCGCGATTTTGGTTTTTTTGCCTGCTCCGCCGCACGCGAACAGCGTGGAAACGGCGGCTGTCAGTATGGTAACGATAAGAATTATCGCCGCGATTTTTCGTGACTTTTTCATTGGTGTCCTCCGGGGGCTTTAGTTAACATCTATATATGCCATTAAATAATACTTTATCTACTGCCCCCTGTCAAGATTTAAACATTTCCAAAACGGCATGAGCGGAGGGCGGAAAGCGTTGCGGCCAGCAATAATTTTACCTGTTGTTCCGCTATGCGAATCAGTCCCGTAAACCTTGAAAAAGAAAGAATTTGAAAGATCAAAAGAGGTTAAGCAAAGCCCTTAACCTCTTTTTTAGCGCTGTATATGCTTAACGCTTTTCGGCGGAATAATAAAGTATATCTTCTCGTTTGCCCGTGGTTCCGAAACATTCCGCTTCTTTTTTAAATAGAAAACATAATACTCTATGTTATTTACCCTCAAGACATAAACTTATTAAGTCCTCGGTTTTGGCGGTGGCGAGGCAGGTGACGGTGTCTGCGGCGCCGTAGTAGATTTTTGCTATCCCGTTTTCTTCTATCATGCCGCAGGGGAAGATTACATTGTTGCGGAAGCCGTCATACAGTTCGTAGGGCGCTTCGGGCATAAGAAGGGGCTCTTTGTACACGCCCAGCACCTTCGAGGGATCCTCTAAGTCCAAAAGCATAAAGCCCGCGCAGTACACCTTTTTCCACTTCGGCTCCCAGCCGTTTTTAAGAAGGGCCGCCACCCGTAACTTTTAAGAATGAGTTTTGTCCAGAGCGCCGAAAAACCTTTCACATTCGTAACCTCGTTTTATATTTTCGTAAACCTTATCCTTCTTATGTCTCCGCAAAGAAAAAAACCTAAACCAAACATTTGATTTAGGCTTATTGGTTTTGTGTTAGGGTGACTATTTTAATACAATTTCGTACCACTTCAAAAAAAGTTCGTACCCCTATGATATTTTTCGTACCCTAAATCATAATTTTTAACTTCGTTAATAATTAATTTGTAATTGTTATCGTGTACAGGTACTCCAACTTAATGGAAAATGATAAAGTTATTTATTTCTTTACATTTATTATAACAAAAAAAGATATAAAAATTTTCATTATCATATGAATGTGAATATTCGATGTGTTTAACACTATGAAATTGATATTTACCATTTATTAAACGAAGTTTTTCTATTGAAATACTATTTTTAAGAATAAAATCACTATAATTTTTATCAATGATTATTATACAAGTGACTAAAGCAATTAATATTATGAAGATTTAATAATTTAGGGTTTTAATTTCATATTATCTTCCCTTTTTATTCTTGATTATTTCTATTTCTGATCATAATAAGTCTTAATAATTGTGCTATACCACTTGCCATAGCTGCTATATAAGTTAAGGCTGCGGCTTGAAGTACCTTCTTTGATCCATTGATTTCATTTCCCACTACAAAACCATTGGTATCAAGTAGTTCCAAGGCTCTGCTGCTTGCATTAAACTCTACTGGAAGTGTAATAATTTGAAATACAACTGCAGCTCCAAAAAGCAGAATACCTATGTTCATTAAGCTAGCTAAACTAGGAATCAGTAATCCTATCATAATAAATGGCCAAGCAGCAGAAGAACCAAATCTGGCTATAGGAAAAACCATATTCCTTAAAGATAATGGGATGTATCCATTAGTATGCTGAATAGCATGTCCTACCTCATGAGCAGCCACACTAACTGAAGCTATGGAATATCCTTGGTATACTTCTTGTGATAGCCTTAAAACTCGTTTTGTTGGATCATAATGATCACTCAGCTTACCATGGGAAACCTCAATTGGTATATCTTGCAAACCATGTTGATCTAGTAAGTTTCTTGCTACTTGAACTCCAGTATATCCTCTTTTTGTTGGGATTCTCAAATATTTAGCAAAACTTGATTGCACTTTACCTTGAGCATATATAGTTAAGATAACTGCTGGAATTAAAATAATCATTGTTGGATCAAATCTAAAATAACCAAAAGGATAAAACATTATTATCACTCCTCAATTTAAATTTTAAAAAATTGTTTTATGAACAAATCTTAAACCCATACCTTAAATTATCTAGGCTTCTAATTCTCTTAATACAGTTTTGAATTGGATAGCAAACATTATACCGGTTATTGTAACAGCAATAATATCAGCTACTGGTTCTGCTAAAAATACTGCATTGACCTTATTTTGTAAGAATAAAGGTAATATATATATTAGAGGAATTAAAAGGATTATTTTACGCAAAATAGCTAAAAATACAGATGTCTTTGCATTTCCCAAGGCAATAAAAGTCTGTTGGCAACTAATTTGAATTCCAAATAGCAAAGAAGCAGCCATATAAATTCTCATTGCTTTAAT
>Ga0209204_1001863_pt1 | contig 18473 bp, 13 predicted proteins | sample AD_JPNMR2_MetaG_FD_184425 | JGI IMG/M metagenome (GOLD analysis project Ga0209204, IMG submission 184425) | Active sludge microbial communities of municipal wastewater-treating anaerobic digesters from Japan - AD_JPNMR2_MetaG (SPAdes) (version 2) | ecosystem: Engineered > Bioreactor > Anaerobic...
TGTCTATGTATATATAGTCATCACTTCTTATATCCTTAAAGGTCTGTATACCTATTGGTAGCTTCTTCATCTTTTACCTCGTGACTTTACTGTAACAAAATTTTTATTTTTGTCCAGCAGTTTTTAATGAAAAAACCGCCTGAAATCTCAGGCGGTTTTATTAAAATGTAGAAGTTTTATCTTAGCAAAAATTTTTATTCTGCAAGTGCACCAGTGAATATAGCTGGTGTAGCTTTAACTGTTGCAGCCTCGTTAAAGGTAATAGCTTTTACTCTACCAAAGAATTTTGGCAACTCTGTTCCAAGATAGAACTGAGAAGAAAGCACCTTGCCTGAATAGAATGCTGCTTCATCATTTTCAGCAAGGAGTTTATCTCTATCAGCTCCCTTAGCATCGCCAACAAGAGCTTGCATCTTTGGTTGAGTGATTGTGAGCATCCATACATGCATCCATGCTATTGCAACCATATAAATAGCATCAAGGAATGGAGTAGCCTGTGCAAATATATTGAGGAATTTACCTGTAGCCATGAGGCCTTTAAAGAATTCAACAAGATTGTCCAGTTCTTTTGTAGCTTCATTAAACATAGTGAGGTATTTTTCATCAACAATGCCTTTTGCTTTTTCTACAGTTGCATCCATTCTCTTTCTAAGAGCTTTATAGTTTCTCTGCTCCTTGTTCATGAGAAGTTTTCTCATCATAAGGTCCATAGCCTGGATTCCATTTGTTCCTTCCCATATAGCAAGGATTTTGGAATCGCTCATGTATCTAACTATTGGATAATCACGGCAATATCCGTAACCACCATAGCACTGCATAGCAGTAGAAGTAATTTCAACACCTCTATCTGTGCATCCTGCTTTGCATATAGGAGTAAGAATTTCTATAAGTGCCTGTGCTTCTTTTTTATCCTCTTCACTTGCACTTCCTCTTACTATGTCAAACTGGTTATACATAAAGTATATGAGAGCTCTCTGGCCTTCAATGTGAGACTTCATCCACAGAAGCATTCTCTTAACGTCTGGATGATTAACGATTGTTACACCAGGAGCATCTGGATTAAGCATCTGAGTAACATCAACACCCTGAACCCTATTTTTTGTGTATGTAACAGCATGCATATATGCAGCAGAAGCGTTAGCCTGACCCATAAGAGCTGTTCCCATACGAGCAAGGTTCATCATCTTAAACATAATCTTCATACCCTGACGCTCTTCGCCAAGGAGATAGCCTATACAGTTCCCATTGTCACCAAAAGCAAGCTGAGATGTAGCCTGTCCATGAATACCCATCTTGTGCTCAATACCTGTGCAGACTACGTCATTGAATTCTCCAATAGAACCATCTGGATTTACTCTGTATTTTGGAACTATAAAAATAGAAATACCTTTTGTTCCCTTTGGATCTCCTTCAATACGAGCAAGAACAGGGTGAATCATATTTGGATAATAGTCATTTTCTCCACCAGAGATGAATATCTTCTGACCCTGAATCTTGAATGTTCCATCAGGCTGTCTTATAGCTTTTGTCTTAAGAGCACCAACATCACTACCTGCATCAGGCTCTGTTAAACACATTGTTCCGCCCCACTCTCCAGTGAGAATCTTTTCACCATAGAGTTTCCACTGTTCTGGTGTGCCGTATTCTTCGATAAGTTCCATTGCACCGTGGGAAAGACCTGGATACATAAAAAGCGAATAGTTTGCAGCAGTAATGAATTCCATACAAGCCATTGCAACAGCATAAGGCATCCCCATCCCACCTATATGCTGATTGTCATAGATAGAGCCAAATCCTGCGTCATAGTAAGCTTTGATACCATCACGGTATGTAGGTGGTAATGTAACCTTCTTTGTTGCAGGATCCCACTTAGCTGGATTTTTCTCTGCATCTTCTGCTGTAGGATAAATCACGTCAACGCTGATTTGCTCAGCAAGGTCAACTGTAGCCTCGAATGTGTCGTGATCAAAGTCCTGATAGCATTCAAATTTTGTGAGTTTGTCAGCTTCGAGAAGTTCGAATAAGACAAATTTTACATCCCTTGTGTCAACTATAGGATTAAGCATATTTGCCCCCTTTATAAAATTTTAGTAAATGAGTCAACTTAGGCTCATCTACAAAGCTTGCAAAATTATGTTTTATCTTTATTGAACCAGCAAACAGCAAAAAAACCGTCAAATTATAGTCATATAGTCAGAAAAAAGTTATAAGTGTCAAGTCTTTTTATTATAATCTCATACCAGTTCCAAGTTTAATTAGATTTAAAATCATTTTACCTTTACTAACCTTTGATGAAAGAATTGACATATATAAAACTTCTGTATTCATTGGGGGCTTTTTATTCTTAGATTTTTTTGTAAGTTTTAGAGCATTTTTTGGACACTTGGTGACGCATAAACCGCAACCAATACATCTCTCTGGCAAGAGTTTAACTTTCCCCTCAGATTTAACAAGGGCATCCATCTGGCATCTCTTAACACATAGACCACAGCCTATACATAGCTCTGACTCTAAATGAGCTATGTAGTTTGTAGCAAAGAGTTCAGCCGGTCTTTCAAACTTTTTCGCATTGGTCAGCACACCACAGCAGCATCCACAGCACAGACAAATACAAAAGGGCTGTAGTGAATTTGCAGGCTGTATGACAAGTCCCCTCTCCTCTGCATAATCAAGTATTTTTAGAGCCTCTTCTTTGGTTATAACACGGCTCCTGCCTCTGTCTAAATATCCCCCTTCACCAAATTGGATACAAATTTCAATATTATCAGTTACCTTGCAACTCTTTCCAAGTAAGGCCTCCCCCTGCTTACAGACGCAATTTGCAACATGGATAATGTCCTTTGTATTTTGTATATATTCTCTCATGTTATCATAGGTATCTATTTTATGCTCAGGCACGATTGCTTTAAAATGAGGAGATGTTCTCAACTGAGGGATTGAAGATCTGAAAAATTCTTCCCTGAAGGCCTCATCAAAATATTGATGAAGCAAATTCATAAGCTCTGGAGTTAAATCATCCACCTGAAACTCAAACATTCCAAGGGCAAGCATAGCATTGCCATATTTATATGGAGGCTTTTCCGATCTCCTTATAACTCCTTTCATGAACATCTGGTCAAGTTTATGACTTATTTCTTCTTTAGTTATTGTATTCCCAAATAGTTTTTTGTATCTACGGTAAATTCGCCATAAGGGAGAGTTAACAAGGCTTAGTGACAGAGCTATTTTTGCCTCATCCTCTGTAAAAAAAAGGCGAAGTATTTCTAACTCTACACCTGAGTCTGTTGCAGGATAACCAATTGGATATTTATCCAGATGGAGTTGAAGTTTTCTGTATATAGAAGTTTCAGCTGTTTCCATTTTATCCTCAATTTATAAAAATTAACAATATTTATTCCTTAACTTTTTTAAAATAAAAATACTCTATTATCCCCGGCACCGAAGGCTGCGTGGATAATATTTTCTTGATCTTACAGTAAAAAATTATATTTAGGAATAATTACTGAAAAATTAATAACATTCAATTAGATCAATTATTTTATGTAAAGAATAAAGAGAAAAGATAAATCAAAATTATCATAAAGTTATCTTCTTCTTGACATTTTGCAATATCAATGATTTTATTTGAACTAAGCACTCATCACTATTATACAAAATAAAAAATAGAAGGTATTTAATATGGCCATAAGGATTAAGGAAAAACTTCTAAAAAAACTCCCAAGACCAAAGGAAATAAGGCTTAAAGTACGGGAAATAATAAAAAATATATATGAAGGCTATTATTTTGAAAGAGATGTTTACAACAGGTTAATAAATCTTGTAAAAGTATTCATTGTTTCCACAAGAAAATTTATGAAAGATGACTGTCTCACAAAGGCTTCTGCGATTGCCTATACTGTGATTACATCTTTGATCCCTGCCCTTACTGTGGTGCTGACATTTTTTTCTGTATTTTCCGGGGTAGAAAATAAAAAGGACGAATTATTCCGAGAGATTTCAATATTTATGAGTGAGCATAGTATAAAGCTCAATATTGATCCTATTTTTGAAGCAGTTTCAAGCCTCATTGATAATGCAGGTAAAATCGGAGGGATCGGTGCTGTAATTGTTGTATTTACTGCTACTGCAACTTTGCGCTCCCTTGAAAAATCACTCAATGATATTTGGAAGGTTAATCAGGGCAGAACATTATTTCAAAAAATCATCTATTACTGGGCTGCTTTAACTCTTGGTCCTGTTATGCTTATTGCAGGAACAACAGCAGCAACCAAAATGACAGAGGTTTTATCATCAGCCAATTTCAACTCTGCCTACATCGAAGGAAATAAAATATGGGTGGTGGGAAATAAAGGTTCTATAGTGCAAAGCGATACAGAAAAGCTAAGATTAACATCAGGGGAAGAAAATGCCTTTGACTATGAAAATCAAAGGATATATAATTATAAATTTTCAGAGAACTCCTTTGTTGAAGATGACTTCAGGCTTGATGCCATATCACTCATGAAAGAAAACTTTACAGATATTCAGTTCATCAATAACTATGGCTGGGTAATATCAGACAAAGGATTAGTTCTTACAACAAAAGATAAAGGGAAAAACTGGCAGATTTCCAAATGGGGAGACTTTGTTTTTAATGATATATATATGCTCAATGAAAGAGTTGGTTTTATTGCAGCCGATGGCGGAGTTATACTTACAACTGATGATGGTGGAAGATACTGGAAATTGATAGACACAAAAGATGTAACACTTAACTTTAAACGACTGTCCTTTTTGGGCGATATGGGAATAGCAACAGCCTCAAAGGGGAGAATATACATTACCTATGATGGAGGACAAACCTGGAATCTTAAAACTATTTATGAGTCTAAAAGAAAAAATAAATTGGTAGATCTAAATGCCGTATTTTTTGTGAACGATAAAAATATATGGATAGCAGGCAATGATGGAGTTTTGCTCCACTCAACTGATAGAGGCAATAGCTGGCAACAAATCCGCTTTAGAGAATACAGTTATTATGCAATACAGTTTATCAATGAAATGGAGGGCTATATTGCAGGTGAAAATGGGACACTTATCTACACCTCTGACGGAGGTATAAACTGGCGTAGCAACGCTCTGCCAGCATACAAAATCAGCAAGCTTTTATATTCGGGGAACAATCTCTGGGCAATAGGCCATGGAGGAACAATTCAAAAATCATCAGATGGGAAAAGATGGGACGGAATTTCTGGAGTAAGTATTTTTGCAGTTTTCATTAAATTCTTTACACCATTTATATTTATCTGGCTACTATTTTTGATGATATATATAACCACTCCAAATACAAAAGTCCCATTTAAAGATGCATCAATAGGGGCAGCTTTTACTGGAAGCGTCTGGGTAATTTTTATATTCCTGTTCATAATATACGTGAAAGCCTTTGCCACAGGAACCTTTGCAATTTATGGGGCTCTTGCTTCAATACCATTATTTTTATTAATGGTCTATGCTTCATCTTTGATAATACTATATGGTGCAGAGGTCTCCTATACCCTTATGCATCCAGAGACCTATGCAAGCCTGAAAAATACCTTTGAGGAAAACCGAAAATTTAATATATTTTATGGACTCCTTGCAATACACCACATCTATTCAAAGTTTGAAGAGGGGAAAGGTAGCACGACCTATTCAGAATTATTGAAAAAATGCGGTCATAACTCACTGGATCTGGATTTCTTCTTGAAGCTATTCACAGAAAAGGAACTTATATACAGAGAAAATAAGGGTCCATTTATGCCAACAAAATCTTCAAAAAATATTATGCTTAAAGAACTCTTTGATCTTATAAATGAAGCTCAGGTAACAATACCTCCTTCATTTAAAAAAGCTGTGTCTAAAGGAAACATCGTTGATATATTCAATAAGATCAACACAGGTAGAGATCAAATCCTTGGCACAATGACCTTAGGAGATCTAAAATTTTCATAGTTTAAATCAACGGGAATAATAGCCGAATATAAAGGGTATGAGTATAAGCTCACCCTTTATATCATCGGGGACTTTGCCAAAATTACGGGATAACTTAATAGCGTCTATACAGGAATCATCAAGGGGTTTATTCCCTAAGGAATCTACAAGCTCTACGCGAAGCACATCTCCATTTCTATTCATAATAAAGGCTATCTTTACCCTCTGACTGGGTATTGCCATAATTCTCATATTCCCAGGGGCATAACCTCCAAGAGAAACATTGGCAAGTAAAGGTGGATACCAGTTGGAGGCTATTTTATCTTTCATATTTTTAAAATATTCAAAATTCTTAAACTTTGCAGTATTAAAAGAAAATTCACCAGCATTTGAATAGAAAATCGCATTCTTCATGGTTATATTATTGCGATCTGGAATAGCCATAGAGTCAGCTTTGTTTCCTCCAAAGCCATTACCTTTTGCACCAGAGCTTTGTGAATATTTAAAAGCAATATCTCCATTATCTGATGTAGAGGTTTTTTCTCCCCCTGAGGTAACAGCAGCTTTGTTCACTGAAGAATTTCCTCCACTCTTAAGCCTGAATTCAAGGGAGTTATTAAGCCATCTGTCCCCCTTTTCTTTTGTTATATAACCCCTTGCAGTGGAATCCCTGTCAGAGAGCAGTGTGCTTTCTTTAATATCTCTTATATCATTCTGATTTATGTTTACAATTATGTCTCTGCCAGAAATAAAATTTTTGTTCTTTTCAGGAACAGCAGCACTCCAGAAGCCATGGGAATCTGGTAAAAGAAGCATGGTCAATACTATAAGATGCAAAAAAAATGAAATAATAAGACACAGTAGTAGATTGATATTATTATTTACTCTTCCCTCTAACATAGAAAACCTATTATTTTTGATAGCAAAAAGGCTCAAAAGTTACTGTTAAACTATCTGCAAATAATAAAAAAGCAACCCCTTTTTGAGGGATTGCCTTTTTTTGATAGATTAAAAAATCTTTTATTTATTAGCTTCTTCCTCAAGGAATTTCTTTCTTTCCTCAATGACTTTATCAGCCTCTCGTCCAGATATTGGATCATAGTGAGAAAATTCCATTTCAAAAGTTGCCTTACCGCTTGTCATTGCCCTGAGATCTGTGCTATATCTAAGCATCTCTGATTCAGGAACAAGAGCGCGAACAACCTGGATTCCACTTGAGCCCTCAGAGCTATCCATACCAAGAACACGTCCACGTCTACTTGTAATGTCGCTCATTATATCTCCCATGAATTCCTTATCAGCATATATTCGCACATTCATAATAGGCTCAAGCAACTGAGGCCCTGCTTTCTCCAGAGCAATTTTTATGGCGTTTCTTGCAGCAATTTTAAAGGCCATTTCAGAGGAGTCAACATCGTGATATGAACCATAATAAAGCTCAACCCATACATCCACAACTGGAAATTTTGCAAGAACTCCCTCCTCAAGTCCTTCACGCAAACCTTTTTCCACTCCAGGTATATATTGTTTTGGAACAACGCCTCCAACTATACTGTCTACAAATTCAAACCCCTTTCCTCTTTCAAGAGGTTTAACCCTGATATGAACCTCTCCATACTGACCATGGCCACCGGACTGTTTTTTATGCTTATATTGGGCCTCGGCATTTTTTGTTATTGTTTCTCTATAGGCAACCCTTGGGGTTCTTGTAATTACATCTATCTTTAATTTTTCTTTCAGTTGATTGAGTATCATATTTAGCTGCATATCTCCCATACCTGAGAGGACACTTTCACTTGTTGCAGCTACATAGCCATATTTGATAGTTGGATTTTCCTCTGCAATCCTGTTGAGGAATTGACCAATCTTATCTTCTTCACCTCTCTTTGCAGCCTCCACAGCATAGGAGAATACAGGCTGAGGAAGTTTTATAATAGGAAGGACCACCGCTGCTTTTGGATCTGTTAGAGTATCAAGAGTTGTTGTTTTATCAAGTTTTACAAGAACTCCTATATCCCCTGCAGAGAGCTTTGGCATTTCATTTTGCTTGTTGCCAATCATTGCACAGATCTTTGTAACTCTTTCCTTTGTATTTTTTGTAGCATTTAGAATTTCTGATTCTGGATTTATGCTACCAGAGATAACCTTTACATAGTTAAACCTACCTGCATACTGATCAATGGCAGTTTTCCACACTACTGCAACCATTGCTCCTGCTTCATCCATTTTAACTTCCACTTCTCTTTCTGGATGAGACTGCTCATGTCCCTTATAGACCTTACCTATCTCTGGTGCTGGGGCATAGTTTTTTATAACCCTGATAAGGTTTTTAATTCCAATGACTTTTTGGGAAGATCCACATATAACAGGGGTAAGTTTTGCATTCTTAAGTTGAGTTTTGATCCCTGTTTTAATTTCATCTGGCGAAAGTTCCTCACCGCCAAGAAATTTTTCTATTAATTCATCTGTAGCTTCTGCAGCCAGTTCTGCCAGTGCTGCTCTTTCTAATTCAATCAGTTCCTTCTGATCTGCAGGAATATCTGCAACTGTAACATCTCTTCCATCACCCTTTGGAGTATAAAGCTTAAGCTCCACTGTATCCATCACTCCCTTAAAGGTTTCACCCTCACCATAGGGAACACAGAGAGATGCAATGCTACCGCCTAAACTTCCTTTTATATTTTCTATTACCTTGCTATAATTGGCTCTTTCTTTATCCATTTTGTTGACAAAGATAATACGGGGGATATTGTTTTCTGTGAGGAATCTCCAGGCCTTTTCTGTTTCAATCTGAACTCCATCAACAGAATCAACTACCAAAATTGCAGCCTCAACTGCTTGCAGAGCAGCTCTTGTTTCTCCAATAAAATCTGCAGTTCCAGGGGTGTCAATTATATTGATTTTTACATCTTCAAACTCTACAAAACCCATTGAACTTTTGATTGAAATTTTTTTATCTTTTTCGTCTTCATCAAAATCAGAAACTAAAGTCCCACTGTCTGCACTGCCCATCTTGTCAATTTTGCCGCCAACAAAAAGCATTGCCTCCAGCAGTGTTGATTTTCCTGTTCCTCCATGTCCGATTATGGCAACATTCCTTATCTGGTCAGCCTTATACTCCTTTAACATCTAAGAACCTCCTGAAAATTCTTCCATTTTTATTACTCAATCTATCCTCAGTAATTGCAAAGGGCTGCAAAAGTTTTCGCAAACCTCTAAGAATTGTCTTTTTCAAAAAAAGACCTTTGAAGCATCATCATATATTTTTCTGGGAAAAGATTGACAATACGTTGGCAGAAAATATATATGACCATCTTTTTTGTAAAGTATTTTATTTATGATGGGGAAGCTATGCCCAAAAATTACATCTGTATTGCAAAAACAACATCAAACTGCTCACTAAAAAAGTTTTTTTAGTTTACCAAACACTAATAAAAAGCCACAAAATATACATGAAATATAAAGGACCCAATCACCAAGATATTGATAAAAGGTATCTTTCTTTGCCAATACATCTACAAATCCACTAAAATATCCCTTTGTAAGATATGGCATTGTAGAGGCAACAGTCCCTATTGGGGTAATAACCGCACTCACCCCTGTATTTCCTGCTCTGACTACAGGGATACCATTTTCCACAGCTCGAAAAACAGAGGCTGCAAAATGTTGATAATGGCCATTAAAGGTATCTGTCCAGCCATCATTGGTTATGTTGATTAAAAAATCTGCTCCTTTATTTTTATAATCTCTGCATAATCTATAAAAAATACCCTCATAGCATATAAGCACTGCGAATTTATGCTCTTTCAATGTAAAAAGCTCAGGAATACTACCAGGGACAAAATCAGAGCCTCCCATTTTATCTACCAACTTTTTCACAAAAGAAAACCACTTTTGATATGGAAACCACTCACCAAAGGGGACAAGATTAATTTTGGCATAAGTTTTTTCAGGAACACCATCTTCTTTGATTAACAGTGCACTGTTTTGAGGATACAACCTTATTCTGTAGCCATCTCGTTTTGCGCTTACCCCTATCTCTCCAGTAAGCACAGGTTTGTTGATCTCACGAACAAAATTAAATAAATGCTGATCGAACAAATCCTTCTCACTATTTTGCCATCTAAAGGAAATTGTTTCAAGAGTTGCTGACTCTGACCATATTATTAAATCTGGGTCATCTGCAACTGCCATCTTTGTATATTTTATCAATTCACCAAGATACTCATATCGCCTCAGATGCCAGTTGTCCCATGGAGATATACATGTCTGAATAACAGAAATTTTAAATTTACCTTCTCCCTCTTCAAAACTCTTAACCCTGACAAAACCTGCTATTATGATAAAGATAAGAGTTGCAGAGATATACAGAAAGATCTTACCCTCTCTTGTGCTATAGAGGTATTTGATAAAAAAACCTCCTTCCCAATCTAACCTCTTTATAAAATTGCCAATTGCAATATTAAACATTATTATTAAAAAATTCACACCCAAGATACCTGTGACAGAGGACATTTGTATAAAAGAGATAAAGGGATACTGCGAATATCCAATATACGTCCATGGGAATGCAAGAAAACCTATGCTTTGGATGTAATCCACTATAATCCATATTGAAGGATAAATCAAAAAATCAAGCTTTGGATATTTTTGAGACAAAAACTCTGCAAGTAAAATTTTTATGGTAAAAAATGCTGTTAGACTTGGAATAAGAAAAAGTAATATTACAATAGATCCACCAGGGACCTTTGCACCAAAATTTCCAATCCAGCCATAGGTAAATAAGTTACCAATAATGCCAGTTAAAAAAGAGATATAAATAACTTCTTTCAGGGACTTTCCTCTAAGGTAGACATAAAGGGGAACAAGAAAAAACCATGCAAAAAAAGAAAAGAATTTTAAGGCAAAAAAATCATAAGATGGAAAAGAAAGAAACAGTAAAATAGAAGTAAGGAAATAATACTTTGATAGAAGAAATTTTTTTACTCTGTTCATTGTTTCACCATGGAATTATAAAGTTTTAGACATGGAGATTTTAAAAAATTATATTTTTCTGGCAATCCTTTTAACAAGCTCACTTCTTTTTGCCTCACAGGTTTTGTAACCCACAGTCATTATTCTGTAGGCATCATAAAAATCAAGAGTCCCTGTGGCAAGCAGATCTGGCTCAATCAAAACTGTAGGCTTATAGTGTTTCAGCATATTAACTGTTGTGGAATAGCCCATTATATCTATACTCTGTATTATAATCTCAAAAATGCTTGGATAACTCTGCGCTTTGTTCTTTTTTGAGATCCATTCCTCAATGCTTTTAATTATACCAGTCAACTTCACCTCCTCAGGGATGGTTATCTTTTTTGCATCAACCTCTTTTGCCTCAGTTATGGTGTCATCCTTGAATTTCGATTTGATCTTGTGAAAGCTCTTCCCAAAGATACTTTCCCCTTTTTCTATTCGCTGAACTCCAGGGTGAAGATTAACTGCAACAGTTAATTCCATGCCTGCATTGCTCACTATGTCAATGGGCAAAGGATTTGCAACTCCTCCATCAATGAGAAAAGAGTTGTTATAGGCAACAGGGATAAAAAAGCCGGGGATTGAGACACTTGCCCTTATGGCGTCAAGGACATTACCCTTTTTAAAGACAACACATGCTCCTGTATAGTAATCTGTTGCAACTATCTCAAGGGGTATTTTTAAATCCTCAAGTTTTAAATCTGCAGGAATATATTTTCTCATAAATTTTATAAAGTCGTTTCCTTTTAGTAGCCCAGACCTGGGCAATGTTAGATCTATTAGAGAAAGCAGTTCCTTTTTTGTAAACTTAAGCATATCCCTTTTAAAATCTGGCAAAGTCCCAGCAGCATAGACAGCTCCAATCACAGCTCCAATACTTGAGCCTGCAATAAAGTGAATAGGAATCTGTAACTGCTCAAGATATTCCAAAACAGCTATATGAGCAAGCCCTTTTGCACCTCCACTGCCAAGAGCTACTCCTACCTTTTTTTTAAAAAATAAACGAAATGGATTTTTCATACAAAAACCTCTTCCATTAAGACAATACAGGCTTAATGAAAACAGCTTTAATTTAAAATTAAAAAAATCAACAACAAATCTACTCATTAAGAATAAAGATAAAACTGAATTCCCAGATGATAAAAAAATAAAAAAAAAAGTTGAAAAAAAAGAAAAGCTGTCTATCCCTTAATTAAAAATTTCCCTATCTGTTATCAAAGACTGAATTTTTTTAAACAAAGAGGCTGCTTATGAGGATCTACAAAATCAACACACTATTCATTATTGCTGCTTTATTTATTAATTTTCTCATGTGCTCAAAAAAAGAAGAAGCTGTAGAGAGCAAGCTCCTCTTTATAAAAGGAGAGGTTACTATAACAAGAGCTTCTAATTCTATTGGCTGTAAAATTGGAGATGTTTTACAAAAGGATGACATTATAAGGACTGGGGAAAGATCTCTGGCTGTAATTCAAATAGGAGATAAGGCAACAGCAACACTCTCTTCAAAGACAACCATCACTGTTAAGGATTTGCAAAATCACTATAGCGAGTTTTATTTAGATCAAGGTGAGGTTGTATCCAATGTCAAAAAGCTTGAAAAAAATGAAAACTATGTAATAAAAACCAAAACTATTGTTGCCAGTGTAAGGGGAACACAATTCCTTGTCAGAAGCGATGAAAAATTTGGCAAGGTTGCAGTCAATAAAGGAACAGTTAATGTCAGCTTCAATCCAGAAAATATCAAAAATATTGTTCCACCGGAAATACCAGTAGTTGAAGGCAAAATGACAATCATCAACATGCCAGAGGAAATCAAAGAGCCAAAGATAGAATTGCAGGAAATCAGCTTTAAAGATAAAATAAAAATCGAGACCATATCTACACTTGACGTTACACCACAGACAAAAACTGAAGAGACTGAAAGTAAAAAAACAATGGAGCAAATCCTACAAAAAGCAACAGAAATTGAAGAAATTGATACTTTGACAGAGAAAGAGCTAAAACAAAAGGTAAAACAAAAAAAGATAGAAAAACTCATAATGCAAAAAACAAGAACCATTGAAGAGATAAAAGAGGCATGTGAACGCATAGATAACGTCATGCTATACTCCGGGAAAGTTATTCAGGGCGCAATTATATCCAGAGGCGATTCTTATAAAATTTTAACAACAAATGGAGTTGTGGAAGTTGAAAAAAACAAAGTGCGCACTGTTAGTATTGTAAAATAATTAAAACTATAATCTAATAAATGGGGAGGATTACATAAATGAGAATTTCAAACAAAATGTTCTGGGCAAAAAAAATATTTATATTTCTTCTGGCAAGCTTATTCATCATATCATACCACAGTGTTTTTGCTGAGTCTATATTTTTGAAAGATGGCAAGATCATAGAAGGAACTATTACCAAAGAAACAGATAAAGCAACAGAGATCAAAACCACTGATGGCCAGAAATTGTCTATAGCAAGAAAGGATATTTTGCGAACTCTTGTAAATACCAGTTACAAGACTAAGATGTATATAATGAAAGACGATAAAACTGTTATTGCTGTCTATATAGTTGATGAAGACAATGAAAGCTACACCTATAGAACAGAACTGCAAGATCCCAATGAAAGTAAAATTAAAAAAGATAATGTCTTATTTATATCAAAAATACCTCCCCAGGAATTCATTCAGGAAAAAGACTCATCTGTAAAATCTAACAAAAAAGAATATACTCGCGAAGAAGAGATCAAGTTTAGAGCTCCACTTCTGAGAGCAGGTTTTACTAAATTTATACATTTTGATGATAATGAGCTTACTGAGTTATATGATCAGAAATCCCCTGCAATTATTTTTGATGCTTTTCTATATAGACTCAGAGGACCTCTTTATTCTGGGGAAGGTGGAATAGATTTAATGTTTAGATTCAGACATCATGGAGCAAAGGTAGATTCATCAGCAGAAGATCCAAGAACTCAAAAATTTAATGAACTATTTAATGCAACTATTACATCAGAGTATGCCTCAGATTTTTTTCTTAATACTTTTTCTCTTGGAGCAAGGGCTGCATGGGGATTTTATAATTTTGTCCATATTCAGCCCTATGTTTTTTTATTGTATTCTGTAGGTAAAGTCAAAACACTGTTATCCTATAACAGCAGAAATAATGAATATGACAGCAATGCCCATGGAATTGACTATGGACTTGGAGTTGATATAGGGATATTCCCATACTTTGGAATATTCGCAGAATACAATGGAGGATGGGTGAAAGGAAAATTTCCAAATGAAAAGGAATACAATTTTGCTGCAAACTCCATATATTTTGGAGCATCTTTCAGAACATCCTATGGATATCTGAAATAACTTTTTATTAAACTCTGAGGGAATTACCATGAAGTTGACCTCAAAAGAAAAAAATCAAATCTGCCCAAGACTTTTAAAAATAATTGGATTTGCAGGCTTATCAATTTTGATTTCAATTTTTTCTTTTGCACAATCTGATAGCTTTCTGCAAATTAAATGGCTTGTAAAGCCACAATTTGATAGTGTGAGCGATTTCAGCGATGGAATGGCTGTTTTTGAGAAATCGGATAAAAGCGGATACATTGATAGAAACGGAAAAGTTGCTATCAAAGCAAATTACATATTTGCAGATGATATGAGGGAAGGAATTGCTCGGGCAATAGATGGTGACCAATGGGTGTTAATAAATTCAAATGGGAAAATAATAAAAAAGCTGCAATTTTCCTGGATTGAAAACTTCAGTGAAGGAATGGCTGCTATAAATATCAATGGCGTATATGTAGAAGGAAAATTGCAAGGTGGACTATGGGGATATATTTCCACAGATGGGAACATTGCAATAGATCCAGAATATGAATATGCTGGTCCATTCAGTGAAGGGCTGGCAATTGTTCAGAAAGATAAAAAATTATTTATAATTGATAGAGAACTAAAAATTAAAAAAGAAATCAGCTATGAAGAAATATACAATTTCCATGAAGGAGTGGCAAGGTTTAAAAAAAATGGAAAGTTTGGCTTTATAAATAAAGACTTTAAAGAAATTATAAAACCTCAATATGATAGGGCCAGTGACTTCAATGAGGGGTTCTGTCGTGTAATTAAAAATAAGAGATGGCTTTACATAAATAAAGAAGGAGAAGAAAAGGAGACCCCTTTTGCATGGATTGGCGACTTTAGCGAAGGACTGGCTCCTGTAAAAATAAAAGGTAAATTTGGATTTATTGACAAAAACTATAATCTTGTTATTGAACCCAACTTTGATAAAGCCTGGAATTTCTCTGAGGGGCTTGCTGCAGTTATGATCTCAGGAAAATGGGGTTTTATAGATAAAAAAGGCGTTGAGATAATAAAAGCTCAATTTGATGAGGTTTGGAATTTTAGAGAAAACATTGCAGGGGTATGTCAAAGAGATAGATGGGGTTTTATAAAAAATCCACTAAGTGCAGAAAGTCAAAGCGAGCAACTGGAATATGCAGGAATGCTTGTGGGAACCGTAAAGGCCATTGAGGGAAATGAAATCATAATAACTGGCAGCAATATTGGAAAGAATGTAATGCTTTTTGATAAGCTATGCGTATTTTCCGATGATGAGATGATTATTCTCTCAGCGCATTTTCCAATGATGACAGTTGCAAAGTGTAAAATTGCATCAGGAGATATTTCTCTAATAAAACCTGGCATGAAAGTTTACAAATACAAAAAAGAAATCAAAAAAAAGATGGAGTAACATTACAGCTCTGTTGCTTTTAAAAAATTTTTAATTTATTGTGCCAAAGTAAAAAAATTTTTTAAAACTTTTCATTAAATTATAAAATAATGTTGACACATAAGACACATTTATTTAGGTTGTTTTCAGATCGCGCGGTGGAGCAGCTGGCAGCTCGTTGGGCTCATAACCCAAAGGTCGCAGGTTCGAATCCTGCCCGCGCTAATGAATGGCGGAGTAGCTCAGTTGGTTAGAGCACACGGCTCATATCCGTGGTGTGGGGGGTTCGAGTCCCTCCTCCGCTAAATAAACAAGATTATTTTTAAAAGCAAGCTGAACGCTTGCTTTTTTACTTAAAGTCCTCCTCCGCCAAATGATACAACAGAGCAATTTTATGTTCTTGAAGGGGATGTAGAGGTAGAAACTGAAGATGGCCAGAAGATTAAGTTTGGAGCTAATGATTTTGTGACATTCCCAGAAGGTGTAAAGTGCACGTGGCATGTCAAAAAACCTATTAGAAAGCATTATAACTTCAAATAACCTGAAGTGCTTTGTGTCATGAACTAAAACTATTCTAAATGAGGAACGGGCTAATGAAACTACTATCTGCCAATCAACGGAAATGGCTTAAATCCTTTCATTTGCTTACTGCAGGATTCTGGGTTACCTCTGGTAGCATAATTCTTACATTTCAAATTTTAAGCAAAAAAATTACAGATGGGAACTATCTCTATATGTTGAATTATTTGAGTGATTTTATTGATATGAAAATACTTGTTCCATCTGCGCTTAGCTGCCTTTTGACAGGGCTTATATATTCACTTTTTACAAATTGGGGATTTTTTAAACATAGGTGGCTTACATTCAAGTGGATTGTCACTGTTACAATAATAACTATGGGAACAATATGGACAGGCCCATGGATTGCAGATATGACAAAACTTTCTGGTCAATATGGAATGGAAGTGTTAAAAAATGATTATTATCTTCAAATCAGTAGAAATCAATTTATCATGGGATTATTTATGAATGTAACACTTATTGTGACCATTTTTATATCTGTATTTAAGCCATGGAAAAAAAGCAAAACTATCGAGGAATAATTTTAGATGTTGTTACATCATTATTTTAATACTTCATGTGCCTCATGGACTACTTTGGATATGAGATCCTCTGAAACCATGGGCACCTCTCCATAACCTTTGCGAAGGTAGAGCAAAAATTCTATATTGCCAGCAGGACCTTTGATTGGAGAAAAGGTTAGATCAATTGGAATAAAATTTAACATTGAAATCCCATTTAAAACTCTGTGTAATATTTCTATATGCTTCTGGGCATCGCGGACAACGCCTTTTTTGTGTTCTTTGGGATCTGCCTCAAATTGAGGCTTGATTAGAATGACCCCTTCTATGGAATCAAATATAGATCCAATGACAGGAAGAACTTTGAGAATTGATATGAAAGACAGATCAGCAGTGAAAAAATCAATACCCTCTTGAAACATTTCTTTCTTTAAATCTCTTGCATGAGTTTTTTCCATAACAACAACTCTGCTATCTATCCTGAGGGAGTAATCAAGCTGATTATAACCAACATCAACAGCATAAACCTTTGAAGCTCCACTTTTCAACATGCAGTCAGTGAATCCACCTGTAGAGGCTCCAAGGTCAAGGCAGATTTTTCCAGAGAGATCTATATAAAAAAACTCAATGGCCTTTTTTAACTTTTCTCCTCCTCTACTGACGAATTCACCTCCAGGTCGCTCTACAACAACAGTTTCCTGACCAGAAATTTTCCGTGATGGATCGCGGACAGTTTCACCATTTACCTTGACCCAGCCAGAGATTATTTCTCTTTTGGCTTTTTCCCGCGAGACAGAGATTCCATTTTGTGCAAGGAAAAAATCAAGCCTTATATATTTCATAAACAACTATAATTTTCTTATATCTTCATACTTATGGAGAACTTATAGGTTTTCACATCACTATTTTCCTCTGTCTTTTGGCCATATCAAGTATTCCACTTAAGGATACACCTGACTCTGTTTCAATGATATCAAAACCGTAGGTGGTCACAGTATAAGATGGAATATCATAGGATTGCTGCATGCTAACATATGCAGGATCAGTTGAAACATCAACAGTTCCACTTATACTTTTCATCATAAAGAATGGAGAAAATATAAATGTGTCAGCAAATCCAAAGTGCATCTGAAATCCAAGTAGAGGCCCATAGAGGGATGTATCAAGGTACCACGTCATAGTTCCTGAGGAATAAGGATCTGTCGTTGTAAAGGAAGTTCTTGTTAAGCTGAAATCGTATCCACCAAACATAATGAATTTAAAATCCTTTGAGTTATAAATAGGCAACTCAATAGCAGGAGCCATGTGCATCCCAATGAAAGTAAGTGATTGACTTCCATAAGGAGTAGTAATATCCCCATTCATTACTGACATGCCCAAAAGCCCCTCAATTGCCACAAGATCATTGCCATAGCGAGGAAGCCAGCCAAGAAACATCCCATGCAATGAAAAATCCTTTCCCTGCACAGAGGCATACAAAAAATCTATTTTGTTGGAGACAGAACCTTCTTCTGGGAATTCTGGATAGCCGAGAGGTGGAGGAGCTATTGTAAAATTAGTCTGCGTATTAGACTGAGCAAAGAGCGATGAAACCAAAAACAAAGTAAAAAGGCATGTAGCAATAATTTTTTTCATAAATAGACTCCTTTTTTAAAAAACTTTTCTGTTAATTTTGATCTACCCAAAAATCAACAAATAATTTATAAAA
>Ga0209204_1001867_pt1 | contig 18445 bp, 16 predicted proteins | sample AD_JPNMR2_MetaG_FD_184425 | JGI IMG/M metagenome (GOLD analysis project Ga0209204, IMG submission 184425) | Active sludge microbial communities of municipal wastewater-treating anaerobic digesters from Japan - AD_JPNMR2_MetaG (SPAdes) (version 2) | ecosystem: Engineered > Bioreactor > Anaerobic...
CCACATAACTAGACGTCCGTATTAAAGATTAATCCTAACAATAACACAGTATCAACGTTCGGTACTGTTGAAGGCTCTGGCTAGTGGTTTGGTGGAAACTTGGGCCCAGATTCAAAGATATATTGTATACCGTACAACTCCAATACCATTCTTGTTATAAATTCACAGAATGATACGACGTACACATTTGGGCAGATAGAAACAACAACTCCTTACACGCAAGCAAAGTGGGCTGGTGGCATACTTTACTTTGATACTAAAATATACGCGATGCCAAGAAACTAGCAATCTACGCTTGTAATTAACCCACTAGCTCAGACATTTTCAACAATGAATTTTGACATTACTTTACTATCTTAGAATAATTTTGTTGGAGGCACGTTAGGAACTAACGGTAGAATTTATCCTGCGGCACATGACAATACAAATATGTATGAGCTTGACATAATTTCTACACTAAATAGTGGGTATTTTAATAAACTATAATATTCTGTACTTCTATACGGAGGCAAATCATGAGTGAAATAAAACAAATAACATTATTTGGAAATCTTTCAGGCACATTAAAAAAACGATTATTGTGTGTTAGCACAAAACAATAAGATATACTGCGGAGCTCATGGAGGTTCATCATTGCTAGAAATAGATCCAATTACTCACAATGTATCTCAATTTGGAAGTTTAGGAACTACCAATTCAAAGTTTGAAGGTATTGTAACATAGTCAAATGGTTACATATACACAGTTCCGCATGATGCCAATAATGTGTTAGAAATAAATCCATTTACAAAATAGATAACAACTATAGGTTCGTCATACACTAGTGCTACAAAATGGTCTGGCGGTGCACTATAGCCAAATGGTAAAATTTATTGTGCGCCAGCCAGCCATTCATCAGTACTAAAGATAGATCCAGTAACTAAGCAAACAACAATATTTGGTAGTTTTGGCACTACAACATACAAATGGTAGGGGGCTGTACTATAGCCAAATAATATGATATATTGTGTTCCATACAATTAGACACAAATACTTGAAATAAATCCGACTAACGATACTGCAACTCTTGTTGGCCCAATACTAAACGGCGATCTAAAATGGCTTGGTGGTGTATTACACCCAAACGGCAAAATTTATTTTGTACCTAGAGATGCCACACAAATTGCAGAATTTGATCCGATTACTAAAACTGTTTCAATGTTTGGTAATTATACAGGTATAAATAAATGGTATGGTGGTGTATTATAGCAAAACGGTAAAATCTATTGTGCTCCAGCTGATCATACATCAATACTAGAAATAGACCCAGCAACTAAATAGACTACAACGCTTGGCAACCTTGGCTCAGGTAAGCATAAATGGTATGGTGGTGCTGTCTAGCAAAATGGTAACATATACTTTTAGCCATTATCGTAGACACAGATTTTAGAACTCGTTATTATAAGTGACAAATCTCAATATGTGAACAAACTTTAATTTTCAATCAATAGCTAATCATACTAATCACAAATGCCGCCAGTTAGGTGGCATTTGTTTTTTATGCTTGTTAATTAAAATTTGAAAGCAGAGAGGTGGGAGAATGGATAAAGGGACTATATGGATTAATGGATGTAACCTAAAATACACTGATTAGAACGGCACAGAAAGATAGATAACAGGCGAAACAACAGCACAAAATCCTGGTGCATAGATTCGTGGCCTCATTTTCGTTAGTGGTGGCCGTCTCAAATACTACTGTGCTAACGGTCACTTGCATACACTATTTATAAATGAAGACACGCCAAGAAACGGCCCTATTGGTGAACTGTTGGTAAGATCCACAAAATTTGGATATCAGAATTCACAGAACAATCTAGTAGTCGGTCATTGTAATAATGTATGTGAAGAACAATGTAAATCATAGTGTGAGATAAATGTATGTCAAGGTTGTCAAAATGCTTGCGACTCTGGTTAGACGTGTGAAACCGCATGCAAACTTGGTTCAGACTGTCAAACTGCATGTGAACTTGGAACTGATTGTGAACTGTATTGCCTTCATGTAAATCAAGAAGGTTGTGGCGATCCGTGTGAGATATGTGAGACTGATTGGATGTTAGGGCTGTGTGATGACTGCGAGGTAGACTGTCAAACTGCATGTGAACTTGGAACTGATTGTGAACTGTATTGCCTTCATGTAAATCAAGAAGGTTGTGGCAATCCGTGTGAGATATGTGAGACTGATTGGATGTTAGGGCTGTGTGATGACTGCGAGGTAGAAGTACAAGAAGGTTGTGGCAATCCGTTATTGATTGTAGTAACCCCGTGAGATATGTGAGAGTGATTGGATGTTAGGGCTGTGTGATGACTGCGAGGTAGAAGTACAAGAGTAATATTTATCATTCGTTTAATAATAATGAGGTGAATATAATACATGGATAATACAATAATAAAGTCAAATTCAAGTAATAAGAACATAGATTATATAATTGAATTAATAGGCGGGCTAAAATTAATAGTTATAAACGTCAACTCTGGCAGAGGTTAGTGTCAACTCAGATGCAAATATTGTTTCCTTGATAAAGACTAGTCAGATACAAAGATAACAAGCTATGAAGATATAGTAGCATTTAAGAACATAATTGATATGTATCCTAATAATGCCAACATATAGATATTTGGAACTGAACCATTGTTGCAGCCTGAATTAATAGAACAAGTTCACAATCTATGGCCTGATAAGCAAATATACATAACTAGTAATGGTATATAGTTAAACGAAAATATGATCTCTTTGCTTGAACGAAACAATGCAATTGTATCGATTCTATCATTCGACGGGCCATATCAAGATCAAAATAGGCCATTATTAGGTGGTGGGCCAACACACGATATTCTTCTAAGGTCGATTGGCCTTATACCAGAACATATGAGAAAACGTATGACATTACGTGCAACAGTCAGGCCTGGTCAACGTCTTGTGCCTATATATGAGGAAGGTCTCAAATTTAATGTTGGTTCTATAACTCCAATACATGATGTTGAAAATAGTAATTTTACTGCAGAAGAAGTAATGGATACAATAATAGAATTGGCAGAATACTTTAAATTTAAGATGCCGCCAACAAAATTATATATACAGTAGATAAATAAGATAAATAAAGGCTCAAGTGATGGTCGATTTTGCCCAATATTAGGTGGGCAACTAGCACTAAATCCTGGTGGTAATGTGTCGTAGTGTCAACATGGTCAAGACTACACAATCCTGTTTAATGTACATAGTCCGGAAGAATTATTCTATGATAATATAAATAAGTTGATTGATAAAAAGAATTAGCTTGTACACTTAACAGATGTATACGACAAATGTAAGCAATGCCAAGCCAAAAACTTCTGCCCATCGCCAGGTTAGTGCCCGTCTTAGTTTGAAACAACAACACACGACTTATAGATACCAAATGAATCATACTGTAATGTTTAGAATGGTTTATATTAGGGATTTTAGTACTGGTAGTCAAAATAGAATATAGTAAGAGTGGAGGAGTGAGTATGAAGATAATAGTTAATTAGGTAGAACCTGTGGAATTAGAATAGCTTAGAGCAAGAGTCTCGTATAGATATGATAAAGTTCTAAATAAATGGCGCAAATTCACAACATATGATTTACCTGCAAGTGACCAATTAGTTCAACTATTGATGTCATAGTCATCTCTTGTTTAGGATAGAGAATATGATATACGCGACATATCGTTTGCAATACAATCCAGAGAAGGAATGGATATTCTAACATTGGAGCTTATCGATTATATATGACATTCAAATGCTACAACTCTAACAATGAATTAATTGCAGAGTTTCTATGCTATCCGTCGTACGATGATTCTGTATTCGTAATCAGATTTGATTCTTAGGAACATTAGTATAACTCAATAAATGTGATCTTATAGGCCGCATATTACGCAGTAGGAGACGAGTTAAAAGACAAACGTGATATGCAATTTAGCTACTGGATGAATGCTGATAGTATGACAGTATCGTTCAATAGACAATTTTCATAAAACAGAAGGGATGGTGAGTAGTGTGGATATAAACGAGATATACAAGTGGGTATTCTATGCGGCAATTGCTGTGTAGGTCGTTCTAAGTATTTTAATCCCATACCAACAACAGTCGGCTAGTGTGCTTAACGATTACAAAGAATCAACACAGTTTCCAGTCATAGTTATGAACGATAGCGGCATAACGCCATCAGTTGTGAATGACAAGTTAGTATTTGCAAGCAAACTCGAAGAGTAGGCTTTTAACAGCTATCTAGAACAGATTGTCTAGGAAGTTAAGTAGACATATCCAGATTGTGAAATAGTTGAGTATAAGTATTCAGCAGAACAAAATACCATAGTCTTTATTTTGAAGAAAGGAGCTTGATCATATGCGGCATTTAACGCTTAAGGAGGGCGATGTTCTATTATTCCCAACACGCTTGGCAGATTTTCTTAATACTATAGAACCGTTTAGTAAGAGTCCTGTAGATTGGCGTACAGTTGCACAAGTGATGAATCATAAGTATATTCATGCCGAACTTTACGTCGGAAATAATTACTCACTTGGTTAGGGCGGCAATGGCGTGCATCTTAACTTACTCAATATAGACGTATTGACAAGAGTGCACATGTATCGTCTTGTAGACCAAATACCGCAGCCAGAAATGAAGAGTTAGGTTGAGTCATTTGTGCGTAGGAATTTCAATAAATAGTATGACTGGGTTTCGCTTGTCCTGAATGGCCTGACATCAGTATTGTCGCTTGGCAATGACTGGCTCGAATAGAATATAGAGAACTTTTAGACTTACTCAAATTAGGATAAATTAATATGCAGCGAACTTGTGGCCCGCTTCTACGAAGAATCGTTTGGCTTGAAAGTTGAGCGTAAAGCAGAGTTTGTTACACCAGATGATATAGCACAATCTAAATTATTCAGAAGGCTGGTGTGATTGATATGGATAATTAGTTTGTTCAATTGCTGCTTGGTTTCCTGTTTGGTATATAGATACCATATGGAATATCTGTTATCAAGCCAGAATGGTTTGTAAAACTCGTAGTACAAGTATTGTTGAGATATTAGAAAGATGACGAAATAAGAAATAAAATAAGTAATTAGCTTGGCCAGAAATTAGTTGATATTGGCACGTAGCTAATTACTTATTATCCAGATGATCAACAAGATAATTCAGAGCCTAAATAATTCTACATTCAACGATATAAATTCGTTCTGATTTATACCTATTCTTGATAGTTCTAATATATTTGAGCCAGTCATCTTATAAATATAATCCAATTCATTAGCGTCACTTGTATCTGTGAATGCAATACATAGAAATTCAGTATCACCTATCTGCTTAACAATTGAAAAGAATTCTAAGCCAATTACTATTTCATCATATTCGCAGTGACTAAATAGCAATTCGTAGTACGAGTACTTATCATTGACTAATTCAACATCTTGTGGCCTAACTTTCATTATTAGAAACTCTACATTTGCTGGCTGTTCAATGTCTATTTCGTAACTGTTTATCTGCTCTATCATCTATTGTTGCCCAATGGTCTAATAAGCTTTTAATTTGTTTGCTTTATCTTCATCTAAGTCAGTTATCACAATAGCTTCTCTGCTACTAAGTCCAGTGAATGGCATATAGAAAGAATTAGAACTAGGTATATAGAATAAATCGTGTGGTACAAGTTGATCTGGCAATCTAAACACCCTGACTCGCATAAAGCATTTCCCTCCTCCCATCGCATTTGCATTATTATAACACTATAGCTTGAAGTTAAATGGCGGCACATAAACATGCCGCCTCTTTTATATCACATCATTGAACTCATATAACCTGTTGACCTATTGTTCATATTGATCGGTATGTACCATCCGTATTGCGAATACTCTGCAATCAACTCGCCTATATCGCTGCGATACATGTCTATCTCAGTCTAAGTTAAGAATCCTGGCCCAACATAGCCTAAAGGCTAGCTTGTGCTTGAGTTATTTAACGCCTGTTGCTATGCGGTGCCTGCAACTGTAACGTTATTCTAATTCTGTATTTGTATGTGCCCACTCATTATAGAAGATAGCGTATCTAAATATGTATCGTTATACACTCTATTTGATATTATTATATTAGGCAGATAACGAACTATATCTCCGTCGTCGTCGCCACCTATTAAGTCCTACACGTGCTTGGGCACGACTATATGATTTTCCGATAGGCCAACGAATCTGACAAATGGTGTCTAACCGAGTATAGGGTCTCTGCCTAGAAATCCAACCATTTCGCCAATTGCCGGCTATTCTTTTCTGAAATCATACTTATCTGCGTCACGCTAAACTGCTAATCTAGCTTTATACACATAGTCGCCTGCTCTAGGACTCATTACTCCATTCATACGATTATCAAGGTCTATTTGTTTTCCTATAAAATGCTGATATTGAACTTCCAATTGCTGATATACATTTGTCTAGAATTGTAGAAATTGAGTTGGGTCGTTTATATCTACAAATTGTACCTATTCTTCAGGCGTTGCTTGATCAAGTAAAGGCCGCAGATGCACTAACGTCGATCTAAGATTCTCAAATAGCCCTGTCCTATTTATACCTGTGCTTCTGTTATTGATCATATTTATCGTTATCTACTGACCTGCCTTACTCTAGCCCTGCTATGCGTCTATATATATCTATTGATGTAAATAGCCGCTAAACAAGTTCTAATACCGTTCCTAAGTATAATTATTTATCGTGCGGCCATTAGAATATGCTTGCATTCTATTGCCACCATTAAAAGATTGATTGAATTTCTGATACATATCTCTAAGCCGATCTGCAAGTTGCGTATTGCCATTGCTGGCCTACTAATCTATCTAATTTTCAAATTGAGTTTGAATAAAGTACTAGCCGCCCATTAGAATGTTTTCTATAGCATGACGTGGCAATTTAACTCCGCCTTGTGTATTGCTCTAAGTCGAATGCAATCCTGTTATGAATACACCTTGATCTTTAGTGAAGCGTTTAGCAAATTGCGAGACTACAGACTAACCGAATGTGAGCTATCTGTTCTAATTGAATTTCAAACCCTAAGTAAACTTTTCTGTCTACTAATCTGCCAATCTGCTCTTTTGCTTAATCAAGCTTGTAGGCAAATTATCTCTCAACTATGTTGACAAATCCATTTGCCTAAATTGCTATGCCGACGAATTGTACATAAACGAATATACTCCCTAAAATAGGTTCTATAGAGTCTCTGCACCAAGATCGAGGTAAATGCCGCCCTTTTCTACCTTAATGAAGTCGTCTACTGTAAGACGTGTAAATAGCAAATTCTGGCCCTATATTTCAAATGACTGATACTAACCTTGCTTACGCTATATATTCACCATTCTAGCTACGTTAAGCATGTCTGTGCTAAGTTTGAATTCTGGATTCTCTAGTCTTGCAAACGTCTTAGTCTAGCTAAATAGTTCCATTAACCAGCCGCCAATTGGGTCTGGCATATATATATCTTGGCCTATGAAACTCGTTAATTTGCGCTATGTGTCTACATCAAGTCTTACTAAGTTCTAACCCATCTAGTTTGTTTCTCTACTGCCTTGTAGCTATCGCTACATAGTACGAATGAAATCTGCTGTCGTATTCAATCTACCGCGTGAGTTATACTAGCTAAGCTAATTCTATAAGATGTTAAGTTGTTCTGGCTATGTGTCCTAATATCGTCTAGATGTAATATATCGGCCTAACGTCTTATTCCAAGGCTCTAACTATCCTGCAAGACTGTAAACGCTACCCTATGTCTTGTATTGACCCTACTATCCTTCGTAGATCATTCCGTACTATGACTCTAAATTCATGTACCGCTCATCGAATCTTACTTGCCCACTTTGCACTTTGTCCTATACTACCTAATACTACATGCCGTGCTATACAAAAGGCTACATGTTCCTATTCTATATGTAGAACATCTAATTCTTTGTCGGATCATCTACATTAAAAATTGTCGAGACAAGATTCTCTATCCCAAATGACTAGTATTGCTAGAACGTTTGAGCGTACATAATTGAGCCGCCTTTTAGTTCCTACCAGTTTTCCTGTGATATATCAGTGAATAAGTCGTGTATTATAAATTGTGCGTTAAATCCTGCTGATACATATCCAACATTTTTATCTCTATAATACACTGGCAGCGTAGTTGCGTTTTGTAACTACATCTAAGCGTCCTATAAACCTTGCACATCTGTAAGTTGCGACTAAACGACGCCACGCGTATTAACTGGCTGAAATGGCTAATTACTGCCGTACTCTCTATAATTCAAATCAGATAAGAATTTCTGTGCACGCAATATTCCTTGCCCAATCTATGAAAGTTTATTATGTCTGCTTGGCTGCTCGTTCATTATAAGCATTACTGGTACATACTGAACCTTGCCATCTGCAGTTGGCACCTAAAAGTAAAGTTCTGAATTAAATTCAACGTTCTACATACCTTTCGATCGTTCAGGCCCTACAAATTTTAACGTCTGTTCTTTTGAAAATCTAGTCACTTCAGTACTACCTGTACTTGTAACTCGTTCGTATCCAAATAGTTCTCTGAACTTCCTACTTACCATATACATATCGCCTTCGAGTATTTCCTGAGTGCCAGTTATAGATCGTAGAATGTCCTCGTCACTTTTAGAAATAACCATAGTTGGCAATAATAAGCCGACGTCTTGATTTACTGTACTATTATTTTGCTGGCCACCGCTAAGTGTTTCTAAGTTCGGTATCTGTTGTGATATGTACTCAGTATTATTTATCCGCTATAGCAAATTTCTATCTTCTATCAGTGCCCGATCTACTGTTCCCAATAATCTTATAGTCGGTGCACGCTGATAATACTAGTTGACTGCTCTTATTAAGTCTGTTACGTTCTAGAACATATTAAGCATTTCCTGTGTTGGCTATGCAACGTTCTTCTCTGGCACGAACTGCTAAACCTAACCTGGCCTATTTGGTGTACTAAGTGATATATAGTCCTATCTATTAGGAGGCTAGACAGTTATATTCATGCCCTATACTTTCAAGTTAGTAGGGCTCCACATATTTTGTGCTGTCTTTAATATATCAACATCCAAATTGCGCCCACGTCTCGATAGTGAGTTTAATCGTGTCTACTAATTAATCATTCTATCTTGTAGCATCTGAATTGCTTCTTGGCCTGTTATTCCGCGGCTTGTCTAAAATTGATCTATTAATTGCTGAAATTGGTCAACTGTCATACTCCAATCTTTCTATGTCATCCACTGATTTAACTGAGTGGTCGGCAAAATTTCATTTGATAGTGTGTATATCTCTGATAGCTCATCTCTAATCTATTTAGATGAGAGAGTTAGCTAACGCAGCCGTTCAAATGTGCGAAGCATATCAACTGTTACAGTATTAGTCTATCTATTATTTTGCATTGCAAGCTACGACTGATATGTCTAATCTAGAAACTATGAACCTATTTCTCTGAACTATTCGTTTTTTATCTTATACGAATAGCCATTAACGAATGCAGTGCCAAATTCAAAATCGTTCTCTTTATGCTCGATCGGTTTATAAAAGCCAATTGGCTAGCCGCCCATATAACTTGCGTACATTAAATCCTATGCCGAGTTCAGTTTGCCGCCAAAATCTAGTGTCTACTCTGTCTATAATTCTGATTCCATCGATGGCTAGAAGAAATAATGCTATATTGCTCTTATGCCGCGTTCTGTCGATTGAGTCTTATACAGTGGTGTTCTTGCAAATGGATTTTCAGGCACTGAAATGAAAATTGCGGCACGCTAGTTGTTTTCTGTTCCGCTACCTCTAACATAGAATCCAGACGCATATGCTTTACCCTAATATTTAGTATAGTCATCCAAGCCAGTAGTTGATGTGAAAACGCCACTAGGGTCTGCCATGAACTGATCGATATTTTGAAGTTCTTCCATTTTGGCATTTGATATTTGGTTTCTACCTTTTTCAAGCATATCGATCATTTTGGTTCTAATATTAGTAGGCATCTAATCTATAATGCCCAACGCCGGCGTGAATTTATTGCCTGTAAGTGCCTGAATTACACGTTTATACTAACCGCCTTTCAGCTAAGTTGCCAATTCGCCGCTTACAAGTAAGTTAAACTGCTCCTCTGCACCTTTATTACCTCTAACGAACTAGACGGTTTTATAAGTCTCTGTAGGTGATAAACTTTGCCGTGTTATATTCTATTGCGCGATTATGCCCTACCATAGAGTTGGCTAATTCTTTATCGGGCCTGGCCCAAGATATGTGCTTTGTTTAGTTACCATGTCGTAAAGCTATAAATGCTATGAGCCTAGTTGTTTTGAATACTAATCGAGCATGTGCACGTACTCGAATGACTGCAACGTATTCTAAACCAATTCATTTCTTTTCTTTCTTAAAACTGGTGCACCAAGTTGCGGATTCTACAACTAGTCCTTGACACTATCCAAATCAAAGCTTGAGCCCAATGTCTTTATAATCTACTAGTCGTCTTTTAATACATTCAGAAACTCATTGAACTAACGCTAAAATAATTGCTAATCTGTTTCATTTGGGCTTGCATTTTGCTATACATTCTTATACATGCCATACAGCATTGCTCTGAAGAAATCTTTTCTGCCTTGGTCAGTTAGATTAGGTGAGCTCAAACTGTCAAATGTCATGCCGCTGCCAGCAAGCAGATTATTGACGTAATCTTTATTTATCAGTTCTGGATGCTATAGAAATGGATTTTCAAACTATGTCTAGAATATCGATAGAGTCTGGTAATCTATATCTGCAGCACTTGTCCAAGGCTTTTTACTTCTTACCTAATCTGCTAATATACTTACAGTAAGCGAGTAAACAGGCTCGTTAGCCTATTTATCCAAGACTTTCTGTACGTCACTAATAGCAAGGCTCATTATTCCCTTACCTATTTGCGGCTACCTATCAACGAACGAGTACTGAAACTGTTGAATGCCAGCAAGCTAATTTGCATATTCATTTAACTGATTAAGCTAACCCTAGCCGGCGATATTTACGCGTGACAATACTGCTCCATGAAATGTGCTAGCTCTAAAGCCGGCATTTAGAATATTTGCACTCTCATTTAACTGCTACTCAATTTCGTTGTATGCTTCTTGTCCGCCCTGAATACCACTAAACTGTTGACGTATCTCGTCTAATAGTTCTCGCTTTAAGTTTCTGGGCTGCTGTTTCTTTCTATTTAATACGTCGCCTATTTGATACTATAACTGTTCAGATTGCTAGTATAACTTGAACCATTCATTTTCTGGCGTCAGATCGCCTAGAATCTGATTTATCTGCTGACCTAATGGCTGATTTGCTACTTCGTTTGAATGCTAGTATCTAGATAATCTTGCTATCAAATCAGAAACTAATGAAGGCTCGCCAGATTTGGTCTCTTCCTATATCCAACCGCGAAGTTGGTCTAACATAGTCTTATTGCCAGTTGTAAGGCTCTTCATTCGTTGCTAAAAGTTTGTAGCTTCGGTAACAACTGTTGATGTAGGATTCCAAGTTCTTGGTAGTAGATTCTATAGTTCTCTTACCTTATCAGAATTGGGGCCTAGGAAATTATACATGTAGTCATCAAACTAACCGACAGTCTTTAAGCTGTAGTATGTATGCTACTAAACTGTGTTCTAGAATACGTTCATCTGCTCCAATGCCGACGTATTGCCTTGTATGCCTGGCAATTTCGATAACCTAGAGTAGAGCGATATAGCAACATTCTGAGTTACATCTTCGTACATATCAGGCATATACGCAAGCATTTCGAGCAAATCTCTATTACTTGCGCTTATTCTTGCAAGCTCTCTATTGAACTAATTAACGTCGCCTGTAGCATTAAACGCGGCACGCTAATTTTCTATTTCGTTTAGTATGTTTTGTATATCTTGCTAAACATTCTAATTTGCACCAGACTACTATCTCTGTTGAACATATCTATCATACCTAGATAAGAAATAACCTAATTTTGTGTTTTCACTATTAACTATCTTGCGGCCATATGGCAAGATATCTTCTTCAAGCCATTGGCTTAGTGCTGTTCTTACTTCAGCCTCATTTAGATTACCAAAACCCTACTACTCATAGTCACGCTACAGAGCTGTTGCAATTTGATCAATTCCTCTATTTTGGCCATTCTGGCCCAACAAGGCTTGCTCAACTTGCTGATTCACATCTGTATACTGTTGAGAATTGTTTTGGTCTAATCGCGCACCCAATTGAGTGTAGAAACTTATCATCTATATTTCCTATACGTTAGTTGTCTACTACATCTAACGCATATGTTTCTGCGACGTGCCAATAACCTAATTGATTCTATTGAACATATCGACCTATGTACCAGCGACATTCTATTTCTCTAACTTCTACTTTTCTTGCTATACTAGCTTTTCAGTAGGCTAGAATTGTACTCCATAGGCCGTGAATAGGTCTGTTATAGAGCTTTGAGCATTTCGTCTAAAGCCCTAAATTACTTGGTCTTCAGTCAAATTACCGCCTGTCTATTGCTATCTAGCTACTTGTTGCTATATTATCTGCTGCTAGTGAAGTGACAAGTCTTGCTACGTAATTGGTTGATTTGCCGGCGTATTGCGAAACAAAACGAAATCTTGATACTATGACCGTGCTAAGTCTATATTTACATTATTTTCACCAGCTGGAATCGTAACTCCTTCAAGCTTATTAATGAATTTAGAACGATCTACAGTATCAGCTTGCAAGTTCTTAGGATTATTGCCAAGCTGCACTGCACCAAACATATTTTTAATTACTCTTGATACGTCATCACCTTCTGTTACTTGCACAGAAGTAAATGGATTGGCAGTGCCTTGATACAGAGTTTCAAATCGCTGCTGGATTGTATTATACTAGCTATTAAGTTTATCTGCCGCCGTATTGATTACAGTACTATTTGAAATGATTGTTCTACTCTTTTGTATATCCTGATAAAAGCCCTGCACGTCCTAGTACAGGCTCTTTGGCGATACGTAATCTCCCTTATATTTACTCAACGTCTATTTCAATGCATTGCCAGCCATACGCTACAAATCTGCGTTCTGGCCAAATTCCTAATTGTAATCTATTTGATCTAATATACGAGTTGCAGTATCAGTGCTTATATACTACTAATCGAGAGTCAAAGTGCCGCCAGAAATTCTGACTAACAGATTTTCAACAAAATTTCTAGACTGCATTGCATCATCTACTCTGGTTACTACATCTCGTGCACTACTGACCTAGTTATGCAGTTGAATAACTCTGCTATTAAATGTATTATATGTCGCCCTATTGTTTAGTACATTATCTATATTCTGGCGTATGTCGTTTAGCTGATTAAGTATCTGCTGAGCCTGACCCTATCCGCCTTGTTGAAGATTATTTATCTGCTGATCAAGTTCGTCTCTAAGCTACTAACCAAACCTATTGAACAGATCGTCAGGATTAGTTTGTCTACCAATTCTAATAGGATTCCGAATCTTCTAGTATCTGCCGCTAGATAAGAACTAACCATACTAATTGCCAAGCTATTCTTCAACAACATCCTAACCATTGCGTGCGGCATTACCTTGCTATATTATTGTTTCCTATATACTTTGCATTAATTCGCCGCCATAGTTAAATGAGCCATTACTTAGCGTGCGAATTGAATTGAACTACTAGTATATTACATCTAATGGATTCATTGGATCACCTCACTAGGTCAGTAGGACTAGTACATTTGCTTGTACGGATTGCTCATAACTAGTGTATCTGATACGCGGGCTTTAAGGTCATATGCGTGCTGAAGAGAATATCGCATAATCTGCTATTCTGCTTTTGAATACCACATTGATTTATCGTTAACGACGGCATAATTGCCCATCTATCCTATTACACGATATTTTCGTTTCAATTCTCTAGACTCATACTACTATTGACTAATCTACTAAACTCCATATACACCCATTGCTATTCCTTCAATCGTTTGCGATATATTCCATGCTTGCCAGGCTGTTGTTAAGACAGAAGTGATGGTATGCCAACCTATTTGATTAGTTAGTATCTTAGTCATTTGATTTTTTAACTCTATCTACTACTAATCATCAACAATTTTGCCGGCCTATTTTGCCTGCTCAACCTAGAAATCCTAGTATGTCTGTGCAATTCTGTTCTATTTATCCCAGCCGAATAATTTACTCCACCACTTATAGCCCTACTGTGGCTCATAACCCTTTTTTAGCTAATATTGTTTCAACTCTTCTTGTACTGATTTAGACATTAGGTTTATGTTTCTATTCAAGCCCAATCTTTTGATCTAATCTGGGCCTAATTGTTCTACTACGCCCCTGCCTAACTCGTACTGCCATATAGACTACTAATTAATTGCCTCTCCACTTATTTTCCATATGCCATAGTTTCTATCAAGTTCCGGATGATTGACATACCAATTTATTATATCCTTACCAGTATCCTAATCGAACATCAGCGGATTTGACTACAACGTAGTAGAGTATGCACTAGGCATGTACTCTGCAAGCTAGCCTAGTTTCTCTAGGTTTTGAGGCGTCAACTACGTAGAACTGGTTGGAAATCCAACAAATTTCTGCCACCAATTCTGCGGCACAGCCTAGCCTGCAGTCTACATGAAGTTGTATGATAGCGCAGATTCACCAATTACACCAATTGCCATGCCCATGCCCATATTGAAAACGGTCTTAGCAACTTGATGTGGATTACGAAGCTCTTCTTCATTTAATTGCTAATTATTTAGCTGAAACATAAATGGTGCACTATTAAATCTAAAGCGATCGTTAGCCATATAGCAACTCCTTAATTGAAGTTATTTGCCTTATCAATAACCTCGCTGGCTAGTGTAAATCTTACCTAACTAGAATTCGTCGTATGCAGTTTTATGCACGCCCTAATTTGACTATACAACTCCCGTAATTATAGCACCACCAATGCCTATTGGTATTGCTAAGTTACTATATGCCAGTGCGTTATATTTTACCTTATCGAAACCTCTATAACCAATCGCAGAGTCTATATCTTTATACAGCTTATTAAAATCATTATTTACCTAAGTCCGGCTGTATTCATAAAGCGGCCTGCTAAATTTACTGTTTATATATGATTTTGCCATAATACCCATATCGTCTGCCGTTGGATTATATCCGTTACGCACAAATTTAGTTACATCACCTTGATGTTGCTTATCAAACATTTTATTACGCATAAAGCTGTATACTCTATCCATATCCGTGGCCTTATCAATACTATCAATTCCTTCTATGTATTTTGCTTCGCCAAATGTGCTTGACCATAACTTATCAAAGTCTCCTACTTCCTTTATGTTATTTTGATTAATGCCTGACACAAAACTATTCCATTTAGTATCAAAGTCATTTATAGTGCCTGCTAACTGTCCTCGCATAGTTGGATCGATATCTGACAATACTTCGTCTATATTAGTTATAACACCACTCTAGTCTCGTTTGAAAATGCCACCAGAGTATGCTTGTTGCACCTTATTTGCTGCATTGCCAAGCATTTCTGCTGGTGCTCGCTCATAACGGTTAATGCCAGAATTGAATTGTTCCCACGTCATTTTATTGTAGAAATCCTAATTTGGCTTATTAGCAAGTCCCTAAATTGTGCCCTGCCCACTTGCCACACTTGATAATTTTTCAAGAGCCTACGTTGTCTATTTACGATCTGCTTGACCAAAGCCCTAAAGTTCTTCTAATATACCAGGATTGCCAGTTAGTTTACCAGCTTGATTAATTACTTGTCTACCGCCATCATTAATTATCTATTCACCTTCGTACTTGCCAATTACGCCGGCTTCGTTAGCTTTATCTCTCAATTTGAGCCAAACTGCTTGCTCGTATTTATCCATTTTATTAAATGTATCTGGATCACCAATTAAGTTTTTCTATAACACATCTGCTTCTTGTGTTGCTGCATCCTACGTCTTTAGCATTGTGACTATATTACCACCACGATTACGTTCCTATTCTGACTACATAGTTTCAACTTTCTTGCGAAATGGGTCAAGTTTACCTTTAACTTTCTAAATAGCCTAGGCATACTTTTCAACTTCTTCGTCTTTCACATCGCCAAATACTTTTTTTATATCATCTTTTGTACTACCAAATATTTCGTCCGCACTTTTGAAGAAATTCGTTAGTTTCTGGCCTGATTCACCAGCAATTCTATTTACTACTCCACGTAGACGCTATACTGGCTGTGCAACATCGTCGCTTAGAACAGTTGAAATGAAATTATGCATAAATTTCTACTATTTAGTAGCTGTTTGTGGCATTTCCTATCTTGCCTTACGCTATTGAAAACCTTTTACGCCGCCTATTACACTAAGGAAATTCAAAAATGGATTTGATTTCCTGCCTTTACCCTACCATTCAGCAAGTTCCTCTGTTGCTACCTCTCCTACTATAGGCATTATCACCTTACCAATGCGAGCCATTATATATTACCTCCTTTATTTCTTATCCTTATTGAATTTAGACAATACCGAACTCAAATCACCAACAATATTAACTGATTGGCCGCCATATAGCTCGTTTAGACTCTTAAGCAATTTGAGCTTTCTATTTTCCAGATTCTCTACTAGCTGATATATGCTATGTAGTTTTTTCTCTATCTTCTTGCCCTACTCACTCTCAGTTATAACTAGCTCTTCCATCCCATCATACTACAATTGCTACTGCTATCTCATAAGCTGCAATTCTGTGGCAACTAGGCTGTTTATAAGTGAGGCCTACTGTTTATCATTCTGCTATACCTAGAAACTATCTGTATACTCGTTATACCACCTCCGCTAATAAAGCAGTTCCAACGGGCACGATTCGCCTGGCAACCCATCTGTAATTGGGCATCTGCCCTTATATGGGCATTTCTCAGTGCCTTTGCAAATTAACTATAGTGTTGACAATTGCCCCAACTCAAATTCAGGCTAGTTCTATTCTAATTGGTTTACTAACTCTTTACTAAGTTTCTTCATTACACGCTATGGCAGTATACTCTAATCAGCTTTAACCTCAATGTTCTACACTTAACTCACGCTCCTCTCCACGTCTTTGAATTAACAAACTGAAACTATGTGTTAATTTAACGCTGAGATGGAGGGATTTTTGTGAAGAACACATGGCCAAATTACTTTGCCAATTACGATTAGTAGGAAGAGTATTAGCGCCGCAAATTGGGCGTTGATTATAAATTAAATTAGATATGTGTAGATTGCGTAGTCTATCATACGCTAGATAAAGGCCTCGATTTCGATGTGTCGTGTAAACCATTGCCAGAAGATTATTTCGAGCCTAATGGCGACCCGTTAGATAAAGTTGCATAGAATCCATATTTCTTCTCTAGCATCATTTTGAATATCGAGCCTAGGCAATTCCAAAAGGAATTTCTCAGTTGCACTGCAGATAGAAAAGTGCTCAGAGTATCTAGACGTTAGGGTAAGTCGCACGCTATGGCTATCTATTAGCTTTGGTATGCAACTACACATTAGGATTAGCAAATAAGGATAGTTGCACCACGCGATATACACGTTAAAGAACTATTCGATAAGATGGATATAATGATACGTAACTCCGAGCTGTTGAAAGAGAGTATAGTTAAAATATCAACGCGCGGATTGAATGTATATAGGAAGAATCCGTATGAAATTCAGTTGAAAAACGGTTCGGTTATACGTGGTCTTACTACTGGTGATAGCGATGGTACTAGTGTGCGATCTCAAACTGCAGACCTACTGATAATGGATGAGTAGGACTACGTCAGCGAATCTGCAATTGCCGCCGTTTTCCCATTGATTTAGTCTAATAGCAGTACTAGACTAGTTGTCTCTTCCACTCCGTATGTTGGTAAAAGCTATTTCTATCAGTGGTGCAATGATTAGGCTTACAAAGAACTTTATTATCCATATCAGCAACTTGATACTTACGATCCAGAAACCGACCTTGAATTTCAACGCACACTGACTAAAGAGTAGTATGAACGTGAAATCCTAGCTCTGTTTTCAATGCAAGAGTCAGGCGTGTTCCCTAATAAACTTATCGACTAGTCACTTGAAGATTATGAATTTGATAATCCGCTACATATACCGCCTGCAACATATACTATGGGCATAGATTGGAACGAATAGGCCGCAGGTGTGCAGATAGTCGTTGTCAGATGGGAGGCGTACAATCAGAAATTCAGAGTCTGTAATCTTGTGCAAATCAATCCTTCTGAATTCACGCAACTTGTGGCAATTGATAAGATAATTGATCTTTATCATTAGTATAATCCAGTCAAGATAATGGTAGACGAGGGATTTGGCAATATGCAAATCCAATAGCTCAGAAGGTACGGAGTAGAGAATAACGACCAGAAATTC
>Ga0209204_1001869_pt1 | contig 18424 bp, 14 predicted proteins | sample AD_JPNMR2_MetaG_FD_184425 | JGI IMG/M metagenome (GOLD analysis project Ga0209204, IMG submission 184425) | Active sludge microbial communities of municipal wastewater-treating anaerobic digesters from Japan - AD_JPNMR2_MetaG (SPAdes) (version 2) | ecosystem: Engineered > Bioreactor > Anaerobic...
ATTATTTATAAAGTTGCGGTTTGATCTTTGATTTAAATATGGTATAATAGTTGTTTTATAACTATATATCATATAAGGAATTAAATTAACTTTTTTATTAAAAAAAATGTTAATTTTAAGTAAAAATACCATATTTAAACTCATTTTTTTTAGAAAATTTAAAAGGCTATCTTATTGATAGCCTTTTAAATTAAGAGTATCATTTAATAAAATATCTGTCAATTTTTTTTACCAATCAACAAACAATTCTAATTGTCTTGGCTTTTCTTTTGGTTCTTCAATTTTTCTACCCCAGAAGTTTATTATTTCACCATATTGTTTATCAGTTAAAAAAACCATGCTTACCTTACCATCTGGTGGCAAAAATGATTTTACTCTTTTAATATGAACATCCATTGCCTCTTTACTTGCACAATGACGAACATATACAGAGTATTGCATCATTGTAAAGCCATCATCGAGTAAATCATTGCGAAATTTTGTTGCATATCTTCTTTCCTCTGGTGTTGTTACTGGTAAATCAAAAATTACAAAAAGCCACATAATCTTATAGGCATTTAGACATCTATTTGCCATACCTCCTTACCCCAATTCTGGATAGATTATTTTTTTATCCTTGCCACAAAAACATCTGGCAAGTGAACTTGTTGTTTGTGAAAGCCCTACCATCAATGGTCTTTTAATGTTTGGGTATTCTGTATCTTCTGCAAGTAATTCAAGTAATGACTTTTTCATATCAACTGTTAGTTCTTTAGCATTAGGATTATTTATTGATATATTATATACTATCTCATCTACAAATGGCCTAAAAGGCTCCATAATATCATCAGCAAGACAAAAATCATTATATTTATTACTATGATGAATCCCTATTGTTGGTAATAATCCAGAACCAATAAGACTTCGAGCAACTGCTGCTCTTAATATAGCATATCCATAATTTAAAGCATTATTTGGAAAATCCCCTTCAACATCTCTCTTAAATTCAATGTGAGAAAATAAATTTTTCCAATAAAATTTTGAGGCTACAGCCTCTCTATTTGTTGAATCACCACTATTTACAGAATTTTTATATTCTAATAAATCAATATAATCTTTACCTAATTTTTTTAACAACAGCATTTGATTATTGATCTTTGCCTCTACTGTTTGTTTCCAGAGATTCTTTTTTAAAGGAAGTTTTGCATTTATCTGATGAGAAAATATCTCACTCTGAATATGATTACCACAAAGATTTAGTAAAAGACTCTTTGGTAAATGTTTTGAATCACAAAAAACCAGAGCAACATTGTTTTCAATGAGTTTTTCAACCAAGGGCATTGATAATGTTATCTGCATATTATCAATTATTACAAATCCAAGATCCTCTATTGGAAATCTCTTTTCTTCTTCATTATTATCATCTTTTTTAATTTTATAAACCAACTGGTTATTTTTAATATAAAGATAACATTTTTTACCAAAAAAAAGGGTTCTTTTTAGCATAAAGTTAACCTCATAATTTAATTATCGAACCCTTTTTTTATAAAAATAACTTATTTTTTATTTAAAAACTTTACCTTACTATCAATTGTTATAATAAAATCAACCCCTTCTATTAAGGCATTAAATTGTTTAAACATTAAATTTCTTACAGGATAATATTTACCATCATTTACAAATTCACCTTTTTTAGGATAAGGTTCTCCTCTTTCTTTTAAATATTTTTTAATTTCAGTTTTTTTTCTTGCTTCAATATTATTCTTTAATTCAATCCTTCCTCCATCTACAAATAAACCAGTTATTGTATAAAGATACAATATAATTTCATTATCTTTTAATTTAAATATCTCATTAGGATTATCTTTATATAAGATAACAGATAATCCCTCTTTAAGTTTATATTTTAATTTTAAGTTATTATAAGTATCAGGTAAACTAATTTGTTTCATTTTTGCCAATTCTAAATTCGTATAAATAATAAAATCTCTATTATCTCTATTTTCTTGATCTTCATAAATTCCCATTAAAGCATTTCCGCCAGTTTCAACATATATATAATTTTTGTGTTCTTTATTAGATAAGAAAGTATGTTCTTTTAATTTTTTACAATTTTCAAAATAAGAATATATTCTTACTTTCTTAATTGGTATCTTTTTTTCTTCATTCATCCATATTGGATTACTTAATATCTCATTTAATTGTTTACCGTTATTTTTACCTTCTTCTATTGCTTTTATTATCTTTTCTTTTACAACATTATCAACAATGTCATCTAACTTTTTTTCATTGTTTTTAAAATAATCAAGAGGTTTTCTAACAACATAGAATAATCTATCATTTCCATTTTTATCTTTTCTCTTTATTGCTCCATAATAAGTATCAAGATGTAGTGAACCTCTAAAACCTTTACCTTTAAGATAAATTGGCTTTTTATTACCATTTTTATCAACAATATATTTTATCTTACCTTTTACTCTTAATTTTTTAATTGTTTGTTTTAATAGGTTATTATTATAAATATGTTTTACAATGATCTCATTCTCAATCTTTTTTATATCTTGTACAAATGTTTGCCATGGCTTTTTAAAATCTGGTCTTATCCCTCCTTCTGTTTGATTATAATAATGCGCAAGTACATCATATTTTGACCTTGTAATGCATGCTAAAACTATTGCATCAATTGTATGATGGCTATGCTTTGTTCTTGCCTTTCTTTCATACTCTTCTTCAAGTCCCCATATTTTTCTAAATTGAGATGTTATACTTCCTTTGATTGAGTTTACATTATTAAATACTGTTTTAAGATATGCAAGTGCATATTTTGTAATAATAGATGTATCTACAAGCTGTCTATTTGTAAAGCCTATTCTATTAATATCTTCTTGTTTTATTAAAAATTTATTATACTTATTTTTTAAATAATCTTTCTTTAATGTTAGATAATGCCTTGTTTGAATTGCTTCATCTTTTTCCTCTTTTGTTCTTGCATTTTTTGATCTCTTTTTTGCCTTTTCAATCTCTTTTTCAAGTCTTTCATATTCTTCTTTCCAGTGATTTATTCTTTGTAATATTTCGTTAATATTACCGAGTTGTTGAGGTATTTGATTCATCTTTATATTTCTATTAAAATCATTCTCACATAGAGTTAGATTTTCCTGAGAATCATCAATTGATATACTTCTTGGGATAGTATGCTCAATGTCATAAGTGGGATTATCTGAAAGAAAATCTTTAAGTGATATCTCTCTTCCAGTGTATATACAGATATGATTTTGTTCTTCCCAAAGTTGATATTTTAAGATATCTGTATCTGTTGGCTCTATATGTAAGGTGTCTCTAATTTTTTGAGCATATTCTTTTCTCTTTTTTTCAAGTTCATTCTGGTATCTTCTTATTGCTGCTCTTTTATTAGCATCATTTAATTCTCTTGCTACTTCTATATTTATTTGATCATCATAAGAAATCTTATCTTCTTTAATCAAAGTGTTTATAAAGTATCTTAACTGATGAAGAGTTCTCATTGCCATCGGATTTCTTATAGATGAGGTTCTTGGCGAGCCAAGATATTTTTTACCATCTTTTGATATTTTTGCCTCTGGATATATATCAATGTCAGAAGGATGATAGATTTTTTCAAGTGCCTGATCTGGAATATCATATTTTGTTTTTAATAATTCATTTATCTTTTCATCGAGTCTCTTTATTTTTACGTATTCATTTTTTCTTACTTGTTTTTCTAATATATTGTAATATTTATCTATTAGTTCGTTTTTTTCATTATTATCTAATGCTTCATAATCATTACCAAGTTCATTCTCAATTTTTTTCTTAAAATCTTCTTTTTCTGCATTCAAATTATAATGATTAGTTCTATATTTATCAATGTATGAATTGATAACATACTCAATTTTTTTTGCTGCTATATAAGTTTTTATAATTTCTTCAATATCTTTTTTAATACTTTCTTTATATTGTTTTTTTTCTGCTTTTTTTAACACTTTATCAAGATTTGCTAAATATACAGCATAAGTATATAATAATCCCTGTTCAAGAAATGGTAAAATCTTTCTTATAGCACATAGGCTTAAACTCGCATAACCCTGTTTAAGGTTAATCTTACTAAATTTTTTTGCCTTTTCATCATCAAAACCAAGTCTTTTTTTTGCAAACTCTATTAATTTTTCATCACTATTAAAACTAAATAAAACATTCCAGATAGTCTCATAATTTATTGTTGACTCTTTATTATCTTTTTCTCTTGTGTATTTTATACAAATATTTTTCCAATTTTCTCCAAATAGATCGATAAAATTTGCAATTGTTGGACATCCAGATACATCTTTCTCATTTTTATAGTTAAACTCAACATTTTCATTGCCAAATAACTTTTCTTTTATATCTTTAAAGTCAAATGATGATTTTGATTTTCTATAAAATAATGGTTTGATTCTTTCTCTTTGATTTTCATTTAAAAAAACAAATTTACCATTATTATCTTTATATTTTATTGAGTTTATAAACTGTAACATCCTAAACTCTTCAAAAAGTGGATGAGATATTGGTGCTCTTGGTTTTGATTTTTCAAATACACACCTACCAACAAGCCCTTTTTGTGATTTTAATGGCCTTTGAAAAAATATTGCTTTTTCTAATTTTTTTGTTAGTTCTTCACTAAAACCTTGAACCTCACATATTTTTTTAAATTCTTCTAAATAATGTTGTTCTCTTGATGTATATTTTTTTCTAATCTTTTCACCTTTTTTATATAAATCATAAAAATATTGTCCCAGTGTCTTATCCCCTTTTGAATTTGTAATCTCATTAATACTGGTATTTACAACCCCTTTTTGATTCTCATCTGTGCTTTCAAGCCTGTTACTTTTATAACCTCTTCTCTGTGTAATATGATAAAGTGCTCTTCCAACCTCTGTTGGTGCTAACTTTTTTTCTACTGCCATTGCTCTGTAATAATATGGGGATATCCCATTTTTTTCATCTGTTTTTAGCCATTCAAGAAAATCTTTATTTTTAGGATATTCTTTTTCCTTTCTCCATTTTTCAAGTTCATCCATAGATAGTGGGCACATATTATATTCTATTAAAACTTTAAGTGTATTATACTTTCTTAACTTTCTTCTAAATTTCTGCCTTCTTGCTAGTCTAAAACTCGTTCTTTCTGCTGCTCTTGATATCTCTTTACCCTGTTCTTCTTTTACCCCTTCAGGGAAAATAATGCACCCTTTATCTATTAATTTTTCGTCATTTCCTTCTTCTATTATTGCCCATCCTATTGAGTTTGTCCCTAAATCAAGCCCTAATATTTTGCTCATAATCCACCTCATTAATTTTTTATAATTTTATTATATATAATTTATTTTTTTTTTCAAGTAAAAAATTTAATTTATTTTAATATTATAATATTTTTTTATTTTTTTTCTTGACCTTTTTATAAAAATTTTTTATATTTATATTAAGATCTTACCGCAATAAGGCTAAATGCCGAAGGTTTTTTAACCTATGACTTCGCTTAGGCGGAGTCTTTTTTATTTTATATAGAGAATATTTTGTCCATTATAACATTATAATAAACCAATAAGTCTCTCATTTTGTATAAAGATAAAATTACGCTACAATTCCATTAAATAAGAAAAACAAAATAAGAGAAAAAAATTAGTTTAGCCAGTCGAGTAAAATTTTGATATCTTCCAGATCACCATCTAAAATTTCAAGGGTAAAAATAGAGATCTCTTTTTCAAATAACTTCCTAATAATTGGTTTTAAATTTTGAGATGATCTTTCATATAGATGTGAATGAGAATCTTTTATCTCTTCTTTTTTATCTCTCTTTGTCATAATATTATGATTTATATGAACACCAACTATATTTTTTTTCTCTATTATCTCAAAACTTTTTTCATAAAAATCAAAATCATGCACAAGAGAGGCACACCAGAAATGTCCCAGATCAAACCATAAATTATCTATCAACTCTATTATTTCCTGCCATCTTTGTAAACCACTTCCTATTCCAACAAAGTCATTTTCAAGAGTAACTATATAATTGCAAAAGTCATTTTTTAATCTATTATAGTTTTTTATAAAAGTAGACTTATAATTAATATATTCTTCTGTCTGAAAATAGGCGGGATTCATAATAAAAGAATCATTTAAACAATATTTTTTATCTACTGAATTGCTCATTGTCTTTCTATAATTTTTCATATCATGTAAAATCGGGCTTTCTGTCATAAAAAAGCCATGAAAAAATAGAATTTTAGTATTAAATATATCAAGATATTTTATACTATTTTTTATAATTTCTGTATAAAAATCATAATCATTGCTGGCAAGATTTATAAAATACTTAGAAAAAATAGGAGAATGTATGGAAAATTTTATTTCATTTTTAAATTCAAACAATTTATCAAAAAGTTCTTTATTGATAGAATTATGCAATTGAATTCCAAATTCAAATCCATTTCTTTCTACAAAATTTTTTGCTTCTAAAATTTTAGACTTATAGTTATACTCATTAAGACACATTGAACTATATTCTATTATCATACATAATCCTATTATCTAATGACACCAACTTCATTAATGATTTTACCCAATAATTGATCATGGGATTGAATAGATTTTTGATTTGCCTCATAGGCTCTATGAACTTCGATCATCTGAGTCATTTCTATTACTGGATTGACATTTGCTGCTTCTAAAAAACCCTGTAAAACTTTGGGCCTTTCTGAACCCTCGGCAATATACGCTGGTCCTGTGAATTGATCTTCATAATAAAAAGAATTCCCCTCTCTTCTTAGTTCTCTTTCTCTTGGAAATCTTACTATTTTTAATCTTCCAATTCGTTCTGTCTCTCTCCATTCATTTTCTTCTTTTTGAACAAGCCTTTTTTCATCTTCTGCAAATTCGTTATTTTGATATATATTTCCCTCTTTATCCACAATAAAATTATTCTTTTTTATCTTAATATATCCACCATCTTCATTCAATACTTTTAAGCCATCCTTAGTAACAAGATAGCCATCTTTATCAATGGTAAAAGAACCATTTCTTGTATATCTTTCTCCTTTTTCTGTCTCAACAGCAATAAATCCTTTTCCATCCAATGCAAAATCAAACTCATTGCCAGTCTCTTTAATACTTCCCTGTTCATAAATAGTGTAAGACTCATTTACTTCTACTCCTGTGCCAAGTTTTCCAACAAAAGGCATTGTATCATAACTCCCAACAGGAAGAGAAACAAGACCATCATCTTCACCTCTTCTTATCTGAATGTCTGGGAAAGCCTTCATTACAACCACATCTCTTTTAAATCCAGTTAAATCTACATTTGCAATATTATGAGAAATAATATCTAATTTGGCTTGCATTGCAGCCATCCCAGAAGCAGATGTATATATACCTCTTATCATAAGAACTCCTTTTTACTATTTTAATTATATATCGGAAATAAAAATTTTTTTTTTACCTTAATAATTTTATTAAATAAAATTTTAAAAAAGTCAAAAAAGTTGCTATTTTTATTTTTCGAGCAATTAAAATGATAGAGTTATTCTAATCTTAAATTTTTTTTAAGAGAAAATTATAATAATCTTATTTATTTTTTAATAAAATGTTTAATAAATTTTATCAATAATAGGTCTCAAAGCCTATTACTTGATAGCAACTGTTATATATAGCCTTGTAAAATGGCGTAGTATTACCGTGGAAGTGGGACAATTCTCTGCTCTTCCACCATCTTTTAATTTTTGTTATTTTTAAGAATAACCTCAATGTTACTATACCACATTTTTTCTCAAATCCAATCATCCCCATTCTTTCATATTCCTCAATGAAAACTTCAAGAATTGCTCTAATCAATTTTGCCATGCTGAAAAAGTTTAAATCAGCATGAATTTTCTTCAAGAATCTATATTCCTCTTTTGGAATATAAAAATGAATGGATGCATCTGCCTCTATTCTTTCATAACTGTTATCATCCTCGACACCAAAACAGTATCTTTTCTTCACTCTATCAGCAAACTTTTGTAATACATAACAAATAAGTTTAGAAAGAGAAATATTCTCTTTTTTGGCTATCTTTGAAAGTTTTTCCTTCATAGTAGAAGTAACTACAAAATGTAGTTCGTGATTATTGTTACAATTTAAATTTTTTTTATTCATAAAAAATCCTCCTGATTTTATAAAAATTATTTTCTATATATTAATCACAAAATTTTTAAGAAAATCCTTTACAAAATTTAAGAAAAAAATTAAAAAAGTTGCCTAAAAATAAAATCTCCTTTCGTCTAATATATGTTAAAAATTAAATTTTGACAAAGAGTATTAGTTTTTATATAATAAGAATATATGAAAAAAGGTATAGCTTTATTATTTTTTTTATTAAATTTTTTTTATATATTTTCACTCTCTTCTGAAAATTCTTTACTTGATGTTGCTATTAATGATTACAAAAAAGGGCAATATGAATTCGCAATAAATAATTTTAAAAAATTTATTCAATTTTCAAGTGATAATATAAATAAACCAAAGGCCTACTATTATCTGGCACTCTGTTATTATTACCTTGAAAATTATAGAATGTCATTAAACTATTTGAATGAACTTATATCAAAATATAGGGTTTCTTCTTACTCTAATGTTGCTAATTTCTGGAAGGGACTTATTTATCAAAATCTTAAAGATTGGGAAAAAGCATTTGAATCATTTGATAGATACATTAATTTATATCCTCAAACAGAACTTGTCGATAGAGCATATTTTTCTGCTGCTAATTCTCTTTTTGAATTAAATAGACTCTCTGATGCAGAAAGATATTTAAAGATCATAATAGATAGATACAAAAAATCTGAAAAATATGAAGAAGCCTCTGTCCTTTATGCTTATATTTTAATAAAAAGCAATAAAAAAGATAAAGCAAAAGAATTTTTATCATATTGGATGGAAAGACTTGGCAAAACAGGAGAAAAATATGAATACAGAGATAGATTCTGGTTATATTATGCAGAAATTTTAATCGAAGAGAAAAATTATGAAGAGGCAAGGATTATATTAAAGAAAATAGATCTTTATTCAAAAAATAGCCCATCTTCTGACATTGCCTTATTAAGATTGTCACAAATAGAGACATTAACTGGGAATGAGAAAGAATCAAAACAATATATTATAAGATTAAATAATGAATATCCATTATCAAAGTATAACATAGATGCCACTCTTAATACCGGTATTTCTGAATATATAAATGGTAACTATGAGAATGCTATAAATTTTTTCAACATAGTAAACATAGCAATAACAAAAAAATTAGAGGAAAAATTAACAAATTTTGAGAAGGAAAGATTTTTTTCGATTCATTCAAATTCTCTTTTTTATTCAGGAGAGGCATATTATAGATTGAATAATACATCTACAGCAAAAGAAAAATTTCTTGAACTAATAGCAAAAAATTATCCTTTAAGAAACAAGGCAATTATAAGAGTACTCGATATTTTATTTGAAGAAAAGAATTTTAAAGAACTTGAAAAAAGTTTTAATACTTATGAAAAATTTTTTAATAGCGAAGATAGTGAATATGAAAATTTTGTAATATATAGATCAAAATATCTTTATTATATTAATAAAAACAAAGAATCTCTTGAAATTTTAGATAAAATAAAGGAGAACAATAAAAATTTTTTAATTCTTGCAGATTTAAAGTCAAAGAATTTTATAAAATTAAATGAAATAGAAAAGGGGCTAAAAATACTTATTGATGCTTTCCCTTATATTCCATTAAATAAAAAGTCTTATTATGCTTATGAAATATCCAGTCTATATTTTAATATATCTCAATATGATAAAGCCCTTGAGTTTTACAATATATCAAAGAGTTTTTTAAAAGATAGCGAAAATAGAGAAGAAATAGAGATCAGGATAGAATATATAAAAGCGTTATGCTTTATGGAAAATAAAGAGTATACTAAAGCCATAGAATCATTTAACAACATTATAAAAATAAATAATAATAAATTAAAAGAAATTATTAACAATTCTTACTATTATCTTGCATGGTGTTATTATAAAATCTCAAATTTTAATGATAGTGCAAAATTTTTTGCTCTTGCTTCAAATGTTATTACGAACACTATTCTGGTAAAAGATTCTTCTTATATGGAGGCAATGAGTTACTTTTCTAATAAAGATTATAATACAGCCTATTTAAAATTTGAGTTTATTTATAAAAAATATTATCCGGATGAGATCGGAGTTATGGCTTTTTACTATATGGCAAAGTCATTAGAAAATTCTGGGAAGATCGATAATGCAATAAAAAATTATTATAAAATATATAATGAATTCTCTTCTTCTAAATATCAGATATTAAGCCTTTTTGAGTTGATTAAATATAATCTTAATAAAAACAGGATTGAAGAGGCAAACAATTTAATAAAGAGTCTTGAAAATCTTGATAAAGAAGGGAACTTATATCTTGATGCCTTATTATTACAGGCTGAGACTTTTATATCTTTAAAAAGATATTCAGAGGCATTCTCTATTTATAATTATTATTTAAAAAACAGCAAAACAGAGAAAGATTTTGATTATATATACTATTGGGCTGGATATTGTGCTGAGGAAATAAAAGATTTTATCTCTGCTAAATATTTTTATGAATCTCTTGTAAACAAATACGAAAATTCAAAATTTTATTATCAGGCAATTTATTCTCTTTTAAGGATTTATAGATTGGAAAATAATTATATAAAAGAAAGATTAATCATAAGTAAAATTTTACTCACTGAAAAAGAAAAAGATAAGGTAGAACAACTTTATAAAAGAATACGAGAACTTGAATTACTTGAAAAGGGATTGTCAGAAGAAGAGGCAAATCTTTTATTATTAATAGAAAAAGGGGATATAGAGGCTAAATTAAATTTAGGAAAATTATATATCAGGGGAAAAGATAGAGAAAAAGGTATTATTATTATTTCTGAGATTGCAAAAGATAGAAATGATAATTTTGGAGCAATGGCAAATAATTTACTCGGGGATAATCAACTTGAACAGAATAATTATAAAGATGCTCTCTCTATATATTTAAAAACAGTTCAGAATTATAAGGCGACAAAAGAAACCATTGCCGAGGCGTTATATAAGGCAAGTTATTGCTATTTTAAACTTGAGAATACAGCAAATACTTTGAAAATAATTGAAAGAATAAAAAAGGATTTTCCGGATACAGAATGGGCAACAAAGGCTATTGAACTTGAACAGAGACTTAAAAGATAATTTGAGAGGTTTAACAGATGAAAAAATTAAAGATCTATATTATTTTACTCTGTTTATTAAAGATTAATCTTTTTTCTCAGGATGATATACCGACAATAAATCTTCCAAAGATTGAACTTGAAATAGAAGATAAAAGAAAGATAGAAGTTGAGTTAAAATCTGAAGAGATAAAAATGGATTTTACTTTGTTTACAGAAATAGAAAAGCCAGAGTTTACCTCATTAATTAAAGTAGATCTTGAAAAAACACTCCCCGAAAGAGTGGAATCCCCGGATAAACAAAAACCAGTAGATGCTATTGTTACATTTGGATATGGTTTAAATAATAATTTTTTAGTTGACTTTTCTATTTTTATAAAAGATATAAATCCACAGGTTTCTATTAAGTATTTAAGAAATACAAGAGAGACTGCATGGATAGAAGATTTTAATAAAAAAAATCAGATATATCTTGACGATCTAAAATCAGAAATTATTTTTTCCTATAAAAAATTTTTTTTAGGCTCTGAAATAGGATATTTTTCAAAAAGTTTGTCTTTACAAGATAAGAGTATATTCTCCAATCTTACTAAAAGAGTTATTAATTTTGATGTTGTACCATCTTTAAAATTTAATTACCAGAATGATCTTAGTTTAAGATTACTCAATTCTCTTATATTTAATAATGCGTTTAATAATGATTCTACTCTTACAAGAAATGATTTTGCTTATTTATTGAATTCAGAAATTCTTTATTCACAGGTTTTTTCTACAAATCATTTTATAAATGCAAGAATTGGTTATGAGTTTAATTATCAAGAAGAGAGAAAAAAAGGATCAAAAGATGATTTTAAAGAAGAGTATATTAACTTTTTTTATAATAATATTAAGGCTGGAATCGAATATTCTACAATTATAAAAGACTCATTTCTAATTAATGCAAAGGTAAATTTCTTAGGTTTTTTTAAAAATAGTGATTTCTTATGGTTTATTTTACCTTTTTTTAAATTTGGATATAACTATTTTGATTATTTCTCCTGTTATATTGAAGGAGGTGGGGATTTAATAAAAAAGGTTGATCATAATTATGTTAAAGAAAATGACTATATAATTTATCAGGCAGAATCAACCCCCGGCTATAAATGGTATGGTAAGACCGGTATTTCTGCTGGAATTAGCGAGTGGTTTTCTGTAAATAATGATTTTGAAGTTATTTATAATATGTGGGGAAATGACTGGAAATTAGCAAGTAATTCAGAGAGATTATGGATGTTTACTAAAAGGGATTATTTAGAAATTAATCTTTATGCATCTATTAGTTTTACTTATAAAAAATTTATTGAGATAAAGAGTGAATGGAAACACTATTTTTATGAAAGAGGATATTTTGAAGGAAGAGATAGTCTTTATATTCTTTTTAAGGCTGGCATTCCAAAATCTGGATTGGAATTTTTTATTGATTTTATTGCTAAATTTTTAAGAGAAGACAATAATGGCAATGATATTGGAAATATTTATCTAATGAATGCTGGTATTGACTGGAATTTTAAAGAGAGATTTGGACTTGGGATAAAATTTAATAATATTTTGTATTTTCAAAAGCATACTATCATGCCCCCTTATGAAGAGCCGGGGTTTGAATTTATTGCTTATATAAAAATAGGTTTTTAGGAGGTAGAATTATGTATAAATTAACTAAAGAAGAAAAAAAGATCATTGAGAAAATAGAAAATACATATTATATGAAACCTATTTTAAATAAATTTAATATTCTTATTCAAAATAAAAAAACAACATGGTTAAATTCTTTTAACAAAATTTATGACGTGTTAAAAAATTCAGAACAAGAAGTACGAAAAATTCTTTCTGATAGAAGAAACAAAGGAGAAATAAAAGATATTAGTCAGGCAATGAAATCTATCGCTGGAAATGCTTTTTCTAATTGTTTAATTTATTTGTTTTTAAAAAATAAAATTGAAGAAAATATTAAACCTTATATTTTTATTACATCAGAAAAATCAAAAGTTAAAGGTTTTGATTATCTTACTACTATAAAGATAGGAGATGAAAAACAAAAACCGGATGTTGATGTAATTATATATACTGAAAAAGAAGATAAAACAGTTGATAAGTGTATTATACTTTCTTTAAAAACATCATTAAGAGAAAGAGCCGGGCAAACTTATAAGTGGAAATTATTAATGGAAATAGCTACTACTGAAAATCCAATTAAAAATAAATATAATATTAATTATAAAATTTTTCAAATGCCAATAATATGCTTTGCAACTGTAAATTTTTACAACGAAATAAATAATCCACAACATCGTGGTATGTTTAAATTTTTTGATAAGTCTTTTATCGCAAAAGATATTAATGCAGAGTTTATTTCTCCTCTTTCTGATATAGTAGAATTTGTTAATTTTAAATTAGGATAAATATATGTTATTAGACAAAGGAATAGATAATATAACTTTTAAATCTTCTGATTTATTAAGATTAGTTGAGAAAAACTTTGAAGTTTACAATAACGAAGAAGAATTTTACTATAAACCAAAAGATTTAAAAGAATGGTATTATGAATGGGATTTTAAAAATTTTAATCCCAATATTTATTCACACGGTTTCCATCAATATCCTGCCAAATTTATACCACAATTAGCAAGAAAATTATTAAGAATTTTTACTAATGAAGATAGTATTATCCTTGATAACTTTATGGGTTCTGGAACTACTTTGATTGAAAGTTTTTTATTAAATAGGAAGTTAGCAATAGGAATTGAATTGAACCCTTTTGCTTGCTTTATGGCAAAGGTAAAAACAACCCCAATTGAGCCAGAAAAATTGTTAAAATATTTTTTAGATATAAAAAAAGAATTTTTTCAAATTAAGAGTTATAAATTACATAATTTTCACAATATTAAATTCTGGTTTAAAGAAAAACAGATAACAGAATTATCAAGATTGAAAGAAATAATAGTAAATATTCAAGATAATAATGTTAAAGATTTTTTTTTGCTTTGCATGAGTGAAGTTGTAAGAAGAGTCTCACTAACAAACCATAATGGTTTTAAGCTACATCGTGATAAAACCAAAATAAATAGTAATTTCAATCCGGATGTTTTATGGTATTTTCAAAATGTTGCACAAAGAAATATTTCTCTTATGAGTAATTTTTATAGAAAAATACTTAATTCAAAGACATGTATTCAAATAATATATGGGGATGCCCGCAAAAAACAAAATATAGAAAATAATAGTATAGATTTTATTCTTACTTCTCCGCCATACGGGGATTCAAAAACAACAGTAGCTTATGGTCAATTCTCAAGACTTTCATGGCAGTGGATAGAAAACAATACAAATATTTATAAACTAGATGAAGAGCTTTTAGGAGGCAAAATAAAAGATAATATTAGATTAGAAATATTAGATTACTCGAAAACTTTAAAAATTCAATATAATGAAATAAAATTAAAAGATTCAAAAAGATCTCAAGAAGTTTTATCTTTTTATATTGATTTATACGAATCATTAATTAATGCTTATGAATATTTAAAAAAAGATAAATATTTTGTATTAGTAACGGGTAATAGAACAGTTAAAGGTGTATTTCTTAGAACAGATTTAATTATAAGTGAAATGTCTAATACAATTGGGCTCAATACGGAAAAAATATTATATAGAAATATAATAAATAAAAGAATGCCATTGAAAAATTCTCCTACAAATATAAAAGGTGAATTATCAAATACAATGTTAAAAGAAAATATCATATTTTTAAGAAAAAAATAACTACTGTTATTGCTTATATAAAAATAGGTTTTTAGGAGGGTATATGACAAGAATCTTATGCATTTCTGATATTCATATTTCTGATAGAATAAAAATTTTCCCTTATGAGCAAATAAAAGAAAAAATAAAGGATATACCAATTGATTATGTTTTTAGGTTGGGTGATTATGTTACGATAGATGGGTTTAATAAACTCTATCTTTTTGAAAAAAAGGTGTATGCTGTTTTGGGTAATAATGATTATAAAAATTTCAAGAAGGATAAGAGCCATCGAATGATTGAGTTAAAGTATAATTTAAAGATAGAGGGATTAAATATAGGCTTAATGCATGGCTGGGGACCACCATGGGGTATGAGGGAGAGAATAAGAAAAGAATTTAATAATGTGGATTTAATATGTTTTGGGCATACTCATAAAAAATTTTTTAAAGAAGAAAATGGTATATACTTTTTTAATCCCGGGGCAATAAGTGGTGAAAGATATAAAAAAAATAAATCTTTTGGCATTTTAACAATAAATCAGAGAGATATAAAAGTAGATTTTTTTGATTTATACTAACAAAATTTTAATTTGTAAGTTATTGACCTCTATATGAAAAATAGTTTAACATCATGATAAGTATAGATCAGGTCTGTCCCTTAATACATCCAATTTAACTTAAAAATATTACTATTTGTTAAATATGTTATTAAATATAAACATACTAAGTGTAAGTCTGTCCCTCAAATCATAAAAAAATTTATAGGTTTGTCCCTATTTAAAAAGATTTATAGGTCTGTCCCTCTCTTTATTTTTTTTCAAAAAAAACTAAATTTTTTCTCAAAAATTGTAAAGGATTTTCTTAAAAATTTTGTGATTAATATATAGAAATACTTTTTAAAAGAAAGGAGGATTTTTTATGAGGAGAAATAGAATACTAAAAAAGGGGGCTAGCTATTATATTACCTGCACAATCAACAGGGACAGACCTGAACTAAAGCCCCTCTTCGTCCGTGAAATGTTATTATTAACTTTAAAACAGGCAAAGAAGAAATTTAGATTCTCACTTCTAAATTTCGTATTTGTCTATACCCACTGTCATTTTATTATAAAACCAAAAAGAGGGGAAAATCTATCAAAAATAATGCAGTGGGTATTGGGTACATTTGCCGTTAGATACAACAAAAAGTTAAAAATAAGAGGAAAAGTATGGTTTGATAGATTTAAGAGTGAGTTAATAGAAAAAATTGAAGATTTTGTGAGAAGTTTTAAAAGGATAAATGACAATGTAAAGAAAAATAATATAAATGAAGCATTAGAAAATTATATTTTCTGTGGTATTTTTTATTTTAAGAATAAAAATTTTAAATTTCTTGATAGATTGCCACTATTATTGGAATTTTTGATATAATAAAAATTATTATTTACGATTTAAAAACTTTTTGATTTAATTTAATCTCCCCATAAATTATTTTCAGTGATTATTAATTTTTATCAAAAATTTTAAAAATATTTTTGACTATATTTTTAAAAAAAGATATATTTAATAGAGAGTATGATAAAAAAAGAATATATAAATATAGCAAATATATTAACTCTATCCAGAATAATTTTAGGAATTATATTTTTCTTTTTATTCTTTTTTATTCTTAAAATCGATAAAACAAGTATAATAATAATAATTTTAAAACTAATTACACTTTTAATATTCATCATTGCAATAATAACTGATGGACTTGATGGTTATTTTGCAAGAAAAAATAAAGAAGTAACAGACTTTGGAAAACATTTTGATCCTCTGGCGGACTCTATCTTTTTTATCATTGTATTTTTTTCTTTTTTTTATATTGGAATAATGCCTTTCTATTTTTTCTTAATAGTTCTTTTTAGAGAAATGTTTATGCATCTCTTTTTAAGACCAATAATAAAAAGAAAAGGTGGGTCTCTTCCTGCTAATATCTATGGCAAAATAAAAACAATTTTTCAATCTGTATTTTCAATAATAATATTAACCACTCTGTTTCTTATAGACTTTATAGAAATCCTTTTGCCAAATTCTAAAATAGTAAAAATTGTTGTCTATATTTCTAATATTGTCTTTTATATCTTTTTTGTAATAATCGTTTTTTTATCTTTATTAAGCCTTATTATTTATATATTCCAAATAAAAGACAAATTAAAATCTTAAATTTCTTTTTTATCTCTCTTTATCTCTTTTTCTAAAATTTTTATATTATTTCTCAATTCATAATTATCAGGATTAAGATTAAGTGCCTCTTGCCAGGATGTTATAGCATTCTCATATTCTTTTAATTTATAAAAACAGTGGCCTAAAAGAGTAAGAATTATAAAATTATCACTCTTTCTGTTATATCTATCCTTAATTGTTAATAAAATATTTTTTGCTTTCTCAAATTTCGATAACTTATAACTCTCTATTGCTTCAAAAAGCATTTTATTTAACTCCTTAATATTCTTTGAAATTTCTGTATTATCAAAAAAAGATGAATCAGAAATTCTTTCTGTTGCAAAACCAAAATCAATCTTTATTTTTTCACCATCCTTAATTATATCTACAAATAATAGAGTCATATCATCATTCTGAGGATAGTCTCCTATATAATTATTAACCTCATTCATTAAAAAATTAACAGCCTTTTCTGCGATTAAATTCTTACTTCTTAACAAAATATCTTTTAATCTCTCATATCCAAATAAATCTTTATTAGAATTTTTGGCCTCTGGAATGCCATCAGTATACAAAACTATTCTATCACCCTTTTCGAGAGATATAGAATTTGAGACAAAATCTATATTATTCATAAATCCAACTAAATAAGAATTAGCTGGCAAAACTTCAATATTGCCGTTTTCTTTTAAAATATAAACATCATTATGTCCAGCATTTGTATACTCTAATATGCCTTTTTCTATATCTATAATTCCATAAAAAACAGTTAAATATTCTTCTTTACCGATAATACTATATAATTCCTCATTTACACGCTTTAATACTTCAGAGGTAGATCTGCCAGAATAAGAGTGATTTCTAAAAGAGAATTTTGCCATTGAAGTAATCAATGCCGCAGGCACCCCATGCCCACAAACATTAGCAATTAAAACAACTATTTTGTTCTCATCTATATTAAAAACATCATAATAATCTCCTATGATAAAAGTCAAGATATATTTCAAGCTTCCACTTGTTTTAATACATAAAAAATCATAATAACTATCTTTCTTGCTACTGCTATAATAGCCTTTTGTTTACATGTCCTTGATTTTAGTCTATTATAAAACATTAGCATTTCCCTATTATATCTTATCATTATCCATGCTGATTGAACCAATACCCTCAATAAATCTTTATCTGTATTCTTTGTTATTCTACTGGACCATT
>Ga0209204_1001877_pt1 | contig 18373 bp, 15 predicted proteins | sample AD_JPNMR2_MetaG_FD_184425 | JGI IMG/M metagenome (GOLD analysis project Ga0209204, IMG submission 184425) | Active sludge microbial communities of municipal wastewater-treating anaerobic digesters from Japan - AD_JPNMR2_MetaG (SPAdes) (version 2) | ecosystem: Engineered > Bioreactor > Anaerobic...
TTCCTTCTCCAGAGAATCGGTAATAAGTATCTTTATTTTTCTATCCGCCATTTTATATCCTTTGTTCTCTCAACAAAATTATTTTAAGATAATTTTATCCACAAGTCAAATAGTTCGCGAATTTTTGACTTTGTGTTTTTTTTAGATTAAACTTTTTTCTGTTTATAAATTACAAACGAGGAGGGTTAATATGAAACTGGGAATAGTAACATATATGATTGCGGCAGATTGGGATTTAGATACAATTATAGAAAAATGTATCAAGACAGGGTATGAGGGTGTTGAATTAAGGACCACCCACAAACATGGTGTTGAGCCATCGCTATCAAAAGAAGAAAGGATGGCTGTCAGGAAAAAGTTTGAAGGCACTCCTGTAAAACTTGTTGGTTTCGGGACTGCCTGTGAGTATCACAGTCCGGATAAAAATGAACTTAAAAAGAATATAGAAGAAACAAAGGCATTTGTTCTTCTGGCAAAGGATACAGGAGCAGAGGGGGTGAAGGTTAGACCAAACGCATTTCCTGAAGGGGTATCCAGAGAAAAAACGATAGAACAGATAGGACTTTCTTTAAGAGAAGTATCTGCTTTTGCTGCTGACTATGGAGTGAAGATACGGCTGGAAGTACATGGCTCCGGTACATGGCATCCTCCGTATATAAAGCAGATGATTGATATAGCAGACCATCCTAACCTCTATGTGTGCTGGAACTCAAATATCGCTGACTTAGATGAAACAGGTTCTATAAAGAAGTACTTTAATATGCTGAAAGATAAGATAGATATATGCCACATAAATGAACTTACAAATGAGTATCCCTGGCTTGAACTTTTCTCTCTTCTGCAGGGGATGAATTTTAATGGATTCTGTCTCGCAGAGATAATGGGCAATCCTGAACCGGAAAGGTTCCTCGGTTATTACAGGGCACTTTTCAACGCCTATAATAAGATTGCCACTTTGAAATAATTACCAGTTGCCTATATCGTCAGGGGTATTGAGTATTCTATCCGGTCCTGAAGAGATTATTGTATAAGGGACATTGGTGTATTCACTCTGGGGGTACCTGTAATAAAGAGGCATCTTCCATGAGTCCAGTATATTCCCCTCACTGTCAATATCCTCTTTTTTAAACCTCATATATGGCCCTTTCCAGAAGACACTTTCAACGGGTCCCTGAAGTAACGATACAAGGATACTGCTTCCTTCTCCGTCATACTGAGGATAATCCCCGAAGTCCGTACCATACATAGAAAGTGCTGCTTCAACAGAATTTATTATCGCCTGTGTCTTTACTGTTAAAGCCCTTGCCCTTGCCTTATAGTAGGCGGGTAGTGCAATAGCTGTAAGGCAGGATACAATTGCTATTACAACAAGGACCTCTATAAGCGTCATCCCTTTTGTTCTACGCTTTTTTCCATCTTGTTCCATAAGGTGTATCTTCCAGGATAATTCCTTTCTTTTTAAGCAGTTCTCTTATCTCATCCGCTTTATTAAAAATTTTTTCTTTTCTTGCCTTTTCCCTTTCCCTGATCAGTTGTTTCTCTTCTTCTGTTAATTCTGCCTTTTCTTTCTCAAGTATTGCCAGAACACTATCTATCTCTTCAAGAAAATTTTTTACATCTGCTGCATCAGAAGTTGAAAGAGAACCTTCTGATATGGAAACATTGACCTGCTTTATCAGATTAAAAATTTCTGAGAGTGCAAGGGATATATTCAGGTCATCGTCAAGTCCTTCTGTGAATTCCTGCCGTGCCGTTTCTATAACTTCCTCTATGGATTTATTTGGTCTTTCTCCTTTGCAGAAGTCCAGTGCCTGATAGAATGCATTGTAGTTTTTTACTGTATTCTCTGCCTGAATTAATGACCTCTCTGTAAAATTAAGCGGGTCTCTATAATGTGTGGAAAGGAGAAGATAACGGACAGCAACAGGGTTATATCCCTTATTGAGTATATCCCTGAGTGTATAAAAATTACCCTTTGACTTTGACATCTTTTCATTGTTTACAAGCAGATGCGCACAGTGGAGCCAGTAATTAACAAATTTTTTGCCTGTTGCTGCTTCACTCTGGGCTATCTCATTTTCATGGTGGGGAAAGATATTATCCACTCCACCTGTATGTATGTCAAAACTCTCTCCTAAATACTTCATACTCATAGCAGAACACTCTATATGCCAGCCAGGGCGTCCCCTTCCTATCTCTGTATCCCAGAACACCCCTTCTTTCTCTTCTTTCCACAGTGCAAAGTCCCTTACATCCTCCTTCTCATACTCATCCACATCAACCCTTGCCCCCGGTTTTATCTCTGAAAGGTCTATACCTGCAAGTTTTCCATAAGAAGGAAATTTTGAAATACTGAAGTATATAGAGCCATCCTTTCTGTAAGCATACCCCTTTTCCAGTAGTTTTTTAATAAGGGATACCATTTCAGGTATATGTTCTGTTGCCCTCGGTAGATAATCTGGCTTCTTTAATCGCAGTTTCTCCATATCCTCAAGAAATGCAGATATATATCTGTCTGTGAACTCCTTCAAACTAATTCCTTCCTTTTGAGAACCCTTTATTGTCTTGTCATCCACATCCGTTATGTTCATTACCCTTATAACTCTAAAACCCCGGTACTCAAGATATCTGTGTAATAGGTCTTCAAAAACATAGGCACGGAAGTTTCCTATATGGGCAAGGTCATAGACAGTAGGGCCGCAGGTGTAAAGCCCTGCAAGTCCTTCTCTTATAGGTTTGAACTCTTCCTTTCGCTTTGTAAGAGTATTATAAAATCTGAGCATCTTACCATCCTAATTTTTTAAGTACCGCCTCTGCTTCTTCCTGGTTTCTGCAACCAGCTGCTATCAGAAGTCCTTCAGGTCTCAGGTTTTCAAGTACAGTGTCTATCTCTTCTATACGGGGATATACCACTATTGCTTTCTTTTTTGCCTGTATCCTTTTATAAAGGGGTATCCATCTCTCAATGCTCTCTTTGCTGAATTTTGCTCCTGAGACCCACTGTATGGCATTAAGTTTTGGTATATCAAGAAGTATGTCAAGGTGCTGTAATGCCTCAACTCCATCAAGGTGATAGATAGAATAATCAAGATATTCTATCTCCCATAATAATTCTTCAAGGAAAAACTCTCTATAGAAGGCAGGAGAGACGAGACAGGATAGGTCATTTTGAACAGGAAACATCTTTCCTGGGGCCCATATCGATATCCATGTTGTACTTCCCTTCTGCGCATCTTTAACTATTGACCAGTAGTCGTCATAGACCTTTTTCCACGCTTTAAAGAGCACCTTCATTGCCTTTTTAACATCTTCCGGATACTCAATTAAGTCCATACATCCCCTATCAGGCCCACCCCTTAAAACACATAAGGAGTCAAAACCAGCATGGATATCCGTAATTCCCACAAGATATCTTCCCTTTCCTTTTTCAACAGCAAGTTTCAGGATGGATATGTATTTTTTATATACAGGGTTGTCATCAGAAATGGTAAGTAATTCTAAGTTGTTGTAATCAGAAAGCACAGGATTTTTCCAGTCAGCCCAGGAAGTTATATCTGATTTCTCAGAATAATGCAATTCCGCACCGAGGAAAGCAGAAAATACATCAGGCCCAAAGTTTGGCCAGAAGTACGGGACTGCAAGACCACCGAAAAAGACATCTTTTGCATATCTTTCAAAAGAATCTATGATTACTTCAGATGGTTGAGTGGCAACAAAACGTGGAATTCCCCATTGGTTCTCTAAATTTTTCTTCTTCGGAGCCGTAACCATAACTGCTATCCTGTCAAGAACCTCACAGTTCCAGAATGCCTCATAGTATGGTTTTAATTCTTCAAAATCCTCTTTGAATTCCACTAAACCCTCCTTATATCAGGGTCTGTAAATACGTCTGTCTCATCTGAACTTGTTGAAGAAAACTCAGATACAATCGCCCCTTCATCTCCTGCCTGAAACCAGTGAAGTGTGTCAGGTGGAAGTGTATATTGCTGTCCCGGTTTTAAGATTATCTCATTCCACACAGTAAAATACTCCTTTCTTGCTTTCAGCACCGCCTTAGGGTTTTTTACCGGTTCACCGGGAACATAAAGATAGACCTCTCCATACCTGCACCTGAATGTTTCCTGCTTGCCTGGATTTGAAGGAGATAGAGGTGGGTGTTTATGTTCAGGACAGGTCTGACGTGGCAACATAATAAGTTCTTTTGCACAGTACCGGTCATTATTTTCATAAACCACTATCTGTACCCCTATCATTTCAGGGATTCCAAGTCCTAACTCTACCACTTCCATATTCTTATACTCTTCTTCTGTAATTACTATCCCTGCTTTTTTCAGGAGTGCAAGAGACCTCCTTTTTAGTTCCTCCCTTTTTTCTTTGCTTATCATACCCACCTCCTGACTCTTTCCATAACCTTTTCTTTTCCAAGGTGTTCCAGCATTTCAAAAAGTCCTGGACCTTTTGTTTTACCACTTACAGCAACCCTTAAGGGATGAAATACATCGGATGGTTTATAGCCGTTTTCTTCACAGAATCTTCTTACTATGCCTTCAAGAGAAGCAGCAGTCCATTCCTTACAACCTTCAAGAGCCCCTGATAATGCTGAAAGCACCTTTTTCCCTTTTTCTGTAAGATACTTATTTACAGCATCCTCCTCATATACAGGGTCTTTAACAAAAAATCCAATGTGGTAAGAGATATCTTTAAGCAATTTTATCTTTTCCTGCTCAAGTACTATGGCTTTTTCAAGGTAGTTCCTTTCCTCAACGGACAGCTCTTTATCTATAATTCCTGCCTCTTTAAGAAATGGAATTGAGAGTGTGAGTAATCTTTCAGGAGATGACTTTCTTATATAGTAGCCATTCATCCAGAGTAGTTTTTCAGGGTCAAATACAGCACTGGATTTCTGGCATCTTTCAAGAGAAAATGCCTCTATCAGTTCTTCTTTTGAAAATATATCCTGACTGTCAGGTGAACCCCATCCAAGAAGTGCAATATAGTTAAAAAAAGCTTCTGGAAGATACCCTGCTTCTCTGTAGGCCCTTACAGATGTTGCACCATGCCTTTTGCTCAATCTTGTTTTATCAGGACCAAGGGTCATTGACATATGCGCGAACTGCGGTATTGGTGCGTTCAGTGCCCCAAAAAGAAGTATATGCTTGGGGGTATTTGAAAGGTGGTCTTCCCCTCTTATCACATGTGAAATCTTCATAAGGAAGTCATCAACCACCACTGCGAAATGAAATGTCGGAAGTCCATCGGACTTCATAATTACAAAGTCAGGTATATGCTGGCTTTCAAATATGACCCGTCCCCGTATTATATCATCCACCACTATATTTTTTTCAGGGACAATAAATCTGAGGACAGGTTTTCTTCCTTCTCTTTCATACTCTGTCTTTTCTTCTTCTGAGAGATTTCTGCAGCTGTTATCATAACCGGCAGATGCATTTTTGCCTGCTGCCACATTTCGTGCTTCAATCTCTTCTCTGGTACAGTAGCATCTGTAGGCCTTTCCTTCTTTCAATAATCTTTCAGCCACGTCTCTGTATGTATCAAGGCGGTCCATCTGCCTGTATGGTCCAAACTCTCCACCTATATCAGGGCCCTCATCCCACTCAATTCCTGTCCACTTAAGGTCTTCAATCAGTGCTGTCTCATACTCTTTTGCAGAGCGTTCTATATCTGTATCCTCAATCCTTAATATAAACCTGCCCTTGTTTTTTCTTGCAAAAAGATAGTTAAACAGCGCTGTCCTCGCATTTCCTATATGAAGATAGCCCGTAGGACTTGGAGCAAATCTTACCCTGACCATATAAATTCCTTCCATTCTATGTAATAAATTCTATCAGGACTGCCTGAGAAGGTCAATAAAGAAGTCAGAGCAGTTCAGCCACTCCTGCTATTGTATCACCTGGAATATCAAACTGAAGGGTATTGTCTTTTACTGAAAATTTTACACTTTCAGGTTTTTCTCCAGGTCTGTGGAATATGACCTTTCTGGTTTTTCTTGCATCCTTTGAGTTGATATATATGGTTTCGGGAAGAAGTTTTCTCCCTGCATATCTGCCCATTTTACCTGCAATACTTGCTACCAGGGTGTTTTTTTCCGAGACGAACAGGTTCCCGTTAAATCCGGGTGGGAGAATGATGGGTTCTTCCTCAAATACCCATCTGCGTCTGTACAGGCGTTGCAGTACAGGTATATACATATCATACAGGTCTCTGGATGTTTTATAAACCTTAGGATAACTTGTAAATCCAGCTCCATATATCAGGCAGTTCTGGAACATCTCTTCCACTGCACGGTCGTTTGTTCTGTATTCCAGGAAGAACATCGGTTTTTCCAGGGCATAATACTGAAGATGGTCGCATAGCCATCCATGCCCTTCTGCCATAAAGCCATCTATGTACTTCATAATTCCTATACCGAATGGACCATTGGCAATGATGACCTTCTCAGGATGAAGCAGTTTTGAAAGGAGTTCAAGGTGAGGGAAGTAGTTAAAACCGGTCATATAGGCGGGACGGTTGTTAAATGCTGTGATTCCGTCATTGTGGGCAGTATCAAGAAAGTTGTAACATGCCTGGTCAAGAAATACCCCGTCCATATCAGGGTACCTCTCTATCATTCCCTTTATCTGCCTTACCATATCCTTGCCGAAAGGGAGAGAAAGGTCGGAATTTAAAAGATGTGTTCCTGGCCAGGCAGAGACAATCTTTCCATAGATGTCTTTTATTTGAGAGTCCTTGAGAATCTCTTTCGGCAATCTATCGTCTCCGTCACCTGAAACCTGAATATAGGGGAGTGCAGCAGCACCTACGCTGTGCAACCGTTTTATTGTACGCTTGATAATATCCACTGTTATATAAGGACTATTTTTTATATGCCCTGACCTCCATTTTTTAAGACCCTCAGGATGATAGTTTCCATAAAGGGGGAAATGTCCGTGAATCTCGTGCCATTTAAGTCCTAACTCTGCCATTATCTCTGCATCTTTCCGGGCGAGATTATAACCACCGCTTATATGCCCGCCCCAGAGATTATGGATGGTGCTGGAGCGTGGCGTAAAATACTCTTTGAATCTTTCATACAGATACCCGAGGGAAGGCCTCCATCCACCGAAAGCGGCACGGAGAATAAGCGATGCCTGTGCTGTCTTTTTTTCGCTCAGGGCAAGCCAGTCGTACCTTACATCAAGAGATGGTTCACGATAGCCACTCACAAAACGAAACCTGGGTGTTCTGAAGCCAAAGGGCATAGAAAGAAGCAGTCCTGCTTTTGCTTCTTTTCTCCATACACACAATGCAGGAATAAGGATGCCGCTGGTAATCTCTCCATACTCAAAGGCAAATCCACCAAACCTGTATAAATCAGAAGGCATATTGTCCTTAGCAGCCCACAGGGCATTTCCGTATGCGGGTTGTGGCCAGGGGATTGAATAAACGATAGAGCAGGAACGGAAAAGTCCGTTCTCCATTTTCAGTGATGCATTCCACTCTATCTCACTATCTCTGACAATGTATTCTTCCGTAAGCGTAAAGGGAGCATCTCTAAAAATTCTCTTTATTGTCAGGGTATCCTCTTTTATCTCAAACCGCACAGTTTTTACATCTTTCCCTGTGTATCTTTTACCTGTAAGGTCATCGCAGATAGACACGCCACCCTTATCAGGGGTCCATACAAACTTCTTATCCCCTGATATTGTAATACATTTCATATCACCGGTAGTTTTCTCAATATCAAGCAATACTTTACCGCCTTTAAGCCGCCATCCATCCGAAATCTTTTCTATTCCTTTCATTGTATCTCCTTTTTTAATTAAATTTATGAGAGAATTATAACCACTTTACTGGTTTTGTCAAACTTTTTATCTTTTTACTTAATATACGGTATAATTAAACAACCGAGATAATAATATGGTAATGGAGATAGTGTCACTGAGGGAATTCCTTGGGCAGGTCAGACAGGTGCTTGAATTTGCCTATCCATTACAGTATCGTATAACAGCCGAGATAGCACGGCTTAACATCCACCATCAGTCAGGCCATTGTTTTCCAGACCTTGTAGAAAAAGAAAAAGACAAAGTTGTTGCAAAAGCAAGCGGAGTTATCTGGAAGAGCAATCTTGACGGGATATTAAAAAAATTCAGAGATACAGTGGGAGAAGAACTGAAAGAAGGAATGAAAGTTTTGCTTGTTATTGAGGTGCGTTTCCACGAGTTATATGGATTGAGGTTGAATATCCTTGATATAGACCCTTCCTACACCCTTGGCGAATTTGCTCTTTCCCGTAAAAGGATTCTTGCACAACTTGATAAGGAAGGTCTGCTTAACAGGAACAAGCAACTCCCTTTCCCTCCTGTCCCGCAAAGAATAGCAGTTATATCTTCTGAGTCATCTGCTGGCTATGAGGATTTCCTTAACACGCTTTATAATAACCCCTATGGATACAGATTCTCTATTACTCTATTTCCTGCATATATGCAGGGAGAACAGGCGGAACCATCTATACTCGCTGCACTGGAAAGGTGCTATAAGAGAAGAAAGCAGTATGATGTACTGGTTATCATAAGGGGCGGAGGGGATAATATAGACCTTCATTGTTTTGACAGTTATAATATAGGAAAAGCAATTGCATCCTTCCCCTTGCCTGTACTATCAGGTATAGGACATACCCGCGATGAGACCGTTGTGGATATTGTTGCCCACAAAAAATTGATAAGTCCCACTGCTACAGGCGAGTTTGTGATAAACAGGATGCGAAATTTTGAAGAGACACTGGAAGGAATAAGCAGCCGCCTCGTTGATTTTTCCAGAGGCATACTTACTGAACAGCAGGCATTGATAAAGGAAGCGGACAACCATCTGAACATTTTTGCGGAGTTTTTTCTACGGAAGGTGAACCAGAACTTTAACAGTATTGTTTCTGATTTCAGAACCAATGTTTCGAAGTGTATCGCATCAAGGGAATTTTTTCTGAAGCAGATGCCGGATAACCTTGCCTCTGCACTTCGCATATATGTGAAGGGGCACATAAATTTTCTTGAAAGGCAGGAAGATAGAGTATCCCTTATGAATCCTGTTAATGTTTTGAAGCGCGGATACAGCATAACATTCAAGGATGGAAAGATAGTCAAGAACGCAGATAGTTTACAGGAAGAAGACAGGATAGAAACACAATTATTCAGCGGGAGAATAAAAAGCAAGGTGGAAGAAATTAAAAAAAGGAGTTCTTCCGGATTCCTGAAAGGAGAGGGTGATGACAGAGAATAAACTTACCTATACAAAGGCAATATCTGAACTTGAAGAGATAGTGAAAGAGATAGAGAATGAAGATGTGGAAGTGGATAATCTCATTGAAAAGGTGAAGAGGGCATCATTTCTTATCAAGTACTGTAAGGAAAAATTGAGGAATACAGAGACAGAGGTAAAAAAAGTTCTCTCTTCCCTGGAGATGGCGAGAGAAGAGAAGCAGGACAATGGAAGACCTTCTTGAATACCTGTTCAAAGACGAAGTATTTTCCTGTATAGAGGAATTAACAGCAACAGGAGAAAAATATATTATAAGTGGAGGTGGGAAGACATCCTTCTATGCCCTGTTGATTTCCCATCTTTTCAAAAAATTAAGAAAGAATTTTATTGTTGTGCTTCCTGATGAACTCTCCGCTGAAATATCCTTTCAGGATATTAAGACATTCACTGCAAATAATGAAGATGTAAAATTCCTTCCTTCCCCTGAGGTTTTTCTTAAGGAGGAAGAGAGCATCTCCCCTGTTATGTTTGAAAGGGTAGGCATACTTACAGAAATAGCGGATTATAAGAAACCATTTATTCTTGTCTCTCAACCGTTATCTCTGTTGAAGAAGATTCCCCTGCTGAGAGAATTTAGAGAAAGTCGTATCCATATCACCACAGGGGGAGCCATAAGGCGTGATTTTGTAATTTCCAGGTTGCTGGATTATGGATATGATGAGACAGATATAGTGGAAGAACCAGGAGAATTTGCCAGAAGGGGAAGTATTGTAGATATTTTTCCAATGAATATTCAATTTCCTGTAAGAGTGGAGTTTTCAGGGAATTATGTACATTCAATCAGAAAGTTTGAGCCAGCCAGCCAGGTTTCATTTGAAAGGATAAATGCCTTTACAATTAATCCCCTTAACGAACGATTTGCAGGAGAAGAAAGAAAAAACCTTGTAGAACAGATGGGAGATATAAGGATATTTGTAATAAACCCTGATATATTTTCACAATCGCAGTTATGGGATGAACTTCAAAAAAAAGGATATTTCTTAAAGCAGGATTTTGATGGACTTGTAAAAAAAGCGGTGATATTAAAAGATAAAGGATATTCATCTGAGAAAAAAGAAAAATTTTTCTATTTTAATGTCTTTCCTGTCTCTGAGAGGTTCAACTTAACCGAACCTTTCAGGTGGATGCCTTTCTTCCAGGAAAAACTTTTTATATTCTCGGATAATACCTCACAGGAGACACGGCTTAAAGATATACTTAAAGAAAAAGGTATAGATATCTCTATGATAAGGTTTTCGCAGGGTCCAATTTCTTCAGGCTTTTCTTTTCCACAGGCAAACCTCACAGTACTCAGCAATGATGAACTTTTTGGAAGATACAGGGTTCGGAGATACCCTGCCAGACACTATGCAGAGACCATTCCCATAAAAAGTTATTCCGAGATAAGAGAAGGTGATTATGTTGTGCATTACAATGAAGGGATTGGTATCTTCAGGGGGATGGAGAAGATAAAAACAGGAGAAAAGACGGAGGAGTTTGCTGTTATTGAGTATGAAAGAGGAGACAGATTATATTTACCGCTTGACCAGATAACCCTTCTCCATAAATATACAGGAAGTAATAAACCTAAACTTTCTACCCTGGGTGGCAAAGGATGGATAAAAATCAGGGAAAAAGTAAGAGAATCCATAAGAGACCTTGCAGCAGACCTTTATAATCTTTATACAGCAAGAAAAAAAGAGCGTGGATTTGCATTTCTACCTGATGAGGAATTTCAACAGGCGTTTGATAGCAGTTTTATATATACAGAGACAGAAGACCAGCAGAAGGCAATAGAGGAGGTTAAAAGAGATATGGTATCAGATGCTATTATGGACAGAATTGTCTGTGGCGACTCCGGTTATGGAAAGACAGAGGTAGCACTGCGGGCTTCCTGCAAGGCAGTTATAAGTGGTAAACAGGTGGCTGTTCTTGTTCCAACTACTGTTCTTGCACTCCAGCACTTTCTGACTTTCAGGGAAAGATTTGCGGACTTTCCCGTAAAGGTAGAGATGCTTTCAAGAATACTCTCACAGGCAGAACAGAAAAAGGTTCTCCATGGAATACAAAATGGGAGTATTGATATAGTAATAGGCACACATAGATTATTACAGGATGATGTTAAATTTAAAAAGCTGGGGCTGCTTATTATTGATGAGGAGCAGAGATTTGGGGTTGTCCATAAGGAAAAAATAAAAAGGGAGTTTAGAGGTATAGATGCCCTGACACTTACAGCAACTCCTATACCGAGAACACTTTATATGTCTCTTTCAGGGCTTTTAGATATAAGCGTTATAGAGACACCGCCACAGGGACGACTTTCTGTTATAACATATGTTGGAAGATACAACGAAAACCTGATAAGAGAGGCGGTTTTAAGAGAGATAGAGAGAAAAGGGCAGGTATTCTATCTTCATAACAGAATATATGACATTGAAAGGACGAAAGAAAAACTATCTCGTATACTTCCTTTTGTCCCGAGGATAGAGGTGGCACACGGCAGGATGGACCCTGTAAAACTTGCGTCCATTATGGAAAGATTCAGTGCGGGCGAGATAGATATACTTGTGGCTACAAGTATTGTAGAAAATGGGATAGATGTCCCCAGGGCAAATACGCTTATAGTGGATAATGCACATACATTCGGACTTGCAGACCTCTACCAGTTAAGAGGAAGGGTTGGCAGGTATAAGTGGCGTGCCTATGCCTATTTTCTCTATCCTGATAGCAGTTTACTTTCAGCACCTGCAAGGGAAAGGTTGTCAGCCATACAGCAGTTGAACAGACCCGGAAGCGGTTATAAAATTGCGTTGAAAGACCTTGAAATAAGAGGGGCGGGCAATATACTGGGGAGAGAACAACACGGATTTATAGAACAGGTTGGTTTTGAACTTTATTGCAGGTTCTGGAAAGATGTGATGGGAGAGATGAAAAGAGAAAAGGAGCCAGAGTTATTTAAGAGAAGGACAGTTCCTGTTATCCCTGATGAGTATATAAAGAGCCCTGCTATAAAATTTTATCTCTACAGAAAAATTGCAGAGATAACATCTCCCGTGGATGTAGATATACTACTTGAAGAGATGAAAGATAGGTTTGGACCACCACCCGAAGAACTTGTTCTTTCTCTTAAAAATGCCAATTTATGATAAAATAAATTGCTATGGGATGAAAATATGCAAAAAAAAATTAAGATATCACCGTCACTTCTCTCCGCTGACTTCAGCCGGCTTGGAGAAGAGGTAAAAGCAGTTACAGAGGCAGGTGCTGACTTTATACATTTTGATGTGATGGACGGGCACTTTGTTCCAAATATAACATTTGGTCCGATGGTACTGAAGGCAATAAGGAAGTTTTCCCACCTGCTTTTTGAAGCACATCTGATGATTTCCAATCCGGAAAAGTACTGGAAACAGTTTGCTGAGTCGGGAGCGGATGTGATAGGGATACATATAGAATGTGAGGTGGACCATAAATCTTTAATTAAAGAGATACATAAATATGGAAAGAAGGTATGTATGGTTGTAAATCCACCAACAGATATAGAAAGTATCTATCCCTTCCTTAAAAATATTGAGCAGGTACTTGTAATGACTGTTAACCCTGGTTTTGGTGGACAGAAGTTTATAGACGATGTGGTTCCAAAGATAGAAAAACTTGCCGGGATAAGAATAAAAGAAAGATATTCCTTTGAAATATCTGTAGATGGAGGAATTAACTATCATACAGCGGGGATAGTGAAAAAGGCAGGTGCTGATATACTTATAGCAGGTTCTTTCATATTCGGTAGCAAAAATTACAGAAAGGTTATAGAGGGGCTGAGGAGATGAAAAAAATAACACTGGAAGGGCTGAAGAGAATACTGGATGGGGGTGAGAACGATAATATAGAAAGAAAGGTTTTCTCTATCATAGAGGAGGTCAGAAAAAGAGGAGATAAGGCACTTATACACTTTACAGAGAAGTTTGATGGTGTAAAGGATATAAAAATTAAAGTTTCTGAAGCAGAAATTGTTAAAGCGAAGAAGAATCTTGATAGAAAAATTCTTCAGGTTATAGAGTTAGCAAAAAAGAGAATAGAAAGATACCATAGAAAGCAGATACCACGGACCTTTACATTAAAAGAAAAAGGTTTTTCTGTAAAGTTTGAATTCTCTCCTGTAAAAAGGGCTGGTATATATATTCCGGCAGGGCAGTCCCCTCTTGTTTCCACGGTTCTTATGACAGTTGTCCCTGCATATGTTGCAGGTGTGAAAGAAATCTATGTGGCAAGTCCTCCTTCCTTTCATAACTCTGTCCATCCTTTCATAACAGGGGTGCTTGGATATCTCGGCATCAGGGATATCTATGCTGTTGGTGGAGCACAGGCAATAGCTGCCTTTGTATATGGAACGGAGACAGTACCGAAGGTAGATGTAATAGCAGGACCTGGTAATAAATATGTCAATACAGCAAAGGTTCTGTTGTCGGGAAAGGTGGGTATAGATACACCCGCGGGACCAAGTGAACTTGTGATATTTTATGATGGAAGCGGCAGGAATGAATTTATTGCAGCGGATATGAATGCACAGATAGAGCACAGGGACGGCCTCGGGATATTGATAACAACCTCTGAAAAACTGGCAGAGAAGATAAGCCGGAAAGTAAAAAGGGGTTACTGGCTCTATGTAAAAAATAGAGAAGAGGCTGTGGAAGCAATAAACTTTATTGCTCCCGAACATCTACAACTGATGTGCAGAAATCCGGAAACACTTGCAGGGAAAGTAATCGCAGGGGCTATTTTTATCGGGGATTACTCACCTGCAACATCAGGGGATTATTTTGCAGGTCCCAGTCATGTACTGCCCACAGGGAAAACTGCCAGATTTTTCTCGGGGCTTTCCGTTTATACATTTTTGCGCAGTTACGCAGTTATTTCAGGCAAATCAGGGTTTTACAAAAGGTATGGCGGGCTGGTGGAGATGCTTCCTGAAATAGAAGGACTCCATTTTCATAAAGAATCTTTATCTATCAGGAGACAGAAATGACAGGAGAACTTATTACATTACTATCTGATTTTGATGAAAAAGTAAGGAAGGGAGCACTTGAAAAAATTGTATTGTTGATAAAGGAAGGCAAAATTAAAAAAGATATTGACCTGAAACCGTGGCTCAACCTTCATATCCACACCTTCCATTCCTATAACTATAATAACTGGTCACCTTCTCGCATCGTGTTTGAGGGCTGGAAAACAGGACTTAAATATGTAGGAACTGTGGATTTTGATACACTTGCCGGAGTTGAGGAAACTATTTTTGCAGGGAAATTATTGGATATAGGTGTTATGGGTGGTTTTGAAACAAGAACATTTGCGGATGAACTGAAAGAGGTGGTTACAAATTCTCCTAAAGAGCCCGGTGTCTGTTATCTTTGCGGTAAGGGTTTTCTTAAAAGCCCTGATGAGAATTCAGATGCAGGAAAATTTTTCGGATATATCAAAGGGATAGCGCAGAGAAGAAACAGAGAAGTTATTGAAAAACTTAATAGATATCTTGGAGAGGTGAAGGTTGATTATTACAGGGATGTATTACCACTCACCCCTTCAGGTAATCCCACTGAGAGGCATATCACAGAGGCATACCATAGAAAATCGGAAGATATGCTGGGAGAAAAGGTTGATATGTTCTGGTCTGATATACTGAAGATAGACAGGGAAAAAGTAAGGAAGATAAGGGTGCATAATAAAGCGGACTTCCAGGAGTTATTGAGAAAAACGCTCATAAAATATGGTGGTCCGGGCTATATGCCTCCGGAGAAAAAGAACTTCCCTTCTTTTGACGAAACCGTAAGAATGATAGAAACAGCAGGGGGTGTTCCTGTAGGGGGATGGCTTGATGGTACTACCGATGGAGAAGAAAACCCGGACACACTTCTGGATTTTTTAGAAAGCAAAGGTGTAAAGGTAGTTATGGTTATCCCTGATAGAAACTATAATATTGCAGATGATAAGGAAAGAGAATTGAAGATAAAAAAACTTGATGAATTTATGGCTGCCTGCCAGAAGAGGAAAGTTCCTGTTATATGTGGAACAGAGATGAACAAGTACGGACAGCCCTTTGTTGACGACTTTAACAATCCTGTTATAGGAAAATACCTTCCATACTTTCTATCCAGCGCCAGCAGAATATTCTTTTAAGAAACACAGAAAATAAAGCCCTGCAGTATTCGTCTTTTGACGGGGTAGTGGATGGGTGGTATAATAAACTATTAAATTATTTTTGTGGAGGGGAAAATGATGAGAACAGCAGTGGCAAAAAAACAGGATATTGAGAGGAAGTGGTATCTTATTGACGCATCAGATAAGACGCTGGGACGTCTTGCAAGCAAGGTTGCAAAGATTCTGATGGGTAAGAACAAATCCGTATGGACTCCCAATGTTGATACAGGAGATTTCGTTGTAATCGTCAATGCTTCAAAGGTAAAGGTTACAGGAAGAAAACTGGATGATAAGACATACTACAGACATAGTGGGTATTTAGGTGGATTAAAGAAGGAGACACTCCGTTCCCTGATGGATAGAAAGCCAGAAACGGTTGTTACACTTGCAGTGAGAGGGATGCTTCCCAAGACAAAACTTGGAAGACAGATGATAAAAAAACTGAAGGTGTATAGAGGTGGCGAACATCCTCATAAGGCGCAGAATCCCGAGCAGATAGAAGTATAGGTTTTAATAATCAAGGAGAAGACAGATGAATAAAATAAGAATTGTTGATGTAACAAACAGGGATGGAGTACAGACAGCACATTTAGGACTCTCTAAACTGCAGAAGACGATGATAAATTATTACCTTAACAGTATGGGTGTATTTCAGAGTGAAGCAGGATTTCCTACTACATCCCACGAGATAAACTATCTGAATGCAAATATGAAACTTGCGAAGAAGAAGGTTCTTTATCCTATACGACTTTCCGGCTGGATGCGGGCAATACCTGAGGATGTTGAGTTAGCATTTAAGAATGTTCCTGGAATTGAACATATCAATATTTCAATCTCAACCTCCGAGCAGATGATTGTTGGTAAATTCCTCGGGAAGATGAAGTTCAAGGACGTCCTGTCTTCTATGGTAGATGCTCTGAGACTTGCCAGAAAAAAAGGGATAAAATCTATCGGTGTAAATGCTGAGGATGCATCACGAACGAATATCAAAAACCTGATTGAATTTGCTGCAACTGCTAAAGAAAATGGTGCCGATAGAGTAAGATACTGTGATACACTGGGTTTTGACTCTCCCTTTACAATATACGATAAAATTTATAAACTCGCAAAAGAGGTGAAGATACCTGTAGAGTTGCACTGTCATAACGATTTGGGGATGGCGGTTGCCTGTTCTGTTGCGGGTGCAAAGGCAGCCATTGATGCGGGTGTGGACGCATATATCAATACCACAGTCAACGGTATGGGAGAAAGGGCAGGCAATGCAGACCTTGTTTCTGTTATACTTGCTATAAAATATGCTGATGGTTTATGTGGGAAATACAAATTGGATGAGAAGATAGACCTGAGGATGGCATGGAAGATTTGTCACTATGCCTCCTATGCCTTTGGTGTTCCCATCCCCATAAACCAGGTTGGTGTTGGGAAAAATGCATTTGCCCATGCATCCGGTATCCACGTTGATGGTGCATTGAAGGATAGCAGGAACTATGAGTTATATGACTTTGAAGAATTAGGCAGAGGAGGGCCGGAGATTGTAGAAACAGGAAGGATGATATTGATGGGTGAATATAGTGGAATAAAAGGGTTGAGGAATGTGTATGGCAAGTTAGCAATAAAATTCAAGGATGATGCTGAGGCACGCAAGATTCTTGAATTAGCAAGATATGCAAATGTTGAAAATCAATTGCCTCTGACAGATGAAGAACTGATATTCATTGCTCAGCATCCAGATGAGGTAAGGGAACTTCTTACCTTAACCCCTTGAGAATTAAAGTAATAGATAAGTTTTTACTTATTACTGGATATGGGACAGACAATAGCGGAAAAAATTCTTTCTTCTCATTCAGGAAAGAAGGTATTTGCAGGAGAGATTACACTTGCAAAGGTGGATTTTTTAATGGCACAGGATGGCACTGCGCCGCTTGTTATAAAAGCATTTGAGCAGTTTGGAACAGAGAAGGTATTTAATCCTGGAAAGGCGGCATTTGTAATAGACCATAACAGTCCCAGTCAGAGCCAGGGTGTATCCGCTCTTCATAAAATGATGAGGGATTTTGCCAGAAGATACGGGATAAAACTTTTTGATATAGGTGAAGGTGTCTGTCACATACTTTTACCTGAAAAGGGTCTTGTGGGTTGTGGCGATTTAGTTCTTGGTGCGGACAGCCATACTCCTACTTACGGTGCACTTAATGTGATGTCCTGCGGTGTTGGCTCAACAGACCTTGCCATAGCATTACTTACAGGAAGTCAGTGGTTCAGGGTTCCTCAGACAATAAAAATTATTTTGAAAGGGAAAAGACAGAAAGGTATCTACGGTAAAGATATAGCGCTTTATATCGTTAAGACACTCACAGCAGAGGGGGCAACGTATAAAAGTGTTGAGATAAAAGGACCTGCTGTTAAAGATATAACGATGAGTGAAAGGTTTACTCTCTGTAATCTTATGACCGAAGTGGGTGCAAAATGCGGAATAATGGAGGCGGATAAAAGGACGGAAAGATGGCTGAGGGAACATAATGTAAAGAGATATAAAGCGGTATTTCCTGATAAGGATGCAATTTATGAGAGAGAGGTTGAGATTGATATTGCAAAAATTTCTCCACAGGTGGCAAAGCCCCATACAGTTGACAATGTCTCTGATATTGAAGAGGTGGCAGGGATAGAGATACAGCAGGCATTTATAGGGACCTGCACCAACGGTAGAACAGAGGATTTTGCGATAGCAGCATCTATACTTAACGGGAGAAAGGTCAAAAAAGGTGTCCGCCTTATATGTACACCTGGTTCAAGGGCGATATACCTTGAGTGTCTTAAAAAAGGGTATATCCAGACAATTATAGAAGCAGGGGGCTGTGTTACAAATCCCGGTTGTGGCCCCTGTGTTGGG